>Ga0129310_1000982_pt1 | contig 28305 bp, 22 predicted proteins | sample Go1ome_2_FD_94433 | JGI IMG/M metagenome (GOLD analysis project Ga0129310, IMG submission 94433) | Western lowland gorrila individual fecal microbial communities from Wisconsin, USA - Go1022A metagenome | ecosystem: Host-associated > Mammals > Digestive system > Large intestine > Fecal | place... | reverse complement strand
GAGGGTGGTGGGACCCTAAAGGGTACATTGACAAGGAGGGACATCATCAACAGGCAGAACTGGACATAGTTGCCCATCGTCTGAAAGAGAATATTCTCGATGTGATAGAGGTAAAGCGCAATCCGGAGAAGTTTAACAAAGGGCTTCTTGAAGAGAAAACTGCGTACTTCTCTTCCAAGGAGAAGCTGGCTAGAAAGAACAAGATAATGCTCACCAGTCTTTCGTTAGATGATATGTAATGGATAGCATTCAACTTTTTTGTAAATGGATGGTTTAATATATAATTTGCTCATTGTTTCGAGTTTATTTTGCCGGTTTGTTTCCCAGATACAATTGGATTCGTTTATGAATCAGAATACTATCGAAGCAAGAAATTACACCAACTATCTGCGGCCGTTATTGCAAAGGCTGAATAGTGGTTTGGGATAGAGTCTGCCAGAATTTACAGGCCTAAGAAATGACACAAAACGAATCGTGGCAAAGATTGCGTTAATAAGACCAATTTATATGATTATTCGTCCGAGATTATCCGATTATTATAGCATACCGCTGCTCCAATCAGAGGTGGACTTCGCCATACCTTTCATGGATGAAGATATACCTCTGTATGTCGATCCGTTCTTAATGTGGAAGTCTCCTTCTCAGATGGACAATATGCTCCATGATGGAGTCTTGAATGCGTTCAATAATCTGGGAAAGATGTTCTTGGACGGTAACCTTGACGCTGCTATTTCAAATCTTGTGTTCTTAAGCGAATGTGATGAGGTGGGACTGGGGCTTTCGAGAACAAGGAAAGGAAGGCCTATTAGCAATAGTGTGGCAAAAGATATACTAGAATTATTCAAGGCAGTACCGCAGGTTGGGCAATACGGATTTAAGCATTTTGAGCAGATACAACTTTTGGTTGATCAAATATCGAAGGATCGAGTAAGTGACATCGCTTGCTCTTTGATTAAGTCTTTTCTTATTGACTATACCATTGACCAATGCACCAAGTATGGAATACCCCTTCAAAGTGTTGAGGTCTTTAGGTATGATTATAAGCAAGGAATGGTAATCAAGGAGGGGGTTAAACTACCTATGAATGAGGAAAGTAAGCAACCCATATTGTTTGTACCTAAGCGGTGGTTAAGGTATACGCCTTGGCTGAATTACGATGATTATTTCAATAACTACTTGATAAAGGACATTGAGAAAGAATATGACGGAACAAAGAACCGCATAGAGGTTTTGAAGTACAACCGCGAGAATTTTGGCATGGTTGAGCGGTATATTTCTTTAAAAGAAGCAGATAGAGGAAATTGTGAGAATGATCCTTTATTCTCAAGAGTTTCAGTGAACTCAGCAAGGCGTAAAGTGTCAGAGATTAAAAGCCTACCTACTGGAAAAACGGATAACGCTGATAAGAGATACGAAGAACTGATTGGACAAGTGCTAACATCGTTCATGTATCCTTATCTGGATTTTGCGGCTATGCAAAGTCGTATTGAATCTGGCTCACAAATACGAGATCTTATCTTTTACAATAACATAAGTACCGATTTTCTTAAGGAGATATATGAAAACTATGATTGTAAGCAAATTGTTGTGGAATTGAAGAATGTGCTTAGTGTAGAGCGTGAGCATATTAATCAGTTGAATAGATACATGACTTCTACTTTTGGGAGATTTGGAATTATCTTCACCAGGAACAAACCTTCTAAGTCAATTCTTCAAAACACAATAGACTTGTGGAGTTCTGACAGACGCTGCATCTTGATAATGGATGATAAAGATTTGGAATTAATGGAGTCCACATACAGAAACAAGCAACGCTTACCAATTGAAGTGATAAAGAAAAAATATATTGAATTCTCTAGATTACACCCATAACAAATTCAAGAATATGACAGTAGAACAGATTGCTGATTTTGAGAAAATTCTTGCTCAACTCAAATCGTTTTATGATGATACAAATGTGTTAGTAAAAAAGAACCCAAGGGAAGAGATGAACACATTTAAATTGAAACTCATTAACAAGGTTCTTGTTAAGGCCAATGCCATTGTGGGAGACTCGAGACCGTTTGCTGATTTTACTGAATTCAATATAGATGAAGATATGCCCAATAATAGCGATGTTTCTATGATATTGGGCCAGTATATCAGCTGTATGGAAGTAATAAAGAAAGATAATGTGCATCCTTACAGTGGACGTTGGTATTGGAAAACAACTGATGATGCTGAGAGTAGAGAGATAAGTACCTCAGCACCTGCTGATTTAAAGAAATAGAAATATGAGACAGCCTGTAAAGAAATCGGCAATGGAAAAGAAAAATACGACTGGAGAGCAAATTAAACTCTACTCAACAATTTCTCCTCTGTTGTGGGCCGCATTTAATGAGGTTAAAGAGTTCTCCAAGAAGAAGCAGGACGAACAATTGAACCTCAAAAAGGTGAAGATGATAAACCGCTTGTTAGAAAAGGCAAAGGTCGTGTTGGAAAATGAGCCCACGGTGGATTTCCTGGATATGTTGGATGAGGATGATTTGCCAACAAATAGTGATGCTGTTCTTACGATGTCCCAATATATCTCAGCCATGGACAAGTTTCATAGTGACCATTATCATCGCAATAAATGGGATTTAGATGGGGATGGAGAATGGGATTAGTTTTGATAATTATGGGTAGCTTTGGCTGGCAGTGTTGACGCTTTGCGGCAGCACTGCCAGCGTGGGAACGGTAGGCTCTGATGGGGCGAAGACACAGCAGAGCCAGAGCGGGGAATCGGCAATAAGTGCAGCATTTTTGGAAACAAGACTACAACAACCTATGCCGCGTATAATGATAATGAAAACCCCTGATGGTATATTATATAAGACGGTTTCTTCAATAGAGGATGTCATTGAGAAACAGTCTCCGGCAATGTGGTTTGGAGCATACGTATTCTTTAAGGCGACGCAACTACATGGATTATCAAAAGACCAAGCCAAGGATTTGTCTTTTGCCTTGTTGAAAGAATGGGTAAACAGACCTTGTCCAGCCTTTCTGCTCGCATTGTTTGATACCAACAGTAAGAAACAGCAGGAAAGTTTGCTACGGAATCAATCGATGACACCAGAGGATTTGATGTGTTGGATACTACAAAGTGAGAGTAAAAGTCAATACTCATATGACGGTGGTGTTCCAGAAGAACTAAAAGGGCGTACTCCAATAATGATTGACGCTTCTAATCCGGAACAAATCAAAGCTATAGGATCAACAGATTTATCCGATCCAGCCCTTATGTATTTGGTGGAGAATCAAACGATAGTAATAGCGCAAATCGTGGATTTACCCGATGACCGCTGGTATTGCTTCTACAGAACTCATCGAGGTCTAGCAGGAAGGGAGTCTGGCAAGCAGGGGCAGCACATGCACTTTATCTCTTCATCTTACGGTATTGATAGGGATAAACTTGTAGAGGGGTTTATAAATGGTAATTGCCCGAAAAATGGTTTCCACGTGCATTTGAGTGGATACTGGGCAGAAGAGAATAGGGATTTGGTACAGTAAAATGGACATTCTTCGTTGTTCAATGATTCTCAAGGTTGTTCAAATTCTTTACGCGTTAAGCCAAGAGCTCGGTGTACAATGTACTTTCCTGATTTAGGTGGTTCTTTCGCAATTTAGTTGAAAGACGGAGTTTGTACTGTTATCAAAGGAACCTGGTATAGACGCGAAAAATCAATTAGCTAAATATCAAAAAACCGTAGTTTTAGTGCAATTTAACTAATTGACTATTAGGTATTTACATAAATTTTTCGTAACTTTATGCTTACCACAGTATAAAGTTATAGATGATGTGTAAAGCACCTAACAAAAGCAAAATTACAACATTTTTACGGCAATGCCTAACATCAGCCTCTGCGAAAGCCGACTTATCGGCCCTTTATTCTCCAAGTGACCTGTCTGTTGAACAAGTGGAGCTCGAAGATATGCGCACCTATCATGTATACGCACGATGTAATCTTCCCCATGGGGTCTGTCAATATTGCGGCCATGTGAGTCGTAGCGTTCATAGCCGTTATCACAGGACTATTGCAGATCTTTCGATTCTTGGTCATCCGGTTATCATCACGTTTGAGGCGCGCAAGTTCTTTTGTCACAATCCGGATTGTCGGAAAAAGACTTTCGCCGAACAACCAGGGGATGAGGTGTTCAGATACCGACGGCGGACGAGGCGTTGTGAGATGGCTGTAACCCAACATGGCTTGAAATGCTCCTCAGAATCAGCCCGGAAGTTGTTATCGGCAACAGGAGTGCCCCTCAGCGGAGACACCGTACTCCGAGATGTCCACCGTATGTCGCTTCCAGAGCGATGCGAAGTAAAGGAGATTGGCGTAGATGATTGGGCCTTCCGCAAAGGCGTCACATGCGGCAGTATTATCGTCAGCCTTGAAACCGGGTCTGTCATAGACCTTCTCGGTGACAGGGATGTAAAAAGCTTTCAAGCATGGTTGGATGAGCATGTCCAAGTGGAGGTCGTCAGCCGCGATAGATCTACAGACTATACCGCAGCCATTGCCGCGACGGGGCGGAATATCACAGAGGTGGCCGACAGGTTCCATTTGAGCATGAATATGTCGGATTGTGTCACTAAAGTTATCGGTTCTCATTACGATGAATATAGAAGCGCCGTGCGCCCTGAGGAAGCTCAAGAAACTCCGGAGGTCGATTCTCGACAAGTCATGTTCAAGGAAGTCAAAGAGTTACAGGCCGAGGGACTCAACATCGCCCAGATATCCAAGAAGCTGGATATTGCCAGACAGACCGTAAGGAAATATATGGGCCGCGGCACTCTTCCGAAAAGGGCCGGCAAGGAGCGATTGCCTTATTATCTTTACGACACATATGTGGAAGAAGAGCATCGGCATGGTAAGGATCTCCGTAAAATCTTCATGGAAATCAAGGGAAAAGGCTTTCCGGGTTCCTTGACTCCTTTCTACGACCACTATAGTTACCTGTCTGACGGCCATCATGGACACCGTTCCGGACAAGAGGTCGAGAAGATGAGACAACGTCCAAATTGCGACAGAGAGCCTCTGCTGCCAATACGCCGGATCGCGCATATTGCCGACAAGTCCATTCGAAAAGAGAAGATGGTTCATGCGGAGGTTGCACTTGTAGAGAAGATGATGTCATATGGGTGGTTCAGAGATATATACAATGCAGCGTCCTCTTTCCATGCGACTATAATGGGAAACGATGTTGATGAGCTGGACTCATGGCTGGATAGCTACGGAAAGTCTCCTATTAAGGAATTGCGGTCGTTTGCCTATGGAATCAGGATGGATCTGAAGGCCGTGAGGAATGCTATCACTTTGGACACCTCAAATGGCATCGTTGAAGGCTTCGTGAACAAACTAAAAGCTGTAAAGCGAGTAATGTTTGGGCGAGCATCTCTTAATCTGCTCAAACGAAAAATGGTCTTCAGCGACCTGTGCTTCAACTAAATTGCGGAAGAACCAAAAAAGTTGACTCACAACAAAGAGTTAACAATGGCGTATTTACACACCCAGAAACAGTTCAATTACTATGATAAGGTAATTGAGATTTATCAACAAACGGGATATACCCCGTATCGCATAGCGAAACTAGGTCTTGTTCCTGTAAGCAGGCATGCAATAAAAGATTGGATTGCTAACTTTGTAGCGGAGAACGGTAAGGTGTCTCCGATGACAGTTATGCAAAAGCCTCAAGTCACAACCCCTCAAGCTCAGAGCGAGGAGGTGGAAAATCTCAAGAAGAGAGTCAAGGAACTGGAGGCGCAGCTTAGACAGGCAGAGATCAAGGCTGAGTTCTACGATGAGATGATCAACGTGGCGGAAGCGAAGTTCAAGGTCCCGATAAGAAAAAAAGCTGGCGCCAAACAGTAGATAACCTGCACGCGAAGGTCTCTGGACGCTATCGTATCCAGAGACTTTGCGGACTGGTTGGCGTAAGCAAGCAGGCTTATTACCAGTACGATGACAACGCCGCTTTGGCAAAAGCATCCAGAGAGGAGTTCGCTCTCCAATATGTCAAGGATATACACAAGTTGGATCCAGGCATGGGCATCTCCAAGATATGGGAGATGTACCGTAAGGAGTTCCTGTGTGATCATCCTATAGGGCGTGACCGCTTCTGTAGGATAGCCAACGAGAACGGTCAGAAGGTGCGATTGAGAATAGCCAAGCCTCGCACGACGGACTCAACCCACGGGCTTCCCGTCTATCCCAACCTCATCAAGGAGTATATCCCAGTCGCGGCTAATCAGCTATGGGTTAGCGATATAACATACATCGTCATCATGGATGATGACTTCCATTATCACTTCTGCTACCTGTCTCTGATACTTGACGCCTACAGCGAGGAGATTGTCGGCTGGAGCGTCGGGCCGACGCTTGACACGGACTATCCGATGGCCGCCTTGAGGATGGCATTGAAGCGTATAGAGGGCAAGGAAGTCAATCTCATACATCACTCTGACCGCGGCTGCCAGTATGCCAGTAGGGAGTATGTGAACATGCTTCGTGAGCATGGCATACAGGTCAGCATGACCGAATCCGGAGATCCTAAGGACAACGCACAAGCGGAGCGCATCAACAACACGATGAAGAACGAGCTGCTGAAGGGCAAAGTCTTCAGAAGTGTCGAGGAAGTCATTGCAGCAGTCGCTCTTGCCGTGGACTTCTACAACAACAGAAGGCCTCACATGAGCATCGGAATGATGACTCCGACTGAAGCATCCGAGTCAACCGGCGACAGGGATATGAGATGGAAGAGCTACAGGCATCTGGCAATAAAATCCAAGGATAACTTGGATATCTCTGAAAATTCTTTACCTTTGCCGGAGTGTCAGGGGTCTCCTTCCGGCCTACGGCCTCCAGTCAACCCCTGACAGTGATAAGGCTCGGATGGTAAACCCATCTTAGGGATAACGACGATAAGTCAACTTATACCAGTAATAATCTATAAACCCGAGTCAACCTAAATCAGGAAAGTACAGACCCCGTTCATTTTGGGATTGATTTCATATGCGTTTTTGAACGCTTCTCATAACAATGGAAACTCAATGAAATGGTCGAATTAAAAATAACTTTGCCGAACCGAAAACGACCATGTCCGAAGTTGTACATTTGAAAACGCTACAGAGGGTACATTTAATGTGATATTAGGGGGAATCTGCACTCCGGTGCGGTCCCTTCGGGACTTTTGGGTCAGCGCACTTTATATTTCTGTGGAATAATAACGTCAAACTGTTCAAATTCAAATTTAATTCTTATATTTGTGCAGAAAAATTTGCAAAGATTCTGCACTTAATATGAAAGATATTATCAAAGAAATCTCTGATAAAGAAAGAATTAGGCGAGAGGTGACGCGCGGAAAATATGGCCTGATATTCACCCCATCCTCCTTTCCTTGGCTCACAGCCAATTATGCCACCAAGTTGCTGTCTGCATTCGAGAAGGAAGGGCTGCTGGTGCGTGTCGCGAAAGGTGTCTACCTCAAGGCGAAGAGGACGCGCTTTGGCATATCTTATCCTCCGATAGAGGAGATTGTAAGCCAAATTGCCAAACGCGACAAGGCAAAGATATTTCCTACAGGGGATACAGCAGCAAACATGCTTGGATTCTCGGAACAGGTTCCAATGAAAACATGCTTTTTGACTTCTGGAACGGCGAGAGACCTTAATATCGGTGGCAGAATTGTTGAACTGAAAAGGGCTGCGCCAAAGAATTTTGCATACAACAACGAAATAATGGGTGTTCTGGTGCAGGCGCTCAGGTGTATCAGGGAAGAAAACATAACCGATGAAATAATGGCAAAGATACCGGCGATTCTTGCAGATGTAGAAAGAGACAGACGATTTGATGCTGATTTGAAACTAGCGCCTGCTTGGATAGAGAAACTTATACTTGAACGTATCAAACGATAGATTATGGCAAAATGGATTGATTACAGCTTGGACGAGCGCAGGGCGCTTATCGCGAAGGTGGCGCAAGCCAAGAACATCGATGGCGCTGCTGCGGAGAAGGATTGGTGGGTAACAGCCGTTCTCTACTCAGTGTTTCACACAAGCATTGCGGATTATTCTCTTTTCAAAGGCGGTACAAGTTTGAGCAAAGGCTGGGATATCATCAGTAGATTCAGTGAAGATATTGATGTCGCCCTCAATCGCTCGTTCTATAAGGATGTGAAAGGCTATGCCTGCGCCGAATGCTCCACAATGACTCAGATACGCAATCTCAGAGAGAAGAACCAGGATTTCGTCTTCGGAGAGTTCAAGCGCGAACTGATCGAAATGCTGAAAGCCCTTGGGCTTCCTATTATAAAGGTCTTGGACGAGAACGAGATGGCGGAAGAAAGAGGTATGGATAGGAAGACATCACATGATAAAGATCCGGCTGTGCTGAATGTCTTCTATCCATCGCTCTACACATCTTCAAAGTCGTATGTCAACCCTGTGGTGAAGATTGAGATAAGTTGTCTTTCACTCTCCGAACCGTACGAGATGAAACCTATATCATCGCTTGTACAACAGATCTGTTCTTCTGAGTTCGGTGAAGATATTGATGATGCCTTCAACTTGACAATCAAGACAGTATCTCCTGCAAGAACATTTCTTGAGAAGGCATTCCTTCTTTGCGAGGAATTTCAGAAGAACAAGCCGAGGACAAGCAGAATGTCAAGGCACTTGTATGATCTGGACAAACTGTCTCATACAGAGTACATGGCCAAAGCCCTTGACGATGGCGAGTTGTATCTGGAGATTGTAAGACATAGGGAAAAGTTCTACCACCCGAGCTGTGTTGACTACAGCAAAGAATTGCCGGATGTGATAGACTTTTTGCCACCTTTAACTGTAGAAGAAGCATTCAGAACTGATTACAACGAGATGAGAGGCAGTTTCATCTATGAGGAAGCCCCTCTCAGTTTTGATGAGTTGCTCAGGAGCATTGCTTCCATACAGGAGCGGTTCAGAAAATGCAAGACAGCGAAATGATGAATAGTGCCACTCTATGGTAATCTATAGTGAGTACGGGCACATCGATACAAAGGTCGGAAGGCAATCCTGTGATGTTATATTCGTTTTCTACACCAGGTGCATAGCCCCAGCTGGACATCAGAACATATAGCATTCTCCATCCATCCTGAATACAGTCTGCATATTCCGCTATAGATGCCGAGTAGTTATAATCTTTAGCGGACATAGTAATTTTACTGCTCGAAACTGGCGAAAGTTGTGATTCGTTGGCGTCACTCACGAAGCCGCTTGCAAGAATAATCTTGACGGTACCTTGCCCGTCGTAAATTTGCAGTTTTTCAATAATTAGCTTGTTGTCTTGAATCTGTGCCTTGATAATGGTACCGCTCTGCAAGTCGTCCTTATGGCAGACGATAAAGGCTGAAGTTGGTTTGCTTTTCCTAATGCTGAAGATTGAAGGGAATTCAATTTCCAGTTGCTCTGAATTCTTGTAATCTTCATTATTAGTGTCGATGATGAACGAGCCTTGAAGTACTACAATTTTTGCAGAATCGTAGCACTTGAGGGCGATCTGATTCACACCGAAATTGGTTGAGATAGACGTTATCATAGTGGTTAGAATTAAATAAGAGAGTTAGCGGTAACTTTATCGCGCGGAGCGCGGCCGCGGAACGTCCGCAAGTCTCTGACCAGAGCGCTCTGCGCGGCGGGAAGAGTCTTGCAGTGGAGCTGGCATAAGTGTAGTTCGCAGGGGCGCGACGGTGCCCCGGAGGACGTAACCAAGCCTTCTGAACGGAGCTTTAGCGTAGTGAAGAGGGCTTGACAGCTTTTAATATACCAATTGGCAAGGTCATAGGAAATGTTGCTGTTCTTGTGCCAAGATAATGGCCAGCCTCCTAACCATCTACGTTCTTGCTCCAGGAGGTCGGTGGATAAGAGCGTCAACCCTTTATTGTTCTGGGCCGAAGATGAAGTCTGCTAGGCGAGTTGCGATCTTGTCGGTGGCGGTTTCGATATCATCCTTCGTCCATGCGTCTGAAGGGTAATCAACCAAGGCCTTGGCAATACCGAACGAGCTGTTTTTGTAGCCGGATTTTTCGGCTATCGTCTTCTGCTTCTTGGTCTGGAACCAATCTCTGCCAATGCTTTTGTTGATATCTTCTTCCAGAAGAATCTTATTACCCAACATATTCACAAGATTGCCAAAATCTTCTTTTGTGGCTATTCCAGCATCAGTACGTATAGCCTCAATATCGCGACCGCTTGCGGGCATTATATGTTCGACGTTGACATTTTCGGAGAAGTCGAAAGCGAGTCCCTTCTCCTTTGCAAACAGGTATTCGTTAAGGAAGACAAGGACATTTTTTCGATAATCCTCGATTTCCTGCATTATTGTAGAGCGCTTCCAGTTCTTGTTTATGTGTTCGTTGAAATCCCCCTCAATTTCCGGCAGGGTGACGGCAGGGTCGACCAACTTGACGTTTTCACCGAAAAGGAAGGTCTTGAACAGTGAACTCGAATAACCAGTATCCACCAATTCAAGGATAGCGAAGAGTCTGATAAGGTATTCGGCAATGGGTTGAACCTTGCTTATATCGATGTCTTCAAGATTGAAATTATAGAGGTAGGAGATGAAGTATATACGGATATTGTCATTGAACTTCAACAGCAACTTAACGCAAGAGTAGTCTTTAACCTTGTCCCAGATCTTAGTTATCTTTTCAAATGAGTCGCAAAGTGCCAATGGTTCTTTCAGAAGGTCTTTCTTGATGGTGAGATAGTAGTTTCTCAACCCTGGGGTTGTGACATTTGGAGTACCGGAGGTGACATAGGCTTTATCCTTGGCCCTGCGGATATACATATACTGCTGCAGGACACCGTCAATGCCTACGATGCCCCTGCTTGAAAGTTTGCTCGTCAGTTTTTTGATCCTTTCCCACTGCTCATTGAAAGTAAGCCGGCTATCTCCTGCATTAGAGTAGAGCTGTGCCGAAATAATGTCGGCATCAGACAGAGGCATGCCAGTGGAATTCAATGAATTAAACATAGTAATTGCCTGCTCTATCTGCCAACTCCGTATCTCGATAATCTGACACTTGTTCAGGAATGTCTTTGTAAAGGAGTTGAGTTTCGTCTCGTTGAGAGCCCTCAGTTTCTCATAAAAGAACTTGAAGTTGCGGAAAAAGTTGGTGTACTTGTTGTCCTTCTGGCGCCGAGGAATCTTGTACACATTGGCTTCTGCCTCAAAGAAATCTTTGGCGTCAAGGATTTTGGAAAGATCTTCTTTGTACTGCTCATTGATGGACTTGTTCAACAAAATCTCAGTACCTCGGGCGGCATCCCAGTCTTCTTCTATCTTGACGACCTTCTCGTCATCGGCCTTGTAGAGGAGCTCGATTATTTTCTGCAAATTATTGGTAAGGCCACGCTCAAGCGCCCTGGAATCATCATCGTGGGTGAAGTTATGCAGCACCTCCTGTAGATGCAGGAGCATTGCTTTGAGGAGAAGGAGGAACGTTGTAGTACGCTGCTGCCCGTCAATCAAACGTAATTCGTTGCTATTGGAGCAGTCGCTAATGATGGTTCCGAAGAAATACGGATCCTCCGGACCGGATTCGATATAATCCTCAATGTCCTGCCATAGTTTATCACAGCGCGGAATATCCCATGAATAACCCCTCTGGTATTCGGGGATGACAAAATTCTCGTTTTGGGCAAGCGAAATATACTCCTTGATTAACTTCAGTTTCGGTTCAATGTCTTTTGCCATAATAATATTTCCTCTATTCTCTATTTGGTTCCGATGGTAATGCCGCAAATTTACACATTTTCTTCGAGCCTTACTAATGAAACACAAACAGAAACAACCTAGTAACATATGTATCCCTATCTCTTTAGCGAGCGAAATGAAAGGAGAGTGGAAGTGCTGGAAGGCGGTGTGTGAAAAAATATGCACACCTTATTTATGGTTGCTTATCTTTTGTTATCTTTGTACTTGGAAAGCAAGAGATTAGCAGTTTATGGCAACCAGTAAACACGCATCTATCAGATACGAGGTGCTTGACCGGTATTTACAGAGACAGTCGGAGGATAATACTGAAAAAAAACTCCGGGAGTATTGTTGTGATGCCGTTGCCGAGCAGGACCCCAGATATGAGGCCGCTGAGATTAGTCTGAGGACTTTTCGCGGTGATATAGCATACCTTAAGAATCTGGCGAGTCAGCACGATGTTGATATTTTGTGCCAGCTTGGGAGCAAAGGGTATTACTATTACTATAGCAGGCGTGATTTCTCCATTTATAAGAATGAACTAAGCGACTCCGAGGTTGGTCAGCTGAAATGTGCCATGCAGTTGCTTTCCCGCTTCAAGGGACTCCCGGAATATGATGGGATTGCCAATCTGGGTGCCAAACTTGAAGAGAAGTATGGAATTGTTTCCGGCGGGCAGACTTATGTGGAGTATGAGCACGTGGAGAGTACCGGTGAAGAAATGATGGCGGACATTTGTGACTGTATCATTAAACAGCAGCCCATCAGGATTACGTATATGCCTTATGGAAAGCCTGAGAAAGAGTGGGTGATACATCCCTACCTTCTCAAGGAGTATAACAACCGGTGGTTCCTCTTCGGATACAATGAGACTGAAAAGAAGATCAGCAATGTGCCATTGGATAGAATACGCGCTGATTATGAGCATGTCCCCAATGCGTATATACCAAATACTTTTCGCGATTTCAGTACGTTTTTCGACGATGTGGTGGGGGTAACAGTGAAGGATATTGAGCCCTCGGTTATTACACTTCGCTCCAGTGAAAACCGCTATCCATACATTGAATCAAAGCCAATTCACAGCAGTCAGCAGCTTGTGGACGCCGCCGAGCGTATTTTTACCATCAGAGTTATCCCGAATAGGGAACTGGATGCTCTTCTTCTTTCATTTGGCAATGACCTGGAGGTGATTTCTCCCTCCTGGTACAGAGACCGTATCAAACAGAAAATTGCGGACGCAAACTCTCTTTATTCTGGTGGGCGGGATGATTGCACACCACGGTAATACCTTTGCAACATTAAACAGGTAACAAATAAACAACACAATAAACAATGAGACAGATTGGTTTCAACAATTTCAGAAAATTTCAGTCGTTCCCTCAGATTGATCTTAGTCCTATTTCAATTTTCGTTGGAGAAAATAATGCCGGCAAGTCTACAGTGGTCAAGGCTATTCTTGCTCTCCTGGATTTCTTGAATTCTCGGTATTTTGAGATTGATCGTAATAAAGATGAGAAAGCAATCTTAGAGCATCAATTCTTCTTCAACAGAAGTTACTTCGCTCATATCGGCACATTTAAAAGGGCCTTGTATAATAAGGCTGATGAAAATTGCATATCATTTACAATAACCCTTGATGATTATAAAATAGAAGTAGAGGTGACAGGGGATAAAAAGGATGAGGAAGCAATTAGCGGTCGTATAACAAAAATGACGATACTGATGCTTCTTTATAATGTTGAGTTGACTTTTGATTTTCTGAAAGACAATATCCACGCTGTCTTCCATCATGAGCCGTCAACCATGTATATTCCTGGTGGCGAAGAGTTTGGATTCCGCATCTATGGAGAGAAAGAGTTTAAATCAAAAGACTATTTCAAGAGTTTCTCTAACGATGTTATAATGAATGTTCCTATAACTGGTCAGACAGGGATGATTGGCGGTCCACTTATAGGAATCTTGATGGATCGTTTCACGTCGAAAATTGAAACCATTGCTTATCCGGAAGAAATGCAGAAAAGAGCAAGAGCCCGTAAAAGAGAGTTGAAACCGGTCGAGGGCTTGGACGAAGAGGCTCTATCTTTTATAAACTCGCATAAGGAGTTTCTTTGCCATGGATCTTTTAGGTGGCCTTTGATGAGGTTCTACGATGTTTCTGATTCTGAGGTGGAGTACATTTATGCTCACGCAGTAACACAAACCGTTATATATAGTGCGAAAGACACTAATGACTATTTTGTAAAGACCATTCATGAGTTTGCTAACCAAAGAGTAGGCAAGACTAACAAAATCCATGGATTCATCACGCAATGGATGCAGGAATTTAACATTGGAGTGGATTATGAAATTAATTCCGTTGGTGGTGAAGCTCATATTGTAAAGATTGTCAGCAAGGATGGAGAGAAAGTTAACCTTGCCGATAAAGGGATGGGGTCGATTCAGTTGATGATTCTTCTGTTTCGTTTGGCAACAAAGATGTCCGAACTTCGTCTGGGTCTGCGAAACTCCAGAAACGGTACTACGATTATCGTTGAGGAGCCTGAGCAGAACCTTCATCCAATGCTTCAGAGCAAGCTAGCTGATTTGTTTTATAACCTTAATCAGGAATACGGTTTTAAATTCATTATTGAAACCCACTCAGAGTATCTCATTAGGAAGACCCAGGTCATTGTTGGCGACAATTTTAAGACCGAAGAGGACCTAAAAAAGAATCCTTTCAAGGTGTATTATTTCCCGGCAGTTGGTATTCCATATGATATGGGCTATACGACCTCTGGATTATTTAAGGAAAAGTTTGGGGATGGCTTTATTAACGAGGCCGGCCGCCTGCATATGACTGTGCTGAAGAACTCTAAAGACAACAAGTGATGTTCAAGGTCTTCATATCTGCCTCATCACTCGAAAAGCTCTGTATCGATGAAATGTCTCTGCCCTCTAAAGAGCAGAGTAGCTGGTTTATCCTACTCACCAAACAGAATGTCATTTATTTAGATAAAGACATTTGTCACGATTGGAGTTGCGAAGACCCGCTGTTCACTTTTTCGCAAAGCTATGAGATTTCGTTGAAAGAGGCGCCCGTCGATTATAATGTGGATTTTGATGCGAATCCCCAAAATGCATTGAATCACCCTCACGATGCTTTCTTGCTTGATATTGATCAGACTAAAGCAGATGCCATTCAAAGTCAGTATGGTGTTGTTTGCCAATCAACTAAGAATTTGTCGTATTGTGCAGTGTCGGAAAAGGGGTGCCATTTCAGCCTCAATAAAGGAGAGAATACCCATACATGGTCAGAACTGTTTGCGGATAAAGAAAGAGTACCGGCGAATGCGCTTATCATTGTTGACAGATACCTTTTCGGATACGAAGGCAAATTAAGAAGCAGCTATCGTGATGGGGTAAATAACATTAAGCAGATATTGTCAAATGCGCTCCCAGATAACGTCAACTGTGATTTTCATGTGCTTGTCATTTTTGATGCCAATAGCAGTACGGATCTTAATTTCGATATAGATTCCGTTGCGAAAGAATTGGAGGCCTATAAGGTGAATGCCCTTAAGAGGCCTTACCCTGTGGAAATAGAACTCTTTTCTGTTTCGTCAAAAAACCTTCAGTATGGTGAAACGCATAATAGGAGAATTTTGTCCAATTATTACATTGTCTCGGCAGACCACTTGCTCAAGGTATTTAGGAGCGACGGTTCCTCAATTACGACGCAGAACTTAAATTTGGATTATTCTTTTTCGGAAGGACTTAGGGATCGTTCCGATATGCCACAGAAGAGAATCGATTATTTAGTAGACAAGTTAAAATCGCTTTTCTCTTCGGCATGCGCTGATATAATCAATGGAGAGGCACATAGTTCCGAGTACATTTACTACATTAATGGTCGGTTGGATACGCTTGGCCATCTAAAAAATAGACTCATTTTGATTTAGATATTATATGACTGAACAGGAACTTGCCAGGGTTATCTGGAACATCAAGGAGATTATCAGGAATTTTTATGACGACTCGGAAGTGGAGGACGTCATTTTGCCGTTTACATTGTTGAGGCGTCTGGACTGTGTTCTGGATGAGCACCGGGATGAAATTATTATGGAGCTGGAGGCTATTGTGGACTCGGATCCGGAGCGGCAGAAGAACAAGCGAGAAATGAAGCTGAAGAGTCTTCTGCGGCGGCATAACCTGACGTTCTTCAATACGTCAGGATTATCTCTGAAGAAGCTTTTGGCGAATCCGGCGGGCATATCGTCGAACTTTAAGACCTACCTTGAAGGGTTCACTGATAATGTGAAGGATATCCTGTCTAACTTTGTGCACCAGGATGGCGAAGCCCCAGACCTGACGCAGATTTACCGGCGCTTGGAGAAGAGCAACAAGCTATATTCTGTAGTGCAGACCTTTGTCCAGCAGGCGGACCTTGATCCGAAGAAGGTTAGCAATGCCCAAATGGGTACCGTATTCGAGATTGTGATCCGCTGGTCAAAGGAGTCCACCAATTCCAAGGCTGGTCAGTATTACACTCCACGAGAGATTGTACGGCTTTTAGCAAGCCTGACACTCTACGGTCAGGAGCAGAAGTTGCAGCAATTGGGTCAGATGTTCTCCATATACGACCCGTGCTGCGGCACAGGAGGCATGCTTACCGTGGCCAAAGAGATGGTGCAGGAAATCTCCGGCCGTGACAATATCAAGATTTACCTGTACGGCCAGGAACTTAACGAGAAGACCTATGCCATATGCAAGTCCGACCTCCTTATCAAGGGTGACTTGCAGCACGAAGACAAGCAGATACGCCAAGGCGACACGCTTGCAGACGATAAGTTCGAGAACCAGCATTTCAACTTCATGCTGGCTAATCCGCCCTTCGGAGTAGATTGGGGGAAGGATGATAATGTGAAAAAGAAGGTGGAGGAAGACAATGCACCCGGACGGAGATTTGAGGTAGGTCTTCCGTCGAAGAATGACGGTTCACTTCTCTTCTTGATGCACATGATCAGTAAGATGGATGACAGGCAGGGCTCCCGCATCGGTATTGTTCTCAATGGTTCACCCCTGTTCAATGGTGATGCCGGTGGGGGATGGAGCAACATCCGCCAGAGTCTTCTCGATAAGAATCTCCTTGATGCCATCGTTGCCTTGCCCAAGAACTTGTTCTATGGGACGGATATCGGCTCCTATCTCTGGATTCTGGACAATAAACGTCCGGCAGACCGCTACCATAAAGTGCTATTCATCGATGCGACGTGTGACTATTTTATAACTCCTCTCCAGAGAAGTCTTGGTAAAAAGAGGTACGAGATCAGTAAAATAGGGGCACAGGCAATAATGCTGGCATACAAGACGTATGACAATTTCTCTATTCCCATCGACTATCTGGATGATGGCACATTCCCGCATCGCGAGATAGCCAAACTCCTTGATTACGAGGACTTCCTCTATACAAAGGTGACCGTCCTGCGACCGAAACGCCTGTCGTTCAGCAACATCAGCGAAAAGTATGAGATGCTGCTTGCCGACGAGAATTTCAATGCAGATGCGACAAAGAATCAAATTCTCAAGTCGGCAGCTGCGATAGAAGGCATTGATGAAAAACGGACTGATGCTGATTTCTTCAAGTTCCTCAAGGAGAAGAAAGTGAAGGTTAGCACCACAGAGATAAAGCGTCTCCGTGCTGCGTACGGAGAACGTGACGAAGATGCTCCGGAGATTCTTTCCAACCCTTACAAGTCGGAAAGTGGTTTTGAAGCGGATACGGATCTGACGGACACTGAAATCATTCCATTCAAAAAAGGCATTGATGAGTACTTCGCGGAAGAGGTTCTGCCGTTTGTCCCTGATGCCTGGATGGACCGCACCAAGGATAAAGTTGGTTGTGAATTTCCATTCACAAATTTATTCTACAAATATGAGCCTTTAAGGAGTTGCGAAGAAATACTTTCAGAGTTGAAATCTCTAGAGCAAGATATAAATAATGGCGCTCAACTCCTATAAAGTTAATGGATATGGCACAATATGATTCATATAAAAGTTCGGGGATTGAATGGATAGGTGATATCCCTTCTCATTGGGAATTTCGAAAATTTAACCATATCTGTAGGATCATTACTGATTTTGTTGCTAGCGGGAGCTTTGCAGATTTACGTGAGAATGTTCAATACCTCTCCGAGCCTGATTATGCAATGCTTGTGCGTACAACCGATCTTGCAAACCCAGATATCAATGAGGGTAGGGTATACATATCAAAAGAAAGCTATACTTTCTTGTCAAATTCTAATTTATTTGGTGGAGAAGTTATTTTACCGAATGTGGGATCAGTCGGAAGCGTTTATATGGTTCCCCAGAACTTGTATGAACGAATGAGTCTCGCACCGAATTCAATCATGTTTAAAACGAAGTACTCAGATAGATTCTACTTTTACTATTTCTTGAGTTTCCCTGGAAACAAAACTTTAGTTGATTTAGCACAATCGACAACACTAGCTAAGTTTAATAAAACCGACTTAAGAGCGATAAGGGTTCTTTTCCCATCTCCGTCTGAACAGAAATCTATTGCGGATTATCTAGACACAGAATGTAAGAAGATTGATGACTTGATTGCGAAGGAAGAGAAGAGGGTATCATTATTGGAAGAGGCTCGTCAATCCATAATTGCAAAAGCCATTACTAAGGGGATTAACCCCGATAGTGAAATGAAAGAATCCGGCGTATTTTGGATAGGAGCTACTCCAAAATCATGGACTGTTAAAAGATTACGTTTTACGGGTGAATCGAAGAATGGATTAACATATACGCCATCTGATATTTGCTCTGAAGAAGAGGGAATCCTTGTACTTCGCTCTTCAAATATCCAGAATAACAAGCTTTCCTTTGACGATAATGTTTATGTCAAGAAGTACGATAATCGGTTACTTGTTGAGCAGGGGGATGTTATTATTTGTTCTAGGAATGGTAGTCTCTCTTTGGTGGGTAAAAGTGTTTATATCGATTCGCCAATTAAAGCTACATTTGGAGCATTTATGCTCCGGTATCGAAGTTGCGAGAATACGGAGTATGCGTATTATATGGTCTCTACAGCAGTCAAGATGTATAAAGCCCTATTTTCGACAACTACTGTTAACCAACTTATTATTGGAGACTTTAAGGATATGGTGGTGTCTATCCCTCCTTTAGAAGAGCAACAAAGAATTGTCTCATATATCAAGGACAATACATCGTGGATAGAAAATAAGATTGCTATGTCTAAAAAACAAATTGACCTTTTGAAGGAGTATAAACAGTCCCTCATCACGGAAGTTGTAACCGGAAAACGAAAAGTATGTTGAGGTGGGCAAGAACACTGCACACCAAGGACCTATCTTCGCACTGTAATTGATTATTCTCATTCGCGTATGATGAATTTAGACGAAACCCGCTTCGAAGAGCACATTGCCGATGTGCTCGCTCACTCTGACCTCTATAACCAGCGTCAGTCCGGCAATTTCGAGATCGCAGAGCTTTGCGACCGAGAGATGCTGGAGCGCTTCGTGAAGGCCCAGCCGGAAGTATGGGCTAAACTCTCCCGCAATGCCCCAGAAAGGGAGATCGACACCGTTATTGAGACCTACAATAGGGCTATCAACCGTGGCACCAACATCTGGGATATGCTTCACAAGGGTCTGATGGTTGTCGGTGCCAAAGTGAAACTCGTGGAATTCCAGCCGCAGATAGGAGGAGATCAGTCCTCTGCCTACAAGCTGTACCGGGAAAATCGTTTCTCGGTAGTTCGTCAGATGAAGTATTCTACTGACGCCGCCGACAAGGACAATGAGTTGGATCTCTGCATTCTTATCAACGGTATCCCTATCATTACCTGTGAGTTGAAGAATGAGGGAACGGGGCAGTGCTATGAGGACGGTATCATCCAATACCAGACTCAACGTAATGCCGATAACAGGATGTTGAAAGCCTGCCTGGTGCATTTTGTGATGGACAACAATTTGGTATTCATGACCACCAAGCTTGCTGGTACGGATACCAGCTTCCTGCCTTTCAATATCGGCACCACAAATCCGCCCGTTGAGGGAGACGCCGACTATCCGACGCACTATATGTGGGACCAGATCCTTCAGGCCGACAGCCTGCTGGATATCCTGCAGCACTTTATCAAGCGCGTGAAGGACCGCAAGGGAAACTATTCGGTCATCTTCCCGAGATTCCACCAACTTCGTGCAGTTCGTCTTCTGAGAGGCCTTTCCAGAGAAGAGGGCCCGGGACACAATTACCTGGTGCAACACAGCGCCGGTAGTGGCAAGACCATGTCTATGGCCTGGTTGGCCCATGAACTCTCGAACGTGACCAATGACGACAATACGCCGATGTTCGACAGCATCATTATGGTGACGGACCGCATAGTCCTCAACCGAAATATGGCCGACGAAGTGGTTGCTTTCGAAATGCAGCCTGGGACGGTGAAGGATGTTCGTCGGGGATCGGTTAACCTGGCCAAGGCCATCAACGATGGATACCGTATTATCATCAGTACGGTGCAGAAGTTTGCGTATGCCCTGCCCAATATCAAGAAGCAGGACAACCGGCATTTTGCGGTGATCATCGACGAGGCGCATACGGCACTGGGGAAGGAGAGTGCAAAGGATATCATCAGCGCCCTGTCGACAGATGATGACCTCCGGCAGATTGATGACTTCCATCCAGAGGATTACGATAATCAGCTTGATGCCATTATGGCTTATCAGCAGGTGATGCGTAAGATGATGCACCACATCAGTTATTATGCCTTCACAGCCACGCCGAAGGATACGACCTTTGCCCTGTATGGAAAGAATCAGCACGATGCGCACGACCTGTATTCAATGAAGCAGGCGATAGAGGAAGGCTTTATTCTGGACGTGCTGGAGAATTATATCAGCTACAAGACTATGTTCGAGCTGGTGGAGAAAGATCCGGATGAAGATCTGAAGAAACTGTTCGAGGAGAAGAAGTCGTTGAAAGTTATCTACGACAGCCTGAACAAGAACCAGTACATCATGTTCCGCAAAGCATCGATGATTGTGGACCATTTTATGAGCCACACCATCAATAAAATCGGTGGGCAGGCGAAGGCTATGGTGGTAACTGATTCCAGAAGGGCAGCGGCTGACTATAAGCGGATTATCGACACCATCATCAATGGTCAGTACGGTGGCGCCATCAAGACGCTGGTCGCCTTCTCCGGAGAGGTTGAGGACAGTCACGGAAGGAAGTGTACCGAGGCGAATATGAACGATGGAGGCGTGAAGGATGATGATATCCGCCTGAAGTTCGAGGAGCCTGAGTACAAGATTCTGATTGTGGCCGAAAAGTTCCAGACGGGATTCGACCAGAAGTTGCTGCATACGATGTATGTGGACAAGGTTCTGGGCGGTATTCAGTGCATTCAGACGCTTAGCCGCCTCAACCGCTGCTGCCCGGGCAAGGACGATACTCTGGTGGTGGATTTCCGGAATGATTCCGACGTCGTGCAGAAGTCGTTCCAGGATTACTATACCAAGACTGTCTTGAACGGTCTTGTGGATCAGACAAGAATGTACCCCATCAAGTCGGACATCGATGAGTATAAGGTATTCTCGGAGGAACAGGTGAACGAAGTTGTTAAGCGTCTCCAGTCGGCAGCGACCGCAATAGGCGTCCCGTCTATTATGAAGCGCATTGTGTCGGACCGCGTGGAGCCGATGAAGGATGCTGAAAAAGACCGCTTCCGCAAGTTGGTGAATCGGTATATCCGCCAGTACGGATTCATCGCGCAGGTGATGACATTTGTAGACCCAGATCTGGAGAAGTATTACGTGTTTCTGAAGGTCCTCTACAAGTATCTTCCTTACACTAAGGAGACGCTGCCGGTGGATATCCTGGAGCATATCGATTTGGATAAACTCCGCATCCAACTGTCCTTTGAGGGCCAGCTTGAGCTGGAAGATGAGGAGAAAGAGTTGTCGGCCAGCCGTATAGGGGAACCGGGCAAGAAGAAGCCGGACGAGGAGAAGACCATCAAGGAGATTCTCCACGTTGCCAATGAGCCGTATGCCGGAATCCTCGATGAGAATGATAAGATCCTGAAGCAGATATGGGAGTCTGTGTTGGTCGATCCGGAGGTTAACGAAGCGTTCCGGGCGAACAATACCTACGACAATCTCATCAATCTGGTACGTGAGAAGTTTGACGAGAAGATCGCCGAGCAGATTGACAAGTATTACAACTTCATGGAGATTCTCCAGAAGAATCAGTCTTTCTCCGTGGCGCTTATCCGCCGGTTTGTGGATGCCATTGCCGAAAGGGCATACGCAGCATCCCGGCTGGAGTACGACGAAGAAGCGCTAATCGCTGCCATGTCGGCAGAAATGGCTCCAATGTTTGAACCTTTCAGAAGGAGTATGCGTCCAATAGAGGAAGTCGCATCATCTCTGCTTTATATCCTCCGTACTCCCAGCACGGCGCTCTATGATGGCGCGGATGATATCCTGAAGGATGGTCTCAATCACGTCTTTTGCAATCCGAACCTTACGGCTATCGACAGAAGGACGATTTTCAATCAGCTGCTGACGAAGTATGAGAACTTCTTGAAGAAGCTCTACTACTTGATTCACCAGACAGACGTGCCGACTAATCCGCACGCATCTGAGGACACAGTCCCAACTCTCTCCAACGCGATTTTTGCCTTCGATTGCCTGAGAGAGCTCAAGTATGACACTGACCCTGCTTATCAGACGTTCTACGGTTACTTGACTAATCTCAAGAAGTGGCGGAACCTGGAGTCTCACGCAGCTCCCGCGGCTACTGAACAGGAGCTGATTGCTGGGACCAAGGTGGTAGTGGCCATGTATCTCTTTGTAACCGCGTGGAGTATCGGGGACTTGGAGGAGGCCGGGCATTAATTATTTTTGGTAGGCAGCAACGCTGCACACCATATGATTTTCTTTGTATCGTCAAAGGATATGGATCCGATGACGGTACTTTTTTTATGCTTATTGAGGACTGACATTATGGCAGGTAAACATTGCATTTTAGGCGATGGCAAAACCTTTGATAAACAACACGAAGAATCCATAAACCTGCGTATTGTCACGAGGGTATAATCAGGAAGATATATGACAAAAAAGAGAGCGGGGAATGCATCCGCACATACAATAGCGAAACTATGGGCGAAGGCCTCCGGCCGTTGTGAATACGACGGCTGCAATAAGTTATTGTACAAGGATGACTTAACCTCTACGGAGATTAATAGTGCATTTGTGGCTCATATTGTGGCGGCATCACCAGACGGTCCAAGAGGAGATGTGACTCAATCTGCTAAGCTCGTTGATGATATCGACAATGTGATGTTGCTGTGTAACGAACATCACAGGCTTATTGACCACGAAGGGTTAGCTGAACATCCCGTTGAGAGGTTGCGTGTAATGAAGAAAAAGCATGAGGATAGGATCCGCATGGTTACAGAAATAGATGCTGCCAAAGTCAGCATTCCCGTCGTTTATGGAACGAATATCGGGAAAGATGCAGTGTCCATTCCAAGGAGAGAGCTCGCCCAAGCTATGCTCCCAAATAACTATCCCACTGAAGACATAGTTACTATTTCATGCCAGAACTCAGGCTTGCATGATTCGCAAGAATTGTTTTGGCTGGCAGAGGTTGCGCAACTTGAACAGAAGTATAACGAATCCCTGAAACCGCTTATCGGTAAGGTAGATATAGATTGTGTGTCTGTATTTGCCATTGCACCTCAACCGCTGCTGGTGAAGTTGGGGACCAAACTAAGCGATCTCCACAAAGTAAAAGTATATCAGAAGCACCGCGAACCGGATACATGGAAATGGCAGAGTCTCGAAGTGCCTAATCCTATGAAAATAATCCGGCCAAAAGACAAGACCAAGATGCCTGTGCTAGTTTTCTCGCTGAGTGCAAAAGCTATTTCCAGGCGAGTCAGAAAGCGTTTTGGCAGAGAAGCAAGTATTTGGGAGGTAACGGCAAAGAGCCCCGGCAACGATATGTTGAGGTCCGCGGATCAGCTCGATGAATTCCGGACGATAACCCGAAAGGTCCTGGAAGATATCAATGCTTCTTCTCAGGAGCAATCAATAAAAGTATTCATGGCTATGCCGGCGGCTTGTGCTGTGGAATTGGGCCGGGTATGGATGCCAAAGGCTGACAAACAATTGGTATTATACGATAAGAACAACGCCGTTGATTCAGATGATACAGAAACGATAACAATCAAACATAATTAGATATGACAGAAGACCAGAAAAACCAGATTTCCGTCCTGCTTAATGAAATTGGCAAAGCGCTCGACGTGACGAAGACAGAGTATGATCAGATTACAAACAGTTACAAGGCTGTAGGGAGTTATTTGGCGGATTATCCTAGTCCGCTGAGTGTTTATTCACCTCAAATCCGGCCACAGGGCTCGTTCCTGTTCGGCACTGCTGTAAGACCTGTATCTGAGGATGCCGATTTGGATATTGACCTTGTTTGTGAACTGACCAAGAAGCCATCTAATTGGACACAGCATACTACAAAAAATGCAGTCGGAGACAGGTTGAAAGAGTCGGACCGGTACCGCAAGATGTTGGACAAAGAGGGTAAGCGCTGCTGGACGCTTATTTATGCTGATGGCAAGTATCACATGGACGTCCTTCCTTGTATTGTGAACGAAGGCTATACAACTGCACTGGAGAGGATGCTTGCTTCTTCTGATTTGGAGGTCTCTGATACGACGGCCATTCGTATTACAGAGAACACCAGGGCGGACTATATGACGGAAACAGATTCCGATAAGTGGCAGAAGAGTAATCCGTTCGGACTTGCTAAGTGGTTCTATAACATAGCTTACCGTCCGACAAATTTGCAGCGGACAATCAATCTTAAAGAGGCAATCGCACCCGTACCCAAATACTATGAGAATAAGGCTCCTCTGCAGCGCGTGGCCCAGTTAATGAAACGTCACCGTGATATTATGTTTGACGGTAACGAGGATGACAAGCCCATCTCGATTATCATCACAACTCTGGCCGCCCGGACGTACGACGACGCTACAGATTTGTTCAGCGCGCTTCATCACATCGCACATAACATGACGTCCTACATTGAAGGGACGCCAGGGCACCGTGTCGTAAGAAATCCTGTCAACCCTTCGGAGAACTTCGCCGATAGGTGGAAGCCGGAGAATAAGAAGGAGGAGTATTTCTATAAATGGGTCTACAAGCTGCAGGCTGATGTAGATAAGTTGATGGCTTCGGCCGGACAGGGATTGGATAAGCTTCAGGCCTTGTTTGAAGAACTGTTTGGAGAGAAGGTGTCGAAAGCATCGTTCAAAGCATACGGCGATCAAATCCTTGCGCAGAGAAAAGCAGGAAAACTGACAGCCGCAGCAGGTGCAGCAACGCTTGGAACCGCAGGAGGAACAAAAGTAGCCGCCCATAGTTTCTATGGTAAGGAAGAATAAAAGAACCCCCATTCCAATTAACGCTCAGCAACAGATTCTGGGCAAGGATTATCAAGATGGCGAAGTGAAGTCACGGTCTCTTCGGCACCTGGTATGGGAGACAGATATCATCCCGTCTCCCAATAGCGCCAAATATAGGATTCGTATTAACTATACAATCGGTCAGAGGCCTAATGTTTATGTGATTGACCCTCCAGTGCTAAAACGTTCTGAAGGCGAGAAGTTCTTACCACATGTTTTCAGTACGGAGAAGCAGCAGATTTGCCTCCATTACGGTCCTTTTGGAGAATGGGATGACTCTATGTTCTTAGCGCGCAAAATTGTCCCATGGGCATCAGAATGGCTATTGTTCTACGAACTTTGGGTTATTACTGGGAAATGGCTAGGAGAAGGAGTTGAGCATTCAGGCAAAGTCCCCAATGCTGAACAAGACCAGACTGAAGTCAACAAGGAATAAGAAACTTCCATCAATTGCAGGAACTGATGGAAGTGACGGATTGATGGTGGGGGAGAGTCTACCTCTTCAGCATATAATTGACAATCCCCTCAACGTGCAGGGCGACGATTGCCCGGCGGCCTTCGTCGGATTCCAGGAAGAGGCAGTCGTCGGAGTTGCCTTTCCTGAGCTTGTGGCCGGGGAGCCAGAGCGCAGCGGCCTGGTACAGGCAATCGGCAAGCCGGTCACCGGCCGTCTGCCCTTTACTTGTGTAGCAGGTCCAGCCGCGGACGTTCATCCACTGCTTGCCATTGCCGGCAGCATTGGTGTGGATGGAGACCAGGCAGACATTGACTTTGCCTAGCTGCCGGCACCTGGTGTTGATGCGCTCGGTGCGTGCCCGGAGGGAGACATCGTATTCATCCGGAGTGACCAGGGCAAAGCGTATTGCATCTGCAAGGGTGAGGATGCTGTCATCGTACGCATTACTAGCCTTGCGCATCATCTCCCCGTCATCATCTTCCCAGAACTGGTCAATATTCTCCATCATCTCATCGGCCGCCAACCGATATTCTAGAGCGGACTCATAGATATCCAGCGTCTCTTTCAATGCGTTCCTGCAGGATTTCTTCATCATAACCGTCCCTCCTTTTCCATAGTTAGGAAGCCTGAACGGTTTTCCATACGATACGAAGTCCCTGTCTTATGGAAAGCTACTCATAACCAAGGAGAGTCGATGAGAAAGAAAAAGTAATATCTTTGCAATTATGCTGCTGCCTGTTTGCAAGCAAACAGAGACTGCTCTTTGAAAGCCCTGCCCTCTTCGAGGGGGTCAACATCATAAGAATGGGGGTCAATATCGTAAGAATGCACGCTTACAAAGTAAACACTTACATCTTTCATTTTGTTCCATCATAGTTTCAGAGCACGAGGAGGGTTCTCAAATTAGCCAAGGATCTTCTTTGCTAGGGCGTTGACGGCGTCCACGTCGATTGGTTCGAGGACGATTTTTTCTGGCTCCAGGTCTAGGAGGAACTGCATGTAGTTGGGGAGTGTTAGCAACTGACCTTCCCGGCCGACATTGTAGTCGCCGAATTTGATGATGTGTTTCACATGGTATTTGTCCGCATGCTTCAAGACAGTCTGGACGCTCTTGGCCTGGGCCGTTTTGGCCTTCACTTCAAGTGGCACACATTCGCCTTTCATCCGGACGAGGAAGTCCAGCTCAAGGCCAGAGTCCTTCAGGAAGTAGTACAGGCTTTGCTGCTTCTTGTAAAGAGTGTCTGCCATCAGATTCTCGAAGATGGCGCCTTTGAATCCTCCCAGGTTGCCCTGCAGGATATCCGCCCTGGTCCCAGGGCCCAGCATCTCGATGAGCAAACCGATATCTGCCGTGTAAACCTTGAACACATTGTCTTTGGCATTGCCTTCCATCGGGAGACCGGTGATATCGGTATTGTAGCAGCGGCAGATAATGCCGGCGTCTTCCAGCCACTGAAGAGAGCCAAGATAGGTTTCACCTCGTCCGCCGGGCTTAACCTTGCTGTATTGGAATTTCTTGTTCTCCTTGGCCAGCTGCTTGGGGATGGAATTGAAGCACTCGCGGATATGGGGCTTGTCTTTGTCCGGAGCATACTTGACCATATCGTCGCGGTACTCCTTCAAGATACCCTTGTATTCCTCACTGACGGCGTTCATATTATTGGTGGTCAGGAATGCGTTGATGGGGGCGGGGAGACCACCAATAGCGACATAGAGGTTCAGATACTGCCTCATGGCCACGTGGATTCCTTCCGGAACCGGCGTTTCCTCCGTGTAGAACTTCCGGAGAACCTCGATGACATCCGGATTCATACCGTTGGCCCAGAGGAACTCCTCGAAGTCCAGCGGGTACATCTCGATGATGTCCTCGCTGCCTACAGGAACAGAGTTGATTCCCAGATCTTTCTTCTGAACCATCTTGCGACGCCGTTTCTTGAGCTCATCGCCGTAGCCCTGGACGCCCAGCAGGGAGCCAGTGGCAATTACGTCAAAGCGGCCGTCCTCTTTGAAGAACTTGAGCGAAGTCCTGGCCTCGGGGCATTCCTGGATTTCATCAAAGATCAGGCAGGTCTCTTCGGGGATGAACTTGACGCCCTTGATCTGCGCCGACAAGTTGAGCAGAATGCTGTCCACATCCTTTGATCCGACGAAGGCATTGATCCTCTCTGGCTGTTTGATGAAGTTCATGTAGACGACATTCTTGTAGTTCTGCTCAGCGAAGTGCCGTGAGATATATGTTTTACCGCACTGGCGGATGCCCATTATTACCAGAGGCTTGTGCCCAGGCTTGTTTTTCCACGCAATGAGATCGTCTTCAATTTTCCTTTTCAGCATAGTATGACACTTTATCTGGAAGCAAAAATACACTTTTTTCAACGACTTTTCAAATACCATCGTAATTTTTCTAACGACTTTTCGGCAGTTCGCCGTAATTTTTCCAACGAGTTTTGCCGGACTTGTACCAGAAGTTGCACCGCGCGCGAGAAGTAGACACGAAAAGATTATTTCGTTACACGTTGTTTTTGAAAGTAGACACACATGATATTTTCACGTCGTCTTGTTTTACAAAAGTAGACATTTTTCAACTTTTT
>Ga0129310_1000981_pt1 | contig 28313 bp, 29 predicted proteins | sample Go1ome_2_FD_94433 | JGI IMG/M metagenome (GOLD analysis project Ga0129310, IMG submission 94433) | Western lowland gorrila individual fecal microbial communities from Wisconsin, USA - Go1022A metagenome | ecosystem: Host-associated > Mammals > Digestive system > Large intestine > Fecal | place... | reverse complement strand
TGATAGGAAAGACTCCCCCGGCCGGGGGAGGTGGCACGGAAGTGCCGAAAGGGGAACGGCTGGCGCAAAGCGCCTGAGAGGTTTATTCGTATCGAATCGTCACGCTGCGGGCGTGGGCGTGCAGGCCCTCCCGCTCCGCAAAATCGGCAATGCGGGGGGCAACCTCGCCCAGCGCCTCCCGGGTGTAGTAAATAAAGCTGGATTTCTTGACGAAATCGTCCACGCCCAGGGGGCTGGAGAAGCGGGCGGTGCCGCTGGTGGGCAGGGTGTGGTTGGGGCCTGCGAAGTAATCGCCCAGCGCCTCGGGCACGTTGCGGCCCAGGAAGATGCTGCCCGCGTTTTTGATTTCGTTCAGCACGCCGAACGGGTCTTCCACACAGACTTCCAGATGCTCGGGTGCAATGATGTTGCAGGCCTCAATGGCCTTGTGCAGGTCAGCACAGACGATGATCTTGCCGTTGTCGTCCACGCTGGCCCGGGCAATGGCGGCACGGGGCAGCTGAGGGATTTGAACCTCCAGCTCGGCCTGCACGGCCTTGGCAAGCTCCGGGCTGTCGGTGACAAGGACGGGGCTGGCCAGCTTGTCGTGCTCGGCCTGGCTCAGCAGGTCGGCCGCCACCCAGGCGGGGTTGCAGCCGCCATCGGCCAGTACCAGGATCTCGCTGGGGCCTGCGATCATATCAATGCCCACCTTGCCGAAGACTTTCCGCTTGGCGGTGGCAACGTAGATGTTGCCGGGGCCCACGATCTTGTCCACCGCCGGGATGCTCTGGGTGCCGTAGGCCAGCGCGGCCACGGCCTGGGCGCCGCCGGTCTTGAAAATTTTGGTCACGCCGGCGGTGGCCGCCGCGGCCAGGATGACGGGGTTCACCTTGCCGTCCTTGCCCGCCGGGGTGGTCATGACGATCTCGGACACGCCCGCCACCTTGGCCGGGATGACGTCCATGAGGACGGTGGAGGGGTAGGCCGCCGTGCCGCCCGGGACGTAGACACCCGCCTTTTCAATGGGGGTGTACTTCTGGCCCAGCACGATGCCGGGCTTGTCGTTGACCACAAAGTTCTTGTGCACCTGCTGGCGGTGGAAGCTCTCGATGTTGGCGGCGGCTTCTTTCAGGGTCTCGAGGAAGTAGGGGTCCATGTTGGCAAAGGCGTCCTCGATCTCCTCCTGCGTCACCTGTAAATTCTCGATCTCCGCGCCATCAAACTTGAGGGCGTATTCCTTCAGGGCCTCGTCGCCCCGGGTGCGGACGTCCGCAATGATGGCGTCCACCACGTCTTCCACGTTCTTCTCGGCACGGATGTCGCGGTTTAAAATCTCTTCCGGCTTGAGCGAGTCAAAATCATAGAGCTTGATCATTTTGCTGCCTCCTGTTCTGCAAGTGCTGCCCGCAGCTTTGTGAGCATGGATTCCATCTCGTTGTGTTTGAACTGGTAGCTGGCCTTATTGGCAATGAACCGGGCCGAGATGGGCATGAACTCCGTGACCACTTTCAGGCCGTTTTCCCGGAGGGTGGTGCCCGTCTCCACGATGTCCACGATGACGTCCGAGAGGCCCAGGATGGGGGCCAGCTCAATGGAGCCGTTCAGCTTGATGATGTCGATGTCCCGGCCCATGGACGCGTAATAGCTTTTTGCAATGTTGACAAACTTGGTCGCCACCCGCACCGGGCGGCTGGGGTCGTCCTGATAATCCGCCGGGGCAGCCACGCACATCCGGCATTTGCCCAGGCCGGTGTCCAGCAGCTCATAGACATCGGCAGAGGCCTCCGTCAGGATATCCTTGCCCACGATGCCCACATCCGCCGCGCCGTGCTCGACGTAAATGGCAACGTCGCTGGGCTTGACGAGGAAGTAGCGGATCCCCGCCGCCGGGTTCTCCACCACCAGCTTGCGGGTGGCGTTGTAGTCCTCCGGACAGCCGTAGCCGATCCCGGCCAGCAGGTTGTAGACCTTATCGCCCAGGCGGCCCTTGGGCAGGGCCACATTCAGCATTCCCTGATCGGCGTTCTGCTGCTGGACGGGCGGCAGCGGGGCACTCAGGCGGTCCAGCTCGTCCAGATAGACGGCAAACCCGATGGCGTCCGCCCCGGGGGTGAATTTCTGCATCAGCAGGTCGTACCGGCCGCCCTTGAGCAGCGGGCGGGGCAGGGGGCGGAGATAGCCCTGGAAAATAAGGCCGTTATAATACTCCATCTCGCCCGCAAGGGTCAGATCCAGCCGGATGCTGCCGCCCGCCTTTGCCAGCGGCTCGGCCAGCGCGTCAAGCTCGGCCACGGCGGCCTCCATCCGGGCGTTGCGGCAGAGGGCCGCGGCCTTGGACAGGGTCACGGCATACTCCCCGCTGAGGGAGAGCAGGGCCGTCAGGGCGTCGGCGTCGGCATCCGAAAGGTCCGCTGCTTTGGCAGCCGCCCGCAGCTCGTGGATGTTCTTGGCCCGCAGCGTTTCCAGCAGGCCGGGGCGGGCGGCCTCCGGCACGCCCAGCGCGTCGAACAGGCCGAAGAGATAGCCCATGTGGCTGATCTCCAGCACCCACGGCTGGCCCATCTCCTCCAGTGACCGGGCCGCCAGGCAGACCGCCTGCCGCACCTCCGGCTCTTTCACCTCGCCCAGCAGTTCAAGACCCATCTGGGAGATCTCCTTGAACGTGTGGCTCTCCGCCGAGGGGCGGTAGACGTTCTCGTGGTAATAATATTTCAGCGTTTCGCCCGGGGCGGGCTGTGCCGTCTTGGCAATGGAAAGGGTCACGTCCGGCTTGAGGGCCAGCAGGCGGCCATCCAGGTCGGTAAACGTGATGACCTGCTCCGAGGAGAGGAAGCTGCGGTTCTCCTGATACAGGCCATACTCCTCAAACCGGCCCATGTGGTATTTGCGGCAGCCCGCCGCTTCGTACAGCGCGCGCAGCGCAAAGGAGGCACGCTCCTTGGGCTGCAGCCGTGCAAGATCAAACTCCATGCTGTCTCCTCATTTCTCTCCCAGTGTTTTCCCACGCCTTTTGCACGGCACGTTCCGTGCAGGCTTTTCCCGCAGCCGATGCAGGATGTTCTGGTTTTATTTTACTTTATCTTGATAAAGTTGTAAAGTATAAAAGTGACAGCCTTTTGATTTTTCAGCAAAAATTTTCTGGTGTGTTTGCCAGTTGTCCGTTCTCAGCGGACAGATCCGCCGTACCCGGGCTCTTTTGGGCGCAAAAAAGCCCCCGGAGGACGTTTTGCCGCTCTCCGGGGGCTTTCTATGTGCGTTGTGCCTTGGCTCACACCGACCAACGTTTTACTCAATTGCAATCAGATTCGGGTTCTCAGGCAAAGCCTTCGTCTGCTGAGAGCTGGGCAGCTCGATGTGTAGGACGCCATCCTCGAACTTCGCGTGGATGTCTTCTTTCTTCACATCGCCCACGTAGAAGCTGCGGGCACAGGTGCCGGAGAAAGATTCGCGCCGCAGATAGCGGCCCTCTTTATCCTTTTCATCGTTGCTGTGGCTGCGCACTGCCTGAATGGTCAGGTAGCCGTCGTTCAGTTCCATCTGAACGTCTTCCTTCTTGCAGCCCGGCAGGTCAACCGCTACTTCGTAGCCATTGTCCGTCTGTTTGACATCGGTCTTCATCATGTTTGCACCATGCTTGCCAAACGCGCTGCGAGCCTCACGGTTCATCGCACGTTCCAGTGCAGCGTCATTCCAGAACGGATCGAAGAAATCATCGAACAGGTTTTCATGGAAAACAGCAGGCATAAACATAAATCATTCCTCCAATCCCGGCGTTCGGGTCGGGGCAAAAACATTTTCGCTTGTCGGGGCAAAGCCCCTCCATCTTGCTAACGCAAGACCGCTCGGTCGCTTAAACGCCCCACTGGGGCGTTTATTGCTTCGCAAACGCGAAAGCGTCATTCAGAAAGGCTTTCCGGGGAGCCTCGCGGCTCTCCTTTTGCCCTTCCTCCTGAGCACGGCCCTGTTATAGCACCGTTCATTAGCAATGTCAAGCATAGAGTGCTAAAATTCACAGAAGAATAATACTTTGATAAAATTCCATGCAATCTTTTCGATATTTACTCGTATTGTCGTGCTTTATTTATTTTCAACTGTCACTTCATCTGGACACGGTCAGGACACCCGAGCAAAATGTCATCTTTTCAAAATACACAAAACCCCTCTGGATGGCTTCAAAAGCATCCAGAGGGGTTTTACGGTTTCCGATCAGCCCAGCAGGCTCAGGACGCCGCTCTTCGGGCGGGCACCGACAGCGCGGTTGACCAGCTTGCCGTTCTCAAAGACCAGCAGGGTGGGGATGCTCATGACGTCGAACTGGCCGGCCAGCTCAGGCTGCTCGTCCACGTTGACTTTGCCCACCTTGATGTCGCCGCGCTCCTCGGCCACCTCGTCCACGATGGGCGAGAGCATCCGGCAGGGGCCGCACCAGGTTGCCCAGAAATCCAGCAGGACGGGCTTGTCGCTGTGCAGGACCTCGGATTCAAAGTTTGCGCTGGTAATATTGATGACTGCCATATCTTTTTACCTCCGTAAGAGTGTATCGTTGTGTTCGTGTGTTCGATGGTGCTAGTATACCCCATTGGGCCCCCGTTTTCCGTGACTGTGTCACACAATGCGGCAAAAAACACAAAAGAGGCCGCTGCAACCTACAGCGGCCTCCGGAAAAGCAGATTTTTACTTACCCAGCATCTCTTTTGCAGTCTTACAGATGGTGGCAGCGTCCAGACCATACAGCTTGAGCAGATCCCAGGCCGGGCCGGAGCAGCCGAACTTATCCTGCACGCCCACACGGCGGACGGGGGTGGGGCACTTCTCGCTCAGGACGGCGCAGACGGCCTCGCCCAGACCGCCGATGACATTGTGCTCCTCGGCAGTGACGATCTTGCCGCACTCCTTGGCCGCCTTGAGGATGATGTCCTCATCCAGGGGCTTGATGGTGTGGATGTTGATGACCCGGGCGTGGATGCCCTCGGCAGCCAGCTGCTCGGCGGCAATGCGGGCCTCGTTGACCATCAGGCCGGTAGCCACGATGGCGATGTCGTCGCCCTCGGTGATCTGCTCGCCCTTGCCCAGCTCAAAATGGTAGTTGGTCTCGTCGTGGAACACGGGAACCGCCAGACGGCCAAAGCGGAGGTAGACCGGGCCCTGCATCTCGCAGGCAGCACGGACAGCGGCGCGGGCTTCCACATCGTCAGCGGGGCAGATGACCGTCATACCGGGGATGCTGCGCATGAGGGCAAAGTCCTCACAGCACTGGTGGGAAGCGCCGTCCTCGCCCACCGAGATGCCGCCGTGGGTGGCACCGATCTTGACGTTGAGGTGAGGGTAGCCGATGGAGTTGCGGATCTGCTCAAACGCGCGGCCCGCGGCAAACATGGCAAAGCTGGAAACAAAGGGGACATAGCCCATGGTGGACAGGCCTGCAGCCACGCCCATCATATTGCCCTCGGCAATGCCGCAGTCAAAGTGGCGGCCGGGGTAAGCCTTGCGGAATACGCCCGTCTTGGTGGCAGCAGCCAGATCCGCGTCCAGCACCACCAGCTCATCGTGGCCCTCGGCGGCCAGCTCTTTCAGGGTATTGCCGTAACTGTCACGGGTTGCGATCTTCTTCACTTCTGCCATCTTACTTGTCCTCCTCTTCCAGCGCGGCGTAGGCTGCGTTCAGCTCCTGCATGGCGATGGCGTACTCTTCATCGTTGGGGCCCTTGCCGTGCCACTCCACAGCGTTCTCCATAAAGGAAACGCCCTTGCCCTTGATGGTATCCAGGATGATGCAGGTGGGCTTGTCGTTTTCCGCGTGGAAAGCCTTGATGGCGGACTCGATGGCGTCATAATCGTGGCCATTGATGGTCAGAACGTTGAAATTGAAAGCCTTGAGCTTTTCTTCCAGCGGGTGGCTGTCCATGACCGTCTCGGTGGTGCCGTCGATCTGCAGATGGTTGCGGTCCAGGAAGACGCAGAGGTTGGAGAGCTTGTAGTGGGACGCAAACATGAACGCCTCCCAGCACTCGCCCTCTTCCACCTCGCCGTCGCCCACGATGGCGTAGACGCTGACGGGCTGCTGCTTGAGCTTGGCACCCAGTGCCATGCCGCAGGCAGCGGAGACACCCTGGCCCAGGCTGCCGGTGGACATATCCACGCCCGGCACCGTGTTCATGTTGGGGTGGCCCTGCAGGTAGCTGCCGATCTTCCGCAGGGTCTTCAGGTCTTCCACCGGAAAATAGCCGCGCTCGGCCAGAGCGGCGTACAGGCCGGGGGCCGCGTGGCCCTTGGAAAGCACCAGACGGTCACGGTCCGGTGCTTTCGGGTTTTTAGGGTCAACGTTCATGTCCACGAAATAGAGGTAAGACAGCACCTCTGCAATGTCCAGGCTGCCGCCCGGATGGCCGCACTTGGCGCTGTGGGTCCCCTCGATCACGCCCATGCGGATGTGGCAGGCGTGCTTTGCCAGGGTGAGCTTTTCTGCATTTGTCATGATGGTCCTCCCGTATGAACCTCAGAATTGCAAGAATCTGCAAGATGGATGGCGCGCAATTCCTTGGTGTTTGCCGCGGTTTTGCACTATAGTTCAAGTTTATATTATCTATTCTGTGCAAAAAGGTCAAGTTTTTTCAGCAAAATGTACATCACCGGGCAAAATCCGTCGGAAATGCTCTACTTTTTGGGCATTTTGCAGCTTCACTTGACAAAAGCCGCGAATCTCTGCTATACTTTTCACAATTTCCGGCAGGAAGCCGGGCCCGCGGGCAGAAGCCCGCCCTTTGCAGCTCATTTTCCCAAACTTTTTGTAACAGACGCCACGAAGGGGTCTGCCTTTGGCATGGATGCCGGGGCAGGCCCCTTTTTTGCGTCACCTCAGGAGGAATTACCATGAAAACCAAAACTTCTGCCACCCGCGGCATCGTGCTGGCGGCCCTGTTTCTCGCGCTGGCCTTTGTGCTGCCCATGATCACCGGCCATGTGCCTCAGGTGGGCAACATGCTCTGCCCCATGCATTTCCCCATCCTGCTGTGCGGCTTTGTGCTGGGCGGCCCCTGGGGCCTTGCCGTGGGCTTTGTGGCCCCGCTGCTCCGCTCGGTGCTGTTCGGGATGCCCCCGATGTGCCCGGTTGCCATTTCCATGGCCTTTGAGCTGGCCACCTACGGCTTTGTTTCCGGCGTCGTTTACCGCCGGGTCCAGCACACCCTGCCCATGATGTTTGCCACCCTCATTTCCGCCATGGTGGCTGGCCGTCTGGTCTGGGGCGCCGTCCGGTTCATCCTGGCCGGGCTCACCGGTTCCAGCTTCCCGTTCTCAGCATTCCTGTCCGGCGCGCTCCTTACCGCCGTGCCCGGCATCCTTGCTCAGCTCATTCTGATCCCGCTCATCGTCAACGCGCTGACCAAGGCAAAGCTGATCGACTGATTTTTTACAGCACAAAAGGGCTGACACACGAAGTGCCAGCCCTTTTCTCATGCTTTTGAAGATTATTTCTTCTGGAGGAAGTCCGGCAGGGGCTTGCCCTCCTTGCGCCACTGGTGATACTCGGCGGTGGCCGCAAACTCCACGTCGCCGGCGGAGTTCAGAGCCGTTTCCACGGAGTCCTGCACCACGCCGATGATGAAACCGACGCCGACCATCTGCATGGCAATGTCGTTGGAGATGCCAAACAGGGAGCAGGCCATGGGGATGAGCAGCAGGGAGCCGCCCGCCACACCGGATGCGCCGCAGGCACCCAGGGCGCTCATGGCGCTCAGGACAACGGCGGCGGGCAGAGAGACCTGAATGCCCAGGGTGTTGGCCGCTGCCAGCGTCATGATGGTGATGGTGATGGCCGCGCCATCCATGTTGATGGTGGCACCCAGCGGGATGGAGACGGAGTACATATCCTTATCGAGTCCCAGCTTCTCGCACAGGGCCATGTTGACGGGGATGTTTGCCGCCGAGCTGCGGGTAAAGAACGCGGTCAGGCCGGATTCTTTCAGGCAGCGGAAGACCAGCGGATAGGGGTTGCAGCCCAGATAGAGGAACATGATGAGCGGCGAAACGATGAGCGCCATGAAGAGCATGGTGCCCACCAGCAGGGCCAACAGCTTGCCGTACTGGGTAAAGATGGACAGGCCGTTGCTGGAAACGTTGGAGTACACCAGACCCATGATGCCGAACGGAGCCAGGTTGATGATCCAGCGGACGATCTGGGAAACCGCGTCAGCCGTGTTGGAGAGGAAGACCTTGGTGCTCTCGGCACCGATCTTCTTCATCGCCAGGCCAAACAGGCAGGCCCAGAACAGGATGCCGATGTAGTTGCCGTTCACGATAGCGCTGACGGGGTTGGCCACAAAGTTGGCCAGCAGGGTGTTCAGCACCTCGCCCAGACCCTGGGGAATGACGTCCGATTCTGCCGCGTCCGCCAGGACGACAGTGACCGGGAACAGAAAGCTGGTGACGGATGCAATGGCCGCCGCCAGAAACGTGGTGAGCATGTACAGCCAGATGACCGTGCCAAAGCGTCGGTCCAGCTTGGACGAGCCCTGCGCCAGCGCGCTGGCCACGATGACAAAGACCAGCACCGGGGCAATGCCTTTCAGGGCACCGACAAACAGGGTGCCGAGCTCCGCGACCCAGCCAGCCCCCGGGACTGTCAGTGCCAGTACCGCGCCAATGACCAGACCGCACAGGATGCGGACGATCAGGCTGATGCTGTTGTACTTGGCAGCAGCCGCATTCAAAGTTTTCATATCGTTACACTCCTCCATTTGCAAGTTGTACGTCTATCACGCACAGTTTTTCCTATCCCTCTACCAGGAACATGTACGATTATAGTCGTGTATGGGCCGAAAGTCAAAGATTTTAGCCAATTATTTTGTTTTTCATCTAAGAGTGTGCTGTGTTAAACTTTTTTCAGCTGTATTTGTTCGGAGAACATTTTTGATATGGGCACAAAAAATCCCGCCGTTTTTCACGCGGCGGGAGTCCTGCTTATCGTCTATTTCAATCGAGGTAGTGCACTTTTCCGGCCACAAAGCCCTGAATGCCCATGCCCGGCGCGTCCGAGACGGTGATGTTCTTTTCATCGAACGTGGCACCGCCGAGGATGTGATCCTCGCTGCAGAGCACGGGGCCGTCCAGGTCGATCTTGGTGATGATCTTCTTGGCGCAGGCCAGCTCCACAGCGGCGTTGACCGAGATCTTGGCCTCCAGCATACAGCCGATCATGCACTCCACGCCGTACACCTCAGCGGCGGCGGCAATGCGGAGGGCGTTGGTGATGCCGCCGCATTTCATCAGTTTGATGTTCACGAGGTCGGCAGCGCCCGTCTGCATGATCTTGAGGGCATCCGCCGGGCTGAACACGCTCTCATCGGCCAGCACCGGCACATCGGCGTGGCGGGTGACGTACTGCATCCCCTCCAGATCGGCGGCGGGGACAGGCTGCTCCACAAACTCGATGTCGAGGCCCTTGTCCTGCATCTGGTTCAGGATGCGGACGGCCTGCTTGGCGTTCCAGGCCTGGTTGGCGTCAATGCGGATGCAGATGTCCTTGCCCACGGCCTCGCGGACGGCGGCCAGACGGGCCACATCCAGCTCCGGGTCAATGCCGACCTTGACTTTCAGGCAGTCGTAGCCGCGCTGGACGGCGGTGCGGGCATCCCGGGCCATCTCCTCCGGGGCGTTGACGCTGATGGTAATGTCGGTGACGATGTTCTTCCGGGCACCGCCCAGCATCCGGTAGACCGGGGCGTTGTATTTCTGGCCCAGCAGGTCCCACAGGGCCATATCCACGGCGGCCTTGGCACTGGTGTTGTGGACAAGGGCTTTCTGGACCGCGGCGGTCAGGTCCTCAAACTCGTCGAGGTCACGGCCCAGAACGGCCGGGGCAATGTGATCCTGAATGGCACCGAGGATGGCCCCGGTGGTGTCGCCGGTGATGACGCCAGTGGGGGGCGCTTCGCCATAGCCCACCGCGCCGGTATCGGTGTGGAGCTCTACGATGACGTCCTCCACACTGTTGACAGTGCGCAGGGCGGTTTTGAACGGAACGCGGAGCGGGGTCGAAATGCGGCCCAGCTTGACCTGTGTGATCTTCATGTCAAAACCTCCTTAATGTTCCAGCGGCATGGTAAGGGACATCCGCTGGTAGGCAAAGCGAGGGGAGCCGTCTGCCACATGGATGACGCCGCAGCGGGTGAAACCGGTTTCTTCCAGAATGTGCTGCATGGCTTTGTTGTCGGCGTGGGTGTCGGCGCGCAGGCTCTCGCAGTGCTCCAGACACCAGGTGATGACATCCGTTGCCACGCCCTTGCGCTTGCCCGCCGAGGCCAGCCGATGGATGGTGCCGTAGGGCAAGGTGTCGTTGAGCCACTGGCCGTCCTCGATCACGGCATAAGTGGGGTCCGGGCCGAGGATGAATGCAAACACCGCTTCCAGCTCGCCATTGACGAGGTAGACAAACAGGCGGTTGGAATCAATATCCTCTTTCAGCAGCTCTTCCGGCGGGAAGCTGGCGCCCCACTGGGCGGGGTTGCCGGCGGCGGCCATGGTCTCCCGGGCGCGGGCATAGATTTTCAGGATCTCGGGCAGATCCGAGCGGGTCGCTCCACGAAACATACAGTTCCACCTTCTCTTTCCGTGCCGGGGCGCTCCCCGCACACAGCATCATTTCTATCATAATAGCACAATCGGCCCGTAATTTCCAGATTTTGCGGCGCAGGGACCTCTCTGCACAAAAAAAGATGCACTGCACAAAGCGGCAGTACATCTTTCAAGAGGAGCCGGGCGTATTCACGCGCTGGCCCGGACGCGCGGGGTGCGGCTGCGGCGGTACTCCCGGGGGCTGACGCCATACCGCTCATGGAAAAGGCGGTAGAAGTAGCTGGTGTTCTCGTAGCCGACGTAAGTAATGATCTGCTGGATGTTCCAGTCGCTGCGGCGGAGCAGCCGGGCGGCGGTCTCCATCCGGTGCTTCTGCAGCAGTTCTTTGTAGGTCTTGCCCGTCTGGGCACGGACGCACTCGCTGACATAGGCCAGCGAGACGCCGTAACTGCGGGCCACGTTGGAAAGGCTTGCTTCCCGGTAATTCTGGGTGATCTCGTGCAATGCCGCCTGGACCAGCGCTTCCCGGCTGACCGTTTCGCCGCGCGCTTCCAGCGGGAATTTTTCGATGTTTGCCATAGAGTGTGTCCTCCATTGTGGTGCGGCGGGCGGGGGACAGGGGGGACGCCGGACGCCCGCCGCCACCAGTTACGCCAGCTTCCGCCCGGAAGCTGTTCTGTATGGGATACGAATGGCGCGGGACGAAAATTGCGGTTTTTGTAATTTTCACAATTTCCCCCATGCGCCCTCTCAGGCGCTTCGCGCCAGCTCTCCCAGAGGGAGAGCCAAGACTTTTTGATTAGCGTTCTTGCCTCTCCCTTTGGGAGAGGTGCCGAGCGTTGCGAGGCGGAGAGGGCGCAAACAAAAAAGCCGCCGAAGCGTCCCGCCGCGGCAGCTCTTTCCGGAAAGTGAGGAAAACACGAAAAACTCATCCGGGAGAAACACATCTTGAACTTTAAAACAGAGTCTCGTTGTGGTAGCAGCCGGTGCGGACAAACTCCACCCACTCGGCCAGGTTGACAGCGTGATCGCCGATCCGCTCCAGATACTTGATGACCATGAGCAGATCCAGCGCGGCATCCACCTTGCCGGGGTCGGCAGCGATCTCCCGGGCCAGCGTGTGCTTGATGGCGTTGAAATCGCAATCCACCTCATCGTCAGCGGCGATGACTTTACGGGCGGCCGTCTCGTCCTCTGCCGTGAGGGCGGCAAGGGCGTCCAGGATCATCTGGTGAGCTTTCTGGCCCATCCGGATGGCCTGGCTGACCGCCGGGTCGCCCTCCTTGCGGACGGTGACCAGATGGGGGATGATCTCGGCGATATCGGCGGCGTGGTCGCCGATCCGCTCCATGTCCGTGACGACTTTCATGGCCGTGGAAATGCGGCGCAGGTCGCCCGCCACGGGCTGCTGGCGGAGCAGCAGGGTCATGCAGCGGTGCTCAATGTCCCGCTCCATGTTGTTGATCCGGCCATCGCCCTTGACGATGCCTGCCGCGGCGTCCGCGTCGGCGGTGCAGAGGGCTTCCAGCGCGTCCTCCACGGCGTCGGCGGAGCTGCGGCCCATTTCGGCCAGCGCGGCTTTCAGGGCCTCGAGGTCGGAATCATATTGTGTACGGATGCTCATGGGTTCCACCTCTTTCCAACCTTAACCAAAGCGGCCCGAGATATAATCCTCGGTCCGTTTGTCCTGCGGGGTGCTGAAGATCTGGGCCGTGGGGCCCACCTCCACCAGCTCGCCCAGCAGGAAGAACGCGGTGCGGTCGCTGATGCGGGCCGCCTGCTGCATATTGTGGGTGACGATGACCACGGTGTAGTTCTTTTTCAGCTCGCTCATCAGCTCTTCCACCTTCATGGTGGAGCCGGGGTCCAGGGCGCTGGTGGGCTCGTCCATCAGCAGCACTTCCGGCTTGACAGCCAGTGCCCGGGCGATGCACAGGCGCTGCTGCTGGCCGCCGGAAAGGCCCAGAGCGCTCTTTTTCAGGCGGTCTTTCACCTCGTCCCAGAGGGCGGCGCCCCGCAGGGAGCTTTCCACCAGCTCATCCAGCTCGGCCTTGTTCTTCACGCCGTGGAGCTTGGGACCGTAGGTGATGTTATCGTAGATGCTCATGGGGAACGGGTTGGCTTTCTGGAACACCATACCCACCCGGCGGCGCAGGGTGGTGAGCTCCATCTCCCGGGCAAAGATGTCCTGGCCTTTGAGCCGGACATCCCCCTCGATGCGGATACCGGGGACCAGATCGTTCATCCGGTTGAGCGTTTTGAGGAACGTGGACTTGCCGCAGCCGGAGGGGCCGATGAGGGCCGTGATCTCCCGCTCGCCCACGTCCAGCGAAATATTTTTCAGGGCCTTGAAATCCCCATACCAGAGGTTGAGGTTTTTGGCCGAGATGACAGGGGTTGTATCAGGCATAGTAATCCCTCGATTATTGCTTCTGTTTCAGTTTCGTTTTGGCAAGCCGGGCGGCCAGATTGATGGCCAGCACCAGCACCAGCAGCACCGCGCCGATGGCCCAGGCCGAATCAAAGTCGCCATCCTCAAAGGCCCGCAGGTAGAGCAGGACCGAGAGGGTCGCGCCGTTGGAGGTGTAGGCCTTGACGACGTTCTGGGCAATGACCTCCGCCGCGCCTGCCGTGAACAGCAGGGCAGCGCTCTCGCCCACGATGCGGCCCACCGCCAGGATGCAGCCTGTGACGATGCCGTCCACGCTGCAGGGGAGCACGATGGTGCGGATGATGTGCCACTTGCCCGCGCCCAGGCCCAGCGCGCCCTCCCGGTAGCCCTGGGGCACCGTTTTGAGGGATTCCTGGGTGGTGCGGATGATGGTGGGCAGGTTCATGATGACCAGCGTCAGGCTTCCGGAGAGCAGGCAGGTCTTGAAGCCCAGCGTCTGGGCAAAGACCAGCATACCCACCAGACCATAGATGATGCTGGGGATGCCCGCCAGCGTCTCGTTGGTGAACTCGATCACCTCAATGAGGCGGCGGTTGGTGGCGTACTCGGTCAGATAGACCGCCGCGCCCACGCCCAGCGGCAATACGATGAGTAATGTCAGCAGAATGACATACAACGTGTTGAGGATGGCGGGCAGGATGCCGTCGGTCCCTTTCAGCACGCTGGCCGTGGTGGTGAGGAACTCCACACTGATGTGGGGGATGCCACGCACCAGCACCATGGCGATGATGCCGACCACCAGCACGATGACCAGAGCGGCTGCCACCCAGACGGCGGCGGTGAAGAAGCGGTTCCAGGCCCTGCGGGAGGGAGAGAATTCCGCATTATTCATTGCGGCTGCCCCCTTTCAGGACGATGTTGAGCACCACATTGATGAGCATGATGAAGAGGAACAGCACCAGCGCGATGCTGAACAGCGCCTGTTTCTGCAGGCCGCTGGCGTAGCTCATCTCCTTGGCGATGGCCGTGGTCAGGAATGTGACGCTCTTGAAGAGGCTGGTGGGCATGTTGGGGCTGTTGCCGGCCACCATCATCACGGCCATGGCCTCGCCGATGGCGCGGCCGATGCCCAGCACGATGCCGGCGGCAATGCCGCTCTTGGCGGCCGGGACGCTGATCTTGAACCAGGTCTCGGTGTCCGTCGCGCCCAGCGCCAGGCTGCCCTGCTCATACTCCGGCGGCACGGCGTTGAGGGCCGTCACCGACACGGACACGATGCTGGGCAGAATCATGATGGACAGCACCACGATGGCCGACAGCAGGCAGGCACCGGAGGCCTTGCCAAAGGTCTTGGCCACGGCGGGCACCAGCACCTGCATGCCAAGCAGGCCAAACACCACGCTGGGGATGCCGGAGAGCAGTTCAATGGCCGTGACCACCACGGCACGCACCCGGGGCCCGGCGGCTTTGGAAAGGAACACCGCCGTCAGCAGGCCGACGGGCACGCCGATGAGGGTCGCCCCCAGCGTGCCGTAGATGCTGGAGAGCAGGAACGGCAGGATGCCGAATTTGGGGTCTGCCGCGGTGGAAGCCCACTCGGTGCCGAACAGGAACCGGAACAGGCCGATCTGCCGGATGGCCGGCACGCCCGAGATGACCATGTAGGCCGAGATGAGGACGACGCAGCCCACCGCCAGGATGCCGCAGAGGAAGAACAGGAAGTTCATGATGGCTTCCAGCCACTCTGCCGCGTTGCGGGGCAGCTCCAGCCGCCGCAGGGAAGAAACGGTTTGTTTCATATCGATCACTTTCTTTTGCAAAAGTGGAACTTACTCGTTGACGGGCACGGCACCGGCAGTACGGATCAGGTCCGCAGCGTCCGTGCTGGTGGCAAAGTCGAAGAATGCCTGCGCCTGCTCGGACAGGGAAGCGGAATCGTTGGTGACGAAGACGAACGGGCGCTGGATCTTGTAGGTGCCGTCCTTGACAGTGTCCTCACTGCACTCCACGCCCTCCACGGTGACAGCCTTGACGGTATCGCCGACGGCAGACAGGGAAGCGTAACCGACGGCCAGGGGGTTGGCCTCCACAGCGCTGATGACAGCGCCGGTGGCCGTCAGCTCCTGAGCATACTTGCAGGCGTCCTTGACGTCCACGATGCTCTCAAAGCCATCGCGGGTGCCGGAGCCAGCCTCGCGGCCCACCAGCACGATCTCGCCGTCGTCGCCGCCAACCTCGGACCAGTTGGTGATCTCGCCGGTGAACATCTGCTTGAGCTGATCGACGGTCAGGTCTTCCACCTTGCTGTCCTTGTTGACGATGATGGCGATGCCATCCAGTGCAATGGTGGTGCCAGTCACGCCGGTCTCATCGGCTTTCAGCGCGCGGGAAGACAGGCCGATGTCCAGCGTCTTATCGGTTGCACCGGTGATGCCAGCGCCGGAACCGGTGGGGTCATAGCTGACGGTGACGCCGGGCTGGACTTCCGCAAAGCCCTCGGTCAGGGCAGCGATGACGTTCTTCATGGAAGTAGAACCACCGGTCGCCACATTGCCGGAGAGGTCACCGGCTGCGGAAGTGGCCACAGAGGAAGCGGCCGTGCTGGAAACAGCGGCAGAAGAAGCAGCGGTGGAAGAAGCGGAGCCGCCGCAGGCGGACAGGGCAGCGGCGGCAGCCACAGCACCACAAACGGTCAGGAACGAACGGCGAGTGATCTTTTTCATAATGTTTTCCTCCGATTTTCTCAGTACAAATGTTTTCCAAATTCCGGGCACTTTTTCCGCCCGGGGTCTCTCATTGTGTTTTCCTTGGGAACACCATGATTGTACTCCAACCGCCGCCCCGCCGCGACCATGACCACGCAAAATCGAAGTAAAGCTTTGCGCTATGGTTTTACGCCAATGTAACCGTTTGGTAAAGCCGCTTTGAAAATCTTCGCCCTTGATTTTACATTTCCCGCCAGAATGCCGAAATCCCGCCCATTTCTTTGTGGGTTCTGCCAGCCTGCCGCACTGCAAAATGCAAAAAGCCGCCCGGCGGCTCTTGGAAAAGAGCACACCGGGCGGCATTGATATTTTTAAGGGTATAAAATGCTTACTCTACTTTGGATGTAATATCCCCGCCAACAACTTTTGTAAAAATAGCTTTCTTGCCTTTATACGCAAATGTTGTTACGATTTTTCCACCCTCGGAAGACAGATTTTTAGCGGACACTTCCAGCTCAAAATCTTTGATCTCCACTTTTTCGCCTGCCGGGAAACTGCCATTTTGGCCTTTGTAGGTCATCGGATACTGCTTGCCATCTTCATTTTCAAACACACCCGTGATGATAACTTCGCAATCACTGCCGCTGCCGCCATAGGTCACAGCCTTTTTGCTGTTGTTACGGACCTCACAGAGCGGCTGAAATCCCACCGTACGGTTCCCCGAAGCATCACTAGATCCATAATGCATCACATCTGCGCTCATCATGAATTTCACGTCCTCGATGGCTGCCGACACCGAATCCATATCTTTCAGATTGTCGATCACATCACAGCCCGTCAGAGCGCCGGACATCGCAACGGCCAGTGCCCCCGCACCGGCGAGTTTGAGAAACGAGCGGCGGGTAAGTTCTTTTTTCATAATTTCATTCCTCCTCTGGAAATTTTATGATTCCTGTCTTCATCATACCATGTACCCCGCACTTGTCAAGAAGCAAAAAGCCGCCCGGCGGCTTCTTTTGCAGAAGCGCCGGGCGGCAGGAAATCGAATGCTTAAATCAACGGACTTTGTACTTAATTGTATTGGTCTTCAAATTGACCTCAAATGTAGTATCCTCTTTTCCCATTGTAATGGTCAGATACAGGAGCTCCGTACCGTTCGTGGCTTTCTCAAAGAGGTCTTTATCCTCCGTAGTAAACTTCGGGGTGCAACGCTCTTTTTCGCCTTTGCTCAACTTTTTCACCGAATCCGTCTTATTCGCCAGCGTTAAGCTCTTGTCGCCAATTTTTGCAGAGAACACTTTGCCATAGTCTGTAGAGGATGCCAACGGATTGATTACTTTTGTAATCCGCTCAAGCTGCATATCGAGCTGCACATTGTAATTCTTATAAGTCGTGCTGTAAGTACAATCTGCATCCGAGAAATAGACTTTATAATCGTCGCCTTTCAATGTGAAGCCGTTATCCTCTTTGCCGCCACCGCAGGCGGTCAGCAGACCGGATGCGGCCGTTGCCACGGCCAGTGCGGCAGCGCCCTTGAGGAAGCTGCGGCGAGATACTTGATATGCCATAAAAAATCCCTCCTGAATTTTTCCAAAAACTACAAGTCACGCCCTTATGTTACCACTTTGGGGCGTGGTGTCAAGCGTCCTTTTTTCGGTCCGAATTTCAGTGGTGATACAGCGTCAAAAAAACGCCGCCCCGGCGGGTGCAGCAGCACTCCACACAGGGCGGCGGTTCTGTTTTGTGTTCTGCTCAGAGCAGCTGGGCGGTGGTTCCGTCCGGGCGGTAGAGCTCGATGTACTGCCGCCACTTGGGCTCGCCGATCACACGGCGGTAGCAGTCGGCCAGCGCGCGGCAGGCTTCCTCCGCACCCATGGACGGTTGCCCCGGGGCGGCCAGTGTCAGCACCCGGAACCAGGAGGCCCCGAACAGCTTTTCCGTCCAGCCGGTATCCACGGCCCCGCAGCGGGCGTAGAACCCCAGGCGGCGGACCGCCATCGCCGGGTCGTCGGCTTTTTCCGGCAGCTCGGCCTCAATGAGGATGGCATCGGCCCCGGCCTCTTTGCCGGGCAGGGCGGCCAGCAGCTTTGCCCCCAGACCGGAGGCGCGGCAGGCCGGAAGCACGGCAAAATAGTCCAGCTGGCTGACCGTCGCGCCCCGGGGCCGTACCATGAGCAGATAGGCCACGAGGGTCTCGCCGTCGTAAACGCCCCAGGTGTGGGAGTCGCCAACGGCTTCACTGTTCAAAACCATGCTCAGGGGTTTGAGCTCCGTCGGGGGAAAATCCCGGCGCATCTCATCGAGGTAAACGCGGGTCAGTTCATCGGCGGTCAGCAGCCGCCAGGTCAGGGTGTTCATACGATGCGGGTTCCTTTCTGGATCACGGCTTTGAGATTGAGCTCCTGGTCGGCCAGGATGATGTTGCCGTAGCGGCCCGCGGCAATGCTGCCGTAGTCATTGTCCACGCCGATGCTCTTTGCCGGGTTCTCGCTGGCGGCACGGACAGCGCTCTCCAGCGGCACACCCATCTCCAGCACGGCCCGCTTCATGCAGTCGTACAGGCAGGTAGCACTGCCGGCAATGGTGCCGGGCTGCTCGGTCAGGGTGGCCCGGGGGCCCTCCACCGTCACAGCCTGGCCGCCCAGACTGTACTGGCCGTCGGGCAGGCCGCAGGCCATCATGCTGTCGGCAATGAGGATGACATGGTCGTCCCCAAAAGCCTGGAACGTGAACCGCACCACCGCCGGGTGGATGTGGACGTTATCGGTGATGAGCTCCACTTCCGCCCCGCGCTCCATGGCCGCAATGATGGGGCCGGGGGCACGGTGGGTGATGCCGGGCATGGCGTTGTACAGGTGGGTCATGTGGGTGGCACCGGCGTCAAAAGCGGCAATGGCGGTGTCGTAGTCGGTGCAGGTGTGGGCCAGCGAGACGCGGGCCTCCCCATGGCACTCTTTGATGAACTCCAGCGCGCCCGGCTCCTCCGGGGCAATGTCCACCAGCTTGATGAGGCCGTTCGCCCGCTTCTGCAGGCGGCGGAACATCTCCACATCGGCCTTGTGGAGGTACTCCGGGTTCTGCGCGCCCACCTTGTGGGGGCTGATGAACGGGCCCTCCATGTTGATGCCAACAAGATCGGCACCCTTGCCGTTTTTGTGAGCGGCCGCGGCATCCATGACGCCGTTCAGGATCTCTTCGGAGAATGTCATGGTGGCGGGGCAGATGGCCAGCACGCCCTTGCTGGCCTCAAAATCGGCCAGCGTCTGGATGGCTTCTTCGTTGCCGTCACAGAAATCCTTGCCCATGGCACCGTGGAAGTGGATATCCACGAGGCCCGGCAGGGCATAGAGGCCCTGTGCGTCCAGAATTTCCTCGCCCTCCTCGGGAGCAGTAAAAGGCACGATGCGGCCCTCCCGGATGACGATGCTCCCCTTTTCAAACGTGTGGCGGGGAGTGTAGACCAGAGCATTCTGAATGATCATAACAGGCTCAGAGCCTCCTCATCGGCCACGAGGATGCAGTCGGGGTGCATCTGCAGGATGGAGCCCGGGCACTCGGGGGTCACGGGGCCGGAGACGACGGCCTTGACCGCCTTGGCCTTGGCCAGACCGTTGGCCACCACCAGCACCTTGCGGGCCTGCATGATGGTCTTGATGCCCATGGTGTATGCCTGCTTGGGCACCAGATCCTCGTTGCCGTCAAAGAAGCGCTTGTTGGCCTCGATGGTGGCGGGGGTCAGGTCCACGCAGTGGGTCTCCAGCTCAAAGGCCTCGCCCGGCTCGTTGAAGCCGATGTGGCCGTTGGGGCCCAGGCCCAGCAGCTGCAGGTCGATGCCGCCCACGCTGTGAATGATGCCGTTGTACTTGGCGCAGGCATCGGCGGCATCGGGGTTGGTGCCGTCGGGCAGGTGGATGGCCTCGGGGCGGATGTTCACATGGTCAAACAGGTTCTTGTGCATGAAGCTCCAGTAGCTTTCCGGGTGCTCCTTGGGCAGGCCGCGGTACTCGTCCAGATTCACGGTGGTCACCTCGGAGAAATCCAGGTCGCCCTTGTTGTACCACTCCACCAGCTGGGCGTAGGCCCCCACCGGGGTGCCGCCCGTTGCCAGGCCCAGCACGCAGTTGGGTTTCATGATGACCTGCGCGGAGATGATGTTGGCTGCCTTGCGGGACATATCCTTGTAATCTTTTGCACGAATGATCTTCATAATGGGAACCTCCTGATTTTTTTCATTGGCCTTAGTATAACACGCTTTCGGTTTTCAGAAAACGCTTTTGTGTGAACAAAAAGAGGGCCGCCGGGGCCGGGTACAAATACCCGGCCCCGGCGGCCTCAGGAATACTTTCTTGCGGAATCAACCAGCTTTTCCGCAAATATGTCTGTTACAGGTGCCGTGCGTTACAGCATCTTCTTCAGCTCGTCGTACACGAACTGCACCTTGGTGCCGATGACCACCTGGCAGGTGGTCTTATCGGGGCGGATGACGCCGGCGGCACCGGCAGCCTTCACAGCCTTCTCGTCCACCTGAGTGTAGTCCTTGATGGTGAAGCGCAGGCGGGTAGCGCAGTAATCCACGCTGGAGACGTTCTCCTTGCCGCCAATAGCTTTCAGCACGCCGGCAGCGACCTCAGTGTAGTTGTTGTTTGCCAGAACGACCTTCTTCTCAGCCTCTTCGGCGTCCTCGTCCTCACGGCCGGGGGTCTTCAGGTCGTACTTGGTGATGGCAAAGTAGAACACTGCATAGAACACCACGAATGCCGCGATGCCCAGAGGAATGATCATCCAAGTCTTAGCGGCTGCGGGCAGGGAAGCAGAGAACACCAGGTCGGTCGCGCCTGCGGAGAAGCAGAAGCCTGCACGGAAGCCGGAGTAATAGGTGATGATGGTGAAGATGCCGTACAGAGCGGAGTACACAACGTACAGCGGGAAGCACAGGAACATGAAGCCGAACTCGAAAGGCTCGGTGACGCCGCAGACGAATGCGCAGATGGCGGCGGACAGAACCAGACCGATGGCAGCTTTCTTGTTCTTAGCGGTCTTGACCATAGCCAGAGCCGCACCGGCGATACCGAACATCATGCAGGGGAAGAAGCCGGACATGTACATACCCAGGCTCCAGCCCACGTCAGCAGAGGTCTCGCCTGCCCAGAAGTGGGACAGGTCGCCCAGGCCGATGGTGTCGAACCAGAACACGTTGTTCAGAGCGTGGTGCAGGCCGGTGGGGATGAGCAGACGGTTCAGGAAAGCGTAGATGCCGGCGCCGATGCCGCCCATGCCGGCGATGCCGTTGCCGATGGCGACCAGAGCGCCGAAGATGACGGGCCAGACGAACAGCAGAACGACAGAGACCAGAATGGAGATCAGGCCGGTGGCGATGGCGACGAAGCGCTTGCCGGAGAAGAATGCCAGCCAGTCAGGCATCTGGGTGCTCTTGAACTTGTTGTAGCAGGTTGCGCCCACCACAGCGGCCAGAATGCCGATGAAAGAGTTGCCGGCCACTTTCTGGAACGCGATGTAGGTAGCGGTGCCCTCTTCCAGAGTGCGCACCATGCTGACCACACCGGGGTTCAGCAGCTGCTGCATCATCAGATAGCTGACCAGACCGGCCAGACCAGCGGTACCATCGTGGTCATCCGCCAGGCCGACGGCTGCGCCGATGGCGAACAGCCATGCCATGTTATCGATCAGCGCGCCGCCTGCCTTGACCAGCAGGAAGCCGACGGTGTAAGCCGCGCCGGAAGTTGCTGCACCGGGAACGCCCATAACGCCCGGAGCAAAGGCATAACCAAGACCCATCAGGATGCCGCAGATCGGCAGCACAGCGACGGGAAGCATCAGTGCCTTGCCCAGTTTCTGGAGATACTTCATCATAAGACACATTCCTCCTTAAAGAATGTTTGTGTTATGGCGGCTCCTGGTTGAAAGCCGTCCATAATTTCGTAACATCATCTTAACACATTTTCAGCAAAAAAGAAAGTCGGTTCCATCAAATTTTCATGTTTTTGCCCCAAAAGTCCCTATTTGACGGTTCAGGCGTCAAAAGTTTTTGGATTTTTTGCGCAAAAATCCAGTTTCTCTCTCCTCGTGGTTGAAAAATCTTTTCTTTTCAAGGCTTCTCTGGCAAACACCTTGCATCCCCGGGCGGAATCGGGTACAATCCTATATAAGTACAACACTTTTCAAAACAGGAGGATTTTCCGCAATGGAATGGACTGATATTCGCCTGACCGTGGCCAAAGCCGATGCCGACAACGCCGAGGCCGTGGCCACCATGATCGCCGAGGGCGGCATTTATATTGAAGACTACAGCGACATTGAACAGCAGGTGGCTGAGATCGCCCATGTGGATCTCATTGAGCAGGAGCTGCTGGATAAGCCCCGCGATCAGGTCATCATCCACATGTATCTGGAGCCGGGCGCTTCCCCCGTGGAAACGCTGGCCCTCATCGCCGCCCGGATGGAGGCGGCAGGCATCGCCTACACCGCCGAGACCGAGGGCGTGGAGCAGGAGGACTGGCAGAACGGCTGGCGCAAATATTACCACCCCATGGACATCGGCCAGCACCTGGCCATCGTGCCCTCCTGGCAGGAATACGACACCGACCGTGTCAAGCTCATCCTGGATCCCGGCCTGGCCTTTGGCACCGGCGGCCACGAGACCACCAGCCTCTGCCTGGAAGCGCTGGACGAGCGGGTCAAGGGCGGTGAGCGGGTGCTGGACATCGGCACCGGCAGCGGCATCCTGGCCATTGCCGCCCTCAAGCTGGGTGCCGCGGTGGCCGAGGGCGTGGACATCGACCCGGTCGCTGTCCGTACCGCCGGGGAGAACGCCGCCCTCAACGGCGTGGCCGACAAGCTCACCGTTCTGGTGGGCGACCTCTCCGACAAGGCCAGCGGCCAATATGACATCATCACCGCCAACATCGTGGCAAACGCCATCATGTCCCTGGCCCCCGCCGTGCCCGGCCTGATGGCCGACGACGGCGTCTTCATTGCCAGCGGCATCATCGACAGCCGCAAGGACGAGGTGCTGGCCGCCCTGAAAGCCGCCGGCCTCGCCGTGCAGGAAGTAAAAGAGAAGCGCGGCTGGGAGTGCATTATTTGTAAGAAGTAAAATGCCCTCTCAGGCGCTGACGCGCCAGCTCTCCCAAGGGGAGAGCCAAGAATCTGCATCATGCCCTTGCCTCTCCCTCTGGGAGAGGTGTCACCGCAGGTGACGAAGAGGGCGAGGCAGTCAAAGGAGTCTATATGCCTCATCGTTACTTTACCACCGAGATCGCCGACGGCGCGGCTGTGCTGCGCGGCTCCGACGCCCACCACCTGGCCCGGGTGATGCGGGCAAAACAGGGCGATACTGTCATTTTATGTGACGGCAACGCCGTGGAGCACACCGCCACCATCACCGGGTTCGGGGACGAGTGCGTGGAGTTCCGCGTGGAACCGGGCTACCCCAGCGCCGCCGAACCCAGTGTGGAAGTCACCCTGCTGGCGGGCTACCCCAAGCAGGACAAGCTGGAGCAGATCATCAAACACGGCGTGGAGCTGGGCTGCACCCACTTCATCCCGTTCTTCAGCCGCTACTGCGTGGCCGCCCCCAAAAAAGAGGAGCAGAAAAACGAGCGCTACAACCGCATCGCCTTTGAGGCCGCCAAGCAGTGCGGCCGGGGCGTGCTGCCGGATGTGGCTCTGCCCCTGCCCAACTTCGGGGCGGTCTGCCGCAGCCTTGCCGGGTACGACCTCGCGCTCTTCTGCTATGAGTGCGGCGGCGAGCCTCTCCGCCAGCTGCTGGCGGAGGCCAAACCCGCTGACGGCAAAACGCTGAAAATCGCCATCATCACCGGTGCCGAGGGCGGCTTTGCCGTCGAGGAGGCCGAAATGGCCGCCAAGGCCGGGGCCAGGACCGTCGGCCTCGGCCCCCGCATCCTTCGCTGCGAGACCGCCCCCCTGGCGGTGCTCTCCGCCGTGATGAGCCTGACGGGGAATCTGGAATAAGCCATCAGACGCAAAACCGCCCAGCCGAGTATTCTCGCTCGACTGGGCGGTTTTCTTAATTTTCATAAACTTCGCGGCGATGGCCAACAGACAATGCCAGAATGACCAGTTCTCCATCCTCGATCAGGCAGATGAGACGGTAGTCTCCGATGCGGTAGCGCCACTGGCCGCTGCGGTTCGCCGTCAGGCCTTTGCCATGGGCGCGTGGGTCTTCACAATCCACCAGATTTTTGTCGATCCACGCTTTCAGCATCCGCTGGGTATAGCGGTCCAGCTTCCGGAATTCCTTTTCAAATCGCGGGGTCACTTCCACACGGTATTTCATAGCTCAAGTTCTTTCCAGAGGTCCGCCACCGGCTTGCTCTTTTTGCCGCCCTGTACATACTCGCGGTAAGCGTCATTTGCTACCGTGACGTCGTACTCGTCCTCAATGCGCTCAAACAGCGCCTGTTTGAATGCTTCTCCCGTAGACATGGAATGGAGCCTTGCATAGCTGTCCGCCAGCTTTTTTTCTTCTTCTGACAGCCGAATTGAAAACGCCATAAGATCGCCCCCTTGTGTAGTACATTATACTACATTTTATTTCACCTGTCAACGCGATTATTCCAATTCTTCCTCCGCCGGGAGGGCATCGGCCTCCAGCAGGGCTTTTTTGGCCTCCAGCAGGTTCTGGGGGCTCATGGAGAAGCTCCGCAGGCCCAGCTGCAGGTACTGGGTGGCGTTGGCCGGGTTGCCCACGGCAAGGCCGCAGATCGTCACCGGGACATCGCCCTGTTTGGCGGCGCTCATCACCATCTGGATGAGCTTTTTCATGGCTTTGCTGGCCGGGCGGTAGTAGTGCTCCGCCGGAGCCAGCTCCCGGTCCACCGCGTGGGTATACTGGGTCAGGTCGTTGGTGCCGATGACGAAGAAGCCGCAGCCATGGGCCACAAATTCTTCCGCCGTCAGGCAGGCCGAGGGCACACTGAGCATGACGCCGAACGAGGTATCCTCGTTGAACGAGACGCCCCGCTCCCGCAGGCGCTGGCGGCACCGCTCCACCACCTCCATGGCGGCGTCCCAGTCTTCCACGTCCGTCACCATGGGGAACATGACCCGCAGCGGGCCCCGGGCCGCCGCCCGCATGAGGGCGCAGAGCTGCGTTTCAAACTGGCGGGGGTTGCGCAGGCTGTTGCGGATGCCGCGCAGGCCCAGCTTGGAGGACTGCAGGCCCTGGTAGGCGTCCGCCATGGTGCGGTCGGCACCAAAATCAAAGGTGCGCACCGTCACCGGGCAGCCATTGGCTGCGGCGAGGCAGGAAGTGTAGAAGAAATACTGCTCCTGCTCGTCCAGAATGCGGCCGGGCAGCATCATGTAGCTGCTGCGCAGCAGACCTACGCCGCAGGCACCAGACTGCATGGCCGTGTCGATGTCCTCCGGGCCGAAGCAGTTGGCCAGCAGCTCAAAGGCGGCACCATCCCGGGTGCGGTTGGGCAGGGCGCGGAGCGCGCTCAGCTCCTCGTTCTCCCGCTGCAGCTCACAGATGCGGGTCACCGCCTGCTGGCGGGCGGCGGCATCCGGGTCCAGGATGCACTCTCCCTTGGTGGCGTCCAGGATCACGGCACGGCCATCACAGTCGTCCAGAAAACCCTGGCCCACCTGCACGATGCCGGGGATGTTCATGGCCCGGGCAATGATGGCGGCATGGCTCTGGCCGCTGCCCTCGGAGGTGATGAGTCCCAGGATCATGCCGGAGGGCACACTGAACAGGTCGGTGGGCATGAGGACATCTGCCGCCAGGATCACCGGGTGATCCAGCGCCATCCAGACCCGGGGACGGTTGCCCAGAATATTGACCACGCGGCTGGTGGCGTCCAGGATATCCACGCTCCGCAGCTGCATGTAGGCGTTGTCTTTCATATTGGCCAGCCGCTCGGCATAGCGGCGGCCCACCCGGTCCATCGCCTCGGCGGCTCCCACGCCCGCCTTGATCTGAAAACGGACTTCATTCATCATGCCCTCGTCTTCCAGCATCATGCTCTGAAACAGGAAGATGGCCTGCTCGGTGGGTGCCGAGCGCTCGGCCATGGAATCCAGCTCGGTCTGGGCCGTGTGGATGGCCTCGTCCAGCATCCGCTGTTCCCGCTCCGGGTTGAACGGCCCATCGCTGAACGTTTCCACATGGCGCTCCAGACGGCTCACCTGGCCCAGCACCAGCCCGGGCGAGGCAGAAGCTCCCTTGTAAACTTTCATTTCTCGATCACCTCCGGCAGCACCGGGCCCGTCAGCACACGATACACCAGTGCCTGTAAGAACGTGTTGGGCAATAACGCGGCCCGGGCGGCATCCGCCGCGCGGCCGCTGCCCTCAAACAGCGGGGCAAAGCTCTCAATGCGGTCTTTTTCGCATTTTTCCAGAAACGCCTTGCCAAGTGTCTCCGTGGTATAGAACTGTGTGGGGTCCACGCCCACATCCTCGGCGGCGGCTTCCAGCGGGGCCAGCTCCGCGTCCTTGAGGTTGGCCAGCCGCAGGGCGAGGTCTGCCGTCAGGGTAACGGGGTATTTCTCCCGCACGGACTTCTGCTGCTGGCCGAACTGCCACGCAAAGGCCGCCGCGTCCTGGCAGCTCCGCGCGTCACAGGAGACGGCGTAGGCGCAGCCCCGCAGGTAGCCCATGGCCCGGCGGGTATCGTAGTAGCCCAGCTCCATGTTCCGCCGGGCCGTGTCGGGGTCAAAGTGGAGGATATCGCCCAGCTCCCAATAGCTCCTGATGAGGGTGGTGGGCAGGCCCGTGCGGTTTGGGCGGGTGATACCCACGCCCTCCAGGTCCACGCAGACCAGCTCGTCGGCCCCCATCTTCTGGGCCAGCGCCGTGGGCATGTTGTCCCGGTAGCCGCCATCCAGGTAAGAGACGCCGTCAATGATGTGGGCCCGCAGGGCGGGGAAGCAGGCGGCGGAGGCCAGCAGGTAGTCCTTGACTTTGCCGTGGGGGATGTCGTCCAGCGCCAGCTCCCGGGCCTTGAGGCCCCGCTGCTCCACCGTGACCAGACCCAGCCGGATGGGGGAAGCACGGAGGGCGTCCTCGTCCAGCACCCGCTCCACGATCTCTTCCAGCGGGGAGACATCCATGCCGCCCTGCCGCACCACGTCCCGCAAAAAGGCGTGGAGTTCTGAGAGGTCGGCGTTCTGCTCCGGCAGCTCCATCACATCCTGGCTGCGGATGGTCAGCCACATATCCCGGGCCGTCTCATAGAGGTCCAGCGCAAACATGGCCCCGTTCAGGCTGCCCACACTGGTGCCCGTGATAATCCCGGGCCGCCAGCCCAGCTCCGTCAGGGCACGCCATACGCCCACCTGATAGCTGCCGCGGGCACCGCCGCCTGCCAGCACCAGTGCCCGCACCGGGGCATGGACAGAGTTCTTTACAGGTCGATTCCAGGCCATGGTCCGCACCTCCCTCTGGTCGGTTCCAGTTTTTTCAAATTATAGCATACTTTCCGGGAAAATTCTCTCTGTTTTTGCAACAAAAAAGAGGGAAGTTTTTTGCTTCCCTCTCCAGTTTCTTTGTTGGCGTTACGGATTTTGTTCCATCCAGGCTTTAAACCGGGCTCGGACGGCGGCTTCCTTGCCGCGGGGGATGGGCACCCGGGCCCCGCTCCGCATCCGGAACTCGCCTGCCGCCAGCTGCTCTGCCGCCGCCAGGTTGACCACATAGGAGCGGTGGGGCTGCAAAAAGCGGTCGTCCGCCAGCAGGGGCTTTGCCACCTCCGCAAAGGGCACCCGGAGGGAGAGGGAGGGCACGTCCTCCCCGGTGGCAAGATGGAAATGCACCACATGGTGGGTACACTCCAGATACTCGATGTTCGCAAAGGGCAGCGCCCGCAGGCCCGCCGCCGTGGACACCGCGATGACCGGGCCGTACTCCGGCTCAGTGGCACGGTCCAGCAGGGCGGTGAACTGCTCCGGGCGGAACGGCAGCAGCAGGTACTGCATGGCGTCCACCCGGTAGGCATTGTAGGCGTGGGCGGGCGTGTGGGCAAAAAAGGCCAGCGGGGCCCGCGCGCCGTGCCGCCGCAGGGTATCGGCGGCTTTCAGGCCCGCCGGGGCGTTGCCCGCCGTCAGCTCCACAAGGTAGAGCTCGTACCGGGTACCCTCGGCGTCCCGGGCCAGCAGGGCGTCCACCCCGGGCAGCTGCTCCACGATGCAGGCATCCGCCCGGCGGGCATAATATTCCAGACACTGCCGCTCCACCCGGCCGCGCAGCACCGGGTCCGGGCTGCACACTGCAATGTGAAAGATCATGGTTTCCAAAAGCCCCCTTTCCGGGCTGTGTGCCGCACCGCTTGCATTTTGCGGGCAGCGAGAGTATCATAACAGAAAAACACCAGACTACAACAAAAAAGGAGACGCCGCCATGAAACAGCCGCTTGTCAGCATCATCCTGCCCGTTTACAACGCCCAGAGCCATCTGGCCCGGTGCCTGAGCAGCATTTGCGCCCAGACTTACCAGAACCTTGAGATCATCGTCCTCAACGATGGCTCCAAAGACCAGAGCCTGCCCGTGTGCGAAGAGTTCCGCAAAAAGGATTCCCGCATCATTCTGGTGGACAAGGCCAACTCCGGCGTCTCGGACACCCGGAACCTGGGCCTGAAACTGGCCACCGGCGAATACATCCAGTTTGTGGACAGTGA
>Ga0129310_1000980_pt1 | contig 28321 bp, 16 predicted proteins | sample Go1ome_2_FD_94433 | JGI IMG/M metagenome (GOLD analysis project Ga0129310, IMG submission 94433) | Western lowland gorrila individual fecal microbial communities from Wisconsin, USA - Go1022A metagenome | ecosystem: Host-associated > Mammals > Digestive system > Large intestine > Fecal | place... | reverse complement strand
TTCTCTATCTCAACCCATGCTTCACGCTTTCCGTATTCGTCCTGCAGGCTGGCGCGGTTGTTGGTCATCACTTCGTTCAGCTTGATGCTTGCATCCATTTGGGCATGCATGGCGGAAGTGCCTGCCAGCAACATTGCGCTTAACAGAAATCCGAATTTTGTCATGTTAGTAATGTAATGTATTATTTATGTAAGTTTTTCGTGTTATATGTATCATCGGCTGTTATCCGCAGAAGAACAGCACGATGATTTGGGCTGTGAAGATGCGAAGGAACATCGACAGCGGATAAACTGTGGAGTAACCTACAGCAGGGGCTTCACGAGAACAGATGGAATTGGCGTATGCCAATGCGGGTGGGTCGGTATAGGTACCGGCAATCATTCCTGCGATGGTGAAATAGTTGAATTTGAAATAAAGACGAGCTATAGGACCTACGATGAGGATTGGAATGATGGTTATGAGGAAACCGGTCATTACATAGAGCAGACCGTCACCTTCTACAACAGTCTCAAAGAAGTTGGCTCCTGCCTTGATTCCCACACTTGCTAAGAAGAGTACCAGACCGATTTCGCGCAACATCATATTGGCCGATGTCGTTGTATAGGTTACCAATTTTACTTTATAACCATAACGTCCGATAAGGATTGCGATAATCAGCGGACCACCTGCAATACCGAGCTTCATTGGAACAGGCATTCCTGGGAATGCTACGGGCAGTGAACCGAAGATAATACCGATGATGATGCCCACAAAGATTGTAGCAATGTTTGGTGCATCAAGGCGACGGATAGAGTTACCCATCTCGTTGGCTACACGGTCAACAGCGTCTTCTGGACCTACTACCATAATGCGGTCACCCACTTGAAGAGGCAGACTGCTGGAGGCAAAGATATCCATGCCCTGACGGGTGATACGGGTTACATTGACACCATGTACACTTGAGAAATGCAACGATGCCAGCGATTTTCCGTTCATCTTGGGGTTGGTTACCAAGACACGCTTTGATACGAAAGGTTGGTCCTGTTGTTCCCAGTTGACCTGTATCACTGGACCGATAAAGGCGATGATAGCCTCGGCATCAGCTTCTGTACATACAATATAGAGTTGGTCACCTTTGTGGAATACGGTGTTGCGGTTTGGAATGCTCACGTGACCTTCGTGCAGAATACGTGAACATACAAAGTCGCGGTTCAAAAAGTCGTGAACCTGTAACATCGTTTTTCCTTCAAGGTAAGTGTTGGTCACTTCAAGGTGCATCTTGTGAGGCTTCTGATTGGCTTTCACACCTTCATGCTCGTTGAGTTCGTCTTCTTCTTTCTCCAAGCGAACCTTGCATATATACCTTATTAATATAGTGGCACCAATAATACCCAATACACCGAGTGGATAAGCACAAGCGTAAGCCGATGCTATCTGTGGTGCATTGTCGGTAAATACCGAACCCAGTGCTTCGTTGGCAGCACCAAGTCCTGGTGTGTTGGTCACTGCACCATAGAGCGTACCGACCATCATTGGTAGGTTGCAGACGTTGGATGTGTCGAAGAAGATGAAGTAGCAGGCAAACATCACAAGAATGTTGAGTAGGATAGTCGTTATGGCCAATCCGTTCAGCTTGATGCCTGTAGTACCAAAACTCTCAAAGAAACCAGGTCCAACCTGTAGTCCTATCATGAAGACAAACAGTATAAGACCGAAGTCTTGAATAAATGTCAAGATGGGAAGTGGGGCAGTAAATCCAATGTGGCCAGCCACAATGCCAGCAAACAACACAAAGGTGACACCCAGCGAGATGCCTCCAATCTTGATTTTCCCCAAATATACACCAGCGGCAATCACCACGGCATACAGTAGCGCAATATGCGCCACAGAATCAGTTGTGGTAAATAAATCTTGTAACCATTGAAATGCTTCCATAACATGCTTTTTCTTACAGCGTGCAAAGGTAGCCAAAAATTGCGCAATGGCATAATTTTTGTGCATCTTTTTTTTATAAATATCAAAATATTATTAAATCTTTCGGTGGTTCAAAAATTATTTGTAACTTTGTAGGCCGCAATACATGTGTGCATAACCGAATTTGACTACAACGAAACAACTTACATAATCATTCTAACTATGGCTAACAAAGAAAAACTCTTCACCGAGTTTCAGGCGCCAACCACACAAGAGTGGCTGGACAAGATTGAAGTCGATCTGAAAGGTGCTGACTTCCAGAAACGACTCGTGTGGAGAACCAATGAGGGTTTCAACGTACAACCCTTCTACCGCCGTGAAGATCTGGCAAACTTGAAAACTCCAGATGCACTTCCCGGTGAGTTCCCATTCGTTCGTGGAAATAAAAAAGACTCTAACGAGTGGTATGTTCGACAGAACATCGTCGTTACCGATCCTGTAGAGGCCAACAAAAAGGCACTCGACATCCTGATGAAGGGTGTAAATTCTATCGGATTCCGTTTTGACGGTGATCTTGTTAGTGCCGATTTTATCGACAAATTACTGAAAGATATCCGTTTGGATATTGTAGAGGTCAGCTATCGTACATGCCCATGTCATGTTCTTGAACTGGCAGAAATTCTGAAGGCTTACTTCGAGAAGGAAGGCTATGACAAGGAAAAAATCGTGGGTGGTGTAGGTTTCGATCCCATAGACAAGATGATCCAAAAGGGTAAGGATACCAGCAAGGTACTTGCCAAACTCCCTCAGGTGGTTGAGGCTTTCAAGGAATATCCCAATCTGCGCTGCGTTATGGTACACACCGACACGCTGAACAATGCCGGTGCATATATCGTACAGGAACTCGGCTATGCCCTTGCTTGGGGTAATGAGTATCTGCAGCAGTTAGTGGATGCCGGCGTAGATGTAGATCTTGCAGCCAAGAGCATCAAGTTCTATATGGGCGTTTCTGAAAACTATTTCATGGAAATTGCCAAGTTCCGCGCAGCTCGTCTGTTGTGGGCCCAGATTGTAAAACAGTACGAGCCTAAGTGCGACTGCTCTTGCAAGATGGTAATCAACGCTTCTACTTCTACTTACAACCAAACTGTGTTTGACAGCTATGTTAACCTGCTCCGCTCACAGACAGAGGCAATGAGTGCTGCTCTTGGCGGTGTTCATTCACTTGTCGTAACTCCGTTTGACGTAGTATATGAGAAACCAACCGATTTCTCAGAGCGCATTGCTCGCAACCAGCAGTTGCTCATCAAGGAAGAGAGCCATTTCGATCGTATCGTCGATCCTTCTGCCGGTTCTTACTATATCGAACACCTCACTGATGCGTTGGCTCAGGAGGCTTGGAAGATTTTCCTCAAAGTGGAAGAAGAAGGCGGATTCCTCGCTGCTGTTAAGAATGGCACCGTACAGGATGACATTAATGCTACCAATGTGAAACGTCACGGCGATGCTGCTAAGCGTAAAGAGTTCCTTCTCGGAACAAACCAGTTCCCCAACTTCACAGAGAAGAGCGAAGGCAAACGCGCCCTCGGACCTTGTGCATGTGGTTGTGGAAAGGCAGAAGAAACTCCTTTCAAGAAGCTCGAAACCACTCGCTTGGCTGCCGACTTCGAGAATCTCCGCATCCATACTGAAGAGGCCAAGACACCTACTGCGTTTATGTTGACCATTGGTAATTTGGCTATGCGTCAGGCTCGTGCACAGTTCTCTTGCAACTTCTTGGCTTGTGCCGGTTATAAAGTTATCGACAATCTCGGCTTCAAGACCGTAGAGGAAGGCGTTGATGCTGCACTTAAGGCTGGTGCAGATATCGTAGTACTCTGTTCGTCAGACGATGAATATGCAGAGTATGCCATCCCAGCATTCAAGTATTTGGACGGACGTGCCATGTTTGTAGTGGCAGGAGCTCCTGCATGCATGGACGACCTGAAGGCCGCTGGCATTGAGAACTTCGTACACGTTCGTTGCAACGTGCTTGAGACTTTGAAAGAGTACAATCAAAAGTTAGGCATCTAAAGTTATGAGAAAAGATTTCAAGAATATTGATATTTATGCCGGCATCCACGCCACCGATGGCGCAGCCTGGCTGAAAGAGAACCACATCGTGCCTAACTGGAAGACACCAGAGCACATTGAGGTTCGTCCCGTATATACCAAAGAAGACCTTGAAGGCATGGAGCACCTCGACTTCACAGCAGGTATCCCTCCATATCTCCGCGGTCCGTATAGTATGATGTATCCATTCCGCCCATGGACTATCCGTCAGTATGCCGGATTCTCTACTGCAGAGGAGTCGAATGCATTCTACCGTCGTAACCTCGCCAGTGGTCAGAAAGGTCTGTCTGTAGCCTTCGACTTGCCCACCCACCGTGGTTATGACCCCGACAACCCTCGCGTAGTTGGCGACGTTGGTAAAGCAGGTGTATCTATCTGTAATGAAGAGAACATGAAGGTGCTCTTCTCAGGTATTCCCTTGAACAAGATGTCTGTCTCGATGACCATGAACGGAGCTGTGCTTCCTATTTTGGCTTTCTATATCGTAGCAGGTCTGGAGCAGGGTGCTAAGCTGGAAGAGATGGCAGGAACTATTCAGAACGATATTCTGAAAGAGTTCATGGTGCGTAATACCTATATTTATCCACCTGCATTCTCAATGAAGATTATTGCCGACATCTTCGAGTTTACCTCACAGAAGATGCCTAAGTTCAACAGTATCTCTATCTCAGGTTACCACATGCAGGAAGCTGGTGCTACTGCCGACATCGAATTGGCATATACACTTGCCGACGGTATCGACTATCTGCGTACTGGTGTTAATGCAGGTATTGATGTGGATGCTTTCGCACCCCGTCTGTCGTTCTTCTGGGCTATCGGTATGAATCACTTCATGGAGATTGCCAAGATGCGTGCAGGTCGTCTGTTGTGGGCTAAGATTGTGAAGAACTTCGGTGCTAAGAATCCAAAGTCACTCGCTCTGCGTACCCACTCTCAGACTTCTGGTTGGTCGCTGACCGAGCAGGATCCTTTCAACAATGTAGGCCGTACCTGTATTGAGGCTATGGCAGCTGTATTGGGTCATACTCAGTCGCTCCACACCAATGCTCTTGACGAGGCTATTGCCCTGCCTACTGACTTCTCAGCTCGTATTGCTCGTAATACCCAGATCTATATTCAGAACGAGACTAAGGTCTGCAAGCAGATTGACCCATGGGCAGGTTCATACTATGTAGAGACCCTGACCAACGAGCTCGTTCATAAGGCTTGGGAGCATATTCAGGAAATCGAGAAACTTGGTGGTATGGCAAAGGCTATTGAAACTGGTCTGCCTAAGATGCGTATTGAAGAGGCAGCTGCCCGCACTCAGGCACGTATCGACTCTGGTGTACAGACCATTGTTGGTACCAACAAGTATCGTCTCGACCATGAAGATCCTATCGATATCCTCGAGGTGGATAATACAGCAGTACGCAAACAGCAGGAAGAGTGCTTGGCAGAGGTACGCGCTTCACGTGATGAAGCCGCTTGTCAGGCAGCCCTCAAGGCTATTACCGAGTGCGTTCGCGACTTCAAGGAAGGCCGCAAGAGCGAGAACAACCTGCTCGATTTGGCAGTGAAAGCAGCTCAGTTGCGTTGTACTCTTGGTGAGATCAGTGATGCCTGCGAAGAAATCGTAGGTCGTTATAAAGCAGTAATCAGAACCATTTCAGGCGTGTATAGTTCAGAAAGCAAGAACGACTCCGACTTTGAGAAAGCCTGCGAGTTGACCGAGAAGTTTGCGAAGAAGGAAGGTCGCCGTCCCCGTATCTTCGTTGCGAAGATGGGTCAAGACGGTCACGACCGTGGTGCAAAGGTAGTAGCCACCGGTTATGCCGACTGTGGTTTCGACGTGGATATGGGACCATTGTTCCAAACACCTGCCGAGGCTGCACGTGAGGCAGTTGAGAACGACGTACATATTGTTGGTGCATCGTCACTCGCCGCAGGTCACAAGACCTTGATACCTCAGCTGATTGAGGAATTGAAGAAGCTTGGACGTGAAGACATCATGGTTATTGCCGGTGGTGTGATTCCCGCACAGGACTACGACTTCCTCTATAAAGCTGGTGTTGCCGCCATCTTCGGTCCTGGTACATCTGTTGCCAAGGCTGCTTGTGAGATGATGAAGATTCTTCTCGACGAGGAATAATTCGTACGCAGTAATCGTACATCGTACGAATATCCGATATCAAGAGCGTGTCATGACGTTGTGTCATGGCGCGCTTTTTATATTGTTATCTTTGTAAAGCAGTTCAAATCGATAACGATATGATGTTGTGTCGCGGTGGGTATTTTGTATGTTATCTATATGAGTATTACAAAAATTTACGTTAAACATCTGCCGATGTGTAAGTGAATTCATTTTTTCTTTGTACCTTTGCAGCCGTGAGAAAAAATATGCTCATCATATTGCTCTTTTTCGTCATTACATTTGTAATGGCGGAAATGCCTCGTTTGACCTTTCCTATACTTGGAGCGGCCAATACTGATGTGTCTGATTCTGTGGGTAAAGAGCAGACGGTCAATACGCAGTTGTTGCCCCATAGTGCCAAGTCCGACAGTACTGTACTTGATACCACAACACAGGTTTTTGCTGATACCGCAAAGATGGATTCATTGCAAAAAGCCATCTGGATGCACAACAAAGCTATTGACGACTCTTTGCGTGCCGACTCTATCAATCGCCAGCGTAAGAATGGTATTGATGCTCCAGTGGAATATACTGCTGAAGACTCTATGACCTATGAAGGTGCTTCAGGTTTAGCCCATCTGTATGGCCAGTCCCATGTGAAATATCAGGATATGGATTTGCAGAGTGATCAAATCTTCATGCAACTCGATTCCAGTTTGGTACATGCTACAGGTTCGCTCGACTCTCTCGGTAAGAAATTCGGTACACCAATATTCAAGATGGGTAGTGACTCTTATGAGAACGACACTATAGCTTTTAATTTCAAGACCAAAAAGGGACTCATCAGCGATGTATATACCCAGCAGGATGATGGCTATATGACTGCCCAACTGGCTAAGCGTGGAGCCAATGGTGAGATTTATTTGCAACACGGTCGTTATACTACCTGCGACAAAGATCATCCCGATTTCTATATAGCCTTGTCACGTGCCAAGATGCGCCCAGGTAAGGATGTTGTGTTTGGTCCTGCTTATTTGGTAGTAGCAGATGTACCATTGCCATTTGCCATCCCTTATGGTTTCTTCCCTTTCAGTAAGAGTTATTCTTCTGGTTTTATCATGCCTACCTATGGTGATGAAACATCGCGCGGTTTCTACCTCCGTGATGGTGGTTACTATTTTGCCATCAACGACAAGATGGACTTGAAACTGTTGGGTGAAATCTATACCAAAGGATCGTGGGGACTCTCTGCAGCCTCCAACTATCGCAAACGCTATAAGTACAGCGGTTCGTTCTTTGCCAGTTACCAGAATACGGTGAATGGTGAGAAGAACATGCCCGATTATACCAAAGCCACCAGTTTCAAGGTGCAATGGAGTCACCGTCAAGACAGCAAAGCCAATCCCTATAGCACTTTGTCTGCCAGTGTGAACTTTGCCACATCGAGCTATGAGCGCAACAACCTCACTTCGATGTACAATCCGCAGGCAATGACACAATCTACACGTACCAGTTCGGTATCATGGAGTACCACATTCTCCAGTATCGGCATGAGCTTGAGCTCTACGTTCAACCTCAACCAGAACATGCGTGACTCGACTATCGCCCTGACATTACCCGACCTCAACATCTCTATTTCGCGTTTCTATCCTTTCAAGCGCCGTCATGCTGTAGGTAAGGAGCGCTGGTATGAGAAGATCTCTATGAGCTATACTGGACAGTTGAGCAATAGCATCAGTACCAAGGAAGACCGTTTGATGCACTCCAGCTTGACACGCGATTGGCGCAACGGTATGCAGCATAGCATCCCCATTAGCGGCAATTTTACCTTGTTTGGCTATCTGAATATCAATCCGTCGTTGACCTTCACCGACCGTATGTACACGCAGAAGCAGGAACTTTCGTGGGACGAAGCCACACAGACTGAGAAACGCGATACCTTGCAGGGATTCTATAATGTCTATAACTGGGCTTTCAGTGTTTCGGCTTCTACCAAGCTCTATGGTATGTATATCCCCAGTCGTAAAGTATTCGGCGACAAGATCATGGCGGTTCGCCACGTGGTGACACCATCTGTCAGTTTCAACTATGCACCAGACTTCAGTGCGTCGCGCTATGGATTCTACAAGACCTATCAGAAGACCGATGCCGATGGCAATGTGTCGCTTGTAGAGTATTCACCCTATGAGGGATCGCTCTATGGTGTGCCAGGTCGTGGCAAAACTGGTAGTATCTCGATGGATTTGTCCAACAATATTGAGATGAAAGTGAAGAGCGATGCCGACTCTACGGGTGTGAAGAAAATCAGTATCATCGATGAATTGGGAGCCTCAATGTCGTATAACATGGCAGCAGAGGAACGTCCATGGAGTGACCTCTCTACACGTTTACGTTTGAAACTCACCAAGAGTTATACGTTGAATATCAATGCGGTATTTGCCACTTATGCTTATGAAGCCGATTCCGTAGGTGCCCGTCCTTACATCGGAACCCATACCGAATATAGTAAGGGCCGCTTCGGTCGTTTCCAGGGCATGTCGCAAAACCTCTCTTATACGCTCGATAACAAGAAAGTGAGCGACCTTATCAAGTGGTTGAAGGGCGAACGTCCTAAGCGTAAGAACGACCGCGACAGTCGTGCTAATCGTGATGACGACTACGATACAGGTGTTGAAACCAATGTCGATGAGGATATGGAACGTGGAAAACATGGTGCCCGTAAGGATAATGCCGGCAAGGCAGAGACCGACGAAGACGGTTATATGGCTTTCAATCTTCCTTGGTCGCTCAGTTTGGGTTATGGTGTCACCATGCGAGAAAACACCAGTGGCAAGTTCAATTACGATTCGATGCGCTATCCTTATAAGTTCACCCAGAACCTCAATGTCAGCGGTAACCTTCGCATTTCCGATGGTTGGAACATCTCTTTCTCTTCTGGTTATGACTTTGAGAACCATAAGATTTCAATGACCACTGCGTCACTGTCGCGCGACCTCCATTGCTTTAATATGTCGTGCTCGGTGGTGCTGGCACCCTATACGAGCTACAATTTCTCGTTCCGATGCAATGCAGCAACCTTGACCGATGCGCTGAAATACGATAAGCGCAGCAGCTATTCCAACGCGGTACAATGGTACTAAATCTATGGCAGAACTACCCGCACTCGTCAAAGACCTTGCCCTCATCCTTGTGGTGGCAGCATTTGTCACGCTTATCTTCAAGCGACTGAAACAGCCTCTTGTCCTTGGATATATCGTAGCAGGATTCTTAGTGTCACCGCAGATGCCCTATACCATGTCGGTGATGGATCGTGCCAATGTGCAGATGTGGGCAGATATCGGTGTGATCTTTCTTTTGTTTTCCCTGGGTCTCGATTTTTCTTTCAAGAAGATCGTGAAGATGGGCATGGCTCCTGTCATAGCTGCTTGTACCATCATCTTCTGTATGATGATGGCAGGAATTGTAGTGGGCAAGGCATTCGGTTGGACCCACATGGACTCCATCTTCCTTGGCGGTATGTTGGCTATGTCGTCCACCACTATCATATATAAGGCATTCGATGACATGGGACTTCGCCAACAGCGATTTGCAGGAATGGTGATGAGTGTGCTGATACTGGAAGATGTGCTTGCCATTGTGATGATGGTGATGCTGTCTGCCATAGCTGGTGGCAGCAGTCCCGATGGTGGTCAGATGGTCGAGAGTGTATTGCGTATCGGATTCTTCTTGGTGCTTTGGTTTGTGGTCGGCATCTTTTTTATCCCTGCCTTCCTTCGTGCCACGCGCCGATTGATGAATGAAGAGACGCTACTCATCGTGGCGCTTGGTCTCTGTTGTTTCATGGCAGTATTCTCCACCAAGGTCGGCTTTAGCAGTGCCTTTGGTGCATTTGTCATGGGTAGTATTCTTGCCGAAACGGTCGAAGCCGACAAAATCGTGCGTTTGGTCGAACCAGTGAAAAATCTTTTCGGTGCTATTTTCTTCGTGTCGGTGGGTATGTTGGTCGAACCGCAGGTGCTGGTCGATTACGCCTGGCCCATCATCGCTATCACATTGACCATTCTTATCGGTCAGTCGGTATTTGGTTCTTTGGGATATCTCATCAGTGGCAATCCGTTGAAGACAGCCATGAAGTGTGGATTCTCTATGGCCCAGATAGGTGAATTTGCCTTTATCATTGCATCGTTGGGCTTGTCGCTTGGTGTCATAGGCCATTTTCTCTATCCAGTGGTCGTGGCAGTATCAGTTGTCACAACCTTCCTGACACCATATATGATACGCATGGCTGAACCCTGTTACAATATCATGGAGCGCCATCTGCCTAAGAAATGGATTGTGGCACTCAACCACATTACGATATCTCATCCGCAGACACCCTCTGCAGAAAACAAATGGAAGAGTCTATTGATACAGATGCTCCGCAATACGGTTATCTACAGTATCCTTTCCATTGCTGCCATCGTGTTGATGTTCACCTTCTTCTTGCCATTTGTGCGCAGTTTTTTCCCCTCTTACGAACTTCATTGGTATGCCAATGCCATCTGCGGCATATTGACCGTGCTTATCATTTCGCCTTTCCTTCGTGCAATGGTGGTTAAGAAAAACCACTCTGATGAGTTTAAGGCACTGTGGGCAGAGAGTTGGGTCAACCACTTCCCGTTGATATTTACCATCATCGTTCGTGTGGTATTGGCTTGTGCTTTTGTCTTCTATATCATCAACTATCTGAGTCGTTTCAAGAATGCCATCATCATCTCCATAGCGTTGGCATTGGTTGTACTGATGGTATTGTCGCGCGGATTGAAGAAAGGAAGCATACAGATGGAGCGCCTCTTCATTCAGAACCTCCGTTCTCGCGATATTGAGGCACAAGTGCATGGTCGTCGCCGCCCACTTTATGAAGGGCATTTGCTCGACCGTGATGTCCACATGGCAGACTTCGATATTCCCTTCAACACCCGTTGGATGGGCAAGACCCTTCGTCAGTTGGCACTTGGTCAGCAGTTTGGTGTGCATGTCAGCAGTATTCTTCGTGCCGGTCATCGGTTGAATATTCCCGATGGCAACTATGTCATCTTCCCTGGCGACCGACTACAGGTAATCGGTAACGACGATCAGCTCCGCCAGTTGGGCGAAGCCATTAAGCGTGAGGTGTTGGGCGATGATGTTGATTTCGAGAAGCGTGAAATGAAGCTCCGTCAGATGGTCATCACCGGTTCAAGTCCTTTTGTTGGCAAGACCCTTGAAGAGAGTGGCATCCGTTCACAATACAGCTGCATGGTAGTCGGATTAGAGGAAGGAAAGGAAAACCTTTCTCAGATTCATCCCAAACGCAAGTTCCAAAAAGGCGATATCATCTGGGTGGTTGGCGAAAAAGAAAGCCTTGAGGCAATCCTCAAGGCTTGATATCAGTATCGTTTCCGATTTTTCTTAGACCTTGTCAGGTCTGTTTGTCTTTATGCTTAGTCGTTATATCCAGCAGTAAGTTCGCAGATTTTCACGATAACATTCATGGCTTTCTCCATCGACTGTATTGATACAAACTCGTATGGTCCATGGAAATTCACACCACCAGCGAAGATATTGGGGCAGGGCAGACCTTTGAACGAAAGCTGTGCACCATCGGTACCACCGCGTATCGGGCTGACTTTTGGAGCCACTCCAGTATCTTGCATGGCACGCAATACGAGGTCTATCACGTGCATCTGTGGATCAATTTTCTCCTTCATGTTGTAATACTGGTCGCTAACCACAGCCTCTACAGTTCCCTCACCGTATTTTTCATTCATCTTCTCTGCACACTGCATGATGAAGTGTTTGCGGTCTTCAAACTTCTCGCGATCATGGTCGCGAATGATATAGTTCAGCTTTGCCAGTTCTATATTCGACTGAATGCCCAGCAGGTGATAGAAACCCTGATAGCCTTCGGTGGTTTCTGGTGTTTCGTTTTCGGGCAACATCTTGGCAAACTCCGCAGCCAGTGCATTGGCATTGATCATCTTGCCTTTAGCATATCCTGGGTGTACGCTCACTCCCTTGATTGTGATTTTGGCAGAAGCGGCATTGAAGTTTTCAAATTCCAATTCGCCCACATCACCACCGTCCATGGTGTATGCCCATTCGCATCCAAACTTCTCTACATCGAAGTGATGGGCGCCCATACCGATTTCTTCATCGGGGTTGAAAGCCACTCTGATCTTGCCGTGCTTAATCTCTTTGTGTTCTTGCAGATAAACCATGGCCTGTACGATTTCGGCAATACCCGCCTTGTCGTCTGCACCGAGCAGAGTGTGTCCGTCTGTCACAATGAGGTCTTCGCCCACGTGTTGTAACAGTTCGGGAAATTTCTTCGGACTGGATATGATACCCTCCGACAGCAGGATATCCGTACCATTATAGTTTTGCACAATCTGTGGTTTGATATCTGCACCAGAGCAGTCAGGGCTTGTATCATAGTGTGAGATGAATCCGATGGTGGGCACCTCTTCTTTGATATTCCCCTTGAGCGTGGCGTAGAGATAACCTTTCTCGTCGAGTTCCACGTCGTCGAGGCCCTCACGTTCCAGTTCTTTCTTTAGATATTCCGCAAACAACAGTTGTTTGCTTGTACTTGGCACAGTCTGGCTTTCTTCGCTCGACTGTGTGTCAAATTTCACGTAATTCAGGAATCTTTCTGTTATATCCATATTTGCTTATTGCTATTGTTTCTGTCTGCGAAATTACGAATAATTAGGCGAACCGCCAAATATAATGTAGTTTTTTAGGTTAAATTGTAGCTGTTCTGCCTATGCGCTTGAGGTGTGGTAATCTTCTATTGCGGTAGATTTTTGTCTATGCACTCCACGTTTGTAGCAGCTTTTGCCTTGGCACACATAAAATTTTAGTTTTCAGAAAATTTCGACCACTCGACCACAGAAGTGTGCATCGTGCTATCATACAGCAGTTTAGGTGGTGGTCGAAGCTATTTCTATCGACCACCCATCGACCACCGCCAAAATAGTTTTTTAAAATTTCACCGAATGATACGTTATATACGTATCGTCAGACATTTCCAAACCTTTGGCAAAGATATTGCCCAACGTTTGGCAAGAGTGTTTTCCAACGTTTGGCAAAAATGTTTTCCAACGTTTGGCAAGAGTGTTTTCAAACGTTGGGTAAAAGTGTTTTCCAACGTTTTAAAAATATCTTTTCAACGTTTGAAAAGTGTTTTTTCAACGTTTGAAACAAGTCTTTTTCAACGTTTGATAAAAGTTTTTGCAATCGATTCTCTGTGGTCGATGTGTGGTCGATGAAAATAGTTTCGACCACCGGCAAAAACCTGAATGTCATGAGGTTATGCGTGTTTGTGGTCGTGTGGTCGAAAAAAACAAAAAACTTTTTTTGTATCTTCGGCTTGCCGATAGCAAGTCCTGATAGCGTGATTATTCTTTGCTTTTGTTGTAGATGTCTTTAAGGATGAGCCCCGCCAGGGTAAAACCGAATATGCCAGTGATGTGGAGCAACGATCCGTTGATCTGTGCTTTCCGCGCATTCCAATCGTGATGTGCCAGTTCGGGATTGCCTTCCTGTGTGTCGGTTGGCGCAAAGGCAGCATCTACGGAGTTGTCGGGACCTAAGTTGGGCAGTAACTCCTGACTAAACACACATAGGAACTTACGCGCAGGGCGCCGTTTCAGACTGCGGAATTTGTGGCGCAGGGCAGCTCCCAACGGACAACCCTTGACTTTCCAAAACTCAGCCACCTCTATCTTGGTAGGGTCCATCTTCAGTGCAGCCCCCATCGACGAGAAGAATTTTGCCTTGGTGCGACATGCACACTCGATGAGCAATAGTTTGTCGCGAAGGCTGTCGATGGCATCTACTATATAGTCGTACTCCTCAAGATGGAAACTCTCGGCAGTCGTTTCGTCGAATATCATCTGCAGGGCAGTGATATCTGCATGAGGGTTGATGTCGAGAAGATGTTCTTTGAGTGCATCCACCTTGACACGTCCCACGGTTTTTGTGGTAGCCATGAGTTGACGATTGACATTGCTGATAGCCACTTTGTCAGAATCAACAATGGTGATATGGCGTACGCCTGAACGCACCAATGCTTCTACACACCAACTGCCCACGCCACCTACACCGAAGACGATGACACGTTTAGATTGAAGCGACTGGAGGATGTCTTCACCCACCAGTCGCTCTGTACGGTTAAAAATGCTTTGTTCTATATCCATGCTTATTTCACAGCAACTTTCGTGCCATCTACCACATAGATGCCTGCTGTAACGGGAATGCTGACAGGTTGTCCTGCTGTGGCTTTGACTTCAGCCACCTTCTGTCCGTTCAGCTTGTATATGTTGACAGTCTTGTTGCGGTCTGTCGTGATGTTGATTTGACCATGGTCACCGCGGATATAGGTTTTGCTGATATCCACCTTGCCAATGTCCGTACCACCTTCGGCGCCAGCCACATAGGCCATGACAATGAAAGGAGAAACTTCATAACTAAAACGTCCATCAGAACGCCAAAGGTCCCACTTGGGTAGAGAAGTTCTAATTTCATATTGTTCAGAAGCACCTGAGATATCGTTGCCATACATATTATTGTCCAATTGTACATAAATAGTTTTACTGCCTATAGCTTCGGGTGTGAAGGTCGCTGTCAGTTGGGTGATGGTGCCGTTGCCAGGTAACGCAACCGCATCTCTGCATGAAGCAACATAAGCGTATGTTTCAGCATTAACGCCATGAACATTCCAGCCAGCATAGGATGCGCCGCCATTGTTTTGAATATCGTACCGAACCACCAGTTTATCGTCTTTTACTTTTGGAGCCTTTATCTTGTCTTCACCCCAATAGGCCTTCTCTGTTTCAAACTCATTGCTGGCATTGGTTACAACTTGCACCAATTCGAGTTGTGGAATCCCAGAGGGTGTTGCGGTAAACTTCTTGGCGCTGACCAGCTCGGTACCAGAATCCGCATCTTTTACCCAAAGGTAGAATTCTTCAGCAGGAACAGGGATAGCCACCTCACGTAATGACTTGCCTTTAGCAGGTACACTTACATAGACATTGACACCGTCTTCAGGACAAGTCTGATCTCTGCTGGTATAGACACTGAGCATTCTGAACACATCATTGTCTGTTGCATTGCTAACATCCAGCTTAATGGTATTGCTCTTGCCTGATAGCAATTCGCTTTCTACGATTACCTCAGCGGTCAAAGGATATAACTGCTTGAGACTGGTTTCTGTAGCCTCTACCGTATAGTAGCCCATGCTCTCCAATCCTGCTTCCTTCCAAGTGATATTGTCTTCACTATAAACGGGATAAATGGTGGTAACACCTACAGGGAAAGCGTAGTCTATTTTATAGGTATTGGGGAACCAGTAGTTTTGTTGGAGATCCTGAACAAATCTTGTGTTAGTAATCAGCTTCATACTGCCGTCAGCAGCTTTAACTCCCCAACCGCAATAGCCAGAGAATTTTTTCGGAGCTCTGTTGGTGAAGTAGTTATAAAATTCAATTTTGAAGTTGTCGGTAACACTTGTTCGTGTGTCTTGGGTTATCGTGATTTTAGTATCAGTACTGGCTCCCGTGGCATATACCGGCTTGAATGTTACCAGTGGTATATCCTCTTTACCATTGTCAGGCATGATACCGATAATCATATCGCTACCTTGGTTATAACCATCGGGTGCATTACCCGAACCGATGCCACCCTTTGCAGGATTGAGAATCGTGATGTCGAAATAACCATCTTGATAGCCGCCCCATCCCCAATTGATGTGGTAAAGACCTTTTCCGTCAGAACCATCGCAGACAAACTGGTGTCCACTACTTGAAGATTGTCCGCTGTAGAGAACAGGTCTTTTGGCTATGAGTTCATTGTCAATCAACGTATTCCATTCTTGCATGGAGAATGATTCGCGATAAACAAGCGCCATGAAGTCTTGGTCATAACCAAAATATTTAGACAGACGTTCCGGATTGACAAAAGCACCAGATGATGGGCCATAGTTCATCTGTACTGCTACTCCACAATGATGCATGAGTTTGGCAACGGCATTGGCTTGGTCATCATTAAAATTTCCAGAGTTGTATTGTGGCAGAATATTGTCCCAGTCGTAGGTGCCATCGGTATCTTTGTTGATGCCGGGTACGTTGATGTTATAAGTACCTGTGGTATAGCCAGGAATATCTGCTTGCAGTTGCTTGGGATACTTCCAATAACCCATCACCTGCGCCATGGCAGTTGCCACACATCCTGTGACAGCCCTTTGTCCACTTGTATATTCGGGACACATGCGGTTGTAGGGGTCGCCTTGGTTCCATTGGATGTTGCCCAAGAGTGGAGCTACGGTCGGTTGGGTGTAGGATGCCGACTCGCGTAGCGCCTTAGCTTCGGCAGCTGTGCGCAGAGCATGGGGATTGCCAGCTTTCACATCTTCAACAAATTTCTGATAGGCGGTGATGAACTCGACGTATGCCTCAGGCAATGTGTCTTCGGTGTAGTTGCCTTGCTTGGCATAACCCACAATCTCAGGCAACCGGTCGTCTGCAGAGACGATGGTGTAACCCTTGTTCGTTCCGTTTTCAATCACATAGTAGGCAGGATCGATGCCGTTGGTCTTTTGAACCATTCTCGGTTGGGGCGACATGGCGTCCATGCTGATGCCCAATCGTTCGGCTTGTTGCTGTGCAATTTTGAGTGCTTGTTGGTAACTGCGTGGTCCTGCAAAAGCCATCAGTTGCACAAAGCACATGGCGAAGAGTAGGAGTAAATGTTTTCTCATAAGCTTACTATTTTATGGTTTATATATTGTCGTCGGTTGTAACTATTTTGCAAATTTAGCATGATTTTCTAAGATTTACAAGTTGTAACACCTGTTTTTTACGCTATGAAACATCTTTTTTATCAGATGAGCTTGTTTTGAGCAGTTTCGTTATGCCAATAAGAAATGTCGGATGAGCCAAAAAACAGTGGGTATGGTAGAGTACAATGGTGCAGAAATAGAATTTTAGATTTAAAAATTTGGTTGTCTGAATAAAAAAATATACCTTTGCTTTTTGTACAAACTACAAGGAACTTAGATTAGGTGGCAGATAATAAGAAAAGAATTGGAATGATTGTCGTATGGTGCATGTGGGTATTCACTCTATGTGCACAAAATAACCGACTCTTTATGAACGACAATCTCTATCCGCTCTACCTAAAAGCCTATAACCATCGCTACGACAAACAAGGGCTTTCACTGGCAGACAGCCTTCGTAAACAGGCCATAAAAGCTAACGATCAGAATGGCGAACTTGCTGCCATGTGTATTCCGGTGCATTACTATTTCTACCAGAAAGACCAATACGATACGTTTGATGAAAAACTCAACGATATGGCTGAAAAAGCCAGGGAATACCAAAAACAGAACTTCTATTATTTCTGTGTGAGCAACAAAATTGCCTATTATAATAATCAAAGGCGATTTATAGAGGCTTTGCAGTATGCCCACGAACAACTCAACTATGCCAAAAAGCATGAACACCATTTGGGTACAACCCTCTGCATACGTATGATAGGTGTGATACACGAAAGGCGATGTGAATATGTGATGGCTATACAGCGATTCCGAGAATCGATAGAATATTCCACAAAAAATGCACCGAAGCTTGAAGTCGCGCCCACCTATTGTAGCATCTGTAGTTGTTACAGACTGATGGGCGACTATGAGAATATGCTTGCCACGGCACGCGAAGCTAAGAAACATCTGGAGATAGCAAGTGAAAAGGCCAAACTGGAAATAGCGCTTGACGAATGCTACGCGCTCTTTCTGCTACATCGCGATAGGGAATTTCGTGAAGTGTATGATAGTCTGAAAGTGAATCATCCTGAAATGCTTTCCGACAAATCCGTGATGAGCAAAGTGGTTCGCATAGCACGTAATATTTCCGACGGACAATATGGTAAAGCCCTAAAGGCTATAGATAGTTTAGGACTGAACTATGGTTTTGAGCGGAATGTTCTCTACTCGCGCTGCAAAGTTGCACAAGGCAACTATGATGAGGCGGAGAAATATCTGATGCGATTGTTTCATATTCGTGAAAACCAAAAGGTGGATTGCCATAAGGCTGACGAACAGAGCATGGAACGTATCTACGGCAACATGAAACTTCAAAACCAACGGCAACAGGTGGAATATGAAAACAACCGTCTGCAATTGGCTAACAAACAGATGTTGTTGCAGAACTCAAATATAGAAATTGGACAAACACATGGAGCCACAAAGTTGGCACGCATGAATGCAGAACGCAACAAACTCTTTCTGCACAGCCAACAGGTGAGGGCCAGACAACTGCAGGATTCCATTGCCACGCAACAGTTTGTAAGACAGACGCAAGAGCAACGACAGAAACTGCAACAATCCGTATTTACTATTATCCTCATTGTGGCTGCCCTTATCATGATGATGACCATTGTACACCTTATATATAGTCGGCGCACAACAAAAAACCTTAATATCTCCAATCGCAAACTGCAAGAGAGCATTGCTAAACTGAATCATGCCAAAGACAGGGCACAACAGGCAGAGCGCATGAAAACACAGTTTATACAAAATATGAGTCACGAAATACGAACACCACTCAATGCTATTTCTGGATTCTCACAAGTATTGGTGGAAATGGGAAATGAACTCAGCGACAAAGAACGACGCGATGCTGACCGGCTCATAGAAGAAAATGCTATGTTGCTCACCACATTGGTAGATGATGTGCTCGACTTGGCATCGCTGGAAACAGGCAATTATATCATCAAAATGACTGAAGCTGAAGTGAACACGCTATGTCGGGAAACCATCGATACTGTGCGCCACCGTAAGGCAGAAGGAGTGGAACTGAACTTCACCACCGATCTTGATGATCACTATATCGTGGTTACCGATGCGCGCCGTGTGCGACAGGTACTCATCAATATGCTGACCAATGCAGAAAAAAATACCACACAGGGACATATTACCCTCCACTGTTCGTGCAACGAAAAACCCGGTATGGTGACATTTACCGTGACAGATACAGGTATCGGCGTGCCGAAAGAACAGATGGAGGCAATCTTCCAACGTTTCAACAAACTCGATGTGCACAAACAAGGTACAGGTCTCGGACTTGATATCTGTAGAACCATTGCACATAAACTTGGAGGAGAGATAGATATTGACCGTAACTATACCGGCGGCGCACGCTTCTGGTTTACTATACCTGCCACGTTATGAGCATCAGACTGTTAAAACATATACGACTCTTGTTGACCGTTGCACTCGTTGCCGTGGTTGGAATGCTTCATGCCCAAACCAGTAATTCTCAGTTTAATCGCCTCTTCAAGAAAGCCTTCGCACAGCGATATACGAAGCAAGGACTGCAATGGGGCGATAGCATGTTGACCATGGCACGGCAACAGAGAAATCGTAAGGCAGAGGTTATGGCTATGATTATCCCTATGCACTATTACTATCAACAGAAAGACGACAAGAAGTTTGATAAGTGGGTGGCAACAATGCAGCAGACTGCATTAAAATATAATATGCAGGACTACTACTATTACGCGCTGACCAATAAAATATATTATATGGTCAATGCCAAAAGGTTTCATGAGGCTGTAGATTATCTGCGAGAGACACAACAGTACGACAAAAAGACGATTCAACCCTATGGCATCTTCTTGAGTTATAATATGTTGGGGGTTATTTACCGTTATCAGGGTGACTATCCACAGGCATTGGAGAGCTTCAAGGCATCCATGGACTATGCCAAGAAGAATCTGCCTAAAATAGTTCTGGAATCTACATATAGAGAAATGTGTGCCTGCTACCGTAAGACCTTTGAATTTGAGAAACTGTTGAACTTAACCTGGCAAGGACTGGCGGTCGAGAAAGATGAACAGACGGTTTCTGCACTATTGGTCAACAAGGCTTATGCACTCTTCCTGCTCGGCAGGGACATGGAATTTTATGTGGCGTGCAATAGATTGGAAAAGATGTCGGATGACCGATTCAGAAAATCTGTCCGAGTGTTAAATGCTGTTAAAGCCTTCAAGATGATGGCAGATGGACAATATGAATTGGCTGAAAAAAGCATACAGGCCCTGAAAGATCCGGAAGAACGGGAAATGGCATTGTGGGTCTATTACAAACGCACCAAACAATATGCCAAGGCAACTCAGGCATTACGCGAAATCTATATTCAACAGGCAAAAGCCAATATGATAGACGTGGAGAGTTCGATGGCTGATATCAATGCACAGATTGATAGAAATGTGCTTGAAACAAGTAAACGACAAGCGGAAAATGAGAATACCAGACTGGCACTGCAACATGCACAATTGCAACTCGATAAAGCAGCGCTCGAACTCAAACGGTCACGTGATGAACAAGAAATTGCTAAAGCATCGGAAGAGAGAAACCTACTGTCGTACAACTATCAGAGTCTGTTGTCTCGACAACTGGAGGATTCGCTGGCACACCAACGTTTCCGACACGATCAGCAAATGCAGGAAATGGAAACGCAAGGTACGCTGCTTATCTCAACGCTGGCGGTATTTATCATCTTTGTCACACTCGCTGTGCTCTATTGGCGACATAACCAAAGACTCTCGAAACGGTTGCGTCATGCCAATGAACATCTGCAACTGACGCATGGACAACTGGAAAAGGCTAATGACGAAGCGCAGAAGGCTGACCAACTCAAAACCATTTTTGTGCAGAATATGAGTCACGAAATACGGACGCCACTCAATGCCATTGTGGGATTTTCCAATGTGTTGACTACCATGGGTGACGATATTAGTGAGGAAGAAAAGGTGGATCTGAGCCATCGTATCTTGGAAAACTCGGAGATGCTCAGTACGCTGGTCAACGACATTCTCGACCTGACATCTATTGAGAGTGGACGCTATGAAATGAAGATGCAACCGGTTAAAGCCAACACCATCTGCCGAGAGGCTATGGATGCAGTACGCCAGCGATTGACGCCAGGAGTAAAACTTGACTTCAAAACCTCATTGACCGATGATGCCATCGTGGTGGTCGATCGACTCCGCACGGTGCAAGTGCTGGTCAATCTGCTGAGCAACGCAGTAAAAAACACAACCGAAGGAAGTATCACTCTCGATATGCAACACATACACGGTTTGCTGCGCTTTGTAGTTACCGATACTGGTGTGGGTGTGCCACATGAGAAAATGGACGAGATCTTTGAGCGTTTCAAAAAACTTGATGCTTTCAAGCAAGGTTCGGGACTCGGTCTCTATATCAGTCGTACCATTGCAGAGAAAATGGGAGGCAGCGTTGATATCGACCGGCAATACACTCCTGGTGCACGCTTTGTCTTTACCATTCCCGACAGACAAGCATAACACACCGTAGTCAAAAGGATAGGCAGAAGTGAAAACGAAGGATGAAATCCATTGATAAATTTGGTAGTTCGCTCGCTTTTTAGTAATTTTGCACTCGCATTGGTTCCGTAGCTTAGCTGAATAGAGCGTCAGATTCCGGTTCTGAAGGTCTTGGGTTTGAATCCCAACGGAATCACCAGGAAAGAGAATCAGCAATGGTTCTCTTTTGTATTTAATAGGTAGAAACACACACACAAGTTCTCTAAGTACCCCTTGGTGTAATAAACATATGCTGTTGAATACTTATTTGCGTTATTTTGCAAAATTGCGTACTATATTGTTTCCAATTTGTAGCATTACCAATAATTCCTTATCTTTGCAATTAAATATGTTAGGCGCTGCATCACACTCAAGTGAACTTGATGATTCTGCTCGCCTTGCATCATCTTTACAGAAGAAAATACCCGTTTATCTCCGAGAAGTAATGGTGGAACAGCGGTTTCTTTATAAGCACTTGTGAAAGTGTGATTCCCCTAAATAATGTTCCCCTAAATAATATTACTAACATTTTCGTTAAGCCAAATGAGCAGAATAAAGCTCGCTTTAATTCTGCCATGGCGAGAAAATGAAGGGTGAAAACCCAATTCTAAAATGTTATAAGATAATAACAGAACTATTCAATGACGAAAAACAATGAAGATAAGAAAATGGTTACTCTTAGCTGTCGCCAGTATGCAGATGACTGGTGTCATGGCTGACAACGTCCGTGAGAAGATTCTCATAGATGAAGGATGGAAGTTTGCTTTTGGAAATGCTGCCGACCCTGCCATGGATTTTGGCTGTGGTACTGAGTATTTCAACTATCTGACCAAGGCAAATTCCATACATAACGCAGGTCCGTATGCTCAGAAATTCAACGATTCTACCTGGGTGTCTGTCACTATTCCTCACGATTGGGTGACCAATCTGTCTTATGCTCGGAATGCAAGTCATTCGCATGGTTATAAGACTGTAGGATATAAATTTCCAGAGACAAGTGTAGGATGGTATCGTAAAACTATCAGTATTCCTAAGGAGGACTTGGGAAAGCATATCGCCATTCAGTTTGATGGCATCTTCCGTAACGCACAAGTGTGGTTCAACGGATTTTATATGGGAACGGAACCGAGTGGCTATGCTACACAGGTGTATGATGTGACCGAATATGTCAACTATGGAGGCGAGAACCTCATCTGTGTGCGTGCTGACGCAACATTAGAGGAAGGATGGTTTTATGAAGGGGCAGGCATCTATCGAGATGCTTGGCTGTTGAAGTCTGCTTCCGTAAGTGTGGCACCGTTTGGCACTTTCGTGTTTGCCGATATCAAGAAACCCTACGATGCTGCGGTGGTTCATGTGAAAACTGAGGTCAACAACCATTCGCTTGAATCGCAGCAATGCAGTGTAGAGCAACGACTGCTGGACGCAGAAGGTAAACTGGTGGGAAAGGCTGAAAGCGTAAACCTTAGTCTAAACGCCAAACAGACCCTTGGCTGCGAACAGACCATTGCTCTCGACCATCCGCATCTGTGGTCAACCGACGACCCTTATATATATAAGGTGGAAACTACGGTAAAGGTGAATGGCGAAGTGACAGATGTCTATGAAACGACAACAGGTATCCGTGAAGTGGTGTTTGATGCTCAATCGGGTTTCATGCTTAATGGAAAACCCATCAAACTGAAGGGCGTCAATATGCATCAGGATCATGCTGGGGTAGGGGCTGCTATTCCCGATGCTTTGCAGGCTTGGCGCATCAAGAAGCTCAAGGAGTTTGGCTGTAATGCCTATCGTGCTTCACATAACCCCATGACACCTGCCTTGCTCGATATTTGTGATAGAGAGGGACTGTTGGTCATCGACGAAAACCGTTTGACCGGTATTAACACAGAACACTTGCGCTTGCTGGAGAACATGATTAAGCGCGACCGAAACCATCCGTCAGTCATTCTGTGGAGTGATGGTAATGAGGAGTGGGGAATAGAAAACTCCGTACAGGGCACACGTATTGCTGCTGCCATGCGAGAATATACCCGACTGCTCGATCCTACACGTCATTCTACTATTGCCAATGCCGGAGGTTCGGAGATGATTAAAGGACTGGATGTGGTTGGCTTTAATTATATCGTGCAAAACGATGTGGATAATAGAAAGAAGGCTAATCCTGACTGGAAAATCGTGGGCACAGAGGAGACAACGGGTTGTGGTACTCGTGGGGTGTATTTCGAATCAAAAGAACAACCCGGACACATGGTTAGCATGAACAGAGGAACAAAACCTGGTGTGGAAAACGTGATAGAGCGCGGATGGAAATTCTATGATGAACGTCCGTGGGCTGCCGGTCTTTTCTATTGGACAGGATTTGACTATCGTGGCGAACCTAATCCGCTGGAATATCCCGCCCATGATTCTGAGTTTGGTATCTTTGACTATTGCGGTTTCATGAAAGATGAGGCTTGGTATCTGAAATCTGTATGGACTGACGAGCCTGTGTTGCATATATTCCCACACTGGAATCTGCAAGGACATGAAGGTGAAACCGTGGAGGTTTGGGCGTATAGCAACTGCGACGAAGTGGAACTGATAGTGAATGGAAAGAAACTGGGACGCCAGACCATGCCTAAGAACGGTCACCTGAAATGGCAAGCTGTTTATCAGCCCGGAAAGGTTGTGGCTATTGGTTATAAGAATGGTAAACGTATGCTTACCCAACAAGTGGAAACTACCAAGTCGGCTTATAAGATTGTGATGAAAACAGACCGCCAGACAATCAGTGCAGACGGACGCGATGTGGCTGTTGTCACAGTAGAAGTGCAGGATGCTAAGGGACGTATAGTGCCCGACGCTTGTCCGATGCTGACGTTTAAACTTGCAGGTGATGGCAGAATACTCGGTGTAGGAAATGGAGATCCGTCTTATCTTGGCGCTGACCATCCTAATCACAACGACTGCCATGAGTTTAGCATACCTGCATTCAATGGACTGGCGCAGGTGATCATCCAGAGTTCACGCAATTCCTCTGCACTGCAGTTGAGCGGCGAAGCCAACAAACTTAAAACAGGAGAACTGACAATAACTACTAAGTGATATGAATGGGAAGGTGAAAGCCTTCCCTTTTATTTGATTCACGATTGAAAAAAATATAGGATGATGTAAATACCTGTCATTTGTTAATTCGAATGCCGTTCATTGTGGCAATATGTCATCAATATGCATTAATTATAAAGGAAATAGTATCATTGTGTAAAAATATCTAGGCTTTTTGCTTGCAATTTAATGTAAAAGTAGTACCTTTGCAGACGAAATAAAGAAAAAGCATAAAAAATGACCAGACTTATTAAACCTATAGTATATCAGCCACTGCTCGATGTGAAACACACCGAACAGGGAATCAAGCTTATCAAGGAGTTCTTTCAGCAGAATCTATCTACTGAATTAAGACTCCGCCGTGTCACAGCTCCTTTGTTTGTTTTGAAAGGACTCGGTATCAACGACGACCTCAATGGTGTGGAGCGTGCCGTTTCGTTTCCTATCAAGGATCTTGGCGATGCTACGGCAGAAGTAGTTCATTCGTTGGCTAAGTGGAAACGCCTTTCGCTGGCAGAATACAAAATAGAACCAGGATATGGTATCTATACCGATATGAATGCTATCCGTGCCGATGAGGAACTGGATAATCTACATTCGCTCTATGTCGATCAGTGGGACTGGGAGGCTGTTATCACCGCCGAACAGCGCACGGTGGCTTATCTGAAAGATGTGGTAGAGCGCATCTATGCAGCTATTCGCCGTACAGAATACCTCACCTGTGAGACCTACGATCAGATTAAACCCTTCCTGCCAGAGAAGATTACCTTTATCCATGCAGAAGAACTCTTGCAGATGTATCCAGACAAGTCGCCGAAAGAGCGCGAAGATGCTATCTGTGAGAAATACGGTGCGGTGTTTATCATAGGTATCGGTGGCGTACTCTCTAACGGAGAGAAACACGATGGACGTGCACCAGACTATGATGACTGGTCAACAATGGGCGAGAACGGACTGCCGGGACTCAATGGTGATATTCTGATTTGGTATCCTGTATTGGGACGCTCGTTTGAGTTGTCATCCATGGGTATCCGTGTGGATAAGAAAGCCTTGTTGCGACAGTTGAAACTGGAAGGTAAGGAAGATCGCGAGCAACTCTATTTCCACCGCAAACTATTGCAGGGCGAACTGCCATTGAGCATCGGTGGCGGTATCGGTCAGAGTCGCTTGTGTATGGTATTGCTTCATAAAGGACATATCGGTGAGATACAGGCTTCGATATGGCCCGATGATATGCGCGCCGAGTGTAAGGCACTGGGCATGCAATTGATATAAATCGAAACAGGCAGGCCTGATGCCCCTGTTGGGACGTCGTGCTTGCCTGCTCGATTTGCTTAGCGTCAGTAGTTAGAGGTCTAAGTCGTTTGCGATAAATAATGCTTAGGCCAATTCAAGATTTAACATGTCCCGCAGTTGCTTGACTGCGGGATTATCTTTTTCCATTTCTTCGTATTGCTCACGACGGGTCAGAGAACGCTCTTGTTCATTGAACTCTGCCAAAACGATGTTGAGCGTAATCTTATTGTTTTGCAGGTGCAGTTTCAAGGTGTTGACAATACTGCCTTTGATGTTCTGCATCTGTTCCATGACCAACTGGTTGTCAACCGTTACCTCTACCTGTGGCATTTCTTTAATGACCGGTGTCATGTTCTTCATGCGAGTGGCAACGGCACTGTATTGCTGGGGCATACGATTGCACATGGCAATCCATTCGCGAGTTAGGTCGGCTTCGGTAAATTCGGCTTGGTCCTGTGTTGCGGCGCTTGTTGAAGCTTGCTCGTTGACCAAAGCATCAGCCATCGGAGCCTTGTCGGTGTCCGACTGTTTGCGCAGATTGTTCCATGAGAAGCCAACGGCAGTTTTCAGACGAGGACGGTTTGCTGTATTGTAGGTAGCCACCTGCTGTTGAGGCTGGGGAGAGGCAGTCTGCGTCTGTTGCAGAATCTTAGGTGTGGGTACAACATTCGTAGCGGAAGAAGTCTGCTGTGAAACTCTTCCTGCTGCCGATGCTGTGGATGCGGCAGTAGCAGCTGAGGCCACCTGTTGAGCCTGCTGTGTGTGTTGCGACTGCCGTATCAAGTGTTTGAACAGGGATTTCAGTCTTCTGGGCCTACGCCCACTGCCAGCCCCCTCGGCGGGCTGAGTCAGTTGAGCCACCTCGATGAGCGTCAGCTCTACCAGCAGTCGTTTGTTGGAAGACTGTCGGTAGTTGATGTCGCATTGGTTCATCAAGCGTAGGGCGCTATAGAGGAAGCGCAAGTCGCAGCGCTGTGCCTGTTGCTGCAGACGCTCCCGTTGTTGTTCGCTTGCCTCAAGCAAAGGCAGGGTCTGTGGGTCTTTTGCCATCATCACGTTACGCACGTGTTTGGCAAGCCCCCCTATCAATAATCCGCCATCGAAACCATGGGCAATAATCTGGTTGGCAAGCAACATGATTTCGCTTACTTTGTTTTCGATGGAATAGTCTATAATCTTGAAGTAATAGTCGGAGTCGAGCACGTTCAAGTCTTCTATCACTTTCTGATAAGTGATATTGCCTTGACAGAACGATGTAGCCTGGTCGAAGATGGAGAGTGCGTCGCGCATACCGCCATCAGCCTTTTCTGCAATCACCTCCAGAGCCTGCTCTTCATATTGTATGCCCTCTTTCTCTGCAACCGATTTCAGATGAGCAATGGTGTTTTGCACGGTCATGCGCTCAAAGTCGTAGATTTGGCAACGGCTGAGGATGGTAGGCAGAATCTTATGCTTCTCGGTGGTCGCTAAGATAAAGATGACGTGTGCAGGTGGTTCCTCCAGTGTTTTTAGAAAAGCATTGAAGGCAGCGGTAGAGAGCATGTGTACCTCGTCGATGATAAACACCTTGTATTTACCCACCTGCGGTGGTATGCGGGTTTGCTCCATGAGTGTCTTGATATGCTCTACCGAGTTGTTGGATGCGGCATCGAGTTCGAAGATGTTGAACGACCGTTGCTCGTTGAAGGCCTGGCAACTTTCACAGTGTCCGCATGCCTCCCCGTCTTCAGTGGGGGTGAGACAGTTGATAGCCTTGGCAAAGATACGTGCGCAGGTGGTCTTTCCTACACCTCTCGGACCGCAAAACAAGTAGGCGTGAGCCAGTTTGCCGCTCTTCACCGCATTCTTCAGTGTAGTGGTCAATGCTTGTTGTCCCACTACGGTATCGAATGTGGCAGGGCGGTATTTTCTTGCCGATACGATATATTCTTCCATGTGATTAATAGATTTCGAACACAAAGGTACGAATAAGTGAGAGAAAAACCAAATGTATTTGTTTTTTTCCGAGCGGGAGTACCGATTTAACGCAAAAAGCTCTAAATACCATAAATTTCTCCTTGCTTTTTATGGGATATTTAGAAAACTATCGTATCTTTATCATCCCGAATTTAGGCGTTCTTTATATATTGCTAAATACAGGAACGAGCAGAAACTTACACACTTTCAGATTGTTACCTGTTTTATTTAGGCAAACGCCCAACTTCTTGATATTCAATCAAAGCCCAAATTAAAACGAGTTGTTCTATTAAAAATGCCTATATAAAGTTAAATAACATTAAATATCAAATAAAAACGGCTCACCTGAAAAAGTGTGTGGATTAAGCATACAATCTTGTTAGTCTGAAGAGAAAGAATTTCTTGTCAATGATACCCCGAAGTTGTGCTCTGAAATGCTTGACTTTTGCATTGAAAGAT
>Ga0129310_1000979_pt1 | contig 28322 bp, 25 predicted proteins | sample Go1ome_2_FD_94433 | JGI IMG/M metagenome (GOLD analysis project Ga0129310, IMG submission 94433) | Western lowland gorrila individual fecal microbial communities from Wisconsin, USA - Go1022A metagenome | ecosystem: Host-associated > Mammals > Digestive system > Large intestine > Fecal | place... | reverse complement strand
TCTACTTTTGTGCAGTCTTTTCCGGAGAAAGCTCCGCCACCGTGACGAGCCATTCCACCGTAAGTATCAACGATGATCTTACGTCCTGTCAGACCTGCATCACCGTGAGGTCCACCGATTACGAAACGTCCTGTCGGGTTGATAAAGAATTTTGTCTCATCATCGATCAGCTCTGCCGGAAGGATCGGATCGAATACGTATTTCTTGATATCCTCATGGATCTGCTCCTGAGTAACATCATCATCATGCTGTGTAGAAAGAACTACAGCCTCTAATCTCTTAGGAGCACCGTTCTCATCGTACTCTACGGAAACCTGAGTTTTTCCGTCTGGTCTTAAGTAGCTTAATGTACCGTCTTTACGAACTTTTGTAAGCTGAAGAGCCATTTTGTGAGCAAGGGAGATTGGGTACGGCATTAATTCCGGTGTCTCGTTTGTAGCGTAACCGAACATCATACCCTGATCACCAGCACCTGTATCAAGATCATCTGTCAGAGCGCCCTCTTTTGCCTCAAGTGCTTTATCAACACCCATAGCGATATCAGCGGACTGCTGATCCAGAGCAACCATAACTGCACATGTATTTCCATCGAAACCTGTCTTTGCATCGTTGTAACCGATCTCGTTTACAGTCTGACGAACGATAGACGGGATATCAAGCTGTGCTTTTGTAGTAATCTCACCTGTTACTAATACGAAACCTGTACAAGCAGCTGTCTCGCATGCAACACGGCTCATCGGATCCTGTGCCATGCAGGCATCCAGAATTGCATCAGATACGGCATCGCAGACTTTATCCGGATGTCCCTCTGTAACTGACTCAGAAGTAAATAATAATTTTTCCATAATTATCCTCCGTTCTTTTCTCTCATTCTAATCTAATTTGAAACGTGTGAACTCCCACAGTTCACGTTATTGCAGTCATACTTTATGTATCATACATTCCAAGATAGGAAAAGTCAACCAACAGATTTCCCCGAAAATGTTGAACAAATAACAAAAAAGGCAAAAAATGCGGGCAGATATTATAAGTCTGCCCGCTTCCTGTTAAAATTTTATCGATACCTGTTTCAAACTTCCTTCAAGTTGAATGCCGACAGGGTTTTCCCCACATAACTCTGATCAGCATAACCCCGCATATTTTCTCAGAATCACGATACGCTGCCTGCTAGAGTTTCAGTCTGAACTGCTGAATCTCTTTTTCAGAACTTACCTTCTGCATCATACCACCGATGCCTCTGAATTTCTCATCAAATGCTTCGTATCCACGCTCGATGTAGTAGATGTCATCTACAATGGTAATGCCGTCTGCTGCCAGGCCGGCGATCACCAGTGCCGCACCTGCACGAAGATCCGGAGCGCTGACTCTTGCGCCTGTATAACGCTCTACACCATTGATAATGGCAATATTGCCTTCCACCTTAATGTTCGCACCCATCTTCTCAAGTTCATCTACATATTTAAAACGATTCTCAAAAATGCTCTCGGTAATGGTACTGGTTCCTTCTGCAAGCGCAAGTACAACACCCATCTGCGGCTGCATATCTGTCGGGAATCCCGGATATGGTAATGTGGTCACCTGTGTATGGCGTAAGGTTTTGTTTGCAATGACACGAACTGCATCGTCAAACTCCTGAATCTCACATCCAACCTCAATCAGTTTCGCGCTGGTGGCCTCCAGATGCTTCGGAATGACATTTTTTACCGTTACGTCACCGTGTGTTGCAGCTGCTGCAAACATAAATGTACCTGCCTCAATCTGATCCGGAATAATGGAATACTCCGTCTTGTGCAGTTTTTCCACACCGGAAATACGAATCACATCGGTTCCAGCGCCACGGATATTTGCTCCCATGCGGTTTAAGAAGTTCGCCACGTCAACGACATGCGGCTCTTTCGCTGCATTCTCAATCGTGGTCTTGCCCTCTGCCATAGCTGCTGCCATCATGATATTGATGGTGGCACCTACGGAAACCTTATCCATATAAATATGTGTACCACAAAGACGGTCTGCCTTTGCAGCTACCAGACCATGATGAATGTCGATTTCTGCGCCCATGGCACGGAAACCTTTCAGATGCAGGTCGATCGGTCTGCTTCCGATGGCACAGCCGCCCGGTAACGCAACCTCTGCATCTTTGTATTTTCCAAGTAATGCTCCTAACAGATAGTAGGATGCACGTATTTTTCTGATATACTCATTATCCACGCTTGTTTCGTGAATAGTTGAGCCATTGATCTTGACCGTGTGAACATCTAAACGTTCAACTGTTGCACCAATGTTTTCAATGGCCTGAAGCATAACATTGATATCACGGACATTTGGTAAATTATCTATCGTAACGGTCTCATCCGTCATAACTGCTGCAGCAAGAATTGCCAGCGCTGCATTTTTCGCGCCGCCGATTTCCACTTCACCGACTAACGGACTCCCACCTTTAATTACATATTGATCCATCTCGCACCTCTATGTTCCTATATTTAAACACGCTATTATAACTATATCTCAAAAAATTTGTCAAGAATATTTTTCAACTTAAAACATTTTATCTCAAAGTTTTTAATCTGATCTGTAAAGTTCTTTTTATTATAGCATACATATTCTTTATAGAAAAGAAACTTTGCTTTATATTATTCAGATTTTCCCTTTTCGGTTCCATCAAAGGATTTTAACGCCTGCAGAACTGCATCTAAGGTTTCTTCCACATTCAGTTTATATTCATCTACGATCACATCTGCATATTTTTCATACAGAACCACACGTTCTTTGTACAGTCCTGCCAGCGTCTGCCCCGGTTTCAGTACCACGCCGCGGCCTTTGATATTGCGCAGGCGACGTTCCAGTGGTTTCAGATTCTGTTTTAAATATACAACGGTTCCGATGGAACGCAGATGATCCATTGCTTCTTTTCCATATACGACACTTCCGCCGGTGGCAATGACACTGTGGCGGGTATTGATCTGGCTGTTTACACGATTTTCCACTTCGATAAAACCGTCTGTGCCCTTCTCTGCAATGATCTCACGCAGCAATTTTCCCTCTGACTTCTGGATCAGCAGGTCTGCATCCACAAATTCATATCCTAATACTTTTGCCAAAACTACGCCGATGGTGCTTTTTCCAACACCTGGCATACCTATCAACACAATGTTCTCTTTTTTCATCTCTCAACTAACCCTATAACCTGTAATCTGTAACCTGACGGGAAACAAAGCGGACCTGATCGTCCGCTTTTCCCTTTTTATCTTTAAAATTCAAGAATATCTCAGCATTCTTGCTGCGAAATACGCATCATGCAGCACAGAACTTATTCTGCCGCTGCGCTGCTGTCGCTGTTATCTGAGGTGGACGGTGTGGTAAATAAGTTGTCAAATTTTACTTTTTCCCACTCTTTGTCATCCACATTAATGGTAACCGCTTCTTTGTAACCTTCTGTCACAGTCTTGTAAACCTCATCCTGACGGTCACTGATGATGCTCTCTTTTTTCTTTGCAGTAGCATCCTCATCATACTCGCTGTCGAGGCGGATAATATAGTAACAGTCTGTGCCCTCGATCAGACCAGACACATCACCGGCTTTCATCTCATTTGCTGCAGAAATAACCGCATCACAGAAACCACCATCGGACTCGCTCTTCTCATCGCTGCCGTAAGAATAAGTCTGTACAGTATAGCCATACTCCTGTGCGGTACCGTCAAAATCTGTCTTGGCTTTCTCGGCTGCATCTGTGGCATCCTTCTTTACAACGGTCACCTGATCTGCTGTATAAGTCTGCTGATTTCCACTGTCATCTGTATAGTTTTTCAAATCGATTTTCACATAACTGAATGTCTTCTGAGCGGCTTCCTCATCAGATACATTTGTATCTGCTGTCGCGCGGATTGCCTCACGCATTCTCTTTTCTACTGTCTGCAAATACAGATAACGCTCTACGTACTCCTCGGTAGCGCCAACTTCTTTGATCGCTGCCTTGGAGTTATCAGACATAAACTGCTCCGCGGCTGCCTTGATGGCTGCTTTGTCATCCTCCGTAATCTCCACACCGTAATCTGCCATATGCTGTTCTAACAGGCACTGTGTCTCAATCTCATCCAGAACGCTTTCCTTCACAGACTCCTGCATATTTTTACCATCCTGCGCATAGGATTCGTTGGTCCAGTAGTCCTCGCCGTAATACGATACAAAAATATTATCATAATTTGCCTGCTGAATACGTGCCGCAAAGTTTGCATATCCCATGCTCACCTCAATCGGATCTGCAGAATCACTCTTCATTGTGATCACATTGGTATCCTTCTTGATTCCACACCCACCCAGTGTCATGGAACCGATCATCGCACTCATTAAAATAATTGCTGCAAATTTTTTAAATTTCATGGTTGCCTCCATCTATCATCATCCGTGTATACAAAAAAGATAAACACACGGACTGTAACTTTCTTGTACAAATCTATTGCCCACCGCTTACAAAACCGGGAGCAAGCTCACATCTGAGTATACCGTAGTTTTACGGGCACTGCAAGACTGTTTTATACCGGAAACGTATGATTTTCGCTTATTTCTCAGGTTTCCAGCAGCATCTCCCGGCAGTCATCCAATACGGTCCGGATCACTGTCAGCGTATCCGGGCTGTTTTTCTGCTTCCGATAATACAGACACGGTTCCTTTTTATCCGGAATAAACGACAGCAGTGGTTTATTTTTATCCAGAAGCTGCGGAAGATTTGCCACGTTCAACTTCGCACGCTCAAACATACGGAAGGTAATGCCTGCTGCATCTTCCTTGATTTCCACCAGATACACGCGGTGCGCATCAGCTTTGATCTGTGCCACAGTCAGAAGATTCTGTACCGGACGGGACGGCTCACCGAATCGGTCGATCAGCTCATCCAGCATTTCATCCTTCTCTTCCGCATTTTCGATGGCAGCGATCCGCTTGTAAATATCCAGCTTCTGGTATTCATTTGCAATGTAGCTATTTGGAATATAAGCATCCAGTTCAATATCAATAGATGTCTCAAAGGATTCCTCCACCACTTCACCTTTTGCACTTTTTACTGCTTCATTCAGCATTTTACAGTAGAGGTCATAGCCAACCGCTTCCATATGTCCGTGCTGCTGCTCACCCAGAAGGTTTCCCGCACCACGGATCTCCAGATCCTTCATGGCGATCTTGAAACCGCTTCCAAGATCTGAGAACTCACGGATGGCAGACAGACGTTTTTCTGCCACTTCCTTCAGCATTTTATTTCTGCGGTACATCAGAAAGGCATAGGCCGTCCGGTTGGAACGACCGATACGCCCGCGCAGCTGATACAACTGGGAAAGTCCCAGATTATCCGCATCATGTATGATCATGGTATTGACATTTCCGATATCCAGTCCCGTTTCAATGATGGTTGTGGATACAAGCACATCCACCTCCCCGTTGATAAATCCATACATGACACGCTCCAGCTCACGTTCACTCATCTGTCCATGGGCATAGGCCACTTCCGCATCCGGCACAAGTTCCGAAATCTTTGCCGCCACCTCTGCGATCTGGTTGACACGGTTGTATACATAATAAACCTGACCGTCCCTGGCCATCTCTCGCTCAATGGCTTCACGGATCATCTCTTCATCGTATTCCATAACGTAGGTCTGAATTGGCATACGGTCATGCGGTGGCTCCTCCAGCACACTCATATCGCGGATACCAATCAGACTCATATGCAGGGTTCGTGGAATCGGAGTCGCCGTCAGTGTCAGCACGTCCACATCTTTTTTCATCTGCTTGATCTTTTCCTTATGGGCTACGCCAAAACGCTGTTCCTCATCGATGATCAGCAATCCAAGGTCTTTACACTCCACATCTTTCGAAAGCACCCGGTGTGTGCCAACCACAATATCCACCAGACCTTTTTTCAGTCCCTCGATGGCCTGCTTCTGCTGCTTCGGTGTACGGAAGCGGCAAAGCAGTTCCACATTCACCGGAAATTCTTTCATACGCTGCGCAAAGGTATTGTAATGCTGCTGCGCCAGAATCGTTGTGGGCACCAGATAAATGACCTGTTTTCCTTCCTGTACCGCTTTGAATGCCGCACGGATGGCTACTTCGGTCTTGCCAAATCCAACGTCCCCACAGATCAAACGATCCATGATCTTTTTGCTCTGCATATCTGCCTTGGTAGCTTCAATGGCCAGGCGCTGATCCTCCGTCTCATCATATGGAAACATTTCCTCAAACTCCCGCTGCCATACCGTATCCGGTCCGTATTCAAAACCTTCCTTGCTCTGGCGCACCGCATATAATTCCACCAGTTCCTGTGCCACTTCCCGCACTGCTTTCTGTACCCGGTGGCGGGTTTTCGTCCATTCCTGTCCGCCCAGGCGGTTCAGTTTCGGTTTTTTCGCATCAGACCCGGCATATTTCTGAATCAGATCCAGCTGAGTCGCAAGCACATACAGATTGCCGCCTTTGTCGTACTCGATCTTCATGTAATCCCGCATGGTCTTGTCAACTTCAATTTTCTCGATGCCACGGAAAATACCCAGACCATGATTTTCATGCACCACATAATCTCCCGGTTTCAGTTCGGAAAAACTCTGGATCCGCTCACCTTCATAAATTTTCTTCTTTTTTCGTTTTTTCTTCTCCGCGCCGAAAATATCTGTCTCTGTCAGCACGACAAACTTAATGTCCGGATATTCAAACCCACGTTTCAGCTTGCCATACAGCACAAGTACTTCTCCCGGCTGCACCTGCCGATCAGTGTCCTCCGAGAAAAATGCGTTCAGATCTTCCTGCCGCAGGTCATCCGCCATACGCTCCGCACGGGTACGGGAACTGCAAAGCAGAATCACCCGGTACTGACGTTTTTTATAATTGTGCAGATCCTTGGACAACAGCTCAAAACTGCTGTTGTATGCGTTTACGGAATGTACCTGCACGAAAAAGCTCTGAGACGGAGTCAGTCCCTCCGCCCGCAGCTCCATAGCAGAGATCAGGACGCATCCCATGCGCTGCATTTCAGCAGTCACCGCCTCATGGGAATACAAAATATCCGCCTGCCCCGGCAAAATGTACCCTTTTTCTAGTCGCTGCTGCATGCTGTCGGAAAATTCCTTTTCCACCGCCCCTGCTTTTTCCAGACAACGGGCCGGTTCGTCCACAAAAATCAGCAGCTTCTGTTCCTTCCGGTCTGCACAGCGATCCGCAAATTCCAGAAAGCTTACTGTATCCTCATAAAAATACGTCAGATAGCTTTCTGCCGCGCGAACACTTCCAAGCTCTTCCACCTGTTCCCGCACAAGCTCCACCGCCTCTTCCAGCCGGTGTGCTTCCTCGGTTTTCATCTCTTTGCGGTACGTTTCTGCAATGCGCTTTCCCTCTTTCTGAATCCGCGCCATTCCGGCTTCCTGCTGATTTTTTGTCAAAATCAGTTCTGCAGCCGGATAAATCGTAACCTCGTCCAGCGAATCCACAGAACGCTGACTGTCCGGATCAAAGGTACGGATAGAGTCAATCTCATCGCCCCAAAGTTCGATACGATAAGGAAGTTCCTCTGTCAGGGCAAAAATGTCCACGATACCGCCACGCACTGCAAACTGTCCCGGTGCGTCCACCTGATATACACTCTCATAGCCCATTCCCACGAGATGCTGCCGCAGTTTCTCCAGATCTACCGTATCCTCACTTTTCAGTTTCAATAAAAAACCCCGGAATACTTCCGGGCGGACCAGCCGGTCCATCAGCGCGTCAAAGGTTGTGATGATCGCCGCATCTTCCTCTTCCACCAGCGTCCGATAAGCACGGATCCGCTCCTGGGTCAGGGCATTTCCGCGGATATCCGACTGATAAAACAAAATATCCTTTGCCGGGAAATACACGGCTTTCCGGTCAAAATACCGATAAGCCTCCAGCAGTTCCCTTGCTTTCTGTTCATTAAAAGTAACAATAACACGAAGTCCTTTTCCGTTGTTAATGCCGTACATCATATGCGGTTTCTGGGCATCTGTGCAGCCGGTGGCAGAGACCACGGTTCCGCTTTTCTTTGCATAGTGCTCCAATTCTTCAAAGCTGTTCAGTTCATGTAACGGACATACAAAAGCATCCATGTCATCACTCCTTCCAATTTCCTGTATCACGCTGTTTCCTGTTTACAGCATTTATCTAAATCTCAAATTTATTTCTTTCTGATTCAAAAACGCATGATTACATCAGACTTTTTTACGATTATACTGATTCATCGCCTCATCGGTTCGATGCTGTACCATCAGGCTCACGGCATCCACCGCATCTTTTACGGCATCCTCAAATTTTTCCCGGTCTTCCGGTGAAAATCTGCCGAGCACATGATCTGCCAGATCCCAGCCCGTCGGTTTCTCGCCCACGCCGACTTTGACCCGTTCAAACTGGTCTGTTCCGGTTTTCGCAATGATATCCTTGATCCCATTATGTCCACCCGCGCTTCCTTTCTTGCGGATACGCAGATTTCCCGGTGCCAGACTGATATCGTCAAACACAACGATCAGCTCTTCCGTCGGATCCAGTTTATAAAAGTTCACCAGGGCACTGACACTGTCACCGCTTAAGTTCATATATGTCTGCGGTTTCGCAAGCATCACTTTCTGTCCCTCGATATATCCGGTTCCGCAGAACGCATTTCCTTTCCGCAGATTCATTTCAATTCCATATTTATCAGCGATTGCGTCGATGACATCAAACCCTGCGTTATGGCGGGTTTTTTCATATTTTGCGGTCGGGTTTCCAAGTCCTACAATCAAAAACATCGTTATCGTTCCTCCTGTAATCATAATATACTTTCTCACATATAAAATCAGAAAGCTTCTTTTTCCTCTATATTAGCTCAACATCTTAAATAAAACCCGGAAAATTCTCTACACTCATTCGAATTTCCTGATTTAACATGAATTTGCTCTGATTTTCCCCGATTAAAAAAGGAGCCTCCTGCAATGCAGGATTCTCCTTTTTTGTGCAGTTGTGGATAGTATACCACAATTATTTATGCTTCTGCAATTTCTTCACGATATTTTTGCATGATCAGCTCCTGAATCTGCTTTCTCGTATCGGAATTGATCGGGTGAGCTACATCTCTGTACTCCCCTTCCGCATTCTTTCGGCTTGGCATCGCAATGAATTCGCCCTTCTCTCCTTCAATAATCTTGATGTCATGCACTGCAAATTCATTATCGATCGTAATAGAAACGACAGCCTTCATTTTTCCTTCTTTGTCAATTTTTCGAATTCTCACATCTGTAATATTCATACTTTTTTCTTCCCCTGTGTTCCTAACTTTCTTCACAGCAGGTCGGTTCGTATGCTAAGCTGTCACATCAATGTTGGTCCTTTCCGTTCTGCCGTCTATGGCGTACTACATGATGTAACGCTCATTGTGTCCACGCACAATCTTTACCTCATCTTCGCCGCATAAGTATGTATTTGCACAAATTGTATCACGGCTCTCCACGATACAATTCTCAATATGCGTATTGTCACCGATGTAAACATCATTCAAAATAATTGAATTTTTAATTACGCAGTTCTTTCCTACAAATACCTGTTTAAACAGTACAGAATTCTCCACTGTTCCATTAATAATACATCCGCTCGCAATCAGGCTGTTGCGGACTTCTGCTCCCACATTGTATTTTGCCGGAGCAAGATCATCCACCCTGGAATATACATATGGTTCCTGGTGGAAGAAATAGTTTCGGATATCCGGTTTCAGGAAATCCATGTTTGTCTGATAATAGGACTCTACACTGGCAATATTGCTCCAGTAAGTTTCCAGTTTGTATCCGTAAATCTGTTTGAGATTTTTGTAACGGATCAGAATATCGGTTACGAAGTCGAACCGATGCTCTTCCATGCTCTTTTCCAGCATCTCGATGAGCTGTCTTCTGCGCAGTACATAAATGCCGGTAGAAACCGTGTGGGACTGTGCCACCATCGGTTTTTCCTCGAAGTCGATGATTCTGGACTCTTCGTTCATCTGTACCACACCAAAACGACTGACATCCTCAGTTGCCGGAACATCCTTGCATACAATGGTAATGTCTGCTTTTTTCTGAATATGATAATCAAGCAGCTTATTGTAATCCAATTTGTATACACAGTCTCCACCGGCAATGATCACATACGGCTCATGGCTTCGTTTCAGGAAGTCAATATTCTGAGCCAGGGCATCTGCGGTTCCGCGGTACCAGTTTCCATTATCAGCTGTAATGGTAGGTGTAAAAATATAAAGTCCGCCCTGTTTTCTTCCGAAATCCCACCATTTTGAGGAATTCAGATGCTCATTCAGGGAGCGGGAATTGTACTGTGTCAGCACTGCCACACGCTGAATATGCGAATTGCTCATGTTGCTCAGCGCAAAGTCGATCGCACGGTATCCGCCACCAATCGGCATAGCTGCAATGGCCCGCTTATCGGAAAGCTCTCTCATTCTGTAATTATTACCACCTGCTAAAATAATACCTAATGCTTTCATTATTTGCCACCTGCCTTAACAATATATTCCCCGCTGTCAAGGACTCCATCCGGATAATCTTCCGGTGTTGTCACACCAGCAATTGCTGTATTTTTGCCAATCTGTACATTTGGCGGAATTACGGATTTTTCTCCGATGGTAACCAGACCAAACGCGTAAACACTTTCTTTTAATTTGTTCGGTTTTTCTTCGCCGATACCAAGTACGGCACCATCACCAACCACACAGTCTTCTGCAATGATTGCCTTATCGATGACAACATTTTCACCGATGGTTACGCCTTCCATAAGAATGGAATCGCGGACAACGCTGCCTTTTCCGATCGTTACATTTGCGCCGATAACACAGCCATGTACTTCACCGTAAACCTCGGTACCCTCGCCGATGATACTCTTGTCCACTTTTGCGTCAGCTGCAATATATTGCGGAGCAAGTACATCACTCTTTGTATAGATCTTCCAGTATTCTTCATACAGGTTAAACTCCGGAATCAGGTCGATCAGCTCCATATTTGCTTCCCAGTAAGAACCTAACGTTCCTACATCTTTCCAATATCCGTTGTACTCATATGCAAAAATGCGCTCACCTTTGTCAAAGCAATACGGAATGACATGCATACCGAAATCACAATTTTCCACATTTTCGTTGGCGATCAGTGCTTCCTTTAATGCTTTCCAGCTGAAGATATAAATTCCCATGGATGCGAGGTTACTCTTCGGCTCCGCCGGTTTCTCCTGAAATTCACGGATTCTGTGCTCCTCATCTGCCACAACAATACCGAAACGGCTGGCCTCCTCCATCGGAACCGGCATAACTGCAATCGTAACATCTGCGTGATTCTGCTTATGGAAATCAAGCATCACTTCATAATCCATCTTATAAATATGGTCACCGGACAGGATCAGAACATATTCCGGATCATAACTGTCTATGTACTTCATATTCTGGTAAATTGCATTCGCCGTACCGGAGTACCATTCACTTCCACCGCTTTTCTCATACGGCTGAAGAATCGTGACACCACCATTATTACGATCCAGATCCCACGGAATACCAATACCAATATGCGTATTCAGCCGCAATGGCTGATACTGTGTCAGAACACCTACAGTATCGATTCCGGAATTAATACAGTTACTGAGCGGAAAATCGATAATACGATATTTGCCTCCGAATGCAACAGCCGGTTTTGCAACATTTGCGGTTAAAACGCCGAGTCGGCTTCCCTGTCCGCCGGCCAGAAGCATTGCAATCATTTCCTTTCGAATCATGTAAATCACCTCTTGTCAATAACGGAAAAATATTTTGTAAATCAAACCGTTATCTATAAATTAAATTTGATAGCAAAATTATAACATATTTTTTCAGATGTGTGCACTATATTTCACAATTTTCCCAAATATTATAGGGATTTTTCGACATTTTTCACAGCATTTGGTCTGACCACCATTTTCTTCCAGTTCACTCGTCATATGTATTCAGATATCGATCGTGCTTGTATGAGGAGATAGCTGAATACATAATGATGAAGGGAGCGCCTTTTTATGAGCAAAAGAGCCCGCTTGCGAATGGTGCGCGTGAACTGGAACACTTTGGCTCATAATCGTAACTTTTCCACACAGTGACATTGCCAAGTTTTCCACAATGGAGTATAATGTGCTAAAACAATACGCAGTACATTTTTTCATCTATGTACTGCCACAGAAAGAAAATTTTCCCAAATATACAGGTGGTAGATAATTATGTACAAAATCAATTTTGAGAAACCAATTCACATTCATTTTATAGGAATCGGCGGCATCAGCATGAGTGGTCTTGCCGAGATATTATTAAAGGAAGGTTTTACCGTATCCGGCTCTGACAACAAAGTCTCTGCCCTGACTGAGCAGTTGGAGAAAAACGGTGCAACTGTCTATATCGGACAGCGCGCAGCCAACATCCAGCCAGGCATCGACCTTGTGGTTTACACCGCTGCCATTCATCCGGACAATGCAGAATGGAAAGCGGCTCATGACGCAGGCATCCCGATGCTGACCCGTGCAGAATTCCTCGGACAGCTCATGGACAACTACGCGAAATCCATCGCAGTCAGTGGAACACATGGAAAAACTACAACCACATCCATGATCGCACATATCCTTCTGGCAGCCGAAAGTGACCCGACCATCTCCGTGGGCGGTATGCTGGACGCCATTGGCGGAAATATCCGTGTGGGCGGTTCCGATGTATTTCTGACAGAAGCCTGTGAATATACCAACAGTTTCCTGAACTTCCATCCGAAATACAGCATCATCCTTAATATAGAAGAAGATCATCTGGATTTCTTCAAGGATATCAATGACATCCGCAATTCTTTCCATAAATTTGCGCAGAATACTGCCGCAGATGGTGTACTGATCCTGAATGCAGCCATTGACCGTCCGGAAGAGATCACGGCAGACTTAAAGGAGCGCGTCGTTACCTTTGGGCTGACAGAGGATGCGGATTATACCGCAACAGACATTTCTTATAATGAAGCTGCATGTGCATCCTTCACCTTTAACGTACATGGAGAAGCTGCCGGACACGTATCCTTAAACGTTCCGGGCAAACACAACATTGCAAATGCACTGGCTGCCATTGCTTTTGCTACAGAGGCCGGTTTTGATACCGACACTATCATCCGTGGATTACAGGCTTTTGGCGGAACAGCCAGACGTTTTGAATACAAAGGAAAACTTGGCGGCATCACCATCATTGATGATTACGCACACCATCCGACAGAGATCGCTGCCACACTGACCGCAGCACGCAACTATCCACATGGTCGGATTATCTGCATCTTCCAGCCGCATACGTACACACGTACAAAAGCATTCTGGAATCAGTTTTCCGATGCGCTTTCCCTGGCAGACGTTGTGGTTCTGGCAGATGTGTACGCAGCCCGCGAGACAGACACCCTTGGTATCCATATGGAAGATCTGGCAGACGATATCCGCAGAAAAGGTACGGAAAGTTATTTCTTCCCATCCTTTGATGCCATCGAAAATTTCCTGCTGGAGACATGTACCGACAACGATCTGTTGATAACGATGGGCGCCGGTGATATTTACCAGGTCGGCGAGCATCTCCTTGGAAAACGCTAGGAACCTGATGTAAGTTACTGATATCGTCCCTGTTTTTTGGAACAGAAAATGAACTAAATTGAAGTAAAATGTACTGTTATCCACATTGCAGCATTCCCTGTGAAGACTGTAATGTGGATATCTTTTTCTTCTCTTTTCCAGGGTGATATGATATACTTCAAGGCGAAAGAGAGAGTGCAATTATGGCAAAAATCACGTTATACAATGACGCATCGGCATCTGCTACGTTTGTGCCGAATATTTTTATTGACCAATACATGACACAGGCAAACGGTGAGTACGTGAAGATCTATCTTTACCTGCTCCGCTGCATGAACCAGAGAGATTCTGATTTCTCCCTCTCCCGGCTGGCCGATCATTTCGACTGCACCGAGAGAGATATTTTGCGTGCCTTAAAATACTGGGAAAAACTGCGGCTGTTCCGTCTGGATTTTGACGAGCGCCAGAATCTGGAAGGCATTCATCTGCTTTCAGATGCTTATCTCCCTTCTCCGGAGAAAAACATCTCTCCTGTAGCGCCGGTCGAAAATAGCATCCATGTTCCGCAAAACGGATCCGGCCATTCCGAAGCAGCTTCACAAACAGCAGTTTCCAGTCATGCATCCACGGAAAGCGCCACAAGATCAGCCAGTGTCACGGACCATTTCATCCGTTCCGTCAGCCCGAAAAAACAGGTGCAGTATTCCGTCAGTGACATGCAGGAATTCTGCAAACGCCAGGGTGTGCGGGAACTGATCTTTATCACTGAAAAATACCTCGGTCGCACACTGAACCAGACAGACATGAACATGATTTTTTTCTGGTATGATGAATTGCAGCTTTCCACAGAACTGATCGAATATTTAATAGAAGACAGCGTATCAAAAGGGCACACAAGCCTTTATTATATGCAGAAAATCGCAGAGGATCTTGCAGAGCGCAAAATCCGCACAGTCGCTGAAGCGAAAGAGGCATTAAGCCAGGACAGCACCCTGTATCATGCCGTCATGAAAGCCTTCGGCATCCGCGGACGAAATCTGGTGCCATCCGAGACTGCTTTTTTGAAGCAGTGGAGCCTGCAGAAAGGGTTTTCTACCGATCTGATCGTAGAAGCCTGCAACCGCACCATCCGCGCCATCCACGAGGCAAGTTTCGGATATGCCAATTCCATTCTGGAAAAATGGCATCTGAACGGGGTACATACCATGGAAGATGTCCGCAGGGCAGACGAGGCTTATCAGCAGAGTCAGAAAAGCCATTCGGAACGTTCCGGACAGAGCTCTGCTTCCCAGAGTCAGTTTACAAACTTCAAGCAGCGGGAAAATAACTACAACGATCTACAGCAGCAGCTTTTGAAAAAATCTCTGCAGCAGACACCAACCTCGAATTCATAAGGATATCAGGAGGATATTATGCCACTTACTAATACACAATATGACCAGATCATGCGGGGCTATCAGGACCGGCAGCTGAAACGCCAGCGTCTGATCGACACCCGCCGGGAAGAAATCGCAGCGGTAATTCCGGAGATCACCAAACTGGATGCGGACATTGCATCCTTAAGTGTCAAACGTGCCCGGCAGCTGCTGGATGGCGATGCATCCGCACTGGAAGACCTGCACGAACAGATCCAGACACTCTCCCTGCAGAAACAACAGCTTTTGCAGGCACACGGTTATCCGGCAGACTATTTTCAGCCACCGTACACCTGTCCGGACTGTCAGGACACCGGATACATTGGTCACGAGCGCTGCCACTGTCTGAAACAGGCGGCCATCGACCTTGTATACACCCAGTCCAATCTGCAGGGAATCCTGGAACAGGAAAACTTTTCTTCTTTTTCCCTGGATTACTACGACAATGATATTTACGATGAAAACACGCGGATTTCTTCTTTCGAGGCTGCGCAGAACGCCCTGCTGCAGTGCCGCCGGTTTGTGGATACTTTTGACACCGGTTTTGAGAATCTGCTTCTTTTTGGCGATACAGGCGTAGGCAAAACATTTTTATCCAACTGCGTAGCAAAAGAACTGCTGGATACCGGACATTCCGTGATCTACTTCTCCGCCCATCACCTGTTTGACCTGCTGGCGCAGAAAACTTTTGCCAGAGACCCCCAGGCTGCGGAGAGCTACCGCAATATTTTTGACTGCGATCTGCTGATCATCGATGACCTCGGCACGGAACTGACGAACCATTTTACAACTTCCCAGTTTTTTGTGTGTCTGAATGAGCGGATCCGCAAGGAAAAATCCACGCTGATCTCCACAAACCTGCAGCTGTTTGACATCGCGACGATCTATTCCGAACGAATTTTCTCCCGAATCTCCAACAGCTTCACGATTTTACATTTATTCGGCAAAGATATCCGAATCTGCAAAAAACTTGCCGAAAAATAAGGGATTTTTCTCATTTAAACTGTTTAATTCCCTATATTCCCAGAAATCCCTTGTCACAGGCGGGGATTCAGTGCTATAATGCCATCGTATTTATAAACAAACGAAAAGATTTGATGGAGGAACTTTTCTAATGCATAACGACCAGAGAAACTTAGAAACAATCCCTGCTGGTACTCTCGGAATCATTCCGCTTGAAAGCATCAGCGAGATCGGTGAAAAGGTAGACAAATACCTTGTAAAATGGAGATGTGTCCGTGAACATGAGCATGAGGACGACATTGCATTCAAAGGATATCTGCGTGATTCCTATATTCTTGATGCATCCTGCCCACGTTTCGGCAGTGGTGAGGCAAAGGGTATCATTCATGAGTCTGTACGTGGATATGACCTTTACATCATGACTGATGTTACAAACTATTCCCTGACATACAAACTCTGTGGACATGAGAACCATATGTCACCGGATGATCATTATCAGGATCTGAAACGTATGATTGCTGCTGCAAACGGTAAAGCAAGAAGAATCACAGTTATCATGCCGTTCCTGTATGAGAGCCGTCAGCACAGACGTACTGCAAGAGAGTCCATGGACTGCGCAATGGCACTTCAGGAACTGATCAGCATGGGTGTTGATAATATCATCACATTCGATGCACATGACCCACGTGTCCAGAATGCAATTCCGCTTCACGGATTTGATACCGTTCAGCCGGCTTACCAGTTTGTAAAAGGTATCCTGAACGCAGTAGATGACTTACAGATCGACAACGACCATCTGATGATCATCAGCCCGGACGAAGGCGCTACAAGCCGTGCCGTATTCCTGGCCAGCGTACTTGGTGTAGACATGGGTATGTTCTACAAACGTCGTGATTACAGCCACATCGTAGATGGTACAAACCCGATCGTCGCTCACGAGTTCCTTGGTTCTTCTCTGGACGGCAAAGATGTATGGGTTGTGGATGACATGATCTCTTCCGGCGGAAGTATGATCGATGTTGCCCGCGAGTTAAAGAAACGTAACGCAGGCAGAATCTTCGTAATCGCTACATTTGGTCTGTTCACAAACGGTCTTGAGAAATTTGATAAAGCCGTAGAGGAAGGTCTGATCTACAAAGTGGTTACAACAAACCTTGCATACCAGACACCGGAACTCTTAAGCAGAGATTACTACATCAGCTGCGACATGAGCAAATACATTGCATACATCATTGACACTTTAAATCATGATGCATCCATCAGTGATCTGCTTGATCCGTATCAGAGAATTCAGACACTGGTTGCAAAATATAAAGGTGAGATTCCTGCAGACGAGGAGTAAGTTTCTAATCTGAATAAAATATAAGAGCGTCAGCTGATAGCAGTCTGGCGCTCTTTTTTCCGCGAAAAAAGAAGCAGCGGATTTCCGGTGCTTCTTTTGAATCATTATACCTTAAAGTTACCTGTTGATTAATTATTAGTTACATACAGAGCAAAAATTTCTCCATAGCGCTCAGTGCTTCTGTCTCATCTGCACCTTCTGCCTCAATCTCAACCTCTACTCCATTATGTGGGTTAAATGCCATAATCCCCATAATGCTTTTCGCATTAATACGGTGATTTCCCCGTACTAAATAGAGTGAGCTTGAAAACTGGCAGGCTACCTGTACCAGCTCTGCAATTGGATTATCGTACTTGTTTACGACATCTGCAATAACAATTTCTTTCTTACTCATACGCTTTTCCTAACCTCCGTCTAATACACTATTGTAGTTTAGACCTTATTTCAGAGTTTGACAAGCATCTTTTCAAAAACCGTTACTTTTACTGAAATACTATGCATTTTTTATCATTTCTTGGTTGTTTTTTCGCGCAAAAAAAGGACTGTGGAACAGTTGTTCTGCTCCACAGTCCCTTTGTTTTTATTAAGCAAAATCTATGCCAATTTTATTATTTCGTATGTTTTAATGATTAGCAAACACCCTGTGCAAGCATAGCATCTACAACTTTCTCGAAACCTGCAATGTTAGCGCCGGCAACATAGTCGCCCTCTTTGCCGTAACGTTTTGCAGCATCATCGATGTTGTGGTAAATGTTAACCATGATGCCTTTCAGTTTTGCATCTACTTCTTCGAATGTCCAGCTTAAACGCTCGCTGTTCTGAGACATCTCAAGTGCGGATGTAGCAACACCACCTGCGTTTGCAGCTTTACCAGGAACGAAGTATACACCGTTCTGCTGTAAGTACTGTGTAGCATCCAGAGTTGTAGGCATGTTAGCGCCTTCGCAAACTGCGATGCAGCCGTTAGCAACTAATGCTTTTGCATCGTCGATAAGCAGCTCGTTCTGTGTAGCACACGGAAGAGCAACATCACATTTTACGCTCCATACGCCGCGTCCCTCATGATACTCAGCGCTTGGTCTAGCTGCTGCGTACTCTGTCAGACGTGCACGTTTTACTTCTTTTACCTCTTTCAGTAAGTCAACATCGATTCCTTCCGGATCATAGATCCATCCTGTAGAATCAGAGCATGTTACGCATTTAGCGCCTAACTGATGTGCTTTCTGGATTGCGTAGATTGCAACGTTACCAGCACCAGATACAACACATGTCTTGCCTGCGATATCCTGTCCATGGGATTTCAGTAATTCTTCTGTCATGTATAACAGACCATAACCTGTAGCTTCTGTACGAGCCAGGGAACCACCATAAGTAAGTCCTTTACCTGTCAGAACACCTTCATACAGTCTTGTAATTCTCTTGTACTGGCCATACAGATAACCAATCTCTCTTGCACCTGTTCCGATATCACCAGCCGGTACATCAACATCAGCACCGATGTATTTGTAAAGTTCTGTCATAAAGCTCTGGCAGAATGCCATAACCTCACGATCAGATTTGCCCTTAGGATCGAAATCAGATCCACCTTTACCGCCTCCGATTGGAAGACCTGTTAAGGAGTTTTTGAATACCTGCTCGAAACCAAGGAATTTAATAATTCCAAGATATACAGATGGATGCAGACGCAGACCACCTTTGTACGGTCCAATTGCATTGTTAAACTGTACACGGTATCCTGTGTTTACCTGTGCCTGACCATTGTCGTCAACCCATGCTACACGGAACTTGAACTGTCTGTCCGGCTCTGTGATACGCTCTAAGATAGCTTCTTTCTTGTAAAGCTCCTCGTTTGCTTCTACAACTGGTCTGATGGATTCCAATACTTCTTCTACTGCCTGAAGGAATTCCGGTTCAGCAGCATTTTTTGTTTTTACTCTCTCGAGTACTTCGTCTACGTAGCTCATCTCGTATCTCCTTTTTTTAATAAAAATCTCAACGTAATCATTTTATTATGTTATGAAGGATTGTGCAATATTTTTTTTCAAATTTGTCATATTTTTCACATTTAAACGTGATTTTACATGTTTTTTGCATAATTTGAAACCATTTCCGTCACCGAGCACAAGGTTTTTGTATCTCAGCACAAAATATTGTGCCTCATTTTTCTTGATTTTATAGGAAATTACGCATATCACTGTGCATAAAAAAACTTCGAGCTTATGATATATGTGCATAAACCCGAAGTTCTTCCTTCATTTCAGTCTGTGTTCTGTTTTACATACACGCGATTCAGATCTTATTCCTCGCCCATTTCAGCAATGATATGTTTGCGCAGTGCTGTGTAAGTCTCTTTGCTCAGTGTGTGCTCGATCTTGCACGCATCCTGCTCTGCTGTCTCCGGTGAAATCCCCAGGAACTCCAGCCATTTTCTCAGAATGAGATGACGGTCATAAATGTTTGACGCGATCTCCATGCCGCTGTCGGTCAATGTGATAAATCCGCTCTCGTCCACGTTAATGTAGCCGTTTAAGCGCAGATTTTTCATTGCAACACTGATACTTGGTTTGGAGTAATTCATATCATTAGCGATATCGATGGAACGAACCACCGGACGCTGTTTGCTTAATTTTAAAATACACTCCAGATAATCCTCTGCTGACTGATGAATTTGCATCCCCTGTACCTCCTTATCACTTCTTTACTTTTCCATGTTTGCAAATTTCGTGTACTGCGGTAACCATACCAGGTTTACGGTTCCGATCGGACCGTTACGCTGTTTAGCAATAATGATCTCCGCAATTCCTTTATTTTCTGAGTCTTTATTATAATAATCATCACGATAAATAAACATAACCACGTCGGCATCCTGCTCGATGGCTCCGGACTCTCGCAAGTCCGAAAGCATTGGTCTGTGATCCGGTCGCTGCTCCACCTGTCGACTCAGCTGTGACAGAGCGATCACCGGTACATTCAACTCTCTGGCTAACTGTTTTAAGGATCGTGAAATATCCGAAATTTCCTGCTGTCTCGAATCACTTCTTCCGGATCCGGACATCAGCTGCAGGTAATCGATGATTACCAGCTTTAAGTCATGCTCCAGCTTGTATTTTCGGCACTTACTGCGTAGTTCTGAGATTGAGATACCCGGAGTATCATCGATGATCAGGTGAGATTTACCAATGGTTCCCGCTCCTTCGATCAATTTTTCCCAGTCCGCATCCGATAAGTTACCGGAACGGAGCAGCTGTGCATCTACTCTGGATTCCAGTGAGAACAGACGGTTTACCAGCTGTTCCTTGGACATCTCCAGACTGAAGATAGCCGTGGCCATATCCTCATGAAAGGCCACATACTGTGCGATATTCAGGACAAAGGCCGTTTTACCCATAGATGGTCGCGCTGCCACCAGAATCATATCAGATGGCTGCAGACCGGATAACTTGTAATCCAGATCCACAAATCCCGTCGGGATACCGGTGACATTGCCCTGGGTCTTGGATGCCAGTTCAATCTTGTCCAGTGCATTCAAAACAACCTGTTTGATTGGCACATAATCGCTGTTGCTCCTGCTCTGAAGCAGGTTAAATATACTTTTTTCTGTATCTTCCAGAATAACTTCCAGACTTTCATTTCCCAGATAGCAGGTATCTGCAATCTGTTCATTGATCTTGATCAGTTTACGTAAGACCGCTTTCTCTTTTACGATCTCCGCATAATATTTGACATTTGCAGACGTCGGAACTGCGGTTACCAGATCGCCGACATATTCCAGACTGCTGATCTCCGGTGGCACATTTTTTTCCCGCAGACGGTTCTGCAGGGTGATCAGATCCACCGGTGCACCGCTGTTAAACAGCTCCACGATCGTCTCAAACAAAATTCCGTATTGCTGATGATAAAAATCATCCTTCACAAGCTGTTCGGAAGCGGTAAGGATTGCGTCTCTGTCCATGATCATAGATCCGATGACCGACTGCTCCGCCTCAAGGCTGTGAGGCATGATCCGTTTTACCAGAGCCTCTTCCATATATCTTGCCGCTCCTTTCTGACTGAGTGACATGTATTGTTATTTTTTCCGCAGATTGGACCGCATTTATCTGCTACAGCCATTGTCTACGGTTTCTCCGGATTTCTATGCCTCTGTAACTTTTACCCGCAGAGATCCGGTTACTTTTGCATGCAGTTTCACTGCCACATCAAAGGTTCCAAAAGATTTGATTGGAATATTCAGTGACATTTTCTTTTTGTCGATTTCCAGACCAAGCTGCTCTTTTGCGGCTGCTGAAATTTCCTTTGTGGATACAGAACCGAAAGTACGTCCACCCTCGCCGGCTTTCATCTTTACTACTACTACTTTATCTTCCAGCTCTTTTGCCAGCTGCTGTGCAGCCTCTAACTGCTCCTCAGCAACCTTCTCTGCATGTTTGTTCTGAAGTTTCAGATCATTCAGGTTTTTTCCGGTTGCTTCCAGACCAAGTTTTTTTGCAAAAATAACGTTTCTTGCATATGCATCACTTACGTTTACAACCTCTCCTTTTTTACCGAGAGATTTTACGTCCTCCAATAATATAACTTTCATTATTTGATATCTCCTTCCCTGATCATTTCATCAAGCGTATTTTCTATCGTCCGCTTTGCTCCCTCCAGCGTACAGCCGGTCAGCTGCGCTCCCGCAGAATTCATATGACCACCGCCGCCAAGGCGTTCCATAACCAGCTGCACATTGATCTCGTCGATAGAACGTGCACTGATAAAGATCCGGTCATGATACTCTGTCAGAACAAAAGAGGCCTTGATACCAATGATATTCAACAGCTCATTCGCTGCCTGGGCACAGGCCACAGTCGGGCTTTCAATATTGTCCGCCGGGCACACACTGATGGCAAACATATTGCGGTAAACTTCCGCACGACGAACCGCTTCCGCACGGGCTTTGTACGCCTCCATATCGTTCCGGAGCATTTTACGCACCCTGGTAACTTCGGCACCACACCGGCGCAGATAAGCTGCTGCCTCAAAGGTGCGGACTCCTGTCTTGGAAACAAAGTTATTTGTATCGATCAAAATTCCCGCATAAATAGCATCAGCCTCCTGCGTGGAAAGTTTGATATCTTCATCAAAATACTGTAATACTTCCGCAATCATCTCACAGGTTGAAGATGCATACGGCTCCGTATAAGAAAGCACTGTATTTTTGATTGCTTCCTCACACTGACGATGATGGTCAAATACGACAATGGTTTTTGCCCGGTTCAAAAGGGTCGGGCACTCAGTATAGCTTGGCCGGTTTGTATCCACAACGATCAGTGCCGTGTGGGAATCCAGCTCGTCAATCGCCAGCTGACTTGGAATAAACATATCATCCGGGTAACCATTCTCCGGTGTAAAACACTCTTTCAGCGGGCGCAATGTGGTGTTGACTTCATCAATAACAATCTGCACCTTTTTGCCAAGCTGACGGGCCGCACAGTAAATACCGATGGCCGCGCCGAAGGAATCTATGTCCGCAATCTTGTGTCCCATGACAAAAAATTTATCACGACTGATCATGATTTCACGCAGCGCCAGTGCTTTGACGCGGGCTTTGACACGGGTAGTCTTGTCCACCTGACGGTTATTTCCGCCAAAATAGGAAATCTTGTCACGGGTCTTGATGACAACCTGATCTCCGCCACGACCCAGAGCAAGATCGATGGCCATACGGGAATACTCATAATTTTTGGTATAATCATTGCCCACATAACCGATACCCATACTCAAAGTAACGGACATTTCATTTCCTACTTTAATGCTCTTGACATCTTCCAGAAGACAGAACTTTTCTTCCTCCATCTTTTGAAGATATTTGTGCTGAAAAATCACAAAATATTTATCATTTTCGGTCTTTTTTACAAGACCGTCAATGGACGCAAAAAACTTATTAACTTTACGGTCTACCAGCGCGATCAGCAGAGATCTCTTTACCTCTTCTACCGTATCCAGAACTTCGTCGTAATTGTCAATATACACCAGCGCAGGTACCATCTGCATTTCCTGATTTTCAATACGGTACTTCGTCAGCTGGGTCTCATCAAACAGGTAGATTACCTGCAGATACTGCTCTTTTTCCGTCAGTTCAATGCTACTGCTCTCATGCAGAATGTCCGTAAAATGGATTTTGTGCACGGAAGCACGGTAAACCTGTTCTTCCCGCTCTACGATCACTTCCAGTTCCTCTTCCTTCTCCATCAGCTCTCTGGTGATCTGCGGAAAAATCGTTGTGATCGACTTATGGTAACCTTTGTCCTTCTGTGACAGTGCCTCGAAACGCTGATTCATCCACAGCAGCTTTCCATTCGCATCCATTACCGCGTATGGAACCTCAAACTCATTGAGCAGACGTTTCTGTACCGTCCCATACTGCGTTGCAAAATCAATCAGCTCATTCATAAGAATCGGTTTATTCCGCCAGTACACAAACAACATGACAAGGAAATAAATCGCCACAAAGACAGTTCCAAGAATTCCCGCCTTTACATTTAATACATACATCCACACATCCATAGCCGCAAACAACACTGTCAGCAATAATGGAATCCGTGTATACCCCTTTAACTTACCCTTCAACTTTACATCCTGTTGCATGATAACTCCTTTTGTATAATTCCGACTGAGATGACCATACTTTCTGTTAAGTATACCACACTTTTTCCAGATAAGGAAGCCTTTTCGTTTCATGATACTAACTTGAGTTTATTTACCCATTTTTTTAGTTCCCAATAGAAAGCAGCTGATTTACATAACGATCCCAGAATGTGCTGTGTTCCTGCTTATAGATCAGTTCCTGCGCAAACACCGGATCATCCGTGATCACGTTGTCAATCCCCATGCCGACTACCTTCTCCATCTGATCTTCTGAATTTACCGTCCACACATACAGCTGTTTTCCGGCTTTCTGCGCCTGATTGACAAAACTCTGACTCAGCATGGTCGACTCCACGCTATAACCGTCCGCATATTCCAGGTTGGTAAAATTACCATAGGATACAGAAGTGATGTAAGCCGTCTCTATGGAACTGTCCGCCTCCTTGATTTTCTGAAGAGACTCATACTTCAGCGAAGAAACCACACAGGCATCCCGCATATGGTATTCTTTCAGGAGCTTTGCAACGCTTTCCTCCAGGTTTTTGTCATGCCCACTTGGCTTAATCTCAATATTCAGGCGGATTTTTCCTCTGCAAACCTTCAGCACTTCCTCCAATGTAGGGATACGCACGGTCTGATATTTTTTATCAAACCAGCTGCCATTGTCCAGGTCTTTGATTTCATCCCAGGTCACCTGCCACACTTCCTTATCCAGTCCGGTGGTCCGCTTCAGGCTGGAATCATGCATAACGATCACTTTGCCATCCGCTGTCTGCTGTACATCCAGTTCCACCCAGTCTGCGCCAACTTCAATAGCTCCCTTAAATGCCGGGATCGTATTTTCCGGATACACAGAAGAATATCCTCTGTGAGCCGTCACTTCCACCGGATTATCCAGACCCATGTGCAGTACACCACGCTTATCCGCAAAAGTATAAGCAAAGTTGATACCGATCACCACCACAATACTGATGGCTATGATCCGCTTACGATATTGATACAGTTTCTTCGCCCATCCGGTTTTTGTAAGACGATAGGCATTGTCAAGATTTCGAAACTGTCCCGGAATTTTCTCCCCGGATGCCGCCTTGTAATAATAATACAACAGGCTGACACAAAGGAAAAACAGTGGCAGATCAAAACAGAAAAACAATGCACCGCACACATCCATCAACAGGGAAATGCCGGAAAGAGTCAGGCTGCTGAACAGGTCCTGTGTCGGCAGTGCCTGATTGACACGGGACACCAGCCAGGAGCCAAACAGAATGATTCCGTAATAAATGCCGATGCACGCCAGGTTCCAGCCCACAACCACCGCCATATCAAGCCAGTAATGTCTCCCCTGTAACTTTCTGCTTCGCATTCGCGCCCGTTTAAAACTGCATTTTTCCAGGCAGAAATAATGCAGACTGTAGATCCAATGAAAGGCCTTCAATCCCATAAAGATCCAGAAGCCGACATACAGAATAGCCAGCCAGGTATGGGACATAATGTAGTCCAAAATAAACTGCGGTACCGTAAATTTCGTAATATAACCGGAAATAACCAGCGCATGAGTCATCGGTATGATGATCAGCAGATAGAGCATCATAATAATATTTCTCTGGTAAATAACACGCAGAGACGTCTTAAATCCCTGGCGGATCAGCGCAAGCAATGGCATTTCCTGCTTCCGGAAGGATGCGTGGATACAGCTGATGATACAGCAGATATCAAACAGGGTAAAAAACGCCATTCCGAGAACGATCAGAATCAGAAACACCCAGGTCAGTGGTGCTTTCAGGAAAGTTCCCATCGTCTCATCCGACAGGAAACTCAACCCCTGTGCCTTCAGAGCCAGTTTCATCAGACCGCTGAGCAGCGGTTTGAACACAGCCATGGAGGCAAATTTATATAAAAGTTCAAACACTAAAAGTGTACCAATATTCAATTTCAGTAATCCAAATGTGTATCGTAAATACTTAAAAACTGTCCTTATTTTTTTCATATGATTCTTTTTTATATAATGTAAAAAGCTCCCCGGAAAAAATTCCGGGGAGTCTGTTGTCAAAATTAATCCTGTACGTATGGCATTAAAGCAACGTGACGTGCTCTCTTGATTGCTACAGTGATAGCTCTCTGATGTTTTGCACAGTTTCCTGTGATTCTTCTCGGAAGGATTTTTCCTCTCTCAGAGATGTATCTTTTTAATTTATTTGTATCCTTGTAATCAATTACATTGTCTTTTCCACAGAATACACAAACTTTTTTTCTTCTGCGGCCGCCTCTTCTCTTCATCGGAGAATCGCTTTTTCCATCTTTATTATAAGCCATGATAGTTTACCTCCTGTTTAGTTAAATGGTAATTCTTCATCAATTCCGTCCGGAATATTCATAAAACCATCGCTCACTGCATTGCTCGGTGATGGTCTGTCTGCCGGTGCAAAACTTGCTGCATGTTCAGCGCTTGCTGCTTTGCTCTCTGCAAACTCCTGCTCCTCTACCACAACATCTGTTGTATAAACCTTCTGTCCGTCGCGGTTTGTATAACTTCCGGTCTGGATACGACCTGTGAGGGCAATTTTTGTTCCTTTGCGCAGATATTTCTCTGCGAACTCTGCCTGACGTCCGAATGCTACACAGCCGATAAAATCTGCTGTCTGGCTGTCGCCGTCACGACGGAATCTACGATCTACTGCAACTGTATATCTTGCGATTGCGGTTGCCTGTTCACCCTGGGAATAACGAACCTCAGGATCACGGGTCAAACGTCCCATTAAAATTACTTTATTCATAAGGATAACTCCTTCTCTACTGTGAAATTATGCCTCGTCTTTTCTAACGCATAAAAATCTCAGCACGTTGTCCATGATACGAACACTCTGCTCTAACTCAGCCGGTACTTCTGCTGCAGCGTCGAACTGAATGAAGTAATAGAAGCCTTCGCTCATTTTCTGGATATCGTAAGCTAATTTTTTCTTACCCCAATCCTCAACTTCTGTTACTGTACCGCCAAAACGAGTAATGTACTCTTTTGCTTTCTCAACAACTGCTGCTCTGGCGTCATCTTCGATCTTGGCACTAACAATTAATGCTAATTCATACTTGTTCATGCTTTCTTACCTCCTTGTGGTCTTTTGGCCCTCTGCTCATCTTGTAGAGAGCAAGGATATTGTATATCACGATTGCCTATGTTACCATATTTTCATTGATCAGGCAAGTGTTTTTTCAAATCTTTTGTGTTTTTTTCTACGATCTTTCGCGCAACCATGATCTGGTGCCCACAGCCCTGGCATTTTAACCGAAAATCAGCTCCAACGCGAAGGATCTCCCACTCAAAACTGCCGCAGGGATGTTTCTTTTTTAACTTTACGATATCTCCCACTTCATATTGATATGCCATTCATTCACCTCAATCATTCATTTTCCCGCTCATATTTTTATATGTTTGATTCATCATCATTTATGAATTTCATGAATAAACGCTCCCTTATATTAGAAGAAGCATCCATCTCACTGCTCTCATAAATATTTACTTCTTTCCACACATTTTTTAGCAAACCTGCTGAAACACTTCCCCGATCGGCGCCTGAATTACCAGATCCGCACGATTATCCAGTGGTGTCGCCGATTTATTGATCAGCACGAGATTGTTTCCTCTGTAATAATCAATCAGTCCCGCTGCCGGATACACTGCAAGGCTCGTTCCGCCGATGATCAGCACCTCCGCCTGACTGATAAAACGGATGGCCGCCTGCATGGTGGCAGAATCCAGTCCTTCCTCATAAAGTACGACATCCGGCTTGATCTGACCGCCGCAGTCACACATTGGAACTCCCGTTGAGTTCTTGATATATTGTGCGTCATACAGCTTTCCACATTTTCTGCAGTAATTGCGGTGCACACTTCCGTGCAGTTCCAGTACATTTTTGCTGCCTGCCGCCTGATGCAGTCCATCGATATTCTGTGTCACAACCGCTTTCAACTTTCCCTTCGCTTCCAATTCTGCCAGTTTCCGATGCGCCGCATTCGGTTTTGCATCCAGTGCCAGCATTTTATCCCGGTAAAACCGGTAAAATTCCTCTGTCTTTTCCATATAAAAAGTATGGCTTAAAATCGTCTCCGGCGGATAATCATACTTCTGATGATACAGCCCATCCACACTACGGAAATCCGGGATTCCGCTCTCCGTAGAGACTCCGGCTCCGCCAAAAAACACAATATTATCTGACCCATCGATCCATTCTTTTAAAATTTCTGTTTTTTCCATCTGTTTCGCTCCTCGTATAATAAGTTTGTAAGCAAGAAAAACAGCTTACAGACTTATTCTTTTTTTGATTAGACAGAAGGATAATTCTAAACATCCTTTCCGAAGATTCTTCTTCCATCATGCTGGTTC
>Ga0129310_1000977_pt1 | contig 28398 bp, 19 predicted proteins | sample Go1ome_2_FD_94433 | JGI IMG/M metagenome (GOLD analysis project Ga0129310, IMG submission 94433) | Western lowland gorrila individual fecal microbial communities from Wisconsin, USA - Go1022A metagenome | ecosystem: Host-associated > Mammals > Digestive system > Large intestine > Fecal | place... | reverse complement strand
TTAGAAACTTAATGAAGGGCGTTCTGGAAATGACATCCTGGGCGGAATAATTATATAGAAAGTATTTGTCTCAAAGGGTTCGGTGGAGCCCTTTGGGGCTTGTACTAGGGTAGTAACAAGTGACGGAAAGAAAAAATAGTAAATGAGTTTGGGGTATAGGGAGTTATGAAGAACATCATCAGGAAAGTTAGAAGAAATAGTTCCAAACAGAACACCAAAGCAGATTATATTCAGGTGTCTTATTTCAATTTTGCTGAGGGTGCTCTTCCCGGGTGGGCTCCAAGAAAGTATAGGGAGTCTACTCCTAAGCAAAAGAGACTCAATGCCAAAAAGGCCAAGAGATACTTCGAGGCTCTAGTAGAGGCTAACTTCAAAGGCAATAGAGATTTGGTAGTACACCCTACCTTTAGCGAAGATAATTATCCAGAGTCTGAGGAACAGGCTCATAAGCTGGTGAAGAATTGGATTGCGAGGTTGAACTATCGTCGCAAGAAGCTGGGGCTGCCAAACTGCAAGTACATAATAGTCTTTGAGAAAAGTCCCAAAGGCAGAATGCATTTTCATGTACTGATGGATGGCCAGCTCTCCAGAGAGGAAGTCGAAAACAAATGGCAGTTAGGTTACTGTAATGCAGACCGTCTGAGAAGTGATCCTAAGATAGGCCTACAGAAAATCATCAGCTATCTTTCCAAGGGCGGGGAGACTGACGAGAAAAACTCCAAACGCTGGATTTCCAGCAAAGGATTAATCAAGCCCTGGGTATTATGCAGTAAAAATACAAAAATATCCCGTAAGCGTTTTGAAGTTCTGAAAAGCATACCGGAGGACTCTGAGCTGTTGCGTGTGACTATAGAGAGGGACAATCCCGGCTATGAGCTGCAGGATGTGGAGCGGAGCGTAAGCGAAGAAACAGGGCAAATGTATTTGTTCTGCCGTATGAGGCTGAAAAAGGTGGAGAAAAAGAAAGGGCCAAAGGATGGGAGAGGTAGAAGAAACAATACACGCTGAAAATATCTGTGCTCTTGTACTGGCCATTCTGAATCCCTGGCCAATGTCAGCAGAAATGGCTTTTGAGAAGCTGGCAAATCCCGACATGAAAAGACGGGTTGACCATATAGGCATGGCACTTTTGCGCAAAGCGGGGTGTACATGGAAAGAGATAGGTGAGCTGATGGAAATGAATCATCCACAGTCTGCCTATTGTCACGCGAGAAAAAGAAAGGAGAAACGAAATGGGAAAAATCAAAAGCGTTAAAAAGGCGATGTATAACAATGTCCTTGATAGAATCAATATGAGCTTAGGGGCTTCATCCAGCCTTGACGAAAAGAAAGCTATGAGAGAGATGAAGGAGGAGCTGCGCAAGAGCGGAGCGGGGGCTGCTATAGCTGACAACAACCTAACCCGCATTGTGGATTTTTGCCGTGCGTATTATGTTCCGCTTTTTGCATGGGTGTTGTATAAGGATTTTGGCTATCGGTATGTACGGCTGGTAAGATTTGGCCAGCAGTTTAATAAAATCATTGGGCTGGTAGCAGAGACGAATGAGGCTGATAAGTTGAGGCTTCAAGGAGTGGTACTGCCAGAGTCTGGGGGCAAATACCCACACCACTATTTGAGTCTCCATGACATAAAGAGTGATTTGCAGGTGGAGTGTGGCTATTCCTACTTATGGCAGAAAAAGAATACAGCACCTACCAAAGCAAGCATTGAAGAATACGCGCGCCACCATGCCCGCAATCATGCAATGAGGACTATGGACAATATGAGGCTGATTTGGCTGCATACCATGTGGACCACTTTTGGTTTTGGCAAAAAGAGATTGAAGCTGTGCGAGGAGTATTTCCGCGAGCATATTACAAACCTGCCTTTCAGCACATTCAAAAATATGCTGGAGGAGATGGAGAAGGTTTGCCAGACTAAGACAGATGCCGTAAGTTTTGCAACCAACCGGCGAATCTTTAAAAAGCTGGGTGTTGATAAAGAAGGAGCAGCAGCGCTCTTGCAAGGAGGAATGAGAAAAGTATCCGGGAAAATCACATAAGCGATAAGTAAAACAAGGGGCGGTATGGAGCAATCTGTACCGCCCTTAAAACATGGTCACTTTTTGGGGTGTATGATATGATTTTCACAGAGCAAAAATTTTACACATAAAGTCGGCCGGAAAAATCGAAAAACGCAATCGTCTGCGGATGTAGATAATACAAGGGCTGGGAGGTGATGGATAAAGTGGCCAAGCTTTACAGATTTACGAACGAGAAAAAGAAAAACGTATTTCTTAATAATCTAATATCGTGTGGTGGAAATATTGGCCGGGCGGCTGCTAAATCCGGAATCACCAGACAGACGCATTACAATTGGCTGAAAGAAGATGCCAGATATGCTGCCGTCTATGAGAATGATGTGAGGCCCCAGGCCATATCCGTTCTTGAAGATGAGGCCCAGAGGAGAGCAACAGGCTTCGAGGAGGATGTGTACTACAAAGGGCAGAAGGTAGGCACTGTCACAAAATACTCTGATAAGCTGATGGAGATACTTCTAAAAGCTAATGCACCGGAAAAATATAGAGAGCGTTCAGAGGTTAAGAATGTAGATGGTGACGGGGTAGCTACAACAGCTTGGGAGGATGATGAAGATGGCTAAATATACAATTCCATATTGCCCTACAGCATATGCTAGAAAGGTTATTCATCCAGCCTTAGAGAGCCATTCACGGTCTGTACTGGTATGCCATAGGCGATATGGAAAGACGGTACTTGTAATTAATCACATGATAAAAATGGCTATCAAGTGCAAAAAAAGAATGCCGGTCTTTGCGTACATTGCACCGTACAGAAAGCAGGCAAAGACAATAGCATGGAGCTATCTCAAATACTACCTGCATGTATTGCCGGGCATCACGGTGAATGAAAGTGAGCTTTATGTAGAGTTTGCCAGTATGCATAAGGGATGCAGTGGAGCAAGGATATACATCATGGGCGCTGATAATCCAGACAGCGCAAGAGGCCTTTACTTTGACGGGGTTGTACTGGATGAGCCGGCTCAGATAAAGAGCGAGCTGTGGGATGAGGTTATACTTCCTGCCTTGATGGATAGAAACGGCTGGGCGGTGTTTATCGGTACGCCCAAAGGTCAAAACCAATTCTATGAGATATGGCAGAAAGCACAGAGAGATGATAAATGGTATGCGTGCATGATACGCTGCGATGAGTCGGGGCTTTTCGATGCTGGCGGTCGATATGGGCCGGAAGCATTGGAAACGCTAAAGGCAGAAATGTCTGAAACGAAATTCAGACAGGAAATGTTATGTGACTTTACGGCATCTTGCGAGAATGTGCTGATAACTATTGACGAGGTAACAGAGTCTGCGGGGCGCACTTACACAAAGGAAGATGTGGGCTTGGCTCCGGTAATCTTTGGCGTAGATGTGGCAAGATATGGTGATGATAGCTGTGTTATTACCAGACGGCAGGGCCTTGTGTGCTATGAGCCACAGGTGTACAGGGATATTGATAACATGACATTTGCTGCTTATCTCATGCGTGAGATAGATAAGCATAGACCGGATGCGGTCTTTGTAGATGCTGGCCGCGGTGAAGGTGTTATTGACCGGTGCCGGCAGATGGGCTATGACGTGACAGAAGTCAACTTTGGTTCCCGTGCATTGAATCCGGAACGCTATATCAACAAGCGTGTGGAGATGTGGGATGAAATGCACGAATGGATAAAGTCTGGTGGAGCATTGCCCAATGTTCCAGAATTGAAAAGCGAGCTGGTAGTACCGGAATATAGCTTCGATGCTGCCGGCAGAATGAAGCTGAGCAGCAAGGAAGAAATCAAGGAGATTATGGGTAAGTCTCCGGATATAGCTGACTCATTGGCATTAACCTTTGCGTATCCGGTTCAACCGAAAGGTTTCATTAGCGGGACCAGACGCGCAATGTGCAATGTAGATTTTGATTTATACGATGATTGAAAGTGAGGATGATAGTATGTGTGGAGGCGGCGGTGGTTCAAGTGCACCAGCAAAGGTAGATCCAACTCCGGTGCAGGTAACAAGTGCTAATACAGGAGCTGATCAGGCGGAAGCAATTGCCAAGAAGAAGCAGAGAAAGCGGGTTAGCACCAGCCTTAGTAATGACCGTTACAGTGGTACATTGCTGGGCGGTGGCTCTACTGGTGATGCTGCTGGCGGTACCGTAAGCAACCTGGGCGGGGTGAAGTAGCATGTATGATACAGAGAAGCAGGAAAGAGCACCTGCAACATTGGTTACAACTTCGGATATGGCCTTGAAGCTGAATCTTGAGAAGCGAAAGTATCAGGCCAAGGTAAAGCAAATGGAGTCTAACAGGCAGGACTATCTGAAAAGGTGGAAAGCTATCAGAGACTTCCAGCTGCCGTACATTGGCCAGTTTGATGATACAGCCGACACCACGGACTATGCACGGAGACGGGATACAAACATCTATCACTCTGTAGCATGGCAGGCTAATCAGGCCTTTGCAGCTGGTGTTATGTCGGGATTAACACCGCCTTCCAGGCAATGGTTCCGTCTAACATGGTCTGGCGATGATATGAGAAATCATCCAGAAGCTGGGGAGCTGCTGGACAAGCGGATGGCTGTATTACAGGATGTGCTGCTGAAATCTAATTTCTATAATGCAATCCATAGTGCATATCTGGAGCTTGCCTTTGGGCAGGCTCCTATGGCTATATTTCAGGACAGTGACACAGGAGTGCATTTTGTACCTTTCACCATAGGTACTTACATGATGGAGAACGGGCCGGATGGTATCGTTGATACATTCTGTACCAAGTTTGAAATGACGGCTCGTCAGCTGGTAGATAAGTATGGCGCTGACAAAATCCCTGCTGAAATCAGGGCTGACCTGGATAATGGCGGTATGAAAACTAAATATCGTGTGTGGTGGCTGGTGGAGCCTAACCGCTTTCACGACCGCAACAAAGAAATCATGGATAAGTATCACATGAAATATTTGTCACTGTATTGGCTGGAAGCAGGTAATACAGATACATTCCTCGACATTGGCGGTTTTGAGGAGTGGCCAATACCGGTAGCTAGATACCTTGTGACAGGCAGTGAAACCTATGGCAAAGGGCCAGGCTGGTTTGCGGAAGGCGACAGTAAAGGCCTCCAGAAATTGGAGAAGGACGATATTGTGGCGGTAGAGCTTGGCATCCGTCCTCCGATGATGGGAAGCGCCAGCACATTCAAACAGGGCATTAACCTGGCCCCTGGCAGTTATACTATTGTTGGCAGGGATGAACCGGTTAAGCCATTGTTCCAGGTGGGCATCAATCTCCAGCACTTGCAGGAAAAGATAATGGACTTGCAGGACAGAATAAAGAGAGCCTATAGTGCTGACCTCTTTATGATGCTAGAAAGGCTGGAAGATAAGCATATGACGGCACAGGAAGTCTTGCAGAGAAAACAGGAACAGCTTCAGCAGCTCGGGCCGGTGGTCCAGCGCTTGCAGTTTGAATTTCTCCGCAAGATTATAGAGCGTGTCTATAACATCCTTGACCGGGCAGGAGTATTGCCACAGGCTGAGGATCCAGAGCTGGCTATGATAATGAGTCAGGAGGAAGTGACTATAGAGTACATTTCTCCATTGGCACAGGCACAGAAGATGGCAGGCCTAACTAACATTGAACAGGCTATTGCATTTACTGGCCAGCTGGCACAGTTTGACCAGTCGGTATTGGACAAGGTTAATTGGACCAAGGCTGTTGATGATTATTTTGACATGGTAGGTGCTCCAGCAGGGTTGAAGCGTACTGAGGATGAATTTGAAGCAATTCAGAAGCAGAAGGCAGAAGCGGCTGCCAAGCAGGAACAGCAGGCAGAAATGGCACAGGCCGTACAGCTTGCAGCTCCAGCGGCACAGGCGGCAAAGAACATTACGGATGCGGCCAATGATGGCAATCCAGCTCTCCAGCAGTGGCTGGGCGGTATGATGTAAAGGAGTGGACTATGGGAGCAGGATACGATATTGGAGAAATGCACCAGGAAATTAACAAGGTACTATCTGATAATGTTGCAGGCAGGGATAAAGCAGCTATCAGCTATGTAATGGAAAGCCCAGATGGGCGGTGGTTTGTAGCTAGATTGCTGGAGAATTGCCACATTGATTCTGCTTTGGGTTTGCTCCGTGCTGATGGCAGTGTGGTGATGGATACTAATGCTATGCTGGTGCAGGAAGGCGAAAGGCGGGTAGGCTTGGTGATAAAGGAAAACATTCTCAATATGTCTGATGGTTTATCTTTGTATCATCAAATGGAGTCTGAAAGCAAGACCTATAACGACCAGCAGGAAGAGATTAAAAGGTCTATCGTATCAAGGTATATGAAGGCAGAGGAATAGGAGGGCATTATGGACAAGGAATTTGATTTTGATTTTGATTTACAGCTGTTTGGGGAGGCTGGAGGAGATGGAGAAGCAGGAAGCGGAGATAATGCGGGAGATCCGCAACCAGGTTCGGAAGTTAAGACTGGCCAAGAGGAAAGCAGCAAAGGCCAGGAGAATGAAGTCGGAACTGGTAAGGCGAATCAGTCAACGCTGCTTGGAAAAACAACTGAAGAAACTGAGGCGTATGATTTTAAATCCGTTGTACCGGAAGGCATGGAATACAATCAGGAGCAGGCGGACGCGTTTGCCGCCATAGCCAAGGAGTTGAAGCTTTCCAACGAGCAGGCAAGTAAGCTGGCTGCATATGGTATGAACTATGCCGGCAGTATGACACAGCTTGCCCAGCAGGCACGGCAGAATGAGATTGCTGGCTGGGGGCAGGAAGCCAAGCAGGAATTGGGCATTGACTTTGATAATACCCTGCAGAAGGCAGGCGCTGGTCTTGAAGCTATGGAGAAAGCAATACCTAATCTGCGGGAAGCACTGAACTATACAGGTGCTGGCAACCGCATTGAGTTTATCAGAATGTTGGCCTTTGTGGGTGACTTGACTAAAGAGGATACTTTCAAGGGCTTTGGAGCCAACAGTGGAGCAACCCGCTCTAGTCTGTATGGCAATACTGATTTTGGAATTTATTGAGGAGATGATAAAACATGAGCGTTTTAGGAACCCAGGCATTGACCTTGAGCGACTACAAGAAACGTATCAACCCAGACGGGACTACAGCATTTATTGTTGAGGCATTGGAAAAGGTAAATCCTATTACTCAGGATGCCCGCTGGAAGGAAGGCAATCTGCCTACTGGTAATGTAACTACCATCCGTACCAGCCTGCCTACTCCGTCCATTCGTAAGATTAACCGTGGTATTAAGCGAAGCAAGAGCACCACTAAGCAAGTACAGGATACCTGCATTATCCTGGAGGATCGCTCCAGCGTGGATATTGAGCTGTTGGCATTGCAGAAGGACAAGGAGGGCTTCCGCCGTTCTGAAGATGCTGCCTTTGTACAGGGCTTTGCTGATGTAGTAGCAGCCAATATGTTTTACGGCAATACCGATGAAAATCCGGATACCTTCAACGGATTGAGTGTGCGCTACAATACTCTGACTGATGGCGGTAATGGTACTGCTGGCCACCAGGTTATTTCCGCTGGTACAGCTGGTACTGATACCAATACCAGTATCTACATTGTGGGCTGGGGTACACAGTCCACCTGCGGTATTTATCCAAAGAACTCTACTATGGGCTTGCAGCACCGTGATTTGGGTGAAAAGACTGTAACTGATGCCGAGGGCCGTGAGTACCAGGCTTTGCAGTCTCTGTTCACCTGGAAGGCTGGTCTGGCTGTACAGAATATCCGCGCAAATGCACTGGTACGCAACATTGATGTTACTAAGCTGAAAACCGCTGCCAACAAGCAGGCTATCATTGAAGCCATCGTACAGGCCAAGAACCGTATCCAGGGACTGGATAGAGGAGATAAGCAGATGGCCATGTATGTATCTCCAAGCATCTATGACATGCTGGAGCTGTGGCTGATGGACAAAAATAACGTGCATATTACCCGTCAGGAAATGATGGGCCAGATGCCACAGTTGTTCTTCACTGGTCTGCCGGTTAAGAAGTGTGAAGCTATTTCCGAGCAGGAGCCGGCTATTACCTAACAGGAGGTGCTGATATGATTTTCGATGCTGAAAATACATTCTTTGACAAAAAGACTTTATCCAGTGGCAAGCTGGACAGTGACATTATCAAGCTGGGGCCTGGCGAGGCCAGCGATCCTTTGATTCTGTTTGCTGACGTGAACGGTGCCAGCGGGACTGGTACTTTGTCTGTAGCTGTTATTACGGCTGCGGATGAAGCGTTTACTAGCCCGGTAACTTTGGCCACATATACAGAGTTACCAATCAAGGCCAAGCTGCCAAGAGGCAATAAGGGCTACATGAAGCTGGAAGCAACCAGCACATACACCGATGGCGAGCTTACAGCCGCGCTGGTGTTGGATGATGATATATTAGATTAAACCGAGGGCGGGAGACAAAATCATATTTGTTTCCTGCCTTTTTGCTATATCGTCTATCCCCTCTGGGCGGTATAGCAAAAGGACAGGAAAGGAGAAAAGAAAATGACAAGTACAGATATTTGCAACTTAGCACTGAGCTATTTATCGAAAGGCAAGATTACTTCTATGGATGATAATACAGAAGAAGCTGCACAGTGCAAGATACATTACGACCATGCCCGACGATTACTGCTTAGACAGTATCCCTGGGGGTTTGCCAAGCGTACTGTAAAGCTGGCACTGCTTGCCGGCAAGGAACCTGGGTGGGATTTTGCCTATGCATATCCGGCAGGGTGCCTGGCGGTACGCTATGTGTTTGACGAGGAAGGGGCCAGCGCAAAAGAAGAGCAGGTACAGGACTTTGATACAGCTATGCTGACAGGCAATCAAAAGGCACTGCTGACTGATGTAGAACTGGCATGGTGTGAGTACACATACAATGTGAAAGATGTTGATATGTTCCCGGACGAGTTTATAGAGGCCTTTGCTCACTATCTGGCCTGCAACATGGCTATGGTACTAACAGGCAGTGCCAGCATCCAGCAGACACAATTCCAGTTGTATCAGGATAGCATAGAGGCGGCTAAGATTTATTCGGCACAGGAGCGAAGGAAGAGCACTGTTTTTCCGGAAAGCTATGCTCAGGCCAGATTTCAATGAGGAGGAAAATAAATGGCATCACCTAATGCGTTTTATTCTATACAGCCGGCATTCACGGGCGGTGAAATATCTGCTGATGTGGCCAGCCGTATAGACCTGGATAAATATCAGGTGGCACTATTGCAGGCAGAGAATGCCATTGTACGCCCTTATGGAGCGGTACGGAAACGGCCTGGCATGATTTACTGCGGTCAGACAAAGTACCAGGATAAAAAGAGTCTGCTGGTTAAGTTTAACTTTACAGTGACTATTTCCTATATGCTGGAGATTGGCCATAAGTATATAAGAGTATGGCGCAATGGTCAGTACCTTGGCATAGAGCTGAATACACCGTATGAGGCAGGAGAGCTTGCAGGACTGCGCTTTGTGCAGTCTGTGGATGTTCTGTATATAGCCAGCGGAAAACACCCCGTAAAGAAGCTGATGAGGTATTCAGAACGGGAGTGGAAACTGGCTGATGTAGATTGGCAGCAGGTGCCCTATGGGGATTTGAATGTGGACGAAGAGAATTTTGTAACTCCGTCTGGCACAACGGGAACTGTCACATTGACGGCCGTAAAGGACACCTGGACGGCAGAGAGCGTTGGGGATTGGATAAAGCTGGAGCAATCTATGAGCGGCCAGACTGTAAGCTGTACCGGCGGCACAAGTAAAAGTATTCTGGCGGGGGATACTTGGAAAATTACATGTCATGGAACATGGAGCGGTACTGTGACTATAGAAATATCATATGACGACGGTGCTACATGGCTACAGCTTAGGCAGTACACATCCAGCGACGATTATAACCCTACTGAATCCGGTACTGTGGAAGAGTACGCTTTGGTGCGTGTTACTGTAGCAAAAAGCTCTGGAAGCTGTACGGCAGATCTAACAGTGTATCCGTATACTCATGTTGGATATGCAAAAATAACAGGCTTTGCCAGTGCAAGGGAAGTAACTGCTGATGTGGAGAAAGCCCTGGGCGGTACGAATAAGACAAGCAATTGGTATCTATCGGCATGGGGGAAAAAGCAGGGGTATCCTAGCTGTGCGACATTCTTTCAAGATAGATTATGCTTTGCTGCTAATGTGAAGTACCCTCAAAGAATATGGATGAGTATGACAGGGGATTATGAGAATTTTTCTGTAGACAAGGAGTCTGGCACTGTAACTGATGATAGTGCTATATCAGCTGACCTGCTATCATTGCGACCGTATCAGATAACACATATGGATGCCGGTAATGATTTGATTGTATTGACAGAAGGTAACGAGTGGACAATATCAGGCTCTGAAACAGTGACACCTACTAATATCACGCCAAGACTACAGCAAAATTACGGCTGTAATGATGTGGAGCCGGTGAGAGTAGGCAATAGGCTGGTATATGTACAGAGACGGGGAAACATTATTCGCGATATGGCATACAGCTATGATACAGATAGCTACGGCGGTTATGATTTAACCTTGCTGGCCAAGCACCTTGTAAAAGGTAAGGAGATTGTAGATAGCAGCTTTGCCCAGGAACCGGACAGTGTTATTTACTTTGTGCGGTCTGATGGTACATTGCTTTGTCTTACATACATCATGGAGCAGAAGGTATATGGTTGGAGCCATATTGTGACCGACGGAGTAGTTGAGGCTGTGTTAGCAGCTCAGCAGGGCAACAATGATGTAGTGTATTGCCAGGTGGCACGGGAGATTAACGGCAAGATTGCCAGGTACATTGAGAAGCTGGACTTAGATAGTGATAGCGAAAACCAGCAGGATTATATCATGCTGGATTGTGCCATAAGAAAAGCATACGAAAAAGCAGAATGTGTTATTAATGGATTAGAGCACCTGGAAGGCCGTACTGTATTGGCGATGGGTGATGGTTATCTATTTAATCCCAAGACGGTTCAGAACGGCGCTATTGAGCTGGAGCAGGCATCAAGTAATGTGGTGATAGGCATCCCGTACACAATGGTGCTGGAACAGCCTAATTTTAATACATCGGTATCCGGTATGGGTAACATCCAGGGTATGCAGCAGACAGTAAATACTGTGGTGCTTCGTCTGACTAAAAGTTTCGGCGGGGAGATAGGCCCGGATAAGGATACTCTGCATGATATTGTCTACGATATAGGAGAAATGGATTTAGGCCAGCCCTGCTTATTTTCCGGTGACAAGAATGTAACAATGGGCAGTGGTGGCTTCAATAAAAATGGCAGGGTGTATATAAGGCATGATAAGCCGTATCCGTTTACCCTGCTGTCAGTAGTGAGAGGAGTGACATTAGGTGGAGCAGGCTTGTAAATATAGCATTATACCAATCTGGGCCAACAGTGATTGGTTTATAGAAAATCTGGTGGAGAATATGCGCCAGCAGGATATTGACTAGATGGATAAGCTGGGAGTAAAGGATAGGTACAAAGAGGTCAAGGAGTCAGTTATGGCCTCTGATGAAGCCTTTGCTGCTTATGATAGTACGGGGAAAGTGATTGTCATATATGGAGTAATCGACAAGGAGCCGGGCGGTCAGATATGGTGTCTGGGTTCTAACATCTTCAACGATTATAAGAAATCCTTTGTATGCTGCTGTATGGAGATACTGAAAAGATGGCGGAGAAGATACAAGGTGCTTTGGAATTTTGTATCTAAAGAAAATACTTTATCTATCCGCTGGCTTCGTACATACGGTGCTAAGTTTGACAAAGGCTATATGGTCGGGAGTAATGAGTTTTGGAAATTTACAATAGGCGGTGAAAATAATGTGTAGTGTAACAGCGGGGCTTATAGGTGCCTCTGCGTTATTCGGTTATCAACAGCAGGTTCAGCAGGCCAACACACAGGCCAAGGCTATGAGAGCACAGGCAGAGGCGGATGAACAGAATGCAAGGATTGAGGGGCGCAAACAGGAACAGATAGCAGATAACTATGCTAAGGAAGCAAGGGACTTGCGCAATCGGCAGAGATTGGCCCAAGGTGCTCAGCGTGCCCAGGCAGGAGCAGCAGGTCTTGGCTTTGGCGGTTCCCAGCAGGATATTTTATCCAGTAGTCTTGATGCGTACAGACAGGACCAGGCAACACTCTTAACTAATCAGCGTAATGATAACTACAACAGCAGAGTGGTGCAGACTAACTATATTAACGATGCTAATCAGAAGCGGGCGGCTGCTGATAATGTAGTCAGCCAGGCGAAAGGTCAGCTTGTTCCTACTTTGCTTTCTACGGCTGCCAGCATTGCAGGAGCACAAACACCTACAGTCTCTGGAAGCAGTGGAAGTACGGGCGGAAGTATTGGCAATGCTACTATGAAATGGCGGGAAAATACTGTTAGCGGTATGAGCAATTTCAATGCTGGCAAAAACAGGGGCTGGACTATTCCCAATCCCAACAAGAAAAATTATTGGTGAGGTGCTGTAAATGAAGTTTTCAACATATACACCAGCGGTAAAGTCTAACACAATTAATGCCAAGGTATCTACCAGCGTTACTAAGGAAGCCTTCGGCACTGATGGAAGCCAGCTTGGAGCTTGGAGCTCTGCTGCAAATCATATTGCTGGCATTATCCAAAAGAGACAGGATGAGGACGATGCGGCGGACATTATGGCGGCCCGCAATGAGATTAGTCAAAAACTGAATGAAAGCCTTTACTCAGAAGATGGCATTATCACTACCGGCAAGGGGAAAAATGCCCAGGGCATGACAGACAGGGTAAATCAGTCTGTACAGGATGTTACCCAGGAGGTAGCAGGTAATTATAATGGCCGTGTACGCTATCAGCTGATGAATAAATACCTGCCCAAGGATTTGGAACAGTACGGCAAACTTGGTATGCAGACGGAAAACAAGGAAAGGGAAGCGTATCAAACTGACACCTTCAACGCTAGAATGAGCAACTTTTCAAACAGCATGGCTCTCAGCTATGCGGATCCGGATACTGTCTATGGGCAAATGCAGGAAGCAAACGAGACTCTGAACAGCTGGGCGGATAAGCAGGGCTGGGATGCTGCCACAACGGAAGCTAAGAGAATGACATTCCGCACCCAAACGGTATCAAGTCTTGTTAAAGCCTGTGTAGCTGATGAAAAATATGATGATGCCTACGAGTGGCTGAAGCGTGAGAGAAAGAATATGAGCCAGGACGAGTTTAATTCTCTCTATGCTACTGTAGAAAAGCAGAAAAAAGCCAAGGACAAGAAGGATACCTCTAGGGTGTTGATAGGTAAATTCTACAATCCAGAGACTAATGAGCTGGACATAGCAGGCTTGGAGAAAGAAGCCCGTGCAATGTGTACGAAAAGCAATGGTGCATCCTCTGATAGTATTGAGGCAGGGTATCAGAAGTGGGGTGGCCAGACAATGCCGCACGGCACAAATGGCTGTGTGGAGGCTGCTGTTAGAATACTAGGTGCAGACAATAGCAACTCCTGGATACAGTCTATACAGGGAGATACTTATGTGCCTACGCTGGTTTCTAAAAGTCAGACGGCAAATGGCGGTCCTGGGGTAATTCCTTACTCTGCTGATCAGGTGGAGCCAGGGGATATGATTATCTACGGAGACGATGATCATGTTGTTGTTGCTACCGGAGGTACTGGCTATGTAGGCAACAGCTCCAGTCAGAATATGGTAATCAGAGGCGGTGATTATCGGGAGATGGGCGGGCAACAGCCTAGCAAGATAATCAAGTCAAGCCAGCTGGGAAGTGGTGGCAGTACCTTTGATGCAGATAGATATGAGGAGCTGATGGATGGCGTGTACAGTCTATATGCTGACCAAAGCAAATTTTATAATATCGACCAGAAGCAGAAAATGCAGGATTTGGAAGCAACCCTCTCTGGCTGTAACACTTTTGAAGAACAGCGGGCGGCTATTGAAAATTCCGGCTTAAATGCAAAGACTAAGAACACATATCTTAACAGATTGAACAAAGCACAGAAGCAGGCTATAAAGGCTGCTAGCGGAAGTTCTAGGAGCAGTGGCTCTGGAAGCAGAAATAAATCTGCTAATAGATATTTCAATTCTCTGACAGAGGAAGAAGATTTAAGTTTGATAGAAGAATATAACGACCGTATGGACGATCCGGATGATACTATTTCGGCATCTGACCAGAAAAAGTACAATCGGGCAACAAGGCGGTATAACTTCTATCATGGCACAGGCACTGCGGATTTGAACGATACAGAAGTGCTGGATATGATTAACGAAAAGAAAAATGAGGGATACAGCTATACTCAGATATGGGATATTCTTGAAGGCGCTGTGAGCGACGAAACCAAGGAGTATTATCTGCGGGCGGCTTTTAGTGAATAAGGAGTAATTATGACAGAGGAACAGCGTAATGCGATAAGACAGAGACTAGAGGGTATGAATGGCAATATACAGCCGGAATACCAGCCAAGAGAGTCAGAGGAAAATGACAAGGGTATATTAGATACCATGATAGACGGTGTTAAGGAGGCGGCAGAGTGGGTGGCTGATTCTCCCGTGGGCCAGTTTGTCAAAAATGCAGCTACAGAGGCCTATGAAGATACACGGGATGTACTGATGGCCAAAAGCTGGGACGAGGCCCACGAGGCATACAATCGACATGATTTAACAGCTAATATCAATGCGGTGGCTAATGATAATAACAGCTTTTTTCAGCCTGTAGCCCAGGCTATACAGCAAAGCTCTACAGCAGCCGACTATTTCTTTAGCGAGACAGGCAAGCTGTCCCAGGCAAGGACTGTGGAGCAGGAATTAGGCATACCGGTAGCTGTCACCATGTCCGATTCGGAGTCATGGAAAAAAGCCAATGCTATGTACCAAGAGAATCTGGAATATAAAAAGCTGGCAGAGGAAAATGGCCAGCAGTGGAGTATTGACGATTTCTATTCCCGTTATCCCGTTGTGAAGGAAGTGGCAGAAGCGGATCCTGCTGCCGGTGCCTTGATACTGAAAGATGCGCCGAAGGTAAGACGGGAGCTGGATATTATAGATGGCTTTTCTCAGTATCTAAGCATGGGCAACAAACAGCTGGAATTAAATAATCTTCGTTTTAAATCTCATGGCGGTGATTTATCCGAAAATGACAAACAGCGTATGCAGGATTTGGAAAAGCAGCTGGATATAGAGCAGAAACTGTACGATGTAAAATTCAGAGATAATCCAATTCTGTATGCCTTGTCGACAGTAGGTCAGTCTTTGCCGGAAATGGGCCAGTCTATCTATGCAGGTATGGAAGATGCAGGTGCATGGTGGGCTGCTGGTACTTGGGCTGGTGCTGGAGTAGGCAGTGCACTGGGGCCGGGTGGCGCAGCGGCCGGTGCTGTAGCAGGTGGTGCTGCTGGCGGTATTATCGGCACAGTGAAAGGTGTGGCTAAGGCTGTAGCAACCAGCGAGGCAAGGCGGGAGGTACTGCGCCAGGTGGCAATGGAAAGCGCAGCCAAAGCAACGGCTCCTCAGCTTTTGAAGGCAGGTATGCAGTTTGGCGCATTTCGAGGTATGGCGGCCCCGGAAATTGGTGATAGATATGACGAGTATAAAAACCTGCGGGATTCAAAGGGCAATCCACTTTTATCTGATGATGAGGCTTGGAGCAATGCAATCCTGGGCGGTTCTGCTAATGCAGCTCTGGAAGTATTGCCTACCTTTGGAGTATTAGGCAAACTGGCCACACCTGGCAAACAGTCAGCCAGAGTGTTTGAAGATATTATTGCTGGCCATACGGCAAAAACGCAACTGGCTTCGCATATGGGGGATAGCTTCAAGAAGTTTTTGAGTGGCACTTTGAAAGTTGGCACCACAGAGTCTTTTGAAGAAGCTACTCAGCAAATCTCTGATGATATTATCATGAACAACATCAAAAATGCTAATGGTGGCCGGGCATACAGTGAGAAGTATGGTGTACTGTATGATGAAGGCAAGGCACTAACAGCTAAGGAGATTTTGGGCAATGCAATAGATGCAGCCGTGGTGGCCATACCTTCTTCTTTGATTTTTGGTATGGCAGGCTCTATTGGCTCTGGTGCTGCTTCAACTGGCAGATATGCAGCAAGACAGAGGCATTTGTCTCAGATAGAAGCCAACAACGGAGCTATGGCCAGACATACCTATACAGGTACTATCATGGCTCAGGAGCTGCAGGAGGCTGTACATGATAGCGATTTACAGCAGACGGCTCCAGACGTACAGAAGAAACTGATACATGATAAGGCTGCCGGTACTGGCTTTGAAGTCATGTATATTGATACTGAAATGGCTATGCAGAAGGAAACTGGCAAGGAGGATTTGGCCCAGGTGGCCAAGGCTGCCGGCATTGACGAAGAAGCATTGCAGACAGCAGTAGAAACCAAGGGAACATTGGCTGTACCGCTGGAGTGCTTTGCTCAGTCAGAGGCTAGCTCTGAAATATTGGATGCAGCTTCCTTCAATGTAGAGGCTGATTCGATGGCTAGAATGAGAGAGAATGCAAAGCATACTCTGGAAACCATGAAAGCCAATGCTGAGAAGCTGGTAGAGCAGCAGATAAATTTAGTAAAAACCATTCCCCAGGAGCTGTACCCAGAGGATACTCCGGAAGCACAAGTTTATAGAGATTTGGTAGAGGCTGCTATTGTAACTGATATGGAAAACCCGGCCAGAGGTCTAAAGCAGCTCATCCAGCAGGCAGAGGCAGAGAAGCTGGCCATATTACAGCCGGCTTTGAATTTTCTTAATGATACTCACGGCCAAGGCGTATCTATTATTGATACCGGTGACGGCCGTGGTATTCGTGTGTCTGAAAATGCTAAGTGGTATCAGGATTTCTATCGGGAGCACAAAAGAAAGCCCACCAAGCAGGAGCTTATGGATATAGCTTCCGACATGGTGAGCGGTAAATCAAATATTGAGTATTTCACTGTAACTGATGAACATATGGCAGCAGAGGCCGACAAGGTGTCTGCTGATTTGAGTGCTATTAATGATAAGCTGGAGGCACTGAACAGCGTAAAAGATAAAGTACAGCAGATTAACAGCACTGAAATGAAGATAGCAGAGTCTATGAGCCCAGAGGCGTATAAGGTTTATAGAAACTATATGACTATGCTGGGGAATGCGCCTGGCACTGCCAGCAGAGCTGCTAGGGTAAATGCTGTCCTTCTGGCCCATATGGCAGAACGGCTGGCAGAAAATACCAGACGAGCTACTGGAAACCAGGAATACACCGCCGTAGATGCAGCCAAAAAAATAGAGCTGCAGCTGGGCGGGGCCTATAACAGCGGCAACAATATGAATCAGGCTATGTTTGATGTATCTAAAGTGGGCGTGTCATCTTTAAAAGAATTTGCTGACAAAATAGCGGAAAAGGGAAAAGAAGGGGTGAATGTATCTAAAATTAAGTGGGTTGATAATGAAAATAAAGTTACTTACCCAGGAGCGCAAGTCAAGCATGCTATAAGAAAACATAGTCTTAACATGAATGATTTGAATAATATACAGGACGGCGTAAATAAGTTGCAAGATGTTTGCTTATCGAAAATTGAAGTTGGAGAGTACGGTGGTGTGCCTGTTTTTGCAAAGAGTAACATTGACGGACAGTTATACTTTGTGTGTCTGGAGTTTAGACCGGATGGGGAAACTGTATTCTTGACAGCCACCCGCACTACTGAAAAAATGTTTGAGACATACAAAAAAGAACACGGTTCTGAGAGGTCGATCAATCTAGGTGACCTGACTACAGACAGTAACCGTGCTCTTTCAATTCCTAATATACAGGAATTATTAGGGATTGTCAAGAATGGAAATGCACTCAATCAAATGGCAGGCGAACACGCCAAAACTGCTGCGCTGGATAAATTGGAGCAGGCTAAGGCTATGGCGGAGGATAGCTCATCGGAGGAAATTTATAAAGCTACTGGCTGGTTTAAAGGCCAGGATGGCAAATGGCGCTTTGAAATACAGGATAATCTGGAAGCCATAACTCTTGACAAATTGCTGAATGATAAGCGGGCTAAGCTGGAGGAAATATATGATAACCCGCAGCTTTTTGAAGCATACCCAGATTTGAAAGATGTTCCAGTTAGAATTGAGGAAATAGAGAAGGGATTTAACGGCTTTGCCTATGCAGATGCAATAACCATCTCTGCAAGTCTGAAAAACGACAATGAGGCAAAAAGTATCTTAGTGCATGAAATCCAGCACCTTATCCAAAAAAGAGAAGGATTTGCCCGTGGTGGTGGCCCAAAAACTGCCCGCGAACAAATTCGAGAAGAACAAAGAATATTAGATAGGCAGTTTGGAAGCTTTTCAGAAGATGAAAAAGCTTATTTGGTGTATCAAGATATGTGGATGGATGCCACCTTAATAGAATTTGACGATAAAAAAGCAGCCAGAGCTTCTGCTGAAATTGAAAAGATGGAAAAGAGAATCGGTAAGGAACGCCGGGCAGAAATTCAAGAAATTAAGGCAAGGCGCACTGCACTGAAAAATGCACTTACCGAAGGAGGAGACGGAGTAGATTTGTACTGGCGCCTGGCCGGAGAGCAGGAAGCTAGATACATTGAAAGCAGGGCTGCTCAAAATAGTGAGAATGTAAAAGAATACAAGAAGCAACAGCGTAAAGCTGACGAGTATAAGCAGAAATACAATAAGGCTTTTTCTGATGCATCGTCAGAGGTGCAGGCATTGCTCAGTAAATTGGACTCTATATCTATTGGCGAAAAGGCTGATGATAAGGTTTGGGATACAATAGATAAATTAGAGAATGAGATAAATGAACGACCGGGCGGTAAAGAAGCACTGGAAGCATACCAGGCTTGGACCTGGGAAAGAGATACCGTCAGCGAGTGCTATCAGAAGATTGAAGAGGATAGATATATGCCAAGCCCGCATGGTACGGATGCTATTGTTGTGTTCGGGAATGTGGCTATCCCGGCGAATGCTCAAAATGAGACTTTCAATCAGATGGCTTGGCATGGAAGCCCGTACAATTTTGATAGCTTTGACTTAGGGGCTGTTGGTAATGGTTCAGGCGCCAATATGCACGGCTGGGGCTTGTATTTTGCTGGTAACAAAAAGGAAATACAAGCATATAAAAAGATTCTTGGGAAAAAGGGATTTGGCTATAAAGTTGATATACCAGAATCGGATAGCATGATGGACGAAGATACTATATTCAAAAAGATGCCGTCTAAAATCCAGCAGGCAGTGACAACAATCTACAACACCTTTTCTGATGAGCAGAAGCGAATCTTTGCAAAAAAAATATTGGGGAATCTATCTGCAAGCAAAGATGAGGCTGCTTTGAATCAATCCATACTAGATTACAAGGCATGTGTTAGATTTTTCGATGTTGCTATCAATAAAACCAAAATCCCTGCTTTTAGATTAAGAGCTAGCAAAAGGTCAATGTTACGGGTTGGCTATACAGAAGAGCAGATAGAGAGAATGATTAGCGATGTTGATTATGCGCAAGCAGAAAAAGCACAATTTGAAGCTAGTCATGCCAAAGATATTGACTCTAAGCAAAATAAGCTGGAGCACATGAAACAAGAAAGGGAAATCGAAAATACTAGAGAACTGAAAAATGTAATGTCTGTATTGGCAGAATCAAATTCTGTACGCTTTGTAGGTAGCCAGATATATAATGCATTAACGGCTGCGTTGGACAATGATATAAAAAATACCAGTCTTGCGCTTAAAAATGCGGGCGTGGAAGGCATATCGTACAAAGGAAAAGAGGGAAAGTGCTATGTTGTCTTTGATGATAAAGCGGTTTCTATAATCGAAAAATTCAATCAGGAAATCAAGGGCCAGACCGGCACTACAGCTAATGGTCAATACATTGTTTCTTTGTTTGAGAAAGCAGATGAATCTACCTTTATGCATGAAATGGCTCATGTATATCTTCTGGAGCTGGAGAAGCTAGCAGAGCTGGATGATCAGTGCCGGGCGGATTTGAATACTATCATGGAGTGGGCTAACTACCATGAAGGGGACGAAAAGAAATTCAAGGGCAGTCCTTTTGCTAAAGAATTTCGCCAGATGGCCAACAATATGCTGGCAGCAGAGCAGGCAGGGGATTATGATACTGTCAATAAAATTCGTCGCCAGTGGGCTCATGAAAGATTTGCCCGCGGTTTTGAAATGTATTTACAGCACGGTACAGCGCCAAGCAGAGGTTTACAGAGCGTGTTTAGACGGTTCAAGCAATTCCTTAGCGCAATCTACATTGCCTTTACTGGTGAAGGTGTACGGGCCAATGCCAAGGTAGAGAGAGTCATGGCACGAATGCTGGCCAGTGATGAAGAAATAGAGGCTATGACTTTGGATGATAGATATAAAGATATTGCCAAGGCAGGCGGTGAGAAACTTCTTAACGAAACTCAGCAGGAAACCTATGCAAGGTGGTATCAGGAGGCCAAGGAGGAGGCCAAAGAAAAATTAATGAAGGTTATGATGAAAGACCTGGATGAAGAGCACCAGCGGAAATACCAGGAAGCTCTGGAACACGAGAGGGAGGAGACTAGAAAAAATCTGGAAGCCCTGCCTCTTTATATCGCTCAAAAGGTAGCCAAGGAAACCGGCAATGATAATGCTGTTGTAGAAATTGGGCTGTACCCTACTGTTGAAGCCTATCATGCAGAGCTGGCAGAATATGGAAGCCTGGAGGATACTCTGGAAAACTACATGAAGGAATTTGCAGAGGAAATGGACAAGAAGATTTTGCAGGAGCATGTTTCTGAGGAACAGCTTTCCAAGATGATGGAGCAGACTGTATATCATAAGAAGCTGATGGCTTTTGAGGCCGAGGCACTGCGGGAAAAGGAAAAGGCTGCTAACAAGATTAATGCCAAGGCTAAGGAGGCTATGGATCAGGTAAATGCAGCTGTAAATAACTTGCCAGATGATATAGATATTACCGCCGAGAAGGATAACAAGGAGGTAAAGAAATTACTCCAAGCTATCAACAAGCTGCGGTTCTCTACCCGCTGGACGGCAAAGGAATTAGGAGATATAGAGGGGTTGGCTAAGCAGGCTACAAAGGCTGATGTAGAAAAGGCTTTGAAAGAATTTTCTAAAGAGGCTACAGCTTGGAAGCGCAATCTCAAAACTCTGGAAGAAGCCTTCAAGGGGCGGATGCAGATTATCAAGAAAACTACCCGTTCCATGCTCCACAATCAGCCTATATCCGAATCTTGCGACTACGGCCGTTATGTAGCCAGTGAAAAAAGAGCTGCTGAAATGATGCATAAAATGGTACGGGCTGGGCGCTGGGATGTGGCTATGATACAGCAGGAAGCCAGATTTACCTCTGCTGCTTTAGCTGAGGCTGCGGAGAAAAACAGGGAAAAGGTAAATAAAATTCTGGCCAAAGTGGCAAAACAGTTGACTGCAAAAAGTGTTCGTATCCCTGTTGAGCATAGGTATTGGATACAGAAGATTGCTTTTGATATGAAGCTGGACAAGAATTGGCAGAAGGATATTGGCAGGCCTACCAGCGAGAACGGCAGAATTGTACGCAAGGAACCTGTACGGCCAGAGGACTGCCGCCAGCTGGCAGAAATCTTTGCGGAGTTGAAAAGTAGTCTGGATGTAAAGGAAGATATGCTAGGTGCCTTGGATGTTATCTATCAGCCTGGCTTTACTGACTACAGAGCATTGACGGCCAAGCAGTTTGAAGCCTGCATAGATATTATTTCTGTACTCTACAAAACGGGTAAAAACAAATTCCAGCTAAAATCTTTTGACGGCAAACTTATCTCTGATGTACTGAATGACATACGCCTTGACATTAACGAACAAGGCGATGTGATTAATTTGCCGGATGTAGTACAGAAGAAGGTAAATGATAATATTGGCGGGCTGGGTTACAACGATTATTTAGCGAAAATACCAGGCATTGGCCCTACCCTAAGTAAGTATGGCTCTAAGTATCTGGTGGCCCACATGAAGCCAGAGGAAATGATTAGGCTTTTGGGGCCGGTAGCACACAAGTACCTGTACGGGCTTTATGATAGGGCTGCTGGAGAAAACGGCAGACGTACCGCGGAAGCTACTCAAAAACTGCAGGAAATCATGTCTGTGTACAGCCGTAAGGAAAAGCAGGAATTTTCCAAGCAGCAATATAGACTGCGTACCGGTGCCGGAGAAGAAATGCTCAGCAAGGAAAATGTCATTTGTATGGCGCTGAACATGGGTAACGATGTAAATTTCATCCGCCTTTATAAAGGCTTAGATGTTATGGGCAATGTGGCTCAAGCCTTTATAGAGCGCAATATGACTAAAAAAGATTGGGAAGTTGTTCAAGCTATTTGGGATCTTATCGGCAGCTACTGGCCAGAGACAGTAAAGGTTGAAGAAGAGCTGAATGGCGTAACACTGGAGGGTGTAGAGCCTACTCCGTTTACTGTGATGTGTGATGGTCAGCCCATCAAAATGAGAGGTGGCTACTATCCTATAGCCTACAATCCTATGAAGAGCACCAAGGCGGAGCAACAGGCGATGGATGCTGTAACTCAAAGAAATATGAGTGGTGCACAAGTGCTGGGTACTGGCCGCAACTTTACAAAAGGTAGAAGTGACACTAAAAACATCGAGCGCCCGCTATTACTGCAATTCAATGTCATTCCAACTCATTTGCAGGATGTTATTAAAAACATTACATTCCGCATTGCTGCTAGAGATGCCTACAGACTAACCCATGCCCAGGGGTTTGAGGATCTGGTCAGGGGTACTTTGGGAGATGATGCGCTAAGAGCTATTGATCAGTGGGTGGTGGATTGCTGGCGAACCATGCCTACAGATAACGACTTGGGCTCAAGCATTTTTAGCAGTACTATTGGCTTCTTACGAAGAAATGCTGCTATCAATATCATGGGCTATAGATTGTGGCCAGTGATAGAAAATGTAACAAATATTTTTCCGATGATGGACCGCATCGGAGCTGCCGAAACTGTTACGGCTTTAGGCGACTATATGAAGCATAGAAAGGAGAATGATAAATTATTACTGAAGTCAATATTTATGACTAACCGCATTAACAGCATGGATAGAGACATAGGAACAATGCCAGGTATCTTCAAAGCTGGATATGCTGCTACTGATTGGCTAAAAGAACACGCATATACAGCACTGACCTTTACGGATTTGATGTTCTCTAAACCTCTGTGGTGCAAAGCATATAAAGATAATTTTGCCAGCCGTTATCAAGAAGTATTGTGGGAAGAGAAAGAGGCTAAAGCGGATTTAGAAGCAGCTCAGGAGGCTGTAAAAGAATATCGTATTCAAATATCTGAATCAAAAAAAGAAATGTATATCCTACAGCAGAGACTGACAGAAGGAAGCCCCTACGAGCAGGAAGCTGGCCCAGGCACTGTACAAGAGATAAACGAAATAAGGAAAAGGATTGCGGAGCTGCAGATTGAGCTGGAGCCTTTGAAGAAAAGTCTTTTTAAAGCAACATGCGAAGTAGAACGACTGTCTGAAAGGTCATTCAAGAGTCAATCTGATATAATCAAAGAAGCAGAGCATAGAGCTATACAAGATGCTGATGCTGTAGTTAGAAATGTTTTCGGCTCTGGACAAACTAAAGACTTGGCATCTGTGCAGAAGGGCGGGGAATTTCTAAAGCTGTTCACTGCTTTCTATAGCTTCTTCAGCACTCAAATGAATGCTATCTTAGCAGCTTATTACAAGGGCAAGTTTGCAAAACAGGATATTGCGGGTGGCCAGAATTATAAAAGGTGGATGCCTTTTGCCAAAGCGGTATTCTATAGAATTGTGCTCACAAGTGCTATGGCCACACTTTTGAAGATGGTCCTTCTGGGTGATGGCAGTGATGATGACCATAAATATAGAAAAGTAAAGGACGGTGACGGAAATGACATAAAAGAAGAAATACCTTTAATAGAAAGATTTTTCGTACAGCTGGCAAAAAATACTGTATCTACAGCCTCTGGTTCTTTGGTAGGACTAAGAGATATTGTAGGTCTTTATAGCAATCTTGTATTTGAAGGCACTGATTTTGGCAGAGGCGCCAGCATTGGAAGTATCAGTGTTGGAGTTATTGACAAGCTGACCAAGACTTTCAATCTGGCAGCTCAGCAGGAAGAAAGAAATGCTAGGATAGACGAGCAGGAGGCAAAACGCCAAGCCAAGTACGACAAGATGACACCAGAGGCTAAAAAGAAACTTGATGAGAAGCGACAGTATATGAAACCAGCTCATAGGATTACCGGTGCAGATATTGCTAAGAGCGCTGTACAGACGGCTACAGCTGCAAGTGCAGCCAAAACTGGCATAACGGATACTATGGCTAGTGCAGTTATGACTACACTGCAATATATAGCAGATGGAGACGGCAGATATGATAAATCACTGTCTAATGTCGTGTGGTCTGCCATTTGGAACAAAAAACCGGTAGAAAGAGAAATACCTCAGAAACCAGTAAAAACTAAGAAGAAAAGGAAAGGGGCTGATAAAAAATGATACCTTCTGCAGAAACTAAGGCTGTATATCTGGGAGATGGGGAAACCACCGTGTTTCCTTTCTCCTTTAAATATGCTGCCGCTGAAGATGTAAAGGTGGCACTGTATGATATAGCCAGCGATTCAACAACGGTACTGACTAAGGATTACTATGTTGATACTACAGCAAGTACAGTCAACTACCCCGGCTACCCTCCAGGGCAGGAAATGGCAGAAGCTGAACGGCCAGCTGTTGTAGATGATAAGCACAAAATTATTATCTACCGAGAGACAGAGCTAAGCCAGCCAGTAGATCTAGGGGATAAGTATCCCCTAGCAATATTAGAAGCAATGCACGACCGGGCAGTTATGCTGATTCAGGAATTGAATGAAATCATCGGTAGAGCTGTAAAAGTATCGGCGGGGGCGGATTTTACCCCCGATGATATTATCAAAGGAATAAATGCAAATGCGAAACTGGCTGCGGATTCTGCAAGTGCAGCAGCTGCTTCCGCAAACGATTCATTGGGATTCGCTCAGCAGGCAGGGAACAGAGTAGACGAGATAGCAGAACTGGCTAAACTAGCTGAAAGCAGCAAAAACGAAACTGTGGGTTATGCAGCAATGGTAATGGGGCGGGCAGCGGGCGTCTGGTACGCAGATAAAGCGTATAACGCAAATGATGTAGTAGTGTACAATGATGGCTATATCTATCAGTGCACAGGTTATTCTTCACCGGGGACATTGCCGGATGCGAGCGATGTGTGGGTAAAAATAAAAGTCGCAATGGATGATTTTTTCACACTAAACGACCAAGGTTATTTAGTACCTGCGGAGAACCCTACATTTAGCAATCTGTTGAGGCTGAATAAAGATGGATTTATAACAATTAAGGAGGAGCGATGAAATGGCAAGAAAAGGTATTGCACCCTGGGAGAATGGGGCTGGCCAGATAGGCACACCAGAATTGAAATGGAAACAGGTATGCGCTAATGAAATTTATGCAGACACCTTGGGCGGTGAGATAGCAAAAAACACGGTGGCTCATGTCACTAAAAATGATGATGCTATTAGTATTTTGTATGCTGACGGCACAAAAGAAGATATTGTTGTTGAAGCCGGAGAGACAACAATGGGCTGGTGCAGAAAACGCCGTATTGAAAAGACTGGCAACACAGTGAAACTATGGTGGGAGGAGCCGAAAGATGTCTACGCACAGTGGGCCAAAACTGTAATTGTAAAAAAGCAGGGGGCTTATCCAGAGTCTCCAAGTGATGGTACGACTGTAGTTACGACTACCGAGCGTGACAAGTATAAAACAAATCCGTACACTGACACACAGGCTGACGCAGATAAATGGTATTATCGGGCGTTTCCTGTGTCTGCTGGCGGTAACACTAGCTATCACCTGCTCAACAAGTTTGGCTTTTGGCACTACGCGATATGGATTGACAGAGAAGATGGTGTTGAGTCTACTTGCGTGCACAATGTAGATGGATATGATAACCAGGGCTACCGGCCAATCAAGATGATTTTCGATACCGATGTCGAGAAAAATGTACTGGATTGGGGCGACTGGGAAAATGCGCAGTTTATGCCGAAGCCTTGTATGTTACGCAACAACGGCACTGTAGACTACTATCTCAACCCTAATAATTACAATCAGAAAGCCGATGGCTCCCCTACTACGGATATTTCTGATGTGAATTACGACGGTAATGCAATGATGGAGTGGAGCCCGGTATTTACTAAGAATGAAACCATTGGCACTAAGCATTATATCTACTACTGCTCCGAGAAGCTGGATGATAGCTATGAGTGCTACTCTGCAAAGAAGGACGACGGCACATACGGCGAACATTGGTATATGCCAATTTATGAAGGCAGGGTAGTAAACAATGTTATGAGGTCTTTGTCTACCGGTACAGATGGTACTAGCGGGGCAAAGCCCACGGCAAGCACCACCATGGACCAGGAGATGACCTATGCCAAGGCAAATGGCACTGGCTGGAACATTACCTGCTGGGCCGATGAGAATTTAGTTGCCATGCTGGGCATTATGGTCATGGGCAGGCTGAATTGTGCAATGGCGATTGGCTATAACTGCGGCAGCAGTACATCTGCATTGACGCACAATATCGGCACGGCAAACAAGAAGGGGATGTTCTTCGGACACTACACAACCTCTGCCTACGCCACGAAGTTTTTCGGGATGGAAAACTGGTGGGGGCATAGATGGCGCCGTTGCGTAGGTTTGCTCACAAAAGACTATAAAGTCTTTGTGAAAATGACAAAGAGTATCGTCGACGGCTCAACAGTGCAGAATTACAACAGCACCGCTGATGGCTATATCAATACCGGCATAACAGTACCGGCAATGAGCGGTAGCTATTTTGTTGACGTGGCTAATAGCAAATATGGCTTTGCTATACCGACGGCTCTCACTAAGTATAAAGGCGATACTGGTACGGCTGGCGGTTCTGCTTCCACATATTACTGTGATGGTGGCTGGAGCGCTGGCGGAGTGTGTGCTCTGCTTTCTGGTGGCCTTGTGGCTTACGGGACGGCCTCCGGCCTGTTCTGCTTCTGCGTGGACCATGCCCCGTCTTTCGCGGTTTGGAGCTTCGGGGCCTCTTTGTCTTTTAAGAGCTTTTAGAGAGGGTTCAAGGGAGAAACCTCTCCCTTGAATTAGCCAAGACCACTAACTAACGAATAAAAGTAAAACTATATAGGGACTGTATGGGCGTGTGCTCTGATTTCTAGTGGCAATGTGGATAACGGGACGGCCTCCGGCCTGTTCTGCTTCAACGTGAACAATGCCCCGTCTAACGCGAATTGGAACATCGGGGCCTCTAATCTTTATAAAATTAATGCCCGTACTCTTCCACACCAAAAAGGGGAAAATTAAGCCGTAAAAAGCACGGATTAGTAGGGATACCGAATATTCGTGAGGCGATAAAGACAGATGAATACTGTAAATAACTTGTTTGATAAGATATGTACAAAAGAAAACATCCTTTTAGCTATCCACAAAGCTGCTAGAGGAAAGCGCAAGAAGCGTGTAGTACAGCAGGTACTAGCTAATGAAGAAATGGTAGCAGATAAATTGCTGGAGCAATTGCAAGGCGGCACATGGAGGCCTAATGCAATCCATAATGTCAAAGTAATCAATGATGGCATCCAGCAGAAAAAGCGCGAGATAGTCTGTCCGGATTTTGTAAACGAGCAGATTGTACATCACGCGATACTAAATATCTGTGCTCCGATTTTTCAAAGAAGATTTTACCGATACTCATGCGCTAGCATTCCTGGCCGGGGTGTTGAGTATGCTGTGAAGTATATTCGTAAAGCTAAGGCTGACAGAAAGAACACAAAGTATTTTGCTGTTCTGGATATACGGAAATTCTTCAACAGCATAAAGCCGTCAAAAGTCTTTCATGCAATACGGCGCATAGTGCGTGATAAGCGTGTGCTGGTGCTGTTTGCAAGGATACTAAGGGCTAATAAGATTGTTCGTCCGGATGGCAGCAGAATTAAGCGTGGTGCTCCAATCGGGCTATATACAAGCCCTTGGTTTGCCAACATTTTACTGACCAGCTTAGACAATTTAATCAAAGCCAGCGGGGCCAAATACTACATCAGGTACAACGACGATATGCTAATCTTTCACGCTAACAAGCGTAAGCTCAGAAAGATTTTGGAGCTTGCAGAGCAGCATATCAACTCTTTAGGGCTGGTACTGAAAAGGCCGTGGCAGATACACATGTTATCTAAAGTGAAGATAGGCTTCATTGGGGCTACAATTTCACAAGATAAAATTGTACTGAAAGATAAAGTCTTTCTAAG
>Ga0129310_1000968_pt1 | contig 28578 bp, 29 predicted proteins | sample Go1ome_2_FD_94433 | JGI IMG/M metagenome (GOLD analysis project Ga0129310, IMG submission 94433) | Western lowland gorrila individual fecal microbial communities from Wisconsin, USA - Go1022A metagenome | ecosystem: Host-associated > Mammals > Digestive system > Large intestine > Fecal | place... | reverse complement strand
ATACAAATAAAACAAATATAAATATACCTATAAACAACTTCGATACAATTTCATTATTTTCTGTCTCATTCCTGGCAAATAATCGTTCCATATCACACTATACCTTTCTAAAATGAAAATTTTATAAACATTTATTTCTTTATTTCATTACCCCTCTCAAAAATAGAGCCAAAGTAGAGTTATTTCATAAAACAAATGCCGTAAGCCCACATAAATACAGGCTTTCGGCATTTCTGTCCGTTATTCAAACTCCTCCCGAGGTTTTTATCGGCAATTCATAAATGCTAATATTTCCTGCATTCCAAGCATATCTAGTTCACCAAATATCGCTCTTTTCACATCGTTTTTAATTTTTTTAATAGCAAATTAGTTGCAGTATCTGCACCGATAATTTTACATCGGCTTGATATAATCTACTTTTTTATTACTCACAATGAATAAATTCCTGTGGCTGTCAGGTTATCTATTGCACCTGCTGCCACAGCTAAAACGAAAGGAGCATTACTATGAGCAATCAACATAAAAATCCAACCATCAGCTTCAGAATAACTGACGCTGAACGAAAACAAATCGAAGCACGTATTCTTGCCAGCGGAATGATGAAGAAAGATTACTTTGTCCGTTCCTGCATCTATAACCGCATCTGTGTTGTTGGTAAGAAAGAAACTATATATCCTTTGGTACAAACTGTAAATGCGTTGTATCTGCAATTACTTGAAATGCAAAAGGTATTTACCGCAACCGGCAACACTTCAAATACACTGCCTTCTTCGGAAGCCATTAAGGAATTACAGACCGAATACACCAATATGCTAACAGCTATTATCGACCTACTAGATGGTGCAAAATATCTGTGGGAAGGAGACTGTCATGAACAACAATCTTAATTTCCGGTTAGGTAAGTATGAACCCGCCACAGACTCTATTATCGTCAATACCGGAGAGAACTCCATTCTTGTTATCCGTTGTAAAGAATGCAATTCCTCTGTTATCTTTGATGACCCGAATGATATTGTATATCTGTACCGGCTGGCAGAGGAAACTCCTCTGCTGTATGCCAAACTAGTATTGAAGGAAAACGGATTGCAGGATTTTGTGGATGCTATGAATGAGTTTAATTAATTGTTCCCCAAGTTGAGGAAGTATTCTATTTTGGTTAATCTCATCTTAGTCTCACCAGTCTCATAGTAATTTGAGACTGGTGAGACTAAGATTTACCATTTCTCTAATATATATTTCACTGCCTTTTTTTAATCATCACTAATTTCTTCCAAATGATCCAACGATATAACTCCGTCCAATTCCTTTTAACATCCCAATTCTATCTTCCAATCTTTACATTGAAATCAATGAATTCGGAATTCATCTAATAGTACAGCAGCCTTCTCATTTCTTATTTCTGTCAATGCTAATAGTATGTCCTCATATGCATTAATCAGCTTCTCATCCTTTTTTATTTCATCGCTATAGAATATAAAGGATTTTAAGATAATCATATCAACTATCACTTGTGAATCTTTTATCTCTTTTGCAAACTGCTCTTTGTTATTTCTAATAGCTTTTGTAAAGCACGAACTAATAGATATCAAAATTTCTGGTAATAGCTCACCAATATTAAGCAAATATACTGTATATAGAACATCCATCAAATGATTAGAGCCATACTTTTCAATTTGTGCATTCAAAAAACACTTATCTTTATAATTATATTCTGCCTTTACTTTATTTACATCCCATCTGCTATATCTCCCTTTACAAAGGAACAATCTCTTTTCAAGAATATTTCTTACATAGTCCTCTGGAATATTATTTACATAAGTTTCAAGAATTCGAATCTTCTTCTCAATGTCATCTCTCTTACCCTTCTCACTAAATCCATTAACATATGCCCACAAAAAGCCACTAAGAACATCTTCATAAAAATCCACTGTATCTCTGGTAAATATCGAAAAGTCAGTTCCTTTAAACATAATATCATAAACAGCTTCTGGATTTCGTCCTGTCATATTCAATTCTCTTTGAAAATAAGAGGATACTTTATGTTCTTGAAATGTGTCAATTATTTCATGAGCCCGCATTTCTTTACAGTTTTTATGCCATATTTCAATCATACATTGCACAATCGAATTAATAACTATGACAAATCTCTCATCTGCTGTATCCAATCCACAACATGCAATATTACAGAGAAGGTCTATATCATAATAACTGATATCAAACTCAGAAAGATCTATCCCCTTACCATCATACAAATATTCTTGAATTATCTCGGACCTCTTATTTTGATATTCATTTCCATTATTTTCTTGAATCCAACGGTCCACGCCACGTAATTTAGGAACCATATTTGGAATAAATTGATACTCAGCATCATTACGATTTTCTTTTATAAATGCAGCATTAAACTTCTGATGGTTCATCTCATCTTCAGCAAGCATAACAATTGTATTAAAAATACTACATGCATAATTCTTATTTTTTGCTAAAAAATAATTTGTTAATTCTGCTAATTCCCTAATTAATCCTGAATTTTCATCATTAATAATACTCTCTAACATCATTAACAATATCTGCTGCTTAAGATTGTTATTTATATCCTTATTCAATTGTTCCCACAATGCAATTACCATATTAACTTCAGCTACATAAGATTGATTTAAAAATATTTTCTTTACACGCTTAATCCATTCCTCGACTAGTTTATTTCGCTGTTCTTCCGTAACATCTGGCATTATCAAAGCTGAAGCAATCAACGTAACAAGTATTGATTCAAACTGCATTTCAATACGATAATCACCCTTCATCTTTTCACAAAGAGTATCAATCACTGTAATAATTCGGTCAGCATTAGCTTTTTTCTCATTTATATCCTCTATCAGATGATTTATGGTTTCATTCAAATGTAATATTGGTTCGTTTGCATCTTCATTGTTCTTAATAATCTTTTGTGCTTCCCCCTTGATCTGCGGCTCGATCATTATTGTCTTTTCGTCTATTGCCGTCATAGCAGCATCGCGAAAATCCATTTTTTGGATCTGCAAATTCTCATTAGAATACGTTTTTTCATCGTATATAGAATATAAGTAATCTAAAATAACATGACATCTATTTTTTATTCCATCATCTCCATAAAGATATGAATTAGCAAAATATTGTTGCAAATTACACGCACACTTTTCGTCCCTCTCATACCGTCTGGTTATTTCTGGAACTCCCATCGATAGCATAATCTGTTTTTCCAACAATTCTTTTGTCGGATTAGAAATAAATTCGCCACTACGATGAATATCAAAATATATTAATTCCATACTGGATGCTAATTCTAATGCATACCCCGGCATTTCTTTTTGATAATTCATCCCTATAGCCTCAATAATAGACAAAAGCAATACGTTGTTTGCCTTTTCATATATAGTATTCTTAACATATTCTGCTAAGCCTTTAATATATGCACTGTCAGAAGAATTTCTCAAAGTATTGATAACAGTTTTCTTTATTATAAAAACAATATCCGTCAATACCACTGGAAGGTTATGTTCCATGATATCTGCTATCCACAACCATCCATTACCCCAGTACACTCTTTTCTTGTTTTCTTTTGGAAAATAAATTTCTATATTTGTTATCTCATCTGGCTTATTCTCTGTAAATGTCTGTACTGCATTATTAACAAATGATATTGCCCACTCAAGGCCTTTTACGAAGTCACATCTCATAACATACCAGAAAAAAGTATTATTATACACGCCATTTTCATTATTGTCGAAGTGGTCTGCATTGTCAGATAGACCATACGCTCTCACATTATTATAGTCATATCCATCATACGCAAAATGCTTTCTTGACACTCTTTGTCCCCATAATGTTTCCGCTGATCTACATGCCAATTCTGGTAATTCCATAGCAAATGAAAGAGGACATTTTTTCACAACTGCCTTTAGAATCTCTTCAGCAACACTGTCCCTTCTACTAGTTCCAGAGCAATATTCTGCTATCATATTTTCAACAAATTCTTTCAGCCATGACTTAGATGCTTTTGTCATTTTTGCAACTATAAGGAAAAGCTGCACAATCTCTTCATCATGTTGATAATATGATTTTTCCTCTTTACTCTTTTCTATAAGCTCGTCAATATATCCAATTATTATTTTGCATGCTTTTTCTTCAGCATCCATAGTTTTATAAAAACAATTTGCATAATCATCACACAGCTTAATAATAGAAGCTCTATTATTATCTAGACTTATGCGTTCTTCAAAAACTATAGCAATTAAATTTTCACGTGCAGCTCCTATCGGTGTTACATTCATTATTAATACAGGTGAATGATTAATTTTCGCCTCAAATGCATATAAATTTGTTATATCTAATAAATCTTCAACCACTGTTTCATCGAGCAACTCCTGAAATTCCTTGAAAAACAATCCACAGTATTTTGATTTTACTATCCCAATTTCTGTTTGCTTTTTCCATTTTGCCTCAATACTATTATCCGTTAACAGTGTATATACAAATTTCTCGCGAGCCTCCTGTACAAACAGTTTATTAGATATCCAAATCTGGTATCTCCTATATATGCAACGTCCGATTTTCTCTATTTCATCAAAAAAAACATTATACGATCCATGACATGCATCAAACGCCTTATCTATATATCGTTCAAAACAAATATCTTCGAAAATATCATATTTCAAACGTATCTTATTCCTGCTTTCGACAATAATTTCTTCTGATTTCAATGCTTCTAGAATATCGCTATCTACAATATCACTATCAACACCAACAACAAAACGACTAGCACGTTCAAAAACAATACGCTCAACAGTTTTTCTAACATCACTTTGTAAGACACCATATTTTTTGCACTTGTCTTTTAAACAGATGATTCTTTCCCATATGAGATTTCTAAAATTATTCTCGTCGTTAATATTTTCTTCTACAAATCCTCCCGATACAATTAAATTGAGATAAAATGGCACACATAATAAATCCGAATATTTTTTATTCTGCTGTAAGGATAAAATAATGGGATAACTTTTAGCAACCTTATCAATCTCATCTTTCGCCAAATCTGGGATCTCGTATGTTTTGATTCTATATTTTGTATTAATCTTCATAAACGCAGAACTATCAGTAGTTCTACACGAAGTAATAATATATACATTGCTGTATTTATCTGCAAGCCTATATATCTCCTGCAACAACGGAAATGCATTGTCACCACAATCTGCAATAAATTCGATAGCATCAATAAATATATACAGCGGTTTATTTTCTAACCACAGGATTGCATCCTCTACATCACAATCCCACAATTCGTTTACTTTCTTTCCAGTGGACAAATTCTCTGCTCGCGTGACTAATACGTATTTTTTTCCCTTTAATAGTTTTTTGCATACAACTGATTTACCAGAACCAGCATTTCCCTGTATCGATACTAATTTTTCTCGTCCTGCCTGTATCGTTTCAATAATTTCTGACCTGTCAATTTCATATTCACCATTAATAAGCTCTTCAATATTTTCAAGTTCAATTTCTTTACTTATTTCAATCGCACGCAAAAACTTTTTAATGTTTTCCTTACGAGGTTGTTCTTCTATCACCCCCAGCTTATCCATTATCTTGGAAAAATCCGATGATAGCGTGTTATGTAGTGTTCTTTCGCCGCTTGACATAAGGGACTTCGTATACTCATTATATGCGTATAAAATATCCTCAATAATCTGAGTCATTTGCTTCTTTTCCTCATTCCCTATACGCAGCTCTCTATTCTGCTCAAAAAAGCCCCGAATGATTTCTTGGATTTCTTCCTCTGAAAAAATATGATCCTTATATTTATCCCCCATATCAGTTTTAAATCTATCAAGGCAAGCCTGAACTAAAGGATCATCTGAATCCCAATTATTGATATCAATCTCTTTTCTTTTTAACTTGTCTTTTACAATTAATACCCAGCTTCTTCCTGCCTCTTCTAAAGTAACAATAGAGCTAAGCAATCCAATTGCCGCCATTAGATCCATTCGTCAATTACCTTCTCTCTTAATTCTTGTATTCTTATCCTAACCACATTGGTTAAGATGTGGTTAGGATATTTTCTTACGAAAAATATTTCTGATTTTTACTTGATGGCTTTTCCGGTATTGTCATCTTTAACACACCATTTTTCAGCATAGGAGTTAAATACTTTCTTCTAAAACTTGTCCTGCTATCAAAATCAAATTCATCCATTATTTCTTGGACCGACTTCGGTTCTTCACAAAAATCAATAATTAGCTTGTTCAAATCCTGACCATTTTGGTTAGGATAATGGTCAGGATGCCTCAACAACCCCAAATACCTATCACAAGCCTTGCAAAGAACCATAATTCCAGCCTCATTAATCTCGTATTCTGGCAATGATCCATCATACAACGCACAAGCTTCCCTAATCTTCTCAAATCCTCTTCCCCAAGCTTCAATCATACCGCTTTTAAAAAAGACATTAGCCAATTTCGGATTATAAGGCTTTGATGAATGCTTCATAAACAACTTGTCTGTAGAATCCAGATTTGGAGGCATCTCACCATCATTCCAAATATATATCTTGTCCTCGTAAACGCTAATCTGAATTGGATTGCAACTGCTGTAATCCTTATGAACAATGGCATTCAACAAAATCTCACGAAATGCGTCCTTGTGGAACATAAACTGCTCAATTCTCTGGACTCCCTCATAATCAATCAAGGCCTTCATATATTTTGTATAAACTAAATCAACGGTCTTATCTACCTGCTCTATCAAAGGACCGTGCACCTCATCCTGGTACACCAAATCCGAATCCGATTTTCCAAAATAGCCGATTTTAATATAAGAACCTGTTACCCACTTCTCTGGATCTTTATAAAATGCAAGCATTGCTGCTCTTATCAAATATCCATCTTCATCAATTAAGTGCAGATTATCCATCAAGATAGTATCTTCCACGCTGACTTCTTCCTTTGTAAGCCTTCCTCTTTTCACTGCCTTATCTTTGAATAGCTGTATTGCATCCTGCTTTAAATCAGATACTGTCAGTTTTGGTAGAGGCACACCATCCCATGTTCTTCCCTGCGTTTTTAACAAAGCTCTTTCCAATTCCTTTCCGGTAATTTCACGCATGGTACTTCCGGAACGATAATAATATTTACCGCGAAAACTTATTAAAGATGGATATTTATCAACAATTATCTGCAGATACTCAAGTTCGCCTTTATATAGCAAATTCACATCTGCAATGATTCCCATTGTATCTGTAATCTTATTAGGAATTCGCTCTAATAAATCTCTTGCATTATCAATACCTACAACATTACCATCGTCATCCGTACCTATGTATATTGTTCCACCATAAGCATTGGCATATCCACATATCCATTTTAAATATTCATCCTGCCATGATTCCTTCCACTCTATAGATTGATGTTCTTTTTCCTTCATATATCCACCAACTTTCTAAATTATAGCTTGTCCACTTTCTTGAAGAATTTTTCAAAATACATACACATACTTTACCAAAGGTATTTTACTACCGCTATCTTATAGGAACTGAAGATACAGAAATTTTAGTTCCTTCAAGACCATTTGCTTTTAGAAAATGTTTTAGTTCCTTTCGATTTTGTATGCACATCGGTCCTAAAATAATTTCAGGAATTGTTCCTGAGCCCCATACCGCATCCAAACACAATTCTTTGTAACTCCGAATTCCTTTTGACGACATATAAAAACTTTCTTCCGTCAGACACAATTGATATACAAATTCATTAAAATGCTTTTTTAAATTTTCATATAGCTCTGGTTCAATATCATTTTTCATCAATTCAATTAAATGCATTGTTCCTTTTATTGAAGCAGAATCATGATATAATCTTACCTCATCTTCATCTACAAAAGAATTATCTTTCACAAATTTCGCCACTTGTAAGTATGCACTCGTTGCATAAACATACCCACCTTTACGAAGGAGTTCCTCTATGTTACTACTTTTCACATCCTCTTGTTTATTTATTGCATTCGCTATAGTCACAAGTGAATTTCTTATAAATCTTTCTTTTTGTTCAGTTGCATACAAAACCTTGCCTACATCATATATCCCTATCCCAAAAGCTGTTATCGCCATTCTTTGCATTAGTACTCGTAATGCTGATACATTAATACCAATACATACCCCCGTACAACTTGATGCATATCTATCCCAATGCGTTAGATTATCTCTCTTTTCAGACAGACATAATGCATACGGATATGTTTTTTCTTTACAACCTTTTATAAATTCCTCTTCATGTAACTCAACGCTTTCCTTTATTAATCGAAAGCATCGTTTAGTAATTTCATCATTTTCTTTATCAATGATTTCTTTAAAATCATTGATAAAGTTTTCTGGTTTATAATATAATTTCTTTGCGTCATTTGAAGATTTTAAACTTGTAAGTCTAAATGTTTTACTTGACACTATATTATACAAAGCCTCTAACGAGGTATAGTGATAAAATATTTGTGCCGGGATCTTTTCTGTTTCTTCGAAGTATTTCATCTTATTATAGAACTCATTCATTTTTTCCGCCTCTATGCATATCTTGCGTTATTATTCGTATATCATTAATCCTTGTCCACTTCTGTAAAGAAGTATTCCAATGTATCTACAAACATATTTGCGTCAAATAATTCTTTTATCTGCTCCCTGTTCATCCAAGCAACCTGTGCCACTTCATCCGTTGTGGCATTGCCTAAATCAACTTCTCCGTCATATTCAAATAGCCAAACATCCATAATATCATTATAAATTTTTCCATCAATGATTTTTCGTGTCTTTGTAAAAATAACTTGTCCATTTTTCGGCATCAAATCAACGCCAACCTCTTCCTTTGCCTCCCGGATTGCTCCTAATAAACTATCCTCTCCTTTTACAACCGAACCGCCTACACATTCCCACATCAAAGGGTATGTCGGCCTGTTTGCGGAACGCTGCGAGATAAGGTACTCTCCCTTAGAATTTCGAATCCATACATGCACCACCAAATGGTAGCCATCTATCGGTAACTGTTCGCCCCTGACATGGTCTTTTCCAAGAAGTTCTCTATTCTCGTTATACAAATCCCAAAATTCTGCATCCGGCACATACTCCACAATATCCCCAAAGTCTGCATGTAAAGTTTTGCAGATTTTGCTAAGAATCGTGAGACTCACCTCTTCATCACGGCGAAGCTTTGTCATTGTGTTAGGAGCAATTTCTGCCTTCTTACGCAAATCTGATTTGCTCATTTTTTTGTCAACTAATAGTTTCCACAATTTATTGTATGATACTGCCATAACAATGTCTCCATTCACCTTCAATAATTATCAATTTCCTACCTACAATCCATTATCTGTTTCATTAACTCTGAATAATCTATTAAATTCATTCTACTTTTTATCGTCTGTTGAAATCTACGAGCATCCTTAGAGAAATATGAGTTAGTTACCATTATTCCTGCTGTAACTCTGTCCGCTTCAACAGTTCCGTATAGTTGTCTAACAAGTCCAACATTCACAGGATGCTTAGGTGCTTTCTTTTTACACTCAGCATAAATCACCAAATCACCTAACATTGAATTATTAAGAACAATCAAATCTTTGCCACCATCTCTTGTCTGTTTCGTAAGTTGCACATTATATCCTTTTCTTTCAAATAATTCACAAACCAGTTCCTCAAACTGTCTAGGTGTAATTTCTTGAAGTATTTCTGGTCTTAATGCAACTTTATCCACAAGTGAATGCGTTACTACCTTTATATCATTTTTTAATTCGTCTGGTACTCTAATATTTTTTCGTTCTGGAACAACTATCTCTGGATGTTGTAGAGATATACCACCTTTATATGTATATATTTGATGTATATCCTTTTCAAAATCAAGAAAATATTCGTTAAGCCCCTCGTCCTTTAATTTTGTATGAAGCTTTTCAGCTATTGTTCTAGGTGTTAAATTTTGCTTATCAAGTTCTTTAAAAATACCTTCTACAATACTCTCACTCGAGATACGGGCACCAAGATAATCACTAATAAACAATAATATCTGTCTATCTGTTAATGGCTTTAACTTTATTTCATAATCAAAATTTATATCAAATATATTTTCTCTAGCAGTACATATATAACACCCTCTGGCATTTTTAATATGCTCAACCATTTGTTGTTTATATCTATATATTTCGTCCAAACCATCCACTAAACAAACAACATCTGCAAACTCAGATGGATGTTTCCATATTCTATTTCCCATCTGTGAAAAAGCCATCGCTTCATACCAGATTTCCTTTCCTTGTTCTTCTAGTATCTTTCCAATTATATTTAACAAAAAAGTTTTACCACTTCCTGCCGTACCTGTTATTAAGAATTTGCCATATGGATTCATCCTGACAACATCTAAAAGTTCCTGTAACTCGTCCCTTCTTATAATCTCCATACGTAGCTTTCCTTTCGTTACCCAACCAACTTATCCAACATCTCGATAATCTTTTCTTTTTCGCCACTACCATTAGTCTTAAATCTCAGTAATGGAACTTCATACAGCTCCATTATATGATTTTTCAGCAAATCTCTTGAAGCCTGAATGGTATCCTCTTTATGGTATTCATATCCGTCAACCTCAATCGCCAACACAGGCTTTTTACCAATTCTGTTATAAATCAGAAAATCTAAATGTGTTGCTGGATTCATTGCATACTGACATTCCTGCTCATTTAATAATTCTGGATTCTTAATCAACATATTCAATGGAAAATGACAAACAACATCCAAGCTTGAATACTTGTTAGCGGAGATAATGTCCTCTATCAATGAATACATTAGATTTTCCGAATCATATTCTGATACTTTTTTGTGCTTCTGCAAGTATACCCTTCTTTCCTCAGTATACTGCTTGTAAAGGTAATCAAAAATCGAATAAATCTTGCTTTCAGTAACCTCAAAATTATTATACTGAATGTAATCAATCAAATCTGTTATATTGTGCTCTTTTGATTGCTCATTTCCAGTTACAACCAACATCAATTTCTTTTTGGCTCTTGATACAGCAACATTGATTAAATATGGATCATCCGCAAAATCAGATATTTCATCATCCACGGTAGATATAATAATATTCTCTTTCTCCTTGCCCTGGAACTTATGCACTGTAGCAGCATCAATATCTGTTATCTCCTTGCTTAATGCTTCTACCTGATTTTTGTACGGTGCAATAATTCCGGTTTCTTCCGGATTGTAAACATATTTTGGTATAATCTCATTTTTAATAACATCTATCTGGCGCTGACTATAATGGTTACGCTCATGATTTCCCGCCACTGTTTTTACTACCGATAAAACATCCTCTTCACCCTTATCCGTTGTCATAATAATCAATTCACCACGATAGAATTTCTGGTTACAGAAATTTATTATTTTGGGGTGACATCTATAATGTTCCCGCAACAATGTTTGTGTTACATTTGGCATAACATCCAAAATGGATTGCAGAAAACTGTTTGTATACTGATATCCTTCACTCACATTAAAACTGTCAAATATAGCTTTTGCTTTGGCTTTTATATCATCTGTAACAACATTAGGAAGTTGCTTGGTATCACCCACAATAACAACATTCCTTGCACAGGACAATGCCAACGCACCAGTTGCAATATCTACCTGTGATGCCTCATCCATGATAAGGTAATCATACACCACATCTGAATTCAGGCTGTTTCTTGATGAAAATGTTGTACTTAATATAACCGGATACTCAACCAGTACATCGTATGGCTCCTTCCACAAATTATCTTCACTAAAAGTTTTTCTACTGCTGTTACCTTCATACTTTCTTGCCAGTTTGTCTTTTAGGACGACCATTGACTGATTGCATAAATCCTCAAGCAAATTTTTATTAACACTATTTAAATACTTTTCAATATCTGCAATTTCCGCAGACAACTCCGCCTGCTTTGCACGATAATACATTGCTTGAAAGGTTGTAATTATCTTTGAAAGATCCTGCTTATAAAATCCCAAATCGGTTACTCCATATTTAAATAAGGCTTTTATCTTAAACCAAAATTCTATTGCCGTTTTCTCTTCTGAAATCAACTGGCACTCCTGCCACAATACCATCCATTGCTTTGAAGATAGTTTTTTCTTGAACTTAATACTATCTGTATGAACATCTGATTCTTTAACATATTGATTGAAATATTCCTGTTCAGTAACCAACTGTGAAAGTTCCTGCCTTAAACACGCCAGTTTTTCCTGCTTATCAAAAACACTTTTTAACTGACTGGATTGCTCTGCTATTCCCTTCTGCAAAACACTTGGATCTTCTCCCTTTTTCCACGATGAAAAATCGGGATAAGCGGCGTCCTGATGCTCAACAAATAATTTCTTATTTTTAGAACTTCCTAATGTCGCAGCAACAAAACCCAAATTGTATTTTGGAGAAGATAATTTTTCATATACGTTTTCTGTTGCCGAATTATTATTGGATACTATCTGTACCGTTTTCCCTTGCATTAATATATTGGCAATAATATTCAATATCGTTTGTGTCTTTCCCGTTCCTGGAGGTCCCTGTATAACACTAATCTGATTCTCCATGGCATTTTTTACAGCCTTATACTGACTGTTATTGCATCCAAATGGGAAAATTGGAATGTATTCGCGTCCTGTTCTTTTTCCTTGCAATGATGATGGATTCAAATACTTTGCTAAAGCTACATCACTACCCACAAAAGAAATCTTGTCAAACCTCTTAGACAATAGTTTTTCACCAGTCTCTTCATTCCTAATATTACTCAAACCTGCAATTTGCTTTATATATTCAAATACATTTGATGACTGACTCTGAGTAAGACATGATTCAATAATATGTAACTCGCTACGACGATAATCTCTTTCACTACCATCGCCAAAAGAGATATGCCAATACGACTCGTATGTACTCCTAAATACATATATTGCCCTAATATCAAAGAATTCTCGACCTTCTCTGCTAATACGATACATATTAGGATTTAAAACATCTGGCTCAGTCAACTTTTCTACATTCCTATATGAATACGAGTATGTTTTCCCAGTATTGAATTTTACATCCCATTTCTGGGTATCTCTATTGTACACACATGACATTATTTCAGATGTCTTTATTTCATCCTTGATAATTACCATATAATATCTTGTATTCATCTATTCCTCACTACTTCTTATCCGCACGCTGATTGCCCTTGAATTCCTTCTCCACATGGCAATGTTCCTGTTTACCAACCAACTTATCGCCTTCAAAATCCAGTTCTATAATATATGGCATCCAGTCAATAATTCTTAGGAAATCTTCACAACTAAAACTCTTATCATAAAAATTCAATATGGTGCTAAGAGCGGTACCATGGGTTCCCACAACAACCTCTTTATCCGCATTGTCTGACAAAATTTCGTTCAAGGCTTCCATGTTACGTTTCTGAACCATGGCAATAGATTCTCCACCTTCTTCATGATAATCATGATCCGCCCAGCGTTTCTGAAACATCCCATGGTTATTGCCTTCCGGTCCTTTTTCACGTTCCCTAAGTCTCTCGTCTGTTATAATTTCTTTTCCGAAAAACGCTACCGTATCTGCAATTGTATCCAAGCTACGCTTGTACGGACTACAATAAAACGCATCTATTTTCTTGTCCTTTGAAAAGTCCAATACAATTGCAGAATCTTTCTTTCCTTCTTCCGTCAAAGGTCTTGTTCTGTCTTCTTCCCAATCATGTTCCGGCTGTGCGTGACGCACGAAATATACTCTTGTCATACTGTGTCTCCTATCTCTTTTCAATCATCAAATGATGGAAAAATGCAATATCCTTATATACATCCATATCAGACACCCGCATCTCTATCTCCACCATTTTATCCTGCCAATCACCATCCTTGTGAATTTCCTGATTCTGTTGCATGTCCCAGAAGGTTCTCATTCCAAGTGTTTTCGTAATCACAAGTTTTGGACACCATTTCTCAATATCTGCATCCTCATAATAATGAATTGTTCCATACTTGGAAGCCATTCCATCATTACCATCAAGCAAGCTATGTGCATGTTCAAAATCATTTAAGAGTACAACCATCTGCATAACTCTTCCTGCACGGTTATGTTTCACAATGGAAATCTTTCCATCCGGCTTCAGGATTCTTGCAAACTCTTTTACAATATTCTCTCTGTCCTTGGCATACTCTAATACATTGTGACAGATAATCATATCAAAGGTCTCATCATCAAATTTACACAATTCATCAGTACTTCCGGTAATTTGTGTATACTGGTTATCTGCCCAGCGCATCTCTATACTTTCTTCGTCCGGTTCAATGGCTGTTACATCATTATATTCCGCCAGATAATTTGCGGTTACTCCAATTCCACTGCCAAAATCAAGTATCTTTTTACCCCGAATATCCCCTAATTGTTTCCACACAATTCGCTTCATAAGACACTCCCATGGTTGTAAATCTGTCACCTTTCTACTCACTATACCAACTCCATTTCATCTTGCTTTTTTACGAATCCATATTTTTTCTCTTCGTTCTTAAATGCTCATGCGCCTTCAGGTACGCTAGAAAACTAAAAGTTATCCACCATAATAATATGTTGTACCTATCACTCCATCAAGAGCACCGGATTTTAATAAACAAACCATATATCCTTCATCACCCCATTTTTCTCTATCTTTATGATATATTCCATATGTACTGGATGGTTCAAAACCAAATCTTGCATAGAGTTTAGGATTGCCTCCAAGAAACACTGCTCCATAACCCAGTCCTTTTGCTTTATTTAATACATGTTCTACAAGCATTCTCATGATTCCTTGCATTCTATATTCCGGCAAAACAGCGCTTTGCGATAACACTAATTGTGTGATTCGTCCGTTATCCGTTATAATGTCAGTTTCATGAAGTGCTACTTCTCCAACAATTATTCCATTCTCTAATACAGCCACAAGAGAAAGTTCGGGAATAAAAGTTTCTTTTTTTCTTTCTTCTATAAAATGTTCCATCATAAATCTACCAATTTCTACATTATGCTGTTCAGTAAAAGCCTCAAAAATTAGTTTATTTACTTCTTCATATTCAGATGGCTTTTCTGGTCTTATTATCACTTTTGATTTATTGATTTCCATAACTCACCTCTACCAGTAAAGACTCTCCCTTAGAATAATCTCCGCTTGTCCATTGCCAGTCCCTTTTCCATAACTTCATACGCAAGTATCACTCCATTTTCTACCGGATAACGCTCATGCTTTACAGTTGAAAAACCCAGTTTCTCATAAAGTGCTGCTGCCGGCAATGAAGCATCCAAATATGCCTTATCATATCTATCACTAATCTGAGCTTCGATATTTTTCATAATAAATGTGCCGTAGCCCTTTTTCTGATATTCCGGTGAAACATAAACTCTTGTGATATGATTATCCACGAAACAACCTGTTGCAACGATTTTTCCATCCATCTTAAGCACACTTACATAACCATTTTCGATATCCTTTGATATGGCGTCCTTGCTGTGATGATTACTGAAAAAATCCACTACTTCTGACGGATAATATTTAGGATATATTGTTTTAATTGTATGCTGCACCACATTGTATACAGCCTGTAAATCTTCTGGTTTTGCTAATTCATATATCACGTTGACTTCGTCTCCTTGCTATTTTCGCCTTATGACACCATATGTGCAAGCACCTGGTGTCGCAAGGCTCATTTTTATCATAATCTTGCTCCATATTTTACATATCAATCCACTGTATAAATGCAGTCTTGTCAGAACTGTTATAACCAGCATTTCGATAGAAATTCAATGTACTTTCTTCCTTTGAACCTGTAAGCAACATCATCTTGTAGCAATTATTCTCTTCTGCAATTTTCTTGGCAAAATTTAGGCAATCTGTAGCATAACCTTTCTTTCGATACTCCGCATGTGTTACCACATTTTCAACAAATGCATATGGGCGAACATTTCTTGTGAGATTGGGAATAATCACACATACGCAGGATGCCACGATCTTGCCATCAATCTCACAAACAATAAGATGATGATTGGCATCATTTATAATATTCTCCCATGTATTTCTTAACTGCTCTGAATCTTCCGGAATGCTTTTCTCATGAAGATACAGGTAAAGCTGTAATATTTTATCTAAATCATTTTTGTTTGCTTCTCTAATCATTTTCTTATACCACCATCTAGTTTTCTTTCTCTTAAATCTCTACACTAAATTTGCCTCTGCTCCACAACCACATAGGTGTATGAACATCTATAGGAACCAAATTCGTACCTTTAAGCATCTCCTGCCACCTTTGTACTACAATTTCCTGCACATTACCTTGCCCTGCCTCTTCCGAAGAAATAACCCCCAGCCTCATACTTGCCTGAATCACATGGGTATCCGGAGCCACTGTTATATTTTCTCTATCAACAAATTTCACATCTGTATATTGTTCCACCACATACAGCCAGTAGTTGCAAATTTTATTGCCACCCAAGTATGGGAATTTTTTCTTATGCCTTGCAATGTACTCTTTAATCTTCTGAACAGAATAATCATTGTCACTAAACAACTTACGGATATCCCCTGCAAAATCATTTTCTATGGTTTCACATAAAGTTCTCCATATAACAGGCTGCTTGTTAGGTTGCAGGGCAACTTTATACTTTACTAACTTCTCTCTTAATTGTTGCTCAGCCATACTGATTACTGCTTTTGTATCAAAAACATCTGTGGTATCTGCATCATTATATGTCTTATTCGCACATTCCCACAGCGTATAGGAATTCCTTTGATAATTCAGTGCCATGGGTAATGTAAAATATAAATAGTTTTCCCTTGCATATTTGTCTAATGCCGGATTTTCATCTTCCGGCATTTTTTCACCGCCAAGTCTGCCTGATTTATAGGCTTCTAAAAGAGCATAAACCTTGTCTATATCAAACGCATGCAACTCCGCATTACCTCCTCCTTTGCAATCACTATCCAAGTAATCTATTTCAATTCTTCTACCCATTTGCCATTTTCCTTGTAAAAGAAATACTCGCTAATGTTTTCATTCAAAAATACTTCCAGCATTTTATCCATTCCGTAAGCAAGTTTCTTTTGTTTCATTTCTTCTAATTCAATCCAGTAAACTTCTCCTTCATCGGAGGATGTAACCGTACCTTCAAACTTATCTGTTTTATAAAATAGCACCATATATCTTGTGCCATCCTTCTGAATCCAATCCTTTATTCCGCATAACTGAGGAGAGGAAATTTTCAATCCTGTTTCTTCAAACACCTCACGAATCACCGCATCAGCAAACGATTCCTCTTTCTCAACATGTCCACCCGGAAAGGTGATTCCTGAATAATCATCATCTTTTTTGTCTTGAACCAATACTTTGCTGCCATCAAACACCATGCACATATTGGTTATTGTCACATTTTCTGTTCTTGCCATTCCTAATACCACCATTCTTTCACATCAAAATCTCACTAACAAAATACTGTTCCTGAAAATGAATCTGCTCTTTAATCTGTTTCCCTGTAAAACTCACACCTTCAGGTGCAACAATCCACTTTTCTTCTATGTCATCATGCCTATGAACAATGGCAACAATCTTCCCTGTGAACTTTTCTACTGCCTCATCCACACCCAATATGTAAGCATCCTGTTCTTCTCCGTCCTGTGCCATGACCCCTTCTACATAACCATAATTAACTGGATAATACATATCCTTATGCTCTGGGTGAAAACTGCCCAATGGTCTGTCAACCGTTACGGTTACCGTTCTACCAATAACAGAATTTATTTCCACTTGCACCCTCTTAAAATTTTCTTCTAACGTATCTGCTCCATCCAAAACAATCTGCTTGCACAATAACAGTTTCTGCCATTCATCATGTTTCGCCTTGCTTCTCATATCGATGCTGCCGGTATCATATTTTCTCGCCCATTCGATAAACTCCATATGGTGTGTGTACATATCACCTTCTGGCATAATTCGGTCACCATATTTTTGTTTTTCTCTAATCTTTATTCTTTCGATTCTTCTTTCGGTATCCGTAACAAGCCTGATTACCAATGTAAACAGCGGAATCAATTCATCTCCCCAGTCTACCAACGAACCGGAAATTACTACATTATCATTTTCTGAAATATCTCTTTTCATTAAGGCGAGTCGTTCCTCTTTAGTTCTTTTTGTAGTATATTGAGGATTAGTCGGCAACCAGAAATAATCGTCTGTATCCATGAACCTATAACCTAACTCTTCGCTGATTTTTCTACCCAATGTAGAAGTTCCTGAGCCGGACGCTCCATAAATATGTATTACATTCTTCACTTTAATCACCTATAACTTCTTCGTAAAACAAATTATTCTATTTGCTTCTTCAAATCCCATTTTTAAATGAAATTTCAAACTATCTTTATTAACCTGCTCACAGTCACTGGCAAATTCTGTACAGCCTTGTTCCTTCGCCCATTCTTGGCAAGCCTTCAGCATATCTTTTGCCACCCCTCTGTTTCTATATTCCCCCGTCACAAAAATACCCTCCAGATATCCTACTGGGCTTGTATCTGTTCCTTCTACATAATCGTTCCTCAATCCACATTGTGCAAAACCCATAGCCAAGCCCTCCAACAAAGCAATAAACACTACACAACTTTCCTTATTTAGGTAATCACGAAACTCATCTGTTAATTCTTCAATGGTATGAGATTTCCACATCTGTATTGCTAAACCTGCAACGGCTTCTGCATCTTCAACAGCTGCTTTTTTAATTATCACTTTCATTATTGCTTCTGTTTAACTTATACAAATCACTTTCTAAATATTTTCTTATCTTCTGTGCAATCTCTGACTTTACAGCCTTTTTTCACTACCATAGGTCTAACCAAATCCATCTCCTGCATATCTCGGAAATATATGCAAATGCTAGTGTCCTACATCATTAAATTCGCCACCAATTTGCACTGCCTTTACCTGTAAAAATGAGTATCCTTTTTCATGGGCAATATTCTTTGCAAGCATAAACATTTTTCTGCCTATACCCTGCCTGTGATATTCCTTCAAAACACCCATTACTGCAAGCTCTAAAGTATCTTTTCCAGTCTCTTTCAAACACAGAGATCCAATATATTCTGCATCTTGAATTGCCCCAATACATATCTGTTCTGTACTCTCCGCAATATACTGTTCTTTTGCTTCTTCAATTGCAAACCAATCAGGCAATGCTTCTAAAATCTTTCGCGCAGCTTTTTCTTTAATCCATGTCAATCTTATTCTCCGTTTGTCTTATAAATTCAACCTACAAACTCTACCTTATCTAGAATACCACAATAAATATTCATTTTCAATAAACTCTCGCAATTTCTTGCGAATGTCTCTCAACGTGCTTGCGTTTGCCAATACTTTCTGCGTTTTTCACACTCCATCTGCATCACGCATTCATTTATTACTACAAATAAGTCAATGGAACCCATGCCCCTCTCTGCATTAACTAACTGCCATTCCATAAAACTTCTCCTCGAAATACTTTGTAGGTACTTTACCTGAAATCACATGATAACCTTTTTCTTTCAATTCATTATTAAAACCATAAATGATTTTGTAAGCATAACCTCTTGATACTCCGAGAATTTCTGACGCCTCTTCTGCTATAATATACATTTTCATCGTATTCTCCATATTGAGTTCTCCTTTCCTGTTTTATTTTAGTACATATTTGTGTCTGTCAAGTATTTATTTTAAAGTTTTATACACAAATGTGTTCCTATGTGATAGAATAGGTTTATCAAACCATGAAAGAGCTGTTTTCATGACTACTGGAGAAAAGATTAAATGTTTTCGCAACATACATGGAATATCGCAAGAAATGCTCGGTCAACTGTCCGGCATAAACTCCGCTACAATTAAGAAATATGAATATGGTATTCGCAATCACAAACCGGAACAGTTACTGAAGATTGCAAATGCATTGGGTATCAGCATCAATACTTTTATGGATTTTGATATAGAAACTGTTTCAGATATGTTGTCCTTACTGTTTAAGCCGGACGACCAGATTGATATGAAATTCGAGGCAGAAAAGGACGAAGAAGGCAATTTTATTTTCGCTTGCTTCTCTTGTCGAGAAAGGCAAGCAACGCTACAATCAAGCTACCAAAAGACATCAGCAAAGCTAATATCCCAATGAAAATCGAAACGATCTCATAAGCTGTCATCGGCGCCACCTCCCTTCCTATGTATTCCGGTAAACCGGTATCATAAACTCGGGAGGCTACCACCCTGTCATGGGTACTTTCCTTAGACAATATCCTAACATACGAGCTTGTGTTTCCGCAAGGATAAATAAAATTATCAATCATTAAGGATAATGTCTATCATACCTTGCTTGCCATTAGTGTATGCCACCCTATCATCTGCATACTTACTTTCCAGTTCTTCCTTTAACTTCTGATACCGCAAAGCCATATTCTCATTAGCATTAAGATAATCTCTAAAGTGTATATAATTTTTCCACTCGGTTCCGTTCCATTTCACAATATGAATATGGTGTGTTCTTGTATCATTTTCCATATCGCCCATTACATAAAGAAGCTGATGTTCCACATCTGAACCGCGATAAAAGATTCCTTCCTTCTGTAACTGCTCATTATATGATATTATTCTATCAAAATCAGCTACTCCAACAGCAATATCAATAATCGGCTTAGCTTTGATTGCTGGTATTGCTGTACTTCCAATATGCTGTATATCAATAACATCATCACCTAATATTGATTTAAGTGTTTTGATTGTTTGAACAGCAATCTCGTCCCACTGTTTGTCATGCGGTTCAAGTTGCACTGTTCCTCTTTTTAATCCTAATGACATAATAACCTCCTTAACATCACATTACAATTTCACTATCAAAATATTGCTCCTGAAAATGAATTTGCTGCCTAATCTCCTCTTTTGAAAACGTTATCCCATCAGGCACAACCACCCACTTTTCTTCTACATCATCTTTTCTCTGAACAATGGCGATAATTTTTCCTGTAAACTTATCCACTGGCTCCCTTACACCTAATATATAAGCATCCTGTTCTTCTCCGTCCGGTGCCATAATTCCTTCAATGTAGCCATAATTTATTGGATAATACATGTCTTTATGTTCAGGATGATAACTCCCTAATGGTCTATCGACAGTAACAGTCACTGTTGTCCCAATTATAGAATTTCTTTTTATCTGTGAATACTTCTCTATCAATTTCGGTTGAATCAAAAGGTATGTCCAATTCTCAGGCAGTTCATCCATTAGCACAACCTTCTCCATTTCGCTATGTAACTCTTTCGCAAACTCCGTTATCTCTGCAAAACAAAGTAAGCCAAAGGATTCCTCTCCAGTATCATTTACTCTGGTCTTACCCGTTACTGAATATACACATATTGGTTTAATATCAAATTTGATAGCACTAGTTTCTTCCTGAAGTTCCCTTGTGGCTGTTTCAAGAATATTTTCTCCTGCTTCTCTGTGCCCTCCCGGTACTTCATAGGTGTCTCTTTCTTTGTGCTTGCAAAATACCCATTTGCCATTACTCTGTGAAATAATTACTGCAAATTTTAATAAAGAATCATCTACTGAATCATAAAACTTTATTTCTAACATATTCTCTCTCCATGTAAATCTAATTAAACTTGCTTTGAAACAAAATGTACAATTTCTTTCTTTGGTTCAATTATGTATGGTATCAGTTCTAACGGATATACCTTTGCACCATTCTTTAATTCATCTAACGGAACCCAGCAGAAATCCAAATCAATCCTTTCATTATCCAATTCATCATATCCATGAAATACTCCGGCTAAAGGAATGCTATCGTCAGCAAGATGAACATTATAATAAAGGCATATCTGATGACATGGTCTTTTACCCCATGGAAAATATATTTCACCAATTGCAAACAAGTTATCCACCTCTATTTTTGCATGAAGTTCTTCTTCAAATTCCCGCTTAAGAGTTTCCATACTTGTTTCCATCGCTGCTACATGTCCGCCAATAATAGCATAATCGTCATTCTTTGGACGTTGTAATAGGATTTTACCATCATGTACCAATATACCGCCAACTCTGTATGAAAATACAAAGTCATCATTTTTAAATAGAATATCCACTTAACCGCCTCCAATCATTACTTTTAAATATATCATATCATAATTACTCCGCCCACAAATAGAGCCAAAGTAGAGCCATTCGATAAAACAAATGCCGGAAGCCCGCATAAATACAGGCTTTCGGCATTTCTGTCCGTTATTCAAACTCGGCAAGTTGTTGTTTTATCTTAAACTATTTCGTTTAAGTTATATTTAAAATCTGCCGATATTTTACTTCATTTACACATTTTATTTTGGCTTACTGATTTTCTGTTGCCAAAGTGTTGCCACCAATATTATAAAAGAGTTCTTTTAGGAAATCAAGATTCAGCAATTTCTTTGTCACATTCATCAATTATATATTGTGGAATAGTATCATACTCAAGCGGGTTTAATTGAAAAAGATAATCATTTTCAATATGAAAAGTTTCATTTACAAATTTCTTTATTACACTGTTGGAGCTATTTTTATTAAACATAATTCTATAAATTTGCAACTTTTCGTAATTGCTTCCACTTGTATAATATAATTCTTTAAGTTTGTCCTTATCCTGTGTTTTTTCATATTCTACCTTGTAATCAAAATCAGAGATATACTTGTTACGAATAGACTCAGTTGCTTCTTGAATTTCCTGTTCCGTCATCAATCTGCTCATATTATTATCATGCATTTCCGGATTTTCTCTCTTATGAAAAATATTGGATAATAACTGCCATTCCAATCCCCCTGGATTGATAATATCTAAAAGTCTTCTTATGTATATAAGTTTATTTAATGTATCAATATTTGATGAAATATTCTTCTCTGCTATTTCACAAAATGACTTAATATTATCTTTCTTTATTTCCTTTTCTTCAAGAATCCCATTTTTAGTCGTTAAAAAAGACGCTTTAGGAGTTGGGTTAAAATTGTATGGCATATTATATACTACATCAATTACTGTATTAAATTCATGCGTCAACAATAAAACCGTTTTGTTTTTCAAACAATGTTTACCCATAAACAGCATATTAATAATTGCAAATTTTTTATTCCCATCAAAAGAAGATATTGGATCATCTAAAATAATAAGTTCTGGATCTTCCTTAATAACATTATACATAAACATAACTAACGCAAATGCGTTCTTTTCGCCATAACTGAGATGCTCCTCTACAGTTTGTATATTTTGATCTGCATCTAAATGCTTTAATACAAGTCGGTAATTTACCGTATCTCCTTCATCTTCAACTATATCCACAACATATTTGTAACCTGCATAATGTAAGAAATCATCGATTTCCTCTTTATACATCTCAATGGTTGCCTTTACTAATTTCTTTTGCTTGGCAATTTCTCCTTGCAAGCGTCCAGCTTTTTCCAACACGGTATCAAGTGTAGAATTTATTACATTGACTTTTTCTCTTGTAAGATCAGATTGTAAATGAGAAAAATATGTAATATCTATTTTATATCTTTCTAATTCATCTCGTATTTTCTCAACATTTTTCAATGAATGAAATCCCATATTTTTTAAATTATACAATTGAGAAAGGACTATTTCTACTTGTTGTTTGACCTCTATCAAATAATGTTTCTGAACATCTGAAATGCCAGAAACATTTTTCATTATATCTTGAATTTTGCTCTGTGTGTCTGCTGAAAAATATGGCAATAATTGTTCAAATACTTGTAGCATTTTATTTAATTGTTCCACCGTCTTAGGATCATATTCTTCGGCAACTCTTAATATGGTTTCCTTTTTTTCTTCAACTTCCCCAGAACAATATGGACATTGTTCTGCCATATCCAAATATGTTTTCCCCTCTAATTGCCACTTAATCCACTTAACATTTGTATTTGATGAAAGATATGGCTTATACGGTTCTAATCCTACTGGAATGTTTGTAATTTTGTTTCCTTTACCAATTCCTTTTCCAATTGCCCCCGTAGTAGAATAACCACTTTTAGCCTTACCAAAACCATCCAAAAACTGTGTAAAGTTTTGTATTAACTCATCTAGTTCTGGATGATTTTGAAAAGTAACACTTATTGCTTTTAATAAATTCTCTATTTCCTGGATATGGCAATCATAATCCGGACTTTTAATAAATATTTCAAAACTATTCTTAATTAATTCAGTAGGTTGGTATACATAATCTTGTACATATTTTTCATTAAAAATAGCAACTCTATGTATCTGCTCATAACCACTTACATTCGGCATATGATCTTCAGGTGCCTGAACATACTTAAATGGTATTAATTTTTTCTTTTGTTCATCATCATCTTCAATAAATGCCTGTAATGCTTTTGAAATAGTAGATTTACCCGTTCCATTTACAGCATATTTAATGTTAAGTGCACCTTCTAAAATATTAATTCTACCTTCATCAATATTATTACAATTTTTTACTGTTATATCCATCTATTTTCCCCCATACATATTAAATTCTATCACTATATGGCAACGATTTAATATAATTTTCCATATATTTATAATCTGGCTTTCCCTCTTTGGTTGCTGGCAACTTGATTATAACCTCCTGTATATGTTTCCTATACTTTCTGCCATATGAGTACTTCGGCTTCTCTAAATCTAGAACAGTCACTAAAAAGAGTGCATTGTATTTATTTAAGTTTTTGTTCCTACCAACGGTCAACGTTGTAGAACCTATAAAATCTCTATCCATATAATTTGTATACCCAACAGAACCCTGTCCATCACAAATAAATATAATGCAATTGCCTGCGGTAACGAGTTGCTCGTTATATGCAACTTTCTTCATCACGCCATTATCATTTTTCTTTGCCCCTATGTAGAAAATATCATCACCCGCATCTAATTCTCCAGCGTTCCCGCATTTACAATTTTCAAACCGAAATAATCCATCCTTCCCGCCAAGTTTGAACTCTTTCCAATTTTCAATATGAATCTCATCCGTTTTTTCTTTAATATTAGTACTTACAAGATTTATTTTAGTTTTCAATACCCATTCGGGAACTTTATCTGGTATTTCAATATTTGCTAAAACTTTATTAGCTTGTCTACCATAATTAAATCTATAAGCATTTGATCTGATTACCATACACCAATACAATTTTTCTTGGATAGACATTTCTTTCTTAGGTGATAAAACGTATAAATCCCTTCCACTGTAGTATGGTTCTGTCTGTAAAAAAGTCGATAAAACGCTGCCACCTGCTGCGCAACTCAACGTACCCGCCTTTTGTGGTTCTATCCCATCTATCCTTGCAACTTTTGCCACCACACCGTTATTAGAGGCTGTTCGAGCCACAAAATTAATTCCATTCACATCATTGTTATCTACAATTTCACAGTTTGACAATTCCATATTAACCCCATATTTAACTTCAAATAAATCACTAATTTTCATTGATTTCACCACTTTTCACCAGATATGCCAAATAACTATTGATAGTATCCTGAAAATCTCTCTGTGTGAGCTTAGTATAATCAGTTTGCATATATGCCTCACACAACCATTCATCTTCATAAGTTACACAATGCCTAGCCGACAAACCATCAACAACATCTCTATTTCTATACAATTTGAGCCATTCTTTCTCGATACTTTCCCACCTGTCTAATGCGTCTATTCTTCCTAACTTCTTTCTTTTTACAAATCCATCATTTTTACAATATCCAAAAAATGTCTCTTGTGTGCTATCATGTGGTGTATGTGCCTCCCAAACCATAACACATACATTTGTCCCAGTCGGATAGAAAATATCATCTGGCATAGAGAAAACGGCTTTCAAAGTATTTTTCTTCATTAACCGTTCTCGAACTTCTTTGTATTTTGTTCCAATCGCACAACTCATTGGTACAACAACCACACCTATTCCACCTACTGTCAAAATATCCAATAAATGTTCCACAAATTCAAGTTCTACTACATCTTTTTGTGAGTATGGCGGATTAATAAGCCCTATATTAATATTCTTACTTTTAAGTTCATCTGTAATACTCTTATTAAAGCAGTCACCTTTATAAATATTAGACTTCCCATCTTTCCTAATTATCATATTGGCAATTGCTAAAGTATAAAGTCCATCATCAAACTCTACACCATATAGACCATTCTTACGTATATTCTCAATTTCATCAGGATTTGCGTCCTTAAACATTTTACTCATAGCAGTTACTAAGAATGATCCCGAGCCGCAACATATATCCACAACCCGACTATTTTTATTTACACCAGCCAAATCACACATGAACTCCGTTAAGTGTTGAGGTGTCAATACAATTCCTAATCCACTACCATCTCCACCTGAATATTTAATAAACTCATGATAAAATACACCTAATGCATCAACTGTACTATCTGCATAATCCATCATGGGTTTTATTTTCATTTCAAGTTGTTCAATATACCATGTTATTGATTTTGAATGTCCTAAAGGTATTTCCGCAAATTTTGTATTATCCTGAAGCGTACTAAATACCTGCTTTATATAATTGATTCTGTTACTTTTTATATCACTTTCCTTCAATACATTTTCAATAGCATTTTGAATATTCTGCATTACAATTTTATATGAAGTGAGGGAAGAATAACTTTTTGAAAAATCCTCATCATTTAACGCAATCAAAATTCCTGCAATAAAAATAGGTTTGTGAGCTTCGGTAACTTTAATTTCTCTAAGTGAATTATGCATATCGATAGCTGTATTTCTAATTTCATCTAAAGAATATGCCTTTTTTAATTTATTTCCTTTTATTAATTCGATATAATTTTGAGGTTCAAGAATGATATCTTTCCCCTTCTTCAACGCAGTATAATTATCCTGTCCTTGAATCCAATAAAAAGTGTCTACTTTCATATTATCTACTTTTGTTCCACTTATTGCAATTGCAATAACATTATACTCTTGCTTTAAAAATTTTGCATAATAAAGCACTCCATCGACTGCATATCCGCTTGGCCTATTCAATTTTTCACTACAATGCTTTTTTACAGTATTTTTACACTCCACCACAATAAGCGTATGTATATCATCATTAAAAGTAATAACATATTCCGGCTTAGCTTTACCTTTACCACCTTGTGAAAAGTCATTTAATTCACATTCTTTGGGTTTTCCTCCTGCCATCTTAAGAAGCCTTTCAATCTTATCAACAGTTGAAACATCACCTTGCGGGAACACATACCCAAACTTATTTTCTCCAATTGAGCACTTCATTTCTCTTAAAGTTAAACTCTCCGTATACTGTTCAATTGCCATTATGTATCCCTCCAATTATTTATTTCTTGTTTGTAACAGATAATCATCTATATCAATTTTCTTCACACGCCACGATTTACCTATTTTTGAAGCTGGTAGTTCTTTTCTAGAAATTAACCTTCTGACTGTCTTATCACACACTTGTAGATATTCTGCTGCTTGCTGAATTGTCAAAATTTCATTGTTCATTATTCTTCCTCCCATAATAGATTTATAATATCATACCCACACTGCTTTTTCTAGTATATAGAGGAATATTGTGGACATATTTGGACTTCTTTACCAGAACATTTGTTCTTCCTTTTTAATTATAACATCCTATTACACAAAGTCAATACAAACATTAAAATGCGGAGCATTTTCGCTCCGCACCTAATCACACATATATCAGCTCTCTTGTCACAGCCTCCTCTGCTATACTCCGCACATTATTCATAAGTCTTACCCACTTCATCTGATCACTTTCCTTTAATTCTTCCGTAATCCCTGCACCAGCTTTCATCTGCTCCACAAGAAGCTCCATTCTCTGATAACATTCCTCATCAACCTCATGCAGGTACTCATTTAATTTTCCGTCCATGAGAAGCCTGATATATTCCCCTCTGCGGTGGGTTTTCAAATACTCCCACCGCATTCGTCCATATTTGCCAATCTCATAGTGCGTACCCTCCGGCAATTCTAAATCCGGATAATATAATCCGTGTGCCCCAAGTGTGTACCCTATTCCGTTTTCTCCAATGATATGCCTCTCCATAATCTGCTCCTATCTGCCACCTCTGTCATTCCTGTAATAGTGGCTCTGTCTGTTGTTTTCTCGTTCCTTCACTTCCTGTTGCTTCCGCTGCAACCTCGCCTTTAAGCTATCCGACTCTGCCTTGTTTCCGGTCTGCTGTTCCCACCTTGAAACCGCCGACTGATAATCGCTGTATTCCGCTTTAGAAGCTCTGTATTCAGTCAAGAACTCCTTCACATTCTTATATCCATAACCTTGCACGATACTTGATAAATACTGCTTCATGCTGGCTATCTGCGCTCTTAACTGCTCCGCCTGTTCCTGCATGTGATTGTCAATAAAAAAGTCCCACTTTTATCGGAGAAAATTCCCCACTTATTTTTGAGCATTTATCGGCGGGAATTCCCGCCGATAAAATTCTGGCTCTGACTATTCAAATACTCGACT
>Ga0129310_1000965_pt1 | contig 28691 bp, 32 predicted proteins | sample Go1ome_2_FD_94433 | JGI IMG/M metagenome (GOLD analysis project Ga0129310, IMG submission 94433) | Western lowland gorrila individual fecal microbial communities from Wisconsin, USA - Go1022A metagenome | ecosystem: Host-associated > Mammals > Digestive system > Large intestine > Fecal | place... | reverse complement strand
ATAAGGCAAATCCAGTGTAACACACAAAAATATCCAATCCATAATTATATTCAGTTGTCAAAGATCAATATTTATATCAAAGTGCGGTTAAAATCACCGACTTTTGACACCCACATCATAAAAAGAAATTAAAAAATTAAAAAAGGAGAAGATGTATTATGAAGGAATTTAAGTATGTTATTACAGATGAAGTTGGTATCCATGCTCGTCCAGCAGGACTTCTGGTTCAGGAGGCTAAAAAGTTTTCCAGTACCATAATGATCATTAAGGGTGATAAGAGTGCTAAAGCTACATCCCTTATGAAATTAATGGGTATGGGAGTTGTTAAGGGTGATGAGGTTACAATTCAGGTAGAAGGCGATGATGAGGATGCGGCTGTGGCTGCAATCGAAGCATTCATGAAAGCTAATTTCTAAAGAATTAAGATCCTTATTGGATTTACTTTGAAAGGTAACAACTGATTTTTTGATGTCGGAGTTTCCTCTATGGGCAGCTCCGACATATGTCTATAGTGAGGAGGTAGTAAGATCATGATCATATATGATGGAAAAGCTGTATTTGAGGGTATTGCCATAGGCAAAATCAGTGTTTATACGAAACAAGAACAGTTAGTTAAAAGGATAAAGGTGGATGATCCGGAAGCTGAGAAGAAGCGTTATGCTGATGCCAGAGAGGTGGCAATAGAGCAGTTGAAGGGACTTTATGAAAAGGCTGTAAAAGAAGTGGGAGAATCGGGGGCTGAGATATTTGAGGCACATCAGCTGATGGTTGATGATGAGGATTATATTGAGTCTGTTGAAAATATAATAGATACAGAAGAGGTTAATGCAGAGTATGCTGTAGCTCAGACTGGTGATAATTTTGCCAAAATGTTTGCTGAAATGGAAGAGGAATACTTCCGTGGAAGAGCAGCTGACATAAAGGATATAACTGAGCGTGTGCTTAATGCATTATTAGGGGCTGGATCTGGTGGAATCGAGACAGATGAACCTGTAATAGTAGTGGCGGATGATCTGGCACCGTCAGAAACAGTGCAGATGGATAAGGATAAGATTTTATCCTTTGTTACTGTCCATGGATCTGCTAATTCACATACTTCTATATTGGCTAAAACAATGAGCATTCCTGCAATTATTGGCTGTCCTATTCCGCTGTCTGACGAAGTCAATGGAAAACTGGCGGTAGTTGATGGATATGAAGGAAAGGTTTATGTAGAACCGGACCAGGAGCTTCTTGCTGAAAAGAAGAAGCTGCTTCTTCAGGAAGAAGAAAAGAAGAATCTTCTTGAGAGATTAAAGGGGAAAGATAATATTACCCTGGACGGACAGAAGATCAATCTCTATGCCAATATTGGAAATACTAAGGACCTTGGCCTTGTGCTGGAGAATGATGCAGGCGGAATTGGTCTCTTTAGATCGGAATTTATATATCTTGGATCTGACGATTATCCTACTGAGGAAGAACAGTTTGCAATATATAAGCAGGTTGCGCAAACCCTTGCTGGAAAGAAAGTTATCATTCGAACTTTGGATATTGGTGCAGATAAGCAGGCAGACTATTTCGAGTTACCGAAAGAAGAGAACCCGGCTATGGGACTTCGTGCTATAAGAATATGTCTTACAAGACCTGAAGTTTTTAAGACGCAGCTTAGAGCAATACTTAGAGCCAGTGCATTTGGTAAGATATCAATTATGTTTCCGATGATCATATCGGTGGATGAAGTAAAGAAGATTAAGAAGATAGTTGAAGAAGTCAAAGAATCTCTTGATGCTGATGGATTATCTTATGATAAGAATATTGAGCTGGGTATTATGATAGAGACTCCGGCGGCTGTAATTATTGCTGATGAGCTTGCAGAAGAAGTTGACTTCTTTAGTGTAGGAACTAATGACCTTACACAGTATACATTGGCAATAGACAGACAGAACCAGTCACTGGATGATTTCTATGATTCACATCATCCGGCAATTCTGAAAATGCTGAAGATGATAGCAGATGCTGCTCATAGACATGGAGCATGGGCAGGAATCTGTGGTGAGTTAGGAGCTGACCTTAGTCTTACTAAAGATTTCCTGGCAATGGGTTATGATGAACTATCAGTTTCGCCTGGTAGAATTCTTCCTATAAGAAAGACAGTTCTGGAGACAAATGTAACTGAGTATAAGAAGGAAAAAGGACTGTAGGCTATGTAGATAATTGTATTGTAAATATTCGGAGTAAAATGCTATAATTTCATTTGTGGGGATTAGAAAGTGAATGATTCATTTCTTAAATGAGGTAAAGAGTTGAAGGATACGAAGAAAGCAAAAGACGTGAAGGATACGAACAAAGAAAAAGAAGTGAAGAATCCGTACAAGACTAAAGCGAGAGAGTGCATTGTGGCGTACCTGAAGGAGCATTCGGGCAAGCGATTCACTGCACGCGAGATATATAATTACCTGAAGGACGAGGTTGAGGGTATCAACCGCACTACGATTTATCGTAATCTTGATCGCCTGTGCGAGCAGGGTGAGCTCATGCGTTACAAGGAGCCGAACCAGGATGCATGGTATTATCAGTACTCGGAGGAGCATCAGCATTGCGACCAGCATATACATGCGCAGTGCAGCGAGTGCGGCAAGATATTCCATCTCGAAAATGATTTCGTAGACGATTTCGAAGAGAAGCTGCATAAGTTCTATGGACTGGACATCAATGCTTCCAAGACAATGATTGTTGGAAAATGTGAAGATTGCAGCAAGACTAAATCATAGTAAAAATGTGACGGATGCAGCAAGACTAAATCATAGTAAAAATGTGACGGATGTAGCAAGACTAAATAAGAGTAAATATGTGATTTATAGGACCATGTCGGAGTTATCTGATGTGGTCTTTTTGTATTTTTTATACTTTGTTATGTTTTGTTATATTTTATTATACTTTGTTATGTTTTGTTATATTCTTTTATACTTTGGTATCTATCTTTATATTTTGATATTTTTTGATATTTTTTGATATTTTTTGATATTTCTCATTCGATAAATATAAATTGCAACATATTTGCAAAAGTTATTGACAAACTGAAACTACGCCCTTATAATATGCAACTGTGTTGCAGAAAATTGCAAACGTGTTGCAAAATATATTTTGTCTATTGTTTATTTCATTTAAGTTTCCCAGGGGGATCCTGGAATAAGGAGGAAATTATGATAAAGAGAAAATGGTTAGCAGGACTTCTTACCGGCGCGCTGGCGCTTGTAACCATTACAGGTTGCGGCAGCACACCTGCGGAGAGCGAAAATGATACAACTGCCGTAATTGACATTTCGACAGAAGCAAAGAAGGCTGATTCTGCAGATGGAAATGAATCAACCAGCGGTGATGCGACGAAGGGGGCGGCGGATGCGTCGATGAAGATCGTGACTACGATATTCCCTGAGTACGACTGGGTTAAGACGATGCTCGGCGACAAGGCTGAAAATGCTGATATGACACTGCTTCTTGATAATGGCGTTGACCTTCACAGCTACCAGCCAACAGCTGAGGATATCGTGAAGATCAAGGAATGCGACATGTTCGTATATGTCGGCGGTGAGTCTGACGAATGGGTTGAGGATGTTCTTGCATCTGCTGAAAATGAAGACATGGTTGTAATCAACCTTCTCGATGTGCTGGGGGACAGCGTAAAGAATGAGGAAATCGTCGAGGGTATGGAGCACGAGCACGATCATGAAGAAGGTGATGAGCATGAGGATGCAGATCATGAAGAAGGTGATGAGCATGAGGATGCAGATCATGAAGAAGGTGATGAGCATGAGGATGCAGATCATGAAGAAGGTGATGAGCATGAGGATGCAGATCACGAAGATGAAGATGATGAGCATGAGGATGCAGATCATGAAGATGGCGAAGAGCATGAAGATGAGGATCATGAGGACGGCGAAGAGCATGAGCACGAGGAAGAGAAGGACGAGCATGTATGGCTCTCTCTGAAGAATGCTTCAGTGCTTTGTGAGGAAATAGCAACTCAGCTTGGAACAATCGACGAAGCAAACAAGGATTACTACATGAGCAACTATGAGGATTACAAGGCTGAGCTCGATGCTCTCGATGAAGAGTACCAGGCAGCTGTGGACGCTGGATCAAAGGATACAATTCTCTTCGGCGACAGATTCCCATTCCGTTACTTGGTTGACGATTACGGACTTAACTATTATGCAGCATTTGCAGGCTGCTCTGCTGAGTCAGAGGCAAGCTTCGACACAGTTATCTTCCTTGCAGGTAAGGTTGACGAGCTCGGACTTCCAGCTATCTTGACTATCGAAGGCGCGGACCACGATATTGCTGAGACGGTTAAGAAGAATACAAAGTCAGGCGACCAGAAGATTCTCACAATGAACTCGCTTCAGTCAACAACTTCGAAGGACATCGCAGAGGGCACAACTTACCTGTCAGTAATGAGAAGCAACCTGGACGTTCTGAAGGACGCGCTGCAGTAAGTCGATTGCTGCGGTGAAGTAGGTACTGTAGTAAGTAAAGTGCTGTGGTGAAGTAGGAATATACGGAGATTGAATATGAGTACAAATATTGAGAAGAGAGTCCCGGTCGTTTTGATCACGGGTTACCTTGGGTCAGGCAAGACGACCCTCATGCAACACATTTTGCAGCAGGAGCAGAGGAAAGTGGCTCTCATAGTAAATGACATGGGCAGCATCAACATCGATGCTTCCCTCATCAGTAAGACTGGCAACCAGGTTGTTCAGGTCGAAATGGTGGAGCTACAGAATGGATGCATCTGCTGTACCCTAAGAGATGAGTTCATGGCAGAGATTGAGCAACTTGCGAAGGACGAGACCATCGAGGCTATCTTTGTCGAGGCTTCGGGCATCAGCGAGCCATCTTCCATAGCGGGTGCATTTATGATGTATGCCGAGGAATGTCCGGATTCGCGCGTGTTCCTGAAGACCATCGTGTCGGTGGTCGACGCGGACAGAATCTATCGCGAGTTCCTGCACGATTTAGAGTCTGAAGCAACGACAGAGAAAAATGTAATAAATGCCGATACAGAGACCGAATCAGCCACAGACAATTCGGCCGCTGATGCATCTACTGTAGAAGACGGCGACATTATCAACTTAATCATGGATCAGATAGAGTTCTGCAACTTGCTTCTTCTGAATAAGACTGACCTCCTGGACAAGGAGCAGGTTGAGGAAGTTCGTACCGCTCTTCGAAATATCCAGAAGGAGGCAGATATCATTTCGACCATAAATGGCAATATCGACCTTGACTTCATCCTCGCTCAGGAGGACTTCGACTATGAGAAGGTGCTGGACTCGGGCTGCATCCAGAGGGCGCTGAACGAGTGCGAGTCGGAGGACGAGAAGGCGTGCATCGACGAATACGGGATATCGTCATTTGTCTTCGAAGAGAGGCGTCCGTTCAACCGCGATGCCTTTAACAAGCTCGTCGAAAATTATCCGAACACGCTGATCCGTTCGAAGGGCTACATCTGGTTCTCCGACGACGACAAGCACATCCAGCTGTTCGAGCAGGCGGGGCGAAATGCATCTATCACCGAGCTGTCTGAGTGGATGGTGGCGTGGACCGATGAAGAGCTCGAGCGTGTCAGAAATGACTTCCCAGACGCATTTGAGGACTGGGACGATGAGTATGGTGACCGCATCAATCAGATCGTTTTCATAGGCAAAGGGTACGAGAAAGCTGACATTGAGGCACTCGTGACAGGCTGCCTGGAGGGGTAGTAAAATATTTGTAGAGAATTGATGGGTGTTGTGTTATATTTCAGTTAGAAGGTTGCAGTGATGCAACTGTGGGCTGGTCGTGAGACCCAGGTCCTACCTAATCGGCGGGGAGACTCCCCGCCTTTTTTAATTTGATGAAATGAAATGATAAATGACCTATAATATGGTATATTACGGTATATACGTTGAAGTAAAAATGGTTCATATCATTTCGAAGGAAAGGAGAGGTATAGTGCGCAAATTTCGTGGGATTTTTGAGGTAATAAAAATATTACTTAAGATTATACTGCTCGTGGTCGTGTTAGCCTTTGTGCTCTATTCCGTTTTTGTTTTCGTGATTACGTCCCTTTGGCATACCAGCGCAATACCTTATTATACCGCGGATGCTCTACTCTCACTTTTGCGGGACGCAATCATCGCTGGCTTTTTGGTATTTGTGTTCTTGATAGTTCGAGTGTCGCGGTACAAGCCGAATAGGCTGAATACCGAAATGAAGAAGGAACTTCTTGAAAATGGCATGTCCGACCGTTTCTTTGAAATTGTCGACCAGGGCATCGAGCTTCACAAGAAGTATCCAAATGATTATTTAAATTACAATCAGTTTGCGTTAATGGGCGCGGAGGGCTACATGGTTCGCGGCAACCTCGAGAAGGCGCTTCAATATCTGGAGCTGATCGATGAGAAGAAACTTCGTGATAAAAAATACAATTCGGTAGATAGCTGGCATAGTATTCTTTTTTATCTTCTTGTCAAAATGGAGCTAATCGTGGAGCAGCTCGAAGCAGCAGAAACGGCGGATTCTCCTGATTCAACCGAGTTTGCAGGTGCTGATGTCGGAGTTGTTAGCGATATTGCTGAAGGAAATGAATATGTACCGTCTACGTTAGTTGCGCAGGCTGACGCCATCTTCACAGAAGCTTCCGCCTTCCGAGAGAAGGACTACGGCAAGATTCCGGAAGAAGATATGCTCTTAGATGAGATATACACGCTTAATTCATTTATCCACAAAGACTATTCGGCTTCGCTGGATTATTCCCAGAAGGTGATCGATAACAAGATGCATCGCGAGAACAAATTGATTTCCGGGCATTTGATTCAAGCTTACATATACCACAAGCTTGGCGACCGCGCGAAGGTTGACGAACTTTTCGCCCAAATGAACCAAATCATGGACGTTTCGAAGAGCGGTATCTCGCGTGACACTTATGAGTTCTACAGGAAGAAAATCGAACGTGATAACGGCAATGTGCAAGTGTAAAAATCTTATTTAGAATAACAAAAGAAAAGAAGGTTAGAAGGAGGCAAATCATGTCAAATGTATTAGTAGCTTATTTTTCAGCAACTGGAACAACTGGCGCCGTAGCCAAGAAGCTGGCTGCAGCGATAGGCGCCGACACATACGAGATCGTGGCGGCCGAGCCATACACCAACGCAGATCTCGACTGGCGAAACAAGTCGTCCCGAAGTTCCGTCGAAATGAAGGACGAATCCAGCCGCCCTGCAATCGGTGGCGCTGCTTTAACAAATCTCGACGCGTACGATGTCATTTTCCTGGGTGCGCCAATCTGGTGGTATCGCCTGCCGACCATCCTGAACACCTTCATGGAGAGCTACGATTTCAGCGGCAAGAAGGTCGTCCTCTTCGGAACATCAGGCGGCAGCGGCCTCGGTGGTAGCAAAATGAAGCTCGAGCCAAGTGCATCGGGAGCGACGCTGGTCGACGGCGCCATCCTGAACGGTTCCAAATCCGACGACGACCTGAAAGCGTTCGCCGCGCAGTACATCTAGCTCTACATCAAGTTCTTCATATAGCCGCCATACAAAGAAAAGCAAGTTGGTTAGATACTTCTTAAACCGGAAGCTTATCAAAACGGTTAACATAACTCCGAGTTAAAAGAGTTAGGAGCATTGATTTCGGCTATATGCTTCCATATGGAAGAGCAGTCACCCGTTTTGGTTAAAAATCATGATTTTTGACCAGAAAAAAGAGAGAGTTTCGGCTATATAGATTTGTATGAGAGAGTAGTCACCCGTAGCACGGAAGATAACGGGTGACTCCTTGTCAGATATTATTCATATAGCCGAAAGGGTTTCAAAAAAACGCTATGTAGAAGGAAATTTCCGGTCAATGTTACGCGAAACGGGTGACTCCATCCCGGAAACATTCCATATAGCTGCCACATATAGAAAGCAAGTTGGCTAGACATATGATAAACCGGGAGCTTATTTAGATGGTTGACATAATTCTTTGATTGAGCGTATGGAGCGTTAATTAAAGAGATAAGAGCATTGATTTCGGCTATATGCTTCTATATGGAAGAGCAGTCACCCGTTTTGGTTAAAAATCATGATTTTTGAACAGAAAAAAGGGAGAGTTTCGGCTATATAGATTTGTATGAAAGAGTAGTCACCCGTAGCACGGAAGATAACGGGTGACTCCATGTCAGATATTATTCATATAGCCGAAAGGGTTTCAAAAAACACTATGTTGAAGGAAATTTCCGGTCAATGTTACGCGAAACGTGTGACTCCATCCCGGAAACACTCTATATAGCCGCCACATATAGAAAGCAAGTTGGATAGATACTTCATAAACCGGAAACTTTTCATAAACCAGCCACACATAGAAAGCGAGTTGGATAGACATATGATAAACAGGAAGCTCTTCATAAACCAGCCACATATAAAAAGCAAGTTGGTTTGAGAAGATAATCAAGATAATAAGGAAAAGGTTTAAAATAATGAGCATTTTGATTAAAGACACTACAAGAGAAGAACGTGAGAGAATCGTTGCCGAGTCCCTTGGCAATATCAATGGTTCGTGCGATGGTTGCATGTCTGGCCTCGCAGAAATGTACCAGGACTACATCGATGGCAAGAAGGAAATCCGTGAAATCAACATGGAGTTCCGCGCACACTACGAGTCAGGCGTCGATGGTCCAGAGAAGACAGACTGCGGCTACAAGTGATAAGGCAACAAAACAAGTAATAAAGTTAGGAATTAGATTATGAATATTCAGATATTTGGCACGAAGAAGAGTGCCGACACAAGAAAAGCAGAGAGATTCTTCAAGGAGCGTGGGATCAAGTTTCAGTTCGTCGACCTAAAGGAGAAGGGGCTCAGTAAGGGCGAGTTCAACTCCCTGAAGCAGGCGGTTGGCGGTATCGACAAGCTGATCGACGAGAACGCAAAGGACAAAGATACACTTGCGCTCCTGAAGTACACAGCTGACGAGGATAAAGAAGAGAAGCTCCTTGAAAATCAGCATTTGCTTGTGCAACCAATTGTCCGAAATGGCAAGAAAGCAACGGTTGGCTACCAGCCAGACGTATGGAAAGCCTGGGATTAATTAGGAGGTATCACTATGGAACTAAAGCTTTACATGTTCGAAACTTGCCCTTTTTGTCGTAAGGTTTTAAATGAGATTGAATCTAGCGGACGTACCGACGTCGAGCTACACAACATTCATAAGAGCGAGCTCGACCGTATGGAGCTCATTAGCGTCGGCGGCAAGCAGCAGGTGCCATGCCTCTTCATCGACGGCAAGCCAATGTACGAGAGCGACGACATCGTGGCATGGCTCCGCGCAAATCCACAGCAGGTATAAGGAGTTAGAAATGTTTGAACGTATTGAATATATAGTAGAACGAATCGATGGAGATTATGCATTTCTGAAAAATGAAGCTGCTCCCGATGAGGAATTAAAATGTGTCGCAAGAGCACTTCTTCCAGAAGAAATCCAAGAAGGTACAAAGCTTGCGTACGAGATGTTCCAATATAGCATTATATAGTCATATATAGTTATATATAGATAGTATTAATATAGTACTAAGTATTAATATGATTCTAAGCATTAATACAGATAATTTCGAATCAATACTAAGTATATTAGATTAGAGAAGGATGACATGAAGGTAATTCGTTTCGGAAATGAGAAATCAGAGAATATCCTTATTCAGATGATTGGAATGCATGAGATTCCATTTCTCGAAAATGAGGTTAAGCTCATTCGGGAGTATAGTGGCACGGATGATTTCCAGCTGCACGCGGTGAAGGTGGACGATTGGAACCGTGAGTTGTCGCCGTGGGTGGCTCCGGCTGCATTTGGCGATGAAGATTTCGGCGGCCAGGGTTGGACGACGCTTAAGTCGCTGCTGGATTATATAGAAAATGAGATCTACGGGGAGCGAGAGGAGTATTATCCGCATTTGCATCTGGGAGGATACTCGTTGGCGGGGCTCTTTGCGCTGTGGGCGTCGTACCAGACGCATAAGTTCGAGGGCGTTGCGGCAGTATCTCCCTCAGTTTGGTACCCAAAGTTCGAAGATTACATTTCATCAAATGACATAATGGCGTCGCGGGTGTACCTCAGCCTCGGCAAGAAAGAATCTGCGACCCGAAATGAGATGATGTCCCAGGTGGCGGACATAATCCAGCGAGTGCGCGACGAGCTTGAATCCGAGATCAAAGTGACGCTGGAATGGAATGAAGGAAATCATTTCAAGGATCCAGACGTCAGGATGGCAAAAGGATTCGCGTGGATCCTAAATGAATTATGATTTAAATGAGTCACCCTCACGTCCGACGTAACAGGTGACTCATTTTGAATAAATAGATCAAAAATTATGTAAACTAGTTAGGAGATTATCAATGGTTAAACCGATTGTGAGAGATATGTTCTTCCTTGGGCAGAAGTCTGAGACTGCGACAAAGGCTGATGCACAGGTTGCGATAGACCTTCAGGATACACTGGCGGCTCACCGCGCAGGCTGTGTCGGAATGGCCGCAAATATGATTGGCTACAAGAAGCGTACCATAATAGTATCGATGGGCATCGTCAATCTCGTTATGAATAATCCTGTGATCATCAGCAAGTCAGGAGAGTACGAGGCCGAAGAAGGATGTCTATCATTAGAAGGTACTAGGAAGACAACACGCTACAAAGATATCGAAGTAGAGTATGAGGACACAAGCTTCAAGAAACAGAAGCAGAAGTTTACTGGGTTCCCGGCACAAATCGTCCAGCATGAAATGGACCACCTCGAGGGAATCATCATATAATATTTTAAAATGAGTCAAAATGAGTCAAAATGAGTCACCTCCACGTCCGACGTAACAGGTGACTCAAAAATGAGTCAGCAGTTACGTCGGACGTGGGAAGTGACTCATTTTAGAGGGGGAGTAGGATGGGATATAATTTTTTTAATATTAAAGAGGTTCCGCCGGTTTTTAATAATAAGTTGAACGAGTTCAGTGCGTCGGTCGGCGCGGCTATCAGCAAAGGGGTGAATATCCCATTTGCGGACAGCAATGTGTCGTATGTGCTGAAGCTGCAAAATGAGAGGCTTCGCAGAAAGGGAGTCGACCTGGAATATAACATTTATACGCGAGACCCAAGCGACACGAATTTCATCGCAGGAAGCGAGTGGCGGGATGCGCATTATTATAGCGCCGTGTGCAACAATCGATTCGGTGTTAAGAGGATTGTGAGGAGAGGCGGAAAGGTATCTTATAATGACGACAAAAGGTCGGTCATGTACGGGACGATCACGGATGTTTTAAATGGGGTGCGTCCCGACAATGATCCTTGCAGCTGCCCGAATTGCGGTTCGGTTTCCACGGTTGCGGGCCTACAGAACGGCTGCTCGTATTGCGGGACGAGATTTAAGATGGACGAGCTTTTTCCGAAGATCACGTCTTACTATTTTCTGGAAGAGCCGGGCATGACTTCGAAGGAATTTAAGACCGGATTTTTCAAGCTGTATCCCGTTGCGGCGATCTTTATGTACATTTTGTGCTGCGTCCTCAAACCGGAAGTTTATCTGCCGTGGAACCTCGTGACGCATATGTCTACGATGATCGGAATGATTATCGGTATTGGCCTTGGAAGCTTCCCGGTTGCATATGTATTTTATGTATATTTCCTCTTCATGAGGCTAATTGTGAAGACGATTGCAAATGCAGGCAAAATGGGTACGGCCGGTTCTAGAAGTGTATTTGAGTCGAGAATGAAGAAAATCAGCCCTGAGTTCTCGTACGAATATTTCACGAGCAAGGCGCTGTCGCTGATCAAGACGGCGGTCTTCTCGCAGGACGAGAGCGAGCTTATGTTCTATGAGGGCGAGCCCCTTGATCCGAAAATGAAGGACATTATAGATTTAAATTACGGCGGCGCACTGGGCGTCAAAAGCTTTGTCGACGAAGGGCAGTATGTTACGGTCGTAACAAAGGCTTACTTCGATGTCATTTACGCAAATGACAGCAAAGTAACTGCAAAATCCCAGGTTTTCAGCGCGACATTTAGACGCCGCACCGATATACCAGTCAACTTCAACTTCTCGATGACGCGAATCGCGTGTCCATCCTGCGGCGCGAGCTTTGACGCAACGAAAATCAAAAATTGTCCATATTGTGGAAATAGATACGACGGCACCTCAGACGACTGGGTTCTCGTCGAACTCAAATGAATCAAATGAGTCAAATGAGTCACTTCCACGTCGGACGTAACAGGTGACTCATTTTTGAGTCAGCAGTTACGTCCGACGTGCGAGGTGACTCATTTTGGTTTGGGGGATTACGATGTGTAACTTGGTTTATTGAATTCTCTCGCAATATCGACGTATAATCTACTTAATCAGAGTCGACACTGGTTAAGGGTGTACCACTATTTGATACACGGAAAGGGTGTTTTATGGATGATACGAATAAGGAAATACTGAGACTTCTTAGTGAGGATGGTCGCATGAGCTTTACCGAGATTGGGCAAAAGCTCGGCATGTCCAGGGTGGCCGTGATGAAGAGGGTGAAAAAGCTGGAGGAGGATGGCGTAATCCGAGGCTATAAAGCTATCATTTATGATCCAGATAAAGTAAAAATGTTCATCGAGATAATAACGGTCGATGGCGACTACGAGGATTTGCTCGCCTACCTCAACCGGACCGGGTACGTGACCGCGCTTTATGTGTTGACGGGCACGAATCGCATTTTTGCTACAGCTGTTGCTCCTGAAGTATCTGAATTAAAGTACCTCGCGCGGATGGTCAGCAAGAAGTTTGACGACAAGATCAAGTCTTTCAGCTGCCACGGCGTCAAGGAAATTGTTAAGGATATTGACGGAGGTGTCGACTATGATAGAGCTGAACGAGAGCGTATTAAGAGAAATGAATCGCTACCTAAATGATACGACTATAGAGGAGATACTCATAAGAAACCGCAAAATGTTTCATTTCAAGGTAATGTTTACCATCGAGCAAATGGCGCAGGATATTGACGTGCTGGACCTGAGGCCGAGGGCGTATAACTGCCTGAAAAGGTACGGTTACAACACGGTGGGCGATGTTGTAAATGGGGTCGAAACGAGGGAGGAGGAGTCGAGCAAGAGGCAACTGCTGAAGATCAGAAATCTCGGCCGAAATACAGCCGAAGAGATATTGATGAAAATCTTCTATTATCAGTTCCTCGTCCTACCCGACGAAAAGAAATGCGATTACATGCAGAAAATCGTAACCGCCAACCAGTAAAATGAGTCACTTCCACGTTGGACGTAACAGCTGACTCAAAAATGAGTCACCCGCTACGTCCGACGTGCGAGGTGACTCATTTTTGCCATTTACATTAGTAAAGTTCTTTGATTATCCTGTGCTTTTATACCGTTTAGACGGTGGAGAGAGAGTTTGAAGAATGGCAGTATATGTGGGGACATATTTACTGTTTTCTATGCTCAGGATAATCATATAAAGGTAATTTTTCAAGTATCATATATCATTAGCACATTACATTTCATATATCGCTGAATACCGCACTTATTCATGGAGGCTTTTCTATCCAGGAGGGCTTCCCTGATATCGGTATTACTTCATTACTAATACTAAATGAATACTACGTGTTACCTTTATTAAGTGCATTCTAGCAAGCATAAGCATCTTTTCTCCATCTATTTGACAACAATCGCGACATTTCTATTGAGATTATTGTTTGTTGCAGATAATATATTGACAAGTAAAATGGTAGGTAAATAAAATGGCTATATAATGAAATGGAGGTAGTGGCAATGATTATGTATGGCTATGGAAATGATCCAACTTACAACTTAGTCGTTATTATCATAGGAATATGCGTAGGCTTATTGCTTATGATTTTTTATGGTTATCTTTTTAATTATTACATTATAAAAGAACTTAGAGAAATGAATAGAAATATAAAAGATTTAAATGATACTTTAGGTTATGGTCTTAAAAATGTATGTATGTCAAATCAGGCACAACCTAAGCAGCATTATCAAATGAGAAATAATGATGGACAGCAGGGATTAAATAATAATTCAAATGGCTTGAATAATAACGGATTGAATAATAATTGAAATAAATTATGTAAACTAATTTATGTAAACCTAGAGGAGTATAGTCATGGGAGTTAGATCAGATAAAGCAGTAGAAAATCATAAGAGTTTTCACACTTGTTCAGGTTCCGTCCTTGAAGCATTTGCAGATGTGATTGGGATAAATGAGGCGGAAGCAAAGAAGATATCGATGCCATTTGCGGGCGGAAGAATGGGCAAATGCGGCGCGGTGCTGTCTGCCGAATACATTCTGGAGCAGAAGTACGGCGAAAATGCAACTGCCAAGATCGAGGAGTTCGAAGAGAAGTTCATTGTGGGCGACAAAGGGTCAGTGATGTGTACAGATCTTCGCGGTAAAGTGCCAGGATCATGTAGAGCGTGTGTGACTGATGCAGCCAAGATCCTCGAAGAAATGTTATCTGAATAGATGGAATAAGAAAATGAGTCACCCCCACGTCCGACGTAACAGGTGACTCAAAAATGAGTCAGCTGTTACGTCGGACGTGGAAGTGACTCATTCTGACTCATCTTGACTCATTTGACGATTGATAAAAAAGGTAGGTGTTGTATGGATATTAAGGATTTAATTAAGGAGAGGCACAGTGTTCGTCAGTTCAAGGACGTGAAGATTGAGGAGGCGAAGCGCACTGAGCTGGATGCTCTGGTTGCGGAGATAAATGCGGAGACCGGCCTCAAGTTTCAGGCCATTTACGATGATCCCGAATGCTTCAATACGATTATGGCGCATTACGGCAAGTTCAAAAATGCGGTGAACTACATCGCGCTGGTCGGCGACAAGGATACCCCGAATCTCGAGGAGCAGTGCGGTTACTACGGCCAGAAGATTGTCCTGAAGGCGCAAGAAATGGGCCTCAACACATGTTGGGTTGGCGGTACTTACGGCAAGGGAAAATGTAAAGCGGACGCGCAGCACGGCGAGAAGATCGTCTGTGTTATCGCAATAGGTTACGGCGAGACTGCAGGTGTGAAGCATAAGTCAAAGCCTGTCAGCAAGCTATGCAATGTTCCTGAGGAGGAGATGCCAACTTGGCTCAAAAATGGCGTAGTTGCGGCAATGATGGCTCCGACCGCCCTTAATCAGCAGAAGTTTTATATATCATTTGAGGACGGAAATGTAACTATTACCTCGAAGAGAGCTCCGTATTCGAAGGTTGATCTCGGCATCGTGAAGTACAATTTCGAGGCAGTTACAGGACGCAAAGTTATGTAGATGCTTTAGATTATGTAAACTAAATTAACGTGCTAATATACTAGATATTATCCATTAATAATAATGAGTTATGTAAACTATATTAATTTATTATAATACTTTAATTCTCCATAAAAGAAAAATACGAAAGTTAATAGTTCCATAATCAGTGTGTTTTCTGATGACTCTATCTGATATCATATCGTCAACGGTAACACAAATGACGACTTGAAAGGAGAATACGAAATGGGCAAAAATGATCGTTTTAAGAAAGTTTATACACAGGGTACAGTTACAGTAACTCAGATTTGGGTTGATAAAGTGACTGGCGTAAATTATCTATATCACGAAGATGGATATTCAGGCGGCCTAACTCCACTGCTAGATAGAGAGGGAAAGCCATTGATTACTCCGGTTATCGAGGAATAAAAATTTGTAATATTAATCTCAATATTCTTACCCCCAGAAAATAAAATAGTGTTGAAAAGAGCTTTATTCAAATGGAGTAAAGCTCTTTTTTGTTTGTTACAAATTAACATATTTTTGACTTGAATAAATAACATGGATAGATTATAATTTTGCTAAACATACGCAAAACTAATAAGAATGCGGAGGATTGGATAAATGTTATATTCCTATGCTGAAAGCGTTAAACTCTTTGAGGGTAAATACAATTTAAAAAAGGCTGTTGAAGATGGAAAGATTTACCAGATAGAAAAGGGTATATATTCTGACCAAAAGTATACTCCGGAAAATGTAATTATAGCTGCAAAGTATCCCAAAGCTGTATTTACTATGAATAGTGCATTCTATTATTATAATCTAACTGATGTAATTCCAGAAAAGTATTATCTTTCTACAGATCGAAATGCATCCAAAATAGCTGATAAACGAGTAGTTCAGATCTTTGAAAATAGTTATCTTGTAATGTTGGGTATGACTATGATGAAGGTTAATGGAGGTACTATAAATATTTATAACAGAGAAAGGCTGCTTGTAGAGCTATTGAGACATAGAAATAAATTGTCTTTCGATTATTATAAGGAAATCATATTAAGTTACAGAGAGATAATACATGAATTAGATATTCGCTTGATACAGGATTATGCATATGAAGTACCTAAGTCTTCAAAAATTTTAGAAACTTTGCAGTTGGAGGTTTTATGATAGATATAAATGAAATGATCCAAAAGGAAATAGAGAATGGCTATGGTGATGCTAATGCGCAGGCAAAGGTATGCCAGTGAGTCACCTTGCACGTCCGACGTAACAGGTGACTCAAAAATGAGTCAACAGTTACGTCGGACGTGCGAAGTGACTCATTATCTAAAAAGGAGGATATCATGAGCAGATTAAAGGAACTTAGAAATTACATCAACGAAGAGCTGTATAAGATGGAAGACATCGAGGAGCGTACCGCCGCAATAACACATCTAAATGGTGTCGCTCTAGCTGCTACAATTCTAGCTAAGAAGCGTGGCTTTGATCCTGAAGTTGCTGCGATGGCAGGTGTGCTTCACGACCTGCACGCATACAAGACTGGTTCATACGAAGAACATGAGCATAAAGGTTCAGAGCTTGCTCGCCAGATACTTGAAGAACTCCAGCTTACAAATCCTGATGAAACAGAAATGATATGCTCAGCCATATACCATCATGGCGATAAGCTAACAGTAGATAGTCCATTTGACGAACTGCTTAAAGATTCTGATGTAATATCGCATACGTTAAATGATCCAACTAAGCCAATAAAAGAAAGAGAGCAGAAGAGATACGATACTCTATGTGAAGAGTTAGGACTACATTAAAAAGTTACATGTTGTAAAGATAGTATTAACAACAATAAACTATTATTTTATTATTTCATGACAAAAATTGAAAAATTGTATTCTCTAGAGGAAGCCTTAATTGCTACAGATAATATGAACTATAGAGAAGGGGGAAGTTACTATGTCAGATTACAAAAACTATTTCTATGAAGATTTTAACGACAATTCAATCCTAGACACTGCCGCTCAAATCCCTCTTGATAAGATCCCGGCAATGGCTGAATCATTTGAGCAGCTCATCGGTATTCTTAACAGGGATGAATCGTTTAATGGTCTTGTTAGAATGAAGTATAACAAAAAAGCTAGTCAGACATTTCAAAAATCTAAGGATACAAGGGGCTTTTTTCGTGGAAATATTGTCAATGCAGTTGGTGACAATAAAGGGGATTATGCTGGCGAGATAGAGTGGCAACACACTTCTGAATCCGAACTTGCTGTAAGTTCAGTGATGTCAATTCTTTCATTTATAACTAGTCAATATTATCTATATGAAATCAATAGCAATCTTGATGACATCAGCAGTACCGTGAATAGTATAGAAAGCTTCCTTGAGACGGAAAAGAGAAGTATGATTGATTCCAAGATTAAGTATCTGCAGGAGCTAATTGAATACATCACGGATATACAGAATAATCCAACTGAGGTTCAATCATGTCTTACAGAGTTGCAAAGAATTAAGATAGAATCATTTGCTGATTATAGGCTTTTCTCCATTAGAATCGATGAAAAAATAAAGTTGATGAAGAGTGTTAAGAAGCAAGATGAAATGAAAAATTGTCTCGGTACTCTTTCAAATTATCAATCCGAGCTTTGGTGCTCATTATACCTGTATGCAAATTGTAAGTATATAGAAGTATTGCTGGCAGAAATCTCAGATGAGAAAAGACTAGGTAGTATTCAGAATGATTTAGAGAGTTTGCTAGAAGAGTTTGAGGATTATTCATTAAGCATTTATGGTGCAGCGTATGAAAGTATAGATGAAAACAAATTATATGAAGTTAATGAGAATCTCTTTGGTTTAACGAAAACAGTTGGTATAGGTATACCTGGAGGAATGTTGAAGAATAAATCTCTTGATGTTGCTAAGGAAATTATGAAAAATCATAAGGACAAAGAGAAGACTGAGATTATAAATGAATTGAATGTAATATTTGAAGGATATTTTAATGATGCTCTTTATGATACACACACAACAACAGCACCAATCAGAAAGATATGTGAAGATATAAAGTTTTACAATATTCTGAGTAATCAACCAGTTGATTTTATTGTTAAAGATGAGAAGCTTTATATAAAGTATGCAACAGAATGATATAGCTATTAATGGCATATTTCAGGAAAACTAACATAAAAATTGAATACTAACATTTCATATGTTAATAAACAGAAAAAATGTTAGAAGGCGATTTATAGGCAGGAACTGTTCTATACCAGTTCCTGCTTTTTTGTGCAAAAAAATTCAGAAATTCATTTTATAAAATACAAATAACAAAAAAAAAAACTGAAAATATGTAAAGAGTGATACAAGTAAACGATTAATAAGAAGGAAAATGTGATATGAAAGATAATAAAGTACTTATTAGTTTTATAAGAAACTGGATACTACCTATTGCTGCTGTCGTGTTGATATGTTCTTTGGCTTTTTTCGTTGTAATGAAGTGTATTTCACAGGCAGGGAATACTGTGGAAGATGTGTTTGTAGGTCACGAGGGAAAAGTAACTACAATTACAGAAAGTGAACTAGATAATTTAGTTAAAAAGAGTGATTTATATCTAATTGAGTACCCACATAATGGATATGTTGAAGTAAAAGATAGCAAAGGAAATGTTGATTACTATGTAGCTTATCATGGAAGCGTAAAAGCAGGAATAGATTTCACTAAGGTGGAGTGCACATTGGATGAAGAGAATAATGTTATTAATATAAAATTACCTGAGTTGATAATAGATGAACCAACAGTTGATGTTGGAAGTATGGACTACATATTTATTAATAAAAAATGTGAATCAGAAACTGTAGCACATGAAGCATATGATTATGCGTTACAGGATTTGAAGAATCAGATTCAGAATGATGAACTGTTAAGAGAAACTGCACTAGAATCAGCAAAAACAACCGAAAAAGCATTGATAGAACCTTGGATAGATAAATATGGAGATGAAAAGTATGAGATAAATATTTATTGAAAAATATAACCTAGGTAAGTACATGTTGAAAATACATTATAAACATTATTGAGAGGAGGAAGTGAATTATGAAAGATAAGAAGGTATTATTATTAGTTTCTGTGATGGCTTTGGCTCTCATTGGTATATTTGTAATTTATTCAATAATCAATCATTCGGAAGATAATATTAATTCGGAAGCCGCAATAGATAATGAAGATGATAATCATGATCAAGAGGCTGAAAAACTAGAAATTGCTCAGATAAGAAATATATGTGAATTATCAACTCTTGAATGTGAGTTTACCAATATAGCAAAATCTGTGAAAGAACCAGGAACAGGACTAAATCATTGGGGAGAGCAGGAAAGGAAGTTCTGGATAGAATATAGGGTAAAAGTTAGAATATCTTATGATATAAGTCGTATAGAAATGAATCAAAACAATGATGAGATAGCTATATATTTGCCGGAACCTACAGTAACTAGTTCTATAATAGCTGATTCTTGGAATGAAGACTCTTACATAATAGAAAAGGATCAGGTTATTCAAAAAAATCCTATAACAGCTGATGATCAAACAAAGGCAGTATATGATTCTTGTGAAACAATCGAGGATGAGGTTAGAAATAATTCATCACTTATTGCATCTGCTGATCAGCAAGCTCGAACATTAATAGAGAATTATATAAATCAGATTGGAAAGCTGAATAATATAGAGTACAAAATAACTTGGAAGGAACATACTAATTCGTATTCTATGGAACCTGATAAGGTTGAAGATATAAATGAATAATTTCGCATAATACTTGATGATATAGTAGCCGTTATCATAGAAAATATAGTAGCTGTTATCATAGATAATATATATGAAGAGGAGTATAATAATCATTAGATTATTATGTGTTTTGTGACTTAATCTTATGGGGGTAAAATCGTATGAAAATATCAAAAGTAGATCATATAAAATCAGCTATATCTGTCGATAAGGATTCACAAAAGGGAATACTTTATAAGAATCCGAATGATGGAAAGAATGTTGCTGATATTGGTAGACATATAGATAAGCTGGTGGACAAGGCAGAGCGTGGTTTTGGCTCTAAGTTTAAGTACTCAGTGTCTGATTCGTTATCGAAAGAGGATAAGGAAAAAGCACAACAAAAGAAAGATAGATTCAAAGAAAATGTCAAGAAATCTATAGAGAACCAGAATATGCTTATTCAGCCAGTACAGATAGATGATGAGTTTGTGCTCGCTTTGTCTATGGTTCAGGGTGGTGAGGGCGCAAATGTTCTTTCGAGAAAGGCAAGGGAAAAGTCTGCATTTAGCAGATTCCTCTTTGATTATGCAAATCTTGATGAAGAGTATCGAATGGATAAGCTTAGAAGGATTAGACGTATCGTCTTAGTTTACTTCTATGGCCCAGATGCGCTGGATGATGAGATAAAAGGCGCCTTTTCAGTATGGGATGATCATAAGAAGAGACAGGGTGATACGGCGAAGTTTATAGAGCATACATTTCTAGAACAAAAGCAGAAACCTGATAAGAAGGAAGAGACCCAGAATTATAAGCTTCTTGCTGATACTATTCGCAACACTAACATTAAGTCGTATAGAGCGACAGATGATTTCGTTAAGGCAGCTATGTCAGAAGAAGGAAATGACCTGTTCTTTGATGATGCTGATCTAAATGCATTTTGGATATATCATATAGAGTCGGAAGTTGAGCGTATATATGCGAAGATCAAGAGGCTTAACAGGAATAATACGTACAAATTAGGCAGAGGCTATATTTGCGAGAAGGTCTGGAAGGGTATAATTAATTATATCTGTATAAAATATATAGCTATTGGTAAGGCTGTATTCAATGTGGCTATGGAAGATGTGACCTCAGAGGGCGATGAAAATCTTGGTGTGGTCGCTGAGCCTTATATGAAGGGTATTAGTTCATTTGACTATGAGGTGATTAAAGCTGAAGAGCGCCTTCAGAGAGAGACCGCTGTATATACAACATTTGCGATTAATAGTTTCCTTACAGCAACTGTTGAGATAGATAATAAGCATTATGATATAAGTGATAAGGAGCTGAAGATCCTTCCATACGCGAAGAGAAATATCTTGCAGTACTATGGAGGACAGAGTAGATGGAATGATTTTGACTTTGACAGTATGTCAGAGGGTGATTCTGATAAGTATCTGTGGAGTCAGATTAAGAGCATCCTTGAATCTATGAGAAATGAGAGCTTTCATTTCAAGACGGAGAATTATAGATGTGATTGGGATAAGAATCTCATATCGGAAATGTTTAAAGCCGACAGTAAGGCATGTGGCAAAACTGAGGTGACTCGATTCTATTCCAACAATATTCCTATGTTCTATGCAGTTAAGGATATAGAGAAGCTGATGTATAAGCTGTATGATGAGTATACGGTTCGCGTGTCACAGGTTCCTGCATTTAATACAGTATTTGTTAGAAAGAACTTCCCAGATTTTATAAAGAATGAGATGCATATAAATACTTCATTTTCTCTGGACGATACAGTGAAGTATCAGAGCGCTCTATATTACCTGCTCAAAGAGATATATTATAATCTGTTCTTGACAGATAAGGCTTCTAAGAGCGAGTTTCTTTCTGCCGTTCGTAATATGAAGGGGGCAGATAAAAAGCAGGTCTTTGCTACTAGGGATTTCCAGGCAAGAATAAAAGAGATAAATGAATCACGTGATTACACACTTTCTGAGATATGTCAGTTGATCATGACTGAGTATAATCAGCAAAATGACAAGTGGATGAAGAAGAAAACTAACACTGCCCAGAAGAAGAGACCTGATGGATATCAGCATTATAAAGCTCTGCTTCTTGAGGGATTAAGGAAAGCATTTCTATCATATATAGATAAAGATGAGCAGCTCTTTGGTTTTATCAAAAAGCCTTTACTTAGAGAAAAACTTGCTGAAAATGATTTCCTGCCTAACTTTTCTACTAAGAGATATAACGAACTGATTGAGGAGCTAGAGACAGAGGCTGAACTTCAGAAGTGGTATGTGACAGGAAGACTACTCACACCTAAGCAGGTAAACCATTTATCAGGATGCTTCAAAAACTATATACAGTATAAGTGGGATATAGAGAGAAGGTCAGAGAGTACAGGCAATAGACTTACTGTATCATGTGAAGAAGTTATTCTATACAAAAAGATTCTTCAAGTTCTTGAAATCTGTACAAAGCTCAGTGGTTGTATATCTAATATGGTCAGTGATTACTTTGAAGATGAAGATGATTATGCTAGATACTTAGCGGGATTTCTAGATTATGAATCGTCACTTGGTGATTATTCTGTATCGCCTTCTGGAAAGCTAAAAGATTTTTGTAGGACATCTGTTGATTCATCTGATGATACTGTAAGTATATACTACGATGGCGAGAATCCTATATTACAGAGAAATATTGTCTTGGCTAAGTTATATGGAAATGGACAGATAATATCTGATGTCTTAAAAGATAACAAGGTGAGTCTTGAGGATATTAAGGAATTCTATCGAAGCAAAGATAAGTTAACAGCTTATAATACAACTGGAACATATAATAGTATCGATGAACTAAAGGAGATAAAGAAGTACCAGGAACTTAAAAATCATGTTGAGTTTATAGACATAGTTGAATACACTGAGATATTAAATGAGTTGCAAGGTCAGCTGGTTAATTATACATTTTTAAGGGAACGTGATCTACTTTACTTCCAGTTAGGATTCCACTTTTCATGCTTGAATAATGATTCATACAAACCGAGTGAGTATGTAAGAATAGAGGCATGTGACAAAGTAATATCAAATGCTATACTTCATCAGATAGCATCTTTATATATAAATGGTATTAGTCTATATATAAAGGATGAAGCTGGTACTTATGTAAAAGATAAAGATAAGTCTGCCGGTGGAAATATAAGCGATTTCTTCAAGTATTGTAAGAATACATTTACGGAGTATAGTGATAGTCAAACGGTTTATAATGCAGGCCTTGAGCTTTTTGAAAACCTAGATGAACATAAACAGATTATTGATTTAAGAAACTATATTGATCATTTTAAGTATTATATATCTGATAAATCTGTAAATTCAGGTCGTAGTTTGATCGATATATATAGTGAAGTATTTGACCGATTCTTCACATATGATCTGAAGTATCATAAGAATATTCCTAATACACTCTATAATATACTTATGGGTCATTTTATAGAGACTAATTTTGATTTTTCTACAGGTACTAAAGATATCGAAAAAGATAAAAAACTGGTTAAAAAGAATCGTGCTTCATTAAAGATTATAAAGGCATCATCGGAACCATTTACGTATAAGGTTCAAGGTAAGAAGGTTGAATGTCCTGCCAAGAGTGAAAAATTCCTGAGAAATGTAATAAGCCTTCTTTACTACCGCGAGAGTAATACTCCGGATATAATCTATCGCGAAGGAACTATAAAGAATGCTGAACCAGATAATAAAGGAAAAAATGGTATAAAGAATAAGCTGGATAAAAGCAAGAATCATAAGCAGGAGAGAAACAATAATCATAAAACTGAGAAACTGTCTTCGAATCCATTCGATAGTCTATTAGATGATTTTTTACTATAAAATGTGCAAAATAGTATTTGCAGTAAAACTTCTTATGGCAAAGACATATATGATATAATATATCTAAAGTTTTTATCCGCAATTATGGTTGCGAGATATTAGAAACTCTACATTATCAGATGTAGGGTTAAGAGAGAAAAGCCTGACATAGTAGGCAATAACTTTCAGTCTCTTTTCTGATACCAATTCTGTATCCCATGTTAAGAGAGAATAGCCTGACATAGTAGGCAATAACTGATGTGTACTGCAAAACATTCCAATAATCATCATGCGTTAAGAGAGAAAAGCCTGACATAGTAGGCAATAACTTCCTGTCCAATTACACCTTCGTTCATTCGCATCTGTTAAGAGAGAATAGCCTGACATAGTAGGCAATAACCTTAACATAGATAACGCTTGATCTTTTTATTTCATTTGTTAAGAGAGAATAGCCTGACATAGTAGGCAATAACAGCAACTCCAGATAAGCATCCAGCTAATAAGCCGAGTTAAGAGAGAATAGCCTGACATAGTAGGCAATAACTTAGGATCGCAATCAAACTCGTCGTGACCTTTCAGTTAAGAGAGAATAGCCTGACATAGTAGGCAATAAGCTCGAAATACTTGCTTGTTTGGTTGATTTTTTCGAGTTAAGAGAGAATAGCCTGACATTTTCATCTAAGAAATCCAACACCTCTGGTGTGGCAGAAATGTCGCACTAGAGGTGTTTTTATACCTTATAAAAAATGCAACTCGAATCTTTACATGATTTCATAGATTAATCAGGAGGGACGGATATGACTGAAGCTATAAGAGAAAAAACAGATTTTAGAGATGTGATCTTTCCGAGTATTACGATGATTTTTGCTACAGCTTTTGTATTTGGAGGCTTTTATGTGGCATTGGGAAATGTGTTATTTGGCGTAATGATGGGGGAAACCTAAGTCTTGTGATGGGAGAAACAAGAAATAATCCATTTGACAAAACGAAACCGATGTGTATATACTACGGAAAGTGAAGACAGCACGAATCTTCAAGAGACCAGTGTCTCAGTAACTTATTAACCCCATGACGAAAAGGAGGACAATATGCGAAGTATTAGAGAAGACAATTCAATATGTAACATTGAGGCAGTAGTTGTCCTTGGTATGTCAGTGAGTTGATAAAGATTTAACCGTATATATCTGGATAACTAACACCTCTTTTGGTGTGGCAGAAATGTCGCACCAGAGGTGTTTTTTTAATGCCTCTATCATCACATGATAATAATGAGAAATAGCAGTGTGAAAAAACAGAAACAAAAAACAGAAACAAAACAGAAACAAAAACAGAAAAGAGGAATTAATTTATGATTACAATATACGGAAAATATGCGAATGCTATCGTTTATACGGTGGAGAATGAGCTTTACGCTCTTGAAGATTATGCAAGGAAGCAATTGCAAATGATATGCAACCATCCAAGTTCAGAAGGCAGTGTTATTAGAGTGATGCCTGATGTTCATCCTGGCAAGGTCGGAACTATAGGGCTGACAATGACTGTCGGTGATTCAATACTTCCAAGCCTTGTTGGCGTTGATATCGGATGCGGTATGACTATCGCGAAGGTAAAAACAAAGGGGCTTCATTTTGAAAAGCTTGACAGTGTTATTCGAGAAAATGTTCCTGTAGGACCGAGAATCAGAAGTACGGAGCATAAATATGCAGACAGAATTGATCTGTCACTTCTCAAATGTGTGAAGGGAATCAATGCCTCGAAAGCAAACCGAAGTATTGGAACTCTCGGCGGTGGAAATCATTTCATAGAAGTAGATAAGGATGACGAAGGTAATATCTATCTCGTTGTTCATTCAGGAAGCAGACATCTCGGAATGGAGGTTGCAGATTATTATCTTCGAAATGGACAAAAAGAAATGCAGGCTAAGAAGCAGGGATTTGCTTCGTATGAAATGACATGCCTATCGGGTCATTTGATGGAAGATTATCTTTATGATATTGAGATAATTCAGGATTTTGCCCGTCTCAACAGGGATGCAATCATTGAGTCGATAGTTAAGGGGATGAAATGGAAGGTGGATGACAGCTTTACCTGTATTCATAACTATGTAGATTTCTCAGGTGCACTGTCAGGAGATTCTGATAGGGCAAAGCCTATTCTTCGAAAAGGCGCAATTAGTGCAAAGGAAGGAGAGCGTGTCATCATTCCGATTAATATGCGAGATGGCATAATACTCGGAACTGGTCTCGGAAATCCAGACTGGAACTATTCGGCGCCTCATGGAGCTGGCAGAATCTATAAGCGTTCTGAAGTGGCTGAGCATCATACGGTATCAGACTTCAAGAAGGCTATGAATGGCATTCACTCGATTTGCATTAATAAGAACACATTGGATGAGAGCCCATTTGCTTATAGAAGTATAGACGATATTGCGAAGGTTATCGGTGATACAGTAAAGATCGATAAGATAATTAGGCCAGTCTACAACTACAAGGCTGGCGGAGATAATTAAATGAAGAATAAACTTTAAATGAATGGAGAAAAAATAAATGTTATTACAGATTAGTTCCGGTCAAGGACCGGTAGAATGTGAAAATGCAGTGGGGCTTCTATTTGCCTCACTGCAGAAAGAATATCCAGATATTGAACTCGTGTTTGCTAATCCATCCAAAGAAAAAGGATGTTATAAATCAATATTGTTCAGCTCGGTTCGGGATTTGTCTAAACTAGATGGTACTGTACAGTGGATTTGTGAGAGTCCATTTAGACCTCATCATAAAAGAAAGAATTGGTTTGTGGATGTAAGCGTAATACCAGAAGTTGAAGAACTAGTGCAAGATATAAGTGATAATGATATAAGATTTGAAAGATTTCATTCGGGCGGAAAGGGCGGCCAGAACGTTAATAAAGTCGAAACAGGAGTAAGACTGGTGCATATTCCAACAGGGATTGTTGTCACATCAACAGCTCAGCGTTCACAGCAAATGAATAGAACAGACGCGATGAAGAAATTGAAATTAGTTCTGACACAGATTAACTATGACACAAAAGCGGGGCAAAAGAACTCGGCTTGGAGAGAACATACCAGACTTCAAAGAGGAAATCCAATAAGAGTATATAAGGGAAAAGATTTCCAGCTGACATAAGATATTAAGGAGAAGAAAACAAAAAAATCGTATTTATATTGAAATATTTTGTGATTTTGGACATCATTTCTTGTATAATAAATGAATAGCTATTTGCATCGTATCTTGATGATTAAGAGAAATGGAAAATGTTATATGAATAATCAATCAACGAGTAAAAAAAAGTTAATCATAGCTGAGTGGATTTCTATTGGCATCATGTACATTGGTTTGTTGCTTTCGTATATTTTCTGGAAGAACTGTGTCGATGGGCAGTTCGGTCTATTTATAGTATTTACTTTTTTATTCTTTGTTCTGATAAATATTGTGGTGAAGATTCCAGCACTTATATGCCTTATATTTTCTCTGAACGATATGAAGCAATTGAAGAAGTCTGGAATAGTTCCAACTACAGCGTATAGAGTTGCTCTAGTTGTGAATGTGGTCTCTATGGCAGTTTGTATGATTCTTGAGTTTATAATGTTTATGAATACTGAAGGAAGTTCGCTTGGATAGGAAGATAGTGAAGAAATTTTTTGGATGTGATATATTGGTGATTTGATCACTGAGGTAATAGTTATGGATGATAATAAGCAAAAATGGATCAATTCCCGAGACGCTCTTATGCGAGCGGTCCGTACACTTGGCTTCCCGGACGAGCTTGGCGAAGCTATAGTGAAGAATCTCGGCAGCCCGAAGGCGATGGACCGGATGACGGTTTATCTGACAGAGGTAAAGCCTGCGACGCCTGAGCTTGTGGTGGATGAAATGTTAGCTATATGTTCTGATATAGAGAGCTGGCGCACAAAGAAGGAGAGCCTGGAGGCAAATGCGAGATATAACGAAGTTTTGAATAATGGACTGTAACGCCCTTAGCCAAGGGCGTTTTTTTGTTTGCTATGCTTATGTTATACCAGTAATGCTAATATCATTATGTCATCACTTAGAGGTACCATTTTACAATTCGCGACAGATTATATGGTGTTAACAACAGAATACGTCACTCAGTCTCTGATCTTGTGTATTATTTCTGTGTGAGCTTAAGAATATAAGCTCTTTATACACTGAACGATATATATCATGAAGAAAGGAGAAGCGTTAGGTATGACATTAAGTGATGGATTGATTTATTTTGGAGTTGTTTGTTTGATTTTGGGAATCTTTATAATCTTCACGGATCATAGATTATGTAAGAAAACTTTGGGTAACAAGAAGCTCGCTGAGCGAATAGAATTTTTTAAGAATAAATGGCAAGGCGACCATGCTATGTTGGTGCTTGCACCATTTGGAGCTTCAGTGCTGCTCACTGTGCTTAGTTGTATCACAGATTTAAATGTATTTCTTTATCTGGCCGGTGCAGTGATGCTTATCGCATATGTTGTTATCTACAATAAAATGATGATATACGTCGAAGCAAATGCATTTAATGGCAAAGGTTTAGAAGAAGATTAGGCTATATCGCATTTTATCAGGGAGGAGTCACCCGTTGTATATGTAATAATTTATTTTAAGCAAGTTGTAGAAGTAGGTTTAGGCTATATCGTACATTTTAAGAGTTATGTCCATATAATGGTGTAAATTAATATTTATTAAAAATGAGCCATGCTCATCCTGTATAATGTAATCACCACAAAAACACAAACAGGAGGTATTAAACATGGCTCAGGTAAATCTT
>Ga0129310_1000964_pt1 | contig 28694 bp, 24 predicted proteins | sample Go1ome_2_FD_94433 | JGI IMG/M metagenome (GOLD analysis project Ga0129310, IMG submission 94433) | Western lowland gorrila individual fecal microbial communities from Wisconsin, USA - Go1022A metagenome | ecosystem: Host-associated > Mammals > Digestive system > Large intestine > Fecal | place... | reverse complement strand
TGGCACTTTTGATGAAGTTATCCGGAATCGTGGAAAAACTTGCATTTCCGTATCTGATGCTGATTCAGCTGATTCCGATTTTGGGAATGGCACCGATCATTCTCTCCTTAACAGGAAGTATTGGTGTCAGCCGAATCGTCATTGCAGCGATCCTTACCTTTTATCCGGTGTCAGCCAATACACTGGCGGGTTTGAAATCGGTACAGCAGGAAAAATACGAACTGATGTATTCCTACGCAGCAAACCGCAGAACGATTTACAAAAAAGTGTTGATTCCGTCCTGTATCCCATATTTTTTCACTGGATTGAAGATCGCAGCGCCGATGGCGATCACCGCATCTATTCTGGTAGATACCTTACAGGGTGATGGCGGACTTGGCTGTATGTTATCGCAGTCCTTAAAACACGCAATGTCCATTTACGTATTCTGGGATATCGTTCTTGTCAGTGCCGTCATTGGTGTATTAAGTGCAAAAATCATGGGTTGGCTTGAACTGGCCATCTCACCATTGAAACGGATTGACCGAAAAATCAAAGGAAAGGGGAACGGCAAATGATTACGAGAAAGAAAAGTCTGATTGTTCGTATGAAAGAAAGTGCTAAGGCGCAGAAAGCACTGGGAATCATTTTACCGGTTCTTCTGGCACTTCTGATTTTTATCCTGTGGCAGTCACAGGTGATACACGCAATATTGCGGACGGATGTATTTACCCTTCCGCTTCCTACCCGAATTGCAGCGATCATTCATGATAACTGGTCCGCGATGGTGGTAAATATCAAGTCTACTGTGATGGTATCAGCCATCGGACTGATCGTCGGTTCTGTCATCGGTTATCTGGTAGCAGTTCTGGCAACCATGGCTCCGAAGTGGGGCGGCGCGGGACTCCCAATCGTATCCGCATTTAATGCGATCCCAATCGTAGCGCTGGCGCCGGTTATGACAAACTGGACCAAAGATGTCAGCAATCAGCCGGAAGTACGAAGCATGGTAGCCAAAATACTGGTAGTTATGATCGTCAGCATCGCATCCATGAGTATCAATGCTTACCGTGGTTTAAATGAGCTGAAACCATTTGCAAAAGACATGATGGCTTCTTACGCAGCCACAAAGCGACAGGTATTTTTCAAACTGCAGATGCCAAACAGTGTGCCATACATATTTACCGCATTGAAAGTAAGTACTCCAAATGCCGTCATCAGCGCCATTGTAAGTGAGTACTTTGCCGAATATATCGTCGGTGTCGGACGTGAGATCCGTGAAAACATCGTGCAGGCGCAGTATTCCACCGCGTGGGCGTACATCGTAGTGGCCTGTGGCATCGGAATTGTATTTTACGCAATCTTGATGATCGTGGAAGCAATTGTAATGAAAAAATACCATTAATGCAATGTGATTTATGAAAAAACAAATTACATAAAAAGAAGTTATAGAAGTAAATGAGTAATTGGTGAAAAGTAAAAGGTAATTATGGAAGCCAAATCCATTTTTATAAACAAGACTTCAGTTGAGGAGGAAAAAGAGATGAAAAAAAGAATGAGAAAACTAATATCCGTCATTGGTGTGACAGCACTGGCTGTATCTTTATTTGCAGGTTGTGGCGGCGCTGACCAGAAAGGCAGCTCTTCCAAATCAGACAGCTCCGCATCCGCAGAAAGCACCAGAGAAGTGATGAGCAATGAAGACATTATCAAATCTGCTGCAGAAGCAGGAACCGTTGGAAACTGGGGACTTGGAAATGAGTATGAGATTCAGGCGTTATTAACCAAGTATGGTGAGCCGACAGATTATCTGAGTCAGGATTTTACGATGGATGGTTTTGATGATGATTCTATCAAACTTGCATCTGCAATGACATACAACGAACTTGGACTTGTAAAAAATGATTATGACGGTGGTTATGATTATGGCGATACCGTTGGAACAATCGATATGAACGATGAAGGCGTTGCAATGCTGGAGGACAATATTTTCTGTACCAAAGACTTTGCGGCACAGAATCCAAATACCGTAAAAGCATTCCTTTACGCATCCTTAAAAGGCTGGGCTTATGCGGTAGAACATCCGGATGAAGCAGCAGAGATCTGTTATGAATACGGTTCTTCCGTATCCGCTGATCATCAGGCATATATGGCATCTGAGGTTGCAAAACTGGTAACAACCGATACAAAAGGTGAGACAGTCAGCAGCTATGGAAATATGGATCCGGATGCAATGCAGCAGACACTGGATCTTGCAAAACAGTATGTACAGTTAGATGACTCTGCAGCATCAGAAAAACTGCAGAACTTCACACTGGATGATGTACGTGACACCTCCTTCTGGGAAGCAGTGACAGCATCTGACGGCAGTGACCTTGGCACACCGGAGAAATCCGACGTATCTATCCAGTTAAAATGGCTTCCGGATGCACAGTTCATGGGTTACTACGTTGCACAGGACAAAGGCTATTATGATGAAGTTGGTCTGAAAGTCAACATTGTTTCCGGTGGTGGTGATATCAGTGAGACAACCGCTGTAAATAACGGAACCGTAGACTTTGGTGTGACATGGTTCACAAACCTGATCTCCGCAGATGCAGGTGGAATGAATCTGGTAGAAGTATCTCAGATCTTCCAGAGATCCGGACTGGTACTTGTATACAAATTAGATAATTATTCTAAATAAGTTTTATGAAACATAAGAGCATTCTCAGAATAAGTACGCAGACACGAACAATTTTCTATCTTCGTTGCGCCGCTTATTTCCTAAGAGGAGAATCCTCTCCTCTTAGAAATGCTTCGCAGCAGATGCACAGAGATTCGGATTTGAAATATGTCTGCTACGCAGACCCGAATCTCGCGCCAAGACTCGATGTTACGAGTCTTGAATGTAATCCGTGAACTCACAGGCGGGCTATGCTCACTCCGATTACGAAATTGCTCTACCGTCTGGCGATACTTTTTCTGAGAATTGCTCTTACGAATTTACATAATGAATAAACGTTTATCTTAGTATTAATAAAAATTGGCGTAAATATAAAACAGAACATATCAGGTAAGGTATGTTTTGTACAATGAGTGAAAAGAATGCCAAAGGCATTCTTGGCTGTTAGTTAGTTGAAAGAAGGCGCATGGATTTTGATGGATTTACTGATTAAGAATGGAACAATTGTAACTGCCACAGAAAGTTTTGTTGCTGATCTGGCAGTAAAGGATGGCAAAATTGCAGCCATCGGAAAAGATTTGGATACAGATGCGAAAGACATTGTAGACGCTACCGGAAAATTAGTGCTTCCGGGTGCCATTGATGCACATACCCATATGGCCATGCCATTTGGCGGAACCGTTTCCGCAGACAGTTATCTGTCGGGAACCAGAGCTGCCGCCTGTGGTGGTGTAACCACAATTTTTGATTATCCGGTGCAGCATGCAGGGGAGACCATTCTTGGAATTGTCAATTCCAAACGGGAAGTGCTGGAGAAAGAAGCCTGTGTGGACTACGCAATGCACTGCTGTATCACAAACTTAAATAACGGTGAAATTTTAGATGAGATGGAGAAAGCCGTAGCAGAAGGCATCACAAGTTTTAAATGCTTCCTTGTATACAAAAAAGAGGGCATGATGGTGGATGATGCGACACTGACAAGATTGCTGCTCCGGGCAAAAGAGCTGGGAGCCATGATCAATGTACATGCGGAAAATCCGGATCTGATTGATTTGAATACAGAAAATTTTCTGAAAGAAGGAAAAACAAGTGCCTGGTATCATTACCTGAGCCGACCGGAATTTGTAGAGGCAGAAGCCGATCAGAGAGCGGTTCACTGGGCGAAACACTTAGATGCACCGATCTACATCGTGCATATGGCGGACAAAGAAGGACTGGAAGCCTGCATCAGAGCCAAAGAGGAAGGCGCACCGGTTTATGTGGAAACCTGTCCGCAGTATCTGGAATTTACCTGTGATGTATACAAACGGGAAGATGGAAGAAACTTTGTGTGCTCTCCGCCGATGAAAGGACAGGAAAGTCTGGATGCCTTATGGGAAGCCATCAAAGATGGATTTATCGACACCATCGCAACTGACCATTGTCCGTTCCAGTCCTACGAAAAAGACTGGGGAAAAGACGATTTTACCAAGATTCCAAACGGATGCGCCGGTGTTGAGAACATGTATCCATACATGCTGGATGCAGCAAATTCCGGAAAAATTACCTTTGAAAAAGTTGTAGAGCTTTGTTCCACCAACCCGGCAAAGATTTTCGGATGCACGAACAAAGGATCTCTCAGCATCGGAAAAGATGCAGATATTGTTATTTACGATAAAGACAAAGATTTCACGATTTCGGTATCTAATATGCATTCTGATTATGACCATACCATCTGGGAAGGCAAAAAATTACACGGTTATCCGGTACAGACATACCTCAGAGGAAACCTTGTATACGATAACGGCGAGTTCACCGGAACACCGGGTATGGGACAATATATTAAGCGTACCCCCAGAGAAGTATAGAAAACGTCAGAAAGGAGGAGCAACATGTTTAATCGGGAATTATTTCTGGAAACCCAGACCAGTCGGTGTCTGTTATGTGAAAATGCTCCCTGCAGTCATGCGTGCACCTCACATCTTCCGGTCAGCGACATCATCCGTTCGTTCCGGTTTGAAAATCATGCGGGAGCTGCTGAAAAAGTCGGAGACATCTCCTGTATGGACTGCAGCAATCCGGTGTGCATGAGCGCCTGCCGGAGAAGAAAATTAGACAGTGCCGTGGAAATCCCGGAAGTCATCGAACAGATTCGCAGAATCGGTGTGGCGGCAAAACCGGAAGCGGATCTGACGACAACCATTTGCGGTGTGAAATGTGAAAATCCGTTTTTGCTTTCTTCTTCTGTGGTTGGAAGCGATTATGAGATGGTGGCAAAAGCCTTTGACATGGGCTGGGCCGGCGTGGCCTTTAAGACCATCGGGCTGTTTGTCCCGGAGGAAGTGTCCCCGCGGTTTGCAGATATGCGAAAAGAAAATACCCCATATGTGGGATTTAAAAATATCGAGCAGATATCCGATCATACGCTGGAAGAAAATATGGGATATCTGAAAAAATTAAAAGAAAATTATCCATCCAAAGTGATCGTGGCTTCCATCATGGGACGTGACGAGGAGGAATGGACAAAACTTGGAGCCTTAATGGAACAGGCGGGAGCGGATGTTATTGAATGTAACTTCTCCTGTCCGAATATGACGGAGGAAGGACTTGGCAGTGATGTCGGTACTCATCCGGAGTTGGTTGCAAAATATGTGAAAGCGGTAAAACGTGGCACAAAGCTTCCGGTGCTGGCAAAAATGACACCGAACATCACAAATATGGAAATCCCGGCGGCAGCAGCCATGGAAGCCGGTGCGGAAGGCCTGGCAGCCATCAATACGATCAAAAGTATCATGAATGTGGATCTGGATGATTTTTCATCGGCACCATCCGTTGCGGGAAAGACAGCCGTTGGTGGTTATTCCGGGAAAGCGGTAAAACCAATTGCGTTAAGGTTTATCCACGATATGGCGGTATCACCGCTGATGAAAAATCCGGAGATCAGCGGTATGGGCGGCATCGAGACATGGCGGGATGCAGCAGAATTTATTGCCATGGGATGTTCCACGGTGCAGGTAACAACGGCGGTTATGCAGTACGGGTATCGGATCATTGACGATATGATCGACGGTTTATCCCGGTATCTGACCGAAAAAGGATATCATTCCATCGCGGAGATGCAGGGAAAAGCATTACCACATATCGTCGGAACCGATGAACTGGATCGCTCCGGTATCAGTTTCCCGAAATTTAACCGGGAACTGTGCGTGGGATGCGGACGGTGTTATATTTCCTGTTACGACGGAGGACATCAGGCAATCACCATTGACAGTAACAGACATCCGGTTTTAAATGGAAAGAAATGTGTCGGCTGCCATCTGTGCCTGACCATCTGTCCGGCAGGGGCGATCACACCGGGAAAGGTATTTTCCAAAGTTCGAAAAATGAAGCCGGTGGATGCAGAAGCAGAAAAAGAGGCAGTTTAAAAACAAAAAAGCAAGAACAATATGCATGGAAGCAGAAATGCATATGAAATAAGGAGGAACCAGTCATGTATGAATGTAGTGAAGCGAGAATGCAGGATAAAATCAGCACAATGAGTAAATTCGGTGATGCAGGTCACGGTGGAATTACCAGATATTCCCTTTCCCCGGAAGCATTGCAGGCAAGAGATGAATTTGTCAGAAGAATGAAGGCCATTGGTGCCGAGATCAAAACGGATGATGTGGCATGTGTATATGCAACTTTGAAAGGTTCTGACCCATCCCTGAAAAATATTGTTATGGCATCTCATTGTGATTCCGTAAAAAATGGTGGTAATTACGATGGAATTCTTGGTGTTATGGGAGCCATGGAAGTGCTGGAGACCATTGCAGCAGAACATATCCCACACAAACATGACATCACAGCCATGATCTGGACAAATGAGGAAGGTTCCCTTTATCCGCCGGCTATGATGGCATCTGGTATCATCTGCAACAAATATTTACCGGAAGATATTGCGAAAAACTTCAGATTCGAAGACATGATGGCTTCCAAATCTGTACTGGATCCGACAAAGACCTTTGAGATGGCATTGAATGCATCCGGTTATAAAGGCGATATCAAAAACCGTCTGAATCCGGAAGAATACAAAGCCATGTTTGAACTTCATATCGAGCAGGGACCGATCCTGGAGGCAGCCGGAAAAGATATCGGTGTCGTAACCTGTGTCCTTGGTATGGTAAACTATCGTATCCGTACTTATGGTCAGGCGGATCATGCGGGAACTACTCCGATGAAATACAGAAAAGATGCGCTGTTTGCAGCAGCAAAAGTGCTGGAATACCTGCATGAAGAGCTGGATAAACTGGATCCGGAACTTGTATACACAACCGGTGAGATTGTTTGCCATCCGAATGTACATACCGTTATCCCGGATTATGTTGATTTTTCATTGGATGCAAGACATGAAGATCCGAAGGTCATCGCGCAGGTAGTCAGCATCATCGAAAATATGCCAAAAGAAGTGGCAAAATGCAAAGTCGATTATGAAGTAGCATGGACCCGTGATACCGTTTACTACGACAAGACTTTGGTTGGTTATGTACAGGATGCGGTAAATGAACTTGGTTACTCCAACCAGAAGATTAATTCCGGTGCCGGACATGATGCACAGTTTGCATCCTACATGCTCCCGACAACCATGGTATTCGTTCCTTCCAAAGACGGTCATTCCCACTGCGAGCCGGAGTTTACTTCCACAAAACAGTGTACCATGGGAGCTTCCGTATTATTAAACGCAGTTCTGAAATGTGATAAAGAAGATTAATATAATCTAATACAAGTTTTTTAGAAAAATATGTGAAGAAAACATGTGGGATAGAAAATATAATCTGTGACAGTATTTTACTATCTCACATGGAAAAAACAGAATAAAAACTACAAGTAGAATAGCATTTTACAACTGAAAGTATAAGTGAGGTGAGAAGATGCGAACCAATTATGTAATTACCATTGCCCGAAACTTCGGGGCCGGTGGAAAAAGTGTCGGACTGGCGTTGTCGAAAGAACTTGGCATTCCGTGTTATGAGCGTCAGATTCTGGCGATGGCTTCCGAGAAAAGCGGCATTGATGAAAAACTGTTTGTCGATATGGATGAACGCCTGAACGGTGGTTTTCTGGCAAAAAAACTGGCAGCCATGCCATTCTCCACAGTACTGGAACCAAGAGAAAAGGAATTTACTTCCGACAACAACCTGTTTAACATTCAGGCAGATATCATCCAGACCATGGCGCGAAGCGAATCCTTTATCGTCATCGGAAAATGTGCGGATTTCGTGTTACGGCCATATGGAAATGTCATCAATGTCTTTATCGAGGCACCGCAGAATGCCTGCATTCATACGATCATGGAGCGGACAAACGTATCGGAGCAGCGTGCCCTGCAGATGTATAAAAAGACAAATAAATACCGAAGCGAGTATTACAATCATTATACCTACGGCGGTGAGTGGAGAGATCCAATGAATTATGATCTGGTGCTGAACAGCTATAAAGTCGGAATTGATAACTGTGTCAAACTGATCGTGGATTACGTGAATTATCGATTCGGAGATTAGGTTATTGTACAGTTCACCCGCGCCATTCGCAAAACGTCCTTTCCGGACTTCTCCGTAGCTGCGCTACTATTTTTGCTCATAAGACGGCGCTCCCTTCATCACTATGTATAAATATACCTTTCCATGCCAGCATGGTCGGTATGTTTATACATGTGATGAGTGAACTGAGATAGAAAACCTTGTGCTGTAGCACAATAAAATTTATAAAAAATATACTTGCCTTTTTTGTAAAATACAGTTACTATGTATCAAAAGTCAGTATTCAGGGGAATGCTGACCGAGAATAACGAAGACAGACGCAAAGAAGCCATGACCATTTCTGGTCGTGGCTTTTTTGATAGAAAATTCAATTGAATTTCCTATCAAAAAAACACTTCGTGTAAACAATGCACACTCGCACAAAAGGAAATTATTGCTTTGCAATCGTGCTCGGCGCAGGCAAGAAAGATGTGCTATTAATAATTTTGTTTGCGGGAATGTGTGATAGCACACTTTCTTGAAGCAATCATGTACATTGTGAGACCATGATTTTTGTATGCTGTTGTGTATGCCTTCGAGACAGGAGCGATGTGTATGGCTATTTTACTGAGGCAGTTATGTGAAAAAGCAAGTTATCTGTATGGAATGCGGATTCTGGCAGGAGAAAACGGGACAGGAAATATTGTGCAGTGGATCCATACTCTGGAGGACGTGGAGACCGGCGGATTCATTCACGGTGGAGAGCTGATCTTTACCACGGGAATTGCCCAGAAGGGAAACGAATGGCTGCTGGAATTTGTACAGAATCTGTATGAGCGGGAGGCCAGCGGTCTGGTGGTAAACGTGGGACCATATATTAAATCAGTACCGCAGGATGTAATCGATTACTGTAACAAGATGAACTTTCCACTGCTGGAGGTGCCGTGGAAAACCCGTCTGGTGGACATTACAAGGGATTTTTCCAATCAGATCTTCCAGAACGAAAAAGAAGAAGAAAATCTGGCGGACACGTTGAAAAATATTGTGTTTGATCCGAAAAATGCCAGAGAATATCTGCCGGCGCTTGCCCGCAATAATTTTAATATCAACGGAAAATTTTGTATCATGGGAATCGATATTGATTTTCTGAACCGTAACGTTTACCGGCAGAAAATGTTTCGTTCGCATCTGCTGCGCAGAGTAGAACGTATGGCGGGAACCATCGGATATTTTGTGTCGTCAGAGTCGATTTTTATCGTGTTGAATGATTTTACCAATGAGGAGATCCACGATCTGGCAAAGCGGCTGGAAGAGCAGGAAGGTTCCGAGACGGTGACGTTGAAGATTGCAGTCAGCCAGAATGAAACCGGCATTGAGCATCTGCCCGGCAGTTATCAGAAAGTCTGTACGCTGCTGCGGCTTGCGCGAAAACGGGGTGAAAGTCCGCTTTTTTACGATGAGTTTGGCGCAAAAAAGATTTTGTTGTCCGTGGGAGACAGCGAAGTGCTGCAGGATTATTATCATGAAACACTTGGTGCGCTGGAACGCTATGACCGGGAAAATGATACTCAGTATCTGGAGCTGCTTCGTCGGTACTTGGAACTGGACGGAAGTGTGCAGGCTTTGGCAGATGCGGTGTACGTGCATAGAAATACCATCAATTATCAGTTAAATAAGATTAAAAAAATCCTTGGCAGGGATTTCAGTGGCCTGCAAAGCAGGTTTGAACTGATCCTTGCATATCAGGTACGGGAATTGTTGTAACAGATACTTGAGAAAAACAGAAGTTGAGGGTTTTAAGTATTTTGTTCTTCTGGATTGCATAGATCGTCAATCTGGCAATGAACCCAAAGGAAAATTAGTAGTAAAAGAAAAAGCTTTTATTGTGTGTTGAAGTGATGCACAGAAAAAGCTTTTTTGTTTTATAAAACATTCATTTCTCTGGCAGGAATATCAGTGTGCATACAAAATTTTTGAGAAAGAAAATATTTTTTCTGCTTTAAATTTTTCTGTTTTCAATAAAAAAATATGGTATGATAAAAATAATATATCTAATGACAGATGACTCCAGCCACTGTAGGTGGTGAGTAACAAATTTATATCAGTAACAGGATGAACCAACGGAAAAACAGTAAAAGGGAGAGAAAAAAGAGATGAAAAGGGAAATTGCAGCAGGTGTGCTGGCTATGACATTGCTGCTTGGATGTATTGCCGGATGTGGCAGTAATGCAAAAAGCGGAGAAAAAAGTGTAAAACTGGATCCGGATAATCCGGTTTCCTTAACAATCTGGCATTATTATAACGGCATGCAGCAGACAATGTTTGATCAGCTGGTGGAGGAGTTTAATGCGACGATTGGAAAAGAACAGGGCATTTACGTGGATGAGCGCAGCCTTGGTTCTGTGGGGGATCTGGAAGAAGCGATCACTGCATCCATGAACGGAGAGGTAGGGGCGGACCCGATGCCGGATATTTTTTCCACCTATGCAGATACGGCATATTCCGTACATCAGCAGGACAAACTGGCAGATCTGTCCCAGTACTTTACACAGGAAGAACAGGATGCTTATGTGGATTCTTATATTGAAGAAGGACACCTGGACGGCGACGATGCACTTTATTTGCTTCCGGTGGCGAAATCCACAGAAGTTATGATGCTGAACAAGACGGACTGGGAGCCGTTTTCGGAAGCGACCGGAACGACGCTGGATGAATTATCCACCACAGAAGGAATTGCTGCAGTTGCGGAGAAATATTATAACTGGACGGATGGTCTGACACCGGACGTGCCAAACGATGGAAAAGCATTTTATGGCAGAGATTCCATGTCCAATTATTTTGTCATTGGCATGAAGCAGATGGGACAGGACATGTTTTCTGTAGAAGATGGAAAAATCGTGGCAAATACGGACAAAGAGCTGCTTCACCGTCTCTGGGAAAATTACTATGTACCATATGTAAAAGGCTATTTTGACGCATATGGAAAGTTTCGTTCTGACGATGTAAAGACCGGAAATATTGTGGCTTACACAGGTTCCACCGCATCGGTATTCTATTTTCCGGATAGCGTGGAAACAGAAGATGACAGTTATAACATTGATTATGAAGTCTTATCCGCACCGGTGATGGAAGGCGGAGAAAATTATCGTGTGCAGCAGGGCGCAGGTATGGCAGTGACCAAATCAGATGAGCAGCATGAATATGCCGCAAGCGTATTCCTGAAATGGTTTACCCAGGAAGATCAGAACCTGCGTTTTGTCAGTGCATCTTCCTATCTTCCGGTATTAAAGAAAGCAAACCGCGTGGATGTGGTGGATCAGGTGCTGAAGGAAGATAATATCGAGATTGATGATAAGACATATAGTTGTCTGAACAGCGTATTGAATGAGTTTGACAAGATCCAGTTCTATACCTCACCGATCGGTGAAGGCGGATATAGCAAGCGCAAAGTGTTGGATTGCAGTCTGTCTGATCAGGCGAAAGCAGACCGTGAGGCGATTGAGTCCGCTGTTGCAGCAGGCGCTTCCAGAGAAGAAGAACTTGCAAAATATACATCAGAAGAATCTTTTGAAACCTGGTATCAGGGATTCTGTGATGCGTTAAATGCACAGTAATGAGATAAGCTGTGTGCACGTGAGATAATACTGCTGAAAAAGCAGAGGAAGGGGTAAAACTCCTGTGAAAAAGAAAAAAGCATTATTAAGAATTGTATTAGTGCCGATCATACTGATTATCGTGTTGCAGGGAATCTGCCCATTTCTGATGCTCCTGTTCAGTGGAATTAAGTCAAATCTGGAAAATAATACCATTCAGGTGGATGCGCAGATGGTTGGAAAAAGTGCAGTTATCCTGGAAAATGATATGGTGGAAAAATGGCGTTCTGTTTATAAAGAAAGTGATTCACTGACAGAACAGATGACAGCAATACTGGCAGAGCAGGGGGCAGATATATCAGAATTTCTGAAAAGCGGGGATTTGCAGCAGGAGTATCTGGCAACGGTATTTCCACGCCTGATGGACACGCTGCAGTATAATGAAACGTCTGGTATATTTCTGATTCTGGCAAATCAGGAATCCACGGACAGCGAAGCGGATTATAACGGATTTTTTGTGCGGGATTCTGATCCGCATACCCGTATTATATCCAACACGGATCTGATCATGGAGCGCGGCGATAAGGCGCTGGCACATACGTTATCGATTTCTCTGGATAACGGATGGACAAAAAAATTCCACTTTAAGGGAAATGGAAACCGTGCGGCAGATAACTTTTTCTATCAGCCGTATCTGGCAGCACTGGAGCACAGCAGCAGTAATATGACGGATCTCGGCTACTGGGCAGAGCCATTTGTGCTGGAAGACAGCCGGGTGGATGATCATCAGATGATCACTTATTCGGTACCACTCAGATATAACGGAGAAATTTACGGCGTTCTGGGTGTGGAGATTTCTCTGAGTTATCTGTACAATTATTTCAATGTGGCAGATCTGGATCAGGACCAAAATGCAGGTTATGCGCTGATGATCGATCAGGGGAATGGCAGTTACCGTTCAGTACTTGGAAAAGGTGCTTTGTATGATGCGGTAAAAAGAAGCGTCAGCGATAAGGTACAATTTACAAAAAAGAAATCCAATATTTTGTATAAAGTAGAAAATGCAAGTGTTGGAAAACAGGATATTTATGTGATCGCGCAGCAGCTGAATATTTACAGCAACAATGTGCCTTATGAAAATACCGGTTGGACGTTATGTGGTTTCGTGACAGAAAATTCGGTATACGGACTGGGAAACAGCGTATACATGAAGTTTATGCTGACGATTCTCTGTTGTGTCATTGCAACAGTCGTGGTTGTGATCATTTTAGTGCGGAATGTGACAAAGCCGGTATTTCGCCTGATGGACAGTGTACGTGGCGGTGTAGAAGGAATCCATGGATTTAAGGAGTCAGATATCCGTGAAATCGATGAATTACATGAGGTTATTGAAAATCTGACGGATACGCAGAAACTGACGGAAAAGCAGCTTCTGGAGGAGAAAGAACGTTACCGAATCGCGGTGGAGAGTTCACAGGATCTGTTTTTTACATACAACCGGAAAGAACAAAATCTGGAGATCGTAAACAGCAATGGACATGATGGAATCTGGAATTGCGATAATAATCTCAGGTATATGAATGGCTCCCTGGTTCATCCGGAGGATCGTGCCCGGGTACTTGAAGCGTTTTCCGGTAAAGGGAGAAAACTGAATCTGGAATTTCGTATCTACCCGCCAGAACTGGATGACTATATCTGGGTTCAGTTGACCGGAAGTGTTTCAGAAGATGAATCCGGGGAATTGAATCGTTTCGTTGGATGTATACACAACATTCAGCATCGAAAAATGCTGGAGGTTGAACAGTGGAATCAGCAGAAACTGGATTCTACGACGGGATTTTACCGGCTGGAGTTTGGGTTTGAGGAAATCCGTATTGACCGGCAGATAGAAGCAGCTGGTATGCTTCTTTTAACAGATATCCGGCATTTTTCGGAAATTAATGAAAAATATGGACTGATATACGGTGATCTGGTACTGGAGCATCTGGCCTTCATTATACAGCAGCAGTGTGAAAATATGCAGTTACAGCAGACCGTCTGTGTCCGGGCAGGTGCGGATCAGATGCTTTTGTGGATACCTGGTCAGCATGAAGCGAAAATGTGTGAACTGATGGAAGCGGTACGGGAAGAACTGACAAAATTTATAAATAAAGAATATTTGACACTACAATTGATTTGCGGAATGAGCGAAATGCAGGAAACGCTGACGCTGGAAAAAGGAATTGAGCAGGTAGAACTTGCGTTAATGCTGGCAAAGCAAAGTACGGAAGATATGGTTTGCTATAACCGTCTCTCTGAGGCGGACAAAAAACTGCCGGTAACTTTTGGACTTGATAAGGGTGAGCCTTTTGAAAAATTAAAGAAGCTGCGGCTTTCTTCCCTGGCATTGAATCTGTTTGACCGTGGCAGCGAAGTCCGGGTCAGCCTGGATATGCTGGCCTGGAAACTGCATGAGCGTTATCAGCTGCAGAACCTGCTTATTACGAAATTCAGCAGAGATTATCTGGTAAATGTGCTGACCTATCAGTGGAGAGAAATGGAACATTCCAAAGACTGGGACGGGATGGTGCACTGTGTGGGTACGCAGTATCAGCAGTTTGTGCAGCATACAGAAATGCAGAAGTTGATTATGGCGCAGAAATCCACGTGGAGAGAACCTGTGGCCGGAAGATTCCTTGATGAACAGCAGGGAATGATCTTTCATATGTCTGACAGTGGACAGTATTCCGGAAGTATCATATTTATTTTTGAACCGGAAAGGCTGGAAATCTTTGATAATGAATCGGAGCAGAAAGGTCTGGAAGAGATTGCTGCCATTATTCAAAACAGAATCAATTTGCAGAGGCATGATATATCTGCACAGGCAAAATCCGATTTTCTGGCACGTATGTCCCATGAAATCCGTACTCCGATGAATGGTATCATCGGTATGACAGAAATCGCGCTGAAGGAAGATCAGTCAGAAGAGCGCAGAATCGATTGCCTGAACAAGATCCGCAATTCATCCAATTACCTGCTGAGCATTTTGAATGATATTCTGGATATGTCAAAAATTGAAAGCGGTAAAATGAGTCTCGTTTACGGAACTTACAATCTGCATAAAACAGCAGAGACGTTAATCGGTCTGATTGAACCTCGTATGAATGAAAAAAATATTCATTTTTCACAGGAAATCACGCTGGAACATGAATTCTTTATTTGTGATGAATTGCGTATCAGTCAGATTATGATGAATCTGCTGAGCAACGCAGTAAAATATTCCGCTGCGGATGGTCATGTGAAAATGACGGTGCGTGAAACTTGTCTGTCAGAAGAATGTTCCGAGATTTATTTTGCAGTTCAGGATGATGGCATTGGTATCAAAAAAGAAAACCAGGAACTGATTTTCCGGAGCTTTGAACAGGCAGATGATTCCGAGAAGGCGAGACGTCAGGGAACCGGTCTCGGACTTGCCATCAGCAGTCGTCTGGTGCATATGATGGATTCTGAAATTCAGCTGGAGAGCGAGCCGGGAAAAGGCAGTATCTTTGGTTTTGTACTTCGTCTGCAGCCGGTGGAAATGGCGTCAGAGACCGTACAGCCTGAGAAATGTGCCGTAGAGCTGAAGGGAAAGAGAATCCTTGTGGTGGAAGATAATGAGTTGAATATGGAAATCATTTGTACGATTCTGGAAGATTATGGAATTACTGTGGAAGAAACGTATAACGGACAGGAAGCGGTATCGCGTATGGCAAACAGTCAGCCGGGATATTATGATCTGATTCTTATGGATATCATGATGCCGGTGATGGACGGACTGGAAGCAACCAGAGAAATCCGCCGACTGTCCCGCAAGGACTGTCAGCGGATTCCAATCATTGCCATGAGTGCAAATGCCTTTGATGAAGATGTAAAACGGTCTCTGGCCAGTGGAATGAACGGTCATCTGTCAAAACCGATCAATGTTGAGAAGTTGATTGAGACGCTGGAGTCCAGTTTTCATACGGCAGCATGTGACCGAGATGATCCATGACTTTGTTCTGTGAAGCATAGAGCTTTGTGAGGCATAGTTTGGATTCCAGTTCATCACCGGTAAGTTCGTCTGTGAGATACTGCTGGTAATCCGCTTTCTCCATATTTTTGGCTTTGACATAAGTTCCAAAATAATACAACTGGTTCGTCAGATCCGCCTTTTCTGCGGAAGAGGTGGTGATGGCACTTGTCATCTGATGGTGAATATGTCCATATTCGCCATCCGGGTTATGAGTGGCAATGACGGACCAGTTTTTTTTGCCCACAATGGTGTCAATATCTTTCTGAATCTGCTCTTTGCAGCTATCCCAGTTGTCGCGTTTGCCGTTGGTCTTGTCCGGGTAAGTCAGCATCAGGCCGATGGAGCCAGTCTGCTTCATGACGGCGGCAAACTCTTTGCGCCGCGTGCTGTTATTGCCATTGGTGATGCAGACCACAACGTATTTGCCATTTAAGAGGTGATCGCCGCCCCAGATGGTTTCATCGTCTGGATGCGCAACGACCATCAGGGAGTCATAATCTGTTAATGCATCCTCCGGGACGGATTTCAGATCGTCAATTTTCTTTTCGGTATCGCCGGAGAAATACCAGAGACTGCGGGAATCGGAAAAACGACTGAATAATTTTTCGCCACTGAAACAAACGGCAATAATGAGGATGATGCCGATGATCAGGATTGTGATTTTTTTCTTTTTTGTCTGTGTGTTTTGATTCATCTTTGGATACTTCCTTATTTGTAAAAAATTAAATACGTCAGATTTTTACGTATAATAAAAATCCCATTGTTATATTTCTTATTATAACAATGAGATTTTAAAATTATATGAAGTTTTTTATAAATACTCTTAATAACCGCTGTTTTTACTTGATGGGGTTACAGTGATGGACATAATGTATCTAAAGCGGGTGACAGATTATTTATTAAAAATATCCTTGCCATATTTGGTTACTTCATCAATATAAACACCAAGTGTTTCTTTATTTGTTGGAATGTAGTATGGGATGTAACGTCCTTTTCCAACATACGTATCCATAGCGCGGCGTACTTCTGCGCGGATGACATCTTCCGGTGTTCCCTTCTGGTCGATCATCTGATTATCGATACCGCCCATAAGTGTGATCTTGTCACCGCATGTCTGCAGTGCACCTTCAATGTCATTGCAGAGCATTACCGGCTCTAATGCATCAACACCGATTTCAGCAAGTTCCGGAATGATCTTGTCCACGTTTCCGCAGGAGTGATGGATGTAAAGCATGCCGTAATCATGGATGCGTTTTACATATTTTTCCTCGTTTGGTTTTACAAATTCACGCCAGATCTCCGGGGAGAAGAACAGGTTTTTGTTGGTTCCCCAGTCATCATGCATATGGATGACATCCGGTTTCAGGTACTTGTAAGCCAGGTCGATACATTTTAATTTATACTCGCACATTGCATCGAAAAATTCATGTACTTCATCCGGGTATTCATAAAATGCGCAAAGGGCATTTTCCATACCGATCATCTGATTCATACGCTCGAACTGTCCGGAAAGTAAGAGGCAGGATACCACGTCTGTCTCCGGATTTACATGCATGCCGCCGCACATTGCCTGAAAGATCTGTTCGATCGGCATGAAATCCAGTGGCGGGAATTTTACTTTTTCTTTCCACTCGTCCATATCATCAAACAATTTAAAGTTTTTGGCAACCATGTTTCCGTCGATAACCGGGTCTGGTCCCTGATTGGTCCAGAGTACACCCCAGGCATCCGGGCCTGTTCCGTAAGGATCAAATTTGTCTCCAAGTTCAATATAACGGTCACCCGGGAATACGACATCTTTCATGGTGGAGTATACTTCCGGGATAAAATCTGCTTTTTCGCCTTTTAAAAGGGCTAACAGTGCTTCTTTGTTTGTCTGCATTTTTCCTTCTCCTTAAAATAATCCGTTATCATAGTGCATAATCAAACGGTGTGTTTAGTAAACAATCGGTTACTTTGCGCTTATTATAACAAATTTGCGGGGATATGCAAAATAATGATTTGTTTACCTGACATATGATTTATGGTATGATTATCCCTATAATGTTGTAGGTGTATGGGGAAAAGAGGAGAAGGTTATACATGAATGATCGGCAGATTTTATGTTTTTTGGAAGCCGTGAAAGAACGGAACTTCACGAAAGTAGCGGAGAAATTGTATCTGACGCAGCCGGGTGTCAGCAGAATGATCGCTACGCTGGAAAAAGAATTAAATACGAAGCTTTTTGCGCGTTCGGTGCACAAGACACTGGAGCTTACGGAGAGTGGAAAATTATATTATGAGATGTTTGAAAAATGCAGGAAAGAATTTGAAGAGACCAGGAAAAAAAGTGAGCTTCTGCAGCGGGAAACGACGGACATCACGACGTTGAAGTTTGGATATGTACGGGGATGGAGCATTTCCGGTTTTTATCCACTGATGCTGGAAGCTTTACAGGCAGATTTTCCATATCTGAATGTGGATCTCGAAAGTCATTCTTATGATGAACTGTATGAACTGCTGTATCAGGGCAGTCTGGATTTTATTCTGACTATGAATTTCCCGGATATGGAAAAGCTGCATGAAAATCTGGAAGCAAAGGAAATCTGTAAGGTTCCGCTGGCAATTATTTATCCAAAAGAGTTTGGGGTAAAAAAGGAGATTCCTGATTTTCAGGATTCGGTGTTTTATCTCAGTTCTGATGCACCGGTGGATTATTCCAGAAAAAATCTGGAGCTGCTTTGTGCAGAAGCGGATTTTATACCAAAGACGAAAGTAGTGCCAAATCATGCAACGCTTCTGTCGCTGATGGATCGGGAGGACAGCGCAGCAATTATGGATCTCTGGTGTCAGCCGATTCATGATAAAAAGTTTAAATATGTGACATTGGATGTGACGGTGCCGATCGTCGGGGTATTTCGGAAGGACTGTGCACATTCGAAGGTGATTCGGATGTTGTATGAGACGCTGACGGAACAGTATAAAAAGAGTGTGGTTATTATTATTCGGAAATAAAAAAAGGACGCAGATGAGGTTTTGTTCATCTGCGTCCTTTTAGTGCAAGTGCATATATTAATCTAAATTATCCACAGCATACTGAGCTTCTTCTGCAGTGAATTTCTCGCCGTAATCGGAAGTAAGCTGATCATAAATATCAGCATGTGACATGGCCATGCTTTCCTGATAACTTTGAGCGGTTGCCAGTGCATTTGCATTCCAGTCAGCAGTCATATTATCGATGGCATACTGAGCTTCCTCAGCAGTGAATTTTTCACCGTATTCAGAAGTAAGCTGGTCGTAAATGCCTTGTTTTGACATGTGCATTGTATCACTGTAACTTTCTGCTGATGCTAATGCATTTGCGTTCCAGTCGGCGGTCATGTTATCAACTGCATATTGCGCTGCTTCTGCCGGGAATTTATCACCATATTCAGAAGTGAGCTGATCGTAAATGCCCTGTTTTGACATGTGCATCATTTCACTGTAAGTTTCTGCAGAGCGTAATGCAGATTTGTATTCGGTTGGAACGTTTGGGTCATCTTCCGGAGTCTGCTCTTTGGCAGCATCAGCAGCTGATGCGTCTGCCTGATCGGTTGCTTCTGCGGAAGCGCTTGTCTGTGTTGCGTTTCCAGAATCAGAACTGCCACCGCAGGCTGTCATGGAAAGGGACATGATTCCCACTACGAGTAATGCTAATAATTTCTTTTTCATAATTCTCTTCTCCTCTTTCGTTTCATGTAACATTAAAACTAATGTCATTAGATAAGAAAATTATAACAGAAATTAATAGAAAAAATGATGCTGTCAGCATCATTTTTCAGGTACAAACGATAGTGTTCAAAATGGCTTTCTATCTCATAATTCAAGTGGAGATAATTCTGCCGCTTCCAGAAACTCATTGACCGCATAAATTGTGCGAACTTTCTCGTTGATGCAGATGATCAGTGCCATATCCTGCTTATTCCGAGGATCCAGTTCCGCCTGTTTGGCAAGACGCAGGGCGCGGTTTGTCTCAACTAGGCTCATTCCCATGGCGATGCAGATCGAAATCAGTTTATATTTTCCGGGATGTTTTTTTGTCCCGTTAAAAATCTGATTGCCATAGCTTGGCTGTATGCCCGCATCAATATAAATTTTTCTCGTTTCCAAATCCGGGTGTTCTGCGATATAATAGTTTAAATAGTCAGAGAGGGACTGGAATGAATAATGTGGGGTATATTGTTCCTGAAAAGCGTGCAGCGCTTTCGGGTCGAGTTTTATTTTCTTTAATTCTTGTAATAAATGCTCTGTGCTTTCAATATCGTGATCTGAATTCATTGCAAACTTCTCCTGAAAATAAGTTTATGCGATTTTTACATAATCCGAAAAATAAAGTTACGGAAATGGTAAAAACACCTTATTCAATAGTATACATAGTTGTTAATTTTATTGCAAGATAGAGGAATATTTTATGACATTCGAAGAACATTATCGGCTGTCCTTTTATCAGCCGATGACGGAGCTTGGTGGTCGGGAACATGTGAAACTGACCCGGCATGCAGAAAACGGTATGTATTATGTACGAAAAGACCTGACGGATTATAACCGGGAAGTTTATGAACAGCTGCGGGATTTAGACAGCCCGTATTTTCCTCATATATATGAAGTTGTGCAAGAGGAAGAAAAACTGATCATCATTGAGGAATATATTCCGGGAGAAACGCTGGAAGCGTATGCCGCAGAGCGTGGAACATTAACACTGGAACAGTTGAAGCCGATCATGGTGGATGTGTGTCAGGCACTGAAATTGCTTCATGCGCAGAAGCCACCGATCATTCACCGTGATATTAAACCATCCAATTTGATTTTGGCAGCAGATGGACACTGGAAACTGATTGATTTTAACACGGCGCGCTATTATGAAAGTGGTGCGCAGCACGATACAACGTTTCTTGGCACAAGGGAGTTTGCGGCACCGGAGCAGTTTGGTGATTTACAGACAGATGTGCGGACAGATATTTATGAACTGGGTGCAATGATGAATTATCTGCTGACCGGGAAAAATCATAAAAAATATATGTCTCAGGGCATTACACAGGAAATCATACAGAAGTGTACACAGTTTGATCCGGCAAGACGGTATCAGAGCGTGGATGCACTTATGAAAGAAATACAGAAATTGCCGGAGCGTTTTCCTGTTGAGAAATCTATGCAGCATTTGGAAAAACATCAGACTTACCGTCATGATCATAATAAGGAAACGAGAAGATCGTTTTCAGACAGGGGAGGAATATCTGAGGAAGGCGTATCCGGCTGGCGAAAATGGCTGCCACCGGGATTTCGTACTTTGAAATTATGGAAAATGTGCGTGGCAGGATTGGTGTATGCATTTGCGTTATACATCAGTATTACACTGGAAGTGACAAATGGCGATGGAAGCAGAATGACGGGGACAGCACTTCTGGCAAACAGAATTGGCTGTTGGCTGTTGTTTTTTGTACTTGTATTATTCTGGTTTAACTATGGAGGGATGCACAGGATCTTACCGCTTGTAAGAAAACCTCAGATTGGCTGGAAAATTTTGGGGTATACAGTGTGGACATGCGTGATATTCATGGTGATCATGACGGGGGTAGTGTTACTATCTTCATGAGGTTGTGGCAGCATATAGAGGTATAAAAAATTCAATCTGAAGAACAAATTTTGCGTTTGTTCTTCTTTTTCATGTTTAAAAATCGTGCAAGATATATAATATTTCATATTTTTTGCAAAAAAGTCGTGACTAACTCGAGAAATTGTAGTAGAATGTCCTCAGTGAGAAAATTTCCGATCAGGAAATGGAACGGAGGAAGCTGCAGAATGCAGGAGAAATTAAAAAAGCTCATTGGAGACAACATTAATTTTGTATTTGTCGGCGAAGCCGGAAGCGGAAAAAGCGAGATTTCCATTAATTTCGCAAAATGGCTGGTGCAGCTTCAGGACAAGCCGGTACATTTCTTTGACATGGACATGACAAAGCCGCTGTTTCGATCCAGAGATGTAGAGATGCAGATGGAGGAAATGGGAATTATCTGTCACCATGAAAAACAGTTCATGGATGCGCCGACAGTTGTCGGAGGTGTCAATCGCCTGTTGAAGGATGAAGATTGTTACGTGGTTATGGATGTCGGCGGAGATCACATCGGAGCGCGCGCCATCGGCGGTTATGCACCGAAGCTGAACAAAGACAATACCATTGTATATTATGTGCTGAACGCATATCGGCCATGGTCCAATGATATCGACCATATCGATGGTACACTGGGACAGATCCTTGGTGTTTCCCATATTCAGCTCGGCAAACTTCACATGGTGAACAATCCGAACAATGGAATGACCACAACAGCAAAGGAATTTATCGAGGGCAGCCGTAAGATGTCTGAGATGGTGACACCGTATATCGCGGTAGATTTTGCATGTGTCAGAGAAGACCTGTACGAGGAGGTAAAAGAGTCCTCAGATGTGCCGGTATTTCCAATTGAATTGTATCTGACGTATCCGTGGTTACAGAATGACCTTCCAAATGGTCAGCCGGTTCCGGGCCGGGGCTAAGCATTCCGGAAAAACGCTTTCAAACACTGGTGTATATTGGTGTTTAAAAAATAATTATTATAACAAGTATTTATTATCTTGAGAGGAGGATTTAATCGATGGCAAAAATCGTGGTTAAATCAGAACGCTGTAAAAGCTGTGGTTACTGCATCAAATTCTGTCCAAAGAACGTACTGGAAATCGGACATGATGTAAACTCTAAAGGTTACGAGTATGTAGTACCGACAAACATGGATGCTTGTATCGCCTGTTGTATGTGCGGACGTATCTGTCCGGATGGTGCGATAGAGATCTACAAATAAGGAGGTAGAAAGATTATGGCAAGAGTATTAATGAAAGGCTGTGAAGCTATCGCTGAAGCAGCAGTAAGAGCCGGCTGTAGATTTTTCGCCGGATATCCTATCACACCGCAGAACGAGATCCCGGAGTATTTTGCAAGAAGACTTCCGGAAGTAGGCGGTAACTTTGTACAGGGTGAGTCTGAGGTTGCATCTGTAAACATGGTTTATGGAGCAGCAGCAGCAGGAACAAGATCTATGACATCTTCTTCCAGCCCGGGAATCGCATTAAAGAGCGAGGGAATTTCCTATTGTGCAGCAGCACGTGTACCGATCGTGTACTCAAACATCTCCAGAGGAGGCCCTGGTGTAGGTGCTATCCAGCCAGCTCAGCAGGATTACTTCCAGGCTACAAAAGCTTCCGGTAACGGTGGTTTCCGTATGATGGTTCTGGCTCCGTCTACTGTACAGGAGGCAGTTGACCTTACATATGCAGCATTTGATTATGCAGATCGTGACATGAACCCGGTTCTGATCCTTGCAGACGGTGTAATCGGAACTATGATGGAGCCGGTTGAACTTCCAGAGATGAAATCTGATGAAGAGATCGCAGCAATCAAAGAGAGCAAAAAGAAATGGGCTTGTATCGGTCATGAACTTGACTATGCAAATCGTTCCTGGATCCAGCCAGGTCAGTGGGATACAAAGAAAATGCAGGCATGGAACGAAGATGCTGCAAAAATGTATGCCAGCTGGGAAAAAGATGTAATGGTAGAAGAGTATCAGATCGAGGATGCTGAGCTTGTACTTACAGCTTATGGTATCTCCGCTCGTATCTGCAAATCTGTTGTAGATATGCTTCGTAAAGAAGGATACAAGATCGGTATGATCCGTCCTATTACAGTTAGCCCGTTCCCATATGCTTCTTATGACAAGATCAACTACGATATCTGTAAAGCAGTTCTCGACGTAGAGATGTCTATTCCGGCACAGTTCGTTGAGGATGTAGAGATGGGTGTTAAAGGTCGTTGCGCTATCGAGACATGCCTGTGCTCCGGTGGTAACATCATGAGCCGTGAGGCAGTGATCGAGGCTGTTAAAAAGATTTTAGGATAATAAGGAGGATACGGAACATGGAATTAGTTTATTCAAGAACAAAAACAATCCAGGAAGATAAAGTATCCGGATTCTGCCCGGGCTGTATGCACAGCACGGTTGTAAAATTAATCGGTGAGGCTCTCGAAGAGATGAACCTTGTAGATAAAGCAGTTATGATTACCGGTATCGGATGCTGTGGTCTTCATATGGATTATATCGCATATGATACAATTACATCACCGCATGGTCGTGCCTGTGCAGTAGCAACAGGTATGAAGAGAAGCAACCCGGATACTCTGTACTTCACATATCAGGGTGATGGTGACTTCGCTTCCATCGGTCTTGCAGAGTCTGTTTCTGCAGCTAACCGTGGTGAGAACATCACTGTTATCTTCATCAACAACGGTATTTACGGTATGACAGGTGGACAGATGGCTCCGACTACTCTGGTTGGTATGAAAGCTTCCACAGCTCCGAAAGGACGTATCCCGGAAGAGCATGGTTACCCGATGCATATGTGTGAGATTTTAGACAAACTGACAGCTCCGGCTTACCTTGTAAGAACAAGCTGCAATACTCCGCAGAATGTTATCAAAACCAAAAACGCAATCAAGAAAGCGTTCCAGAATCAGATCGACGGAAAAGGTTTCTCTATGGTAGAGATCGTAACAAGCTGCCCGACAAACTGGGGACTTGAGCCGTTAGACGCATTGGATTTCATCGAGCAGAAAATGCTTCCGGAATATCCGCTGGGCGTAATCAGAGATAAATAGGAGGAAGTCAATATGGAAACAAATTTATGTGTTGCCGGATTCGGCGGACAGGGTGTCATGACTCTTGGTAAATTCCTTGCATCTGCAACCTGTGATTCTACAGATAAAAACGTTACTTTCTTCCCGTCCTACGGCGCTGAGCAGCGTGGTGGTACAGCGAACTGCTTCGTTGTAATCTCCGACGAGATGGTAGGAGCACCTCTGGGTGATGTTATGGACGATCTGATCGTTATGAACGGTCCGTCCCTGCAGAAATTCCTTCCGACTCTGAAACAGGGTGGTACACTTTTCATCAACAGCTCTATCGTTCCGGAAGAGGATATCGACAGAACAGATGTTAAAGTTGTAAAAGCACCGGTTACAGAGATGGCTCTGGAAATGGGAAATGCTAAAGTATTAAACGTAATCATGCTTGGTGTATATGTTGGTTATACAGAGGTTGTATCTCCGGAAGTTGTATGGGGAACAATCGAGCATAAACTTGCGAAAAAAGCAAAATTACTTCCGCTGAACAAAGAAGCTTTCGAGAAAGGTCTGGAGATCGGACGTTCTCAGAGATAATCAGCTTAAGTGATTATACTTATCACATAGTGAGAGTTACATTTGTATAAAAAATAGGAAATACGGCTGGTTCACAAAAGTTGTGGACTGGTCGTATTTCTTTGTGTTACAGTTCACTCATCACATATATTCAGGGAATGATCATGCTTGCATGAAGAATTCCCTGGATATATAGTGATGAAGGGAGCGCCATTTTATGAGCAAAAATAGGAGCGTAGCTACGGAGAAGCCCGATAGGGCGTTTTGCGAATGGTGCGTGTGAACTGTAATTTTTTTACAAAAAAACGGTAGGAATACAGATAGATTAATGGTAAAATAATAATCATAATAGATTTGGATTTTTAGAGGAGAGAGAAAGCGATGGAGAAAATTTATTTTAAGATGAAACATTCCGGCATTTTGGGGATCATCGCCGGTGTGTGTGCCATGATCATCGGATTGCTGGTTATGATTTCCGGTATCGTATTACTGAAAAATAAGTCCGATATTATTTTTTAACCAAAGGAGGAGAATCCCCTGTTTTTGCTATAAAAGTCAGAAACAGGGGACTTTTTCTATCAGGGGGAAGGAGAAATTATGATTACTGCATTTAACTCAGCACCAATTTATGAGGGGACGGATGTCACTGAGTACAACCGCATCTGCGATATACTGAAAGAAAATAAAATTCCATACAAACCGCGTACAACATGCACGGATGAGAGCGTGGGAATACGAAGATTTCGTGGTCATGGAGTAACGACAGGTATGGATATCAAAGAGTTGTATGAGTATTCTATTCGCGTGCGCAAAGCAGATTTGAAACAGGCGAAGTGGCTTGTGGCAGGAAAATAATTTTTAGCAAATTGAACAAAAATTATCAAAAAATAGCAAAAATGTTTGCTGTCAAACAGTTTGACGGCAAACATTTTTTGCGTTATAATAGCAATGCTTTGGAAAGGAGGCGCGTTATGCAGAAGGATTGCATCGGGAATGATGTTCGCATCCTGTCACATCAGATTCACCGCTGGATCGAAAATTCACCGAATAAAAAGAAGATAGACAGTGTCACAGGTGCTAATGCCTGGATCATTGGATATATATCGGAAAAAACCGAAAAGAATGAAGATGTATTTCAGAAAGACCTGGAGAAGAACTTTGCAATCACCCGTTCTACCGCTTCAAAGGTGGTCAACCTGATGGTGGAAAAGGGAATGGTGGAGCGTCAGAGTGTGCCATGGGATGCACGCTTGAAAAAGCTTGTTCTGACGGACAAGGGAAGAGAAATCAATGGCTTAATGTTGGAGGATTTCGCAGTCGTGGAACAGACGTTGTCCAAAGGTTTTTCCAAGCAGGAACTGGAAAAGTTTTTTGAATATATGCATCGTATGCAGAAAAATATGAAAGATGGTTTTTGTAATATAGGTTTAAAAAATAAGAAACAGGAGGAAAGCAAATCGTGAAACTTGTAAAAAAGTTAATGGAATCGATACGGGAATATAAAAAGGCAAGTATTCTTACGCCGGTTTATGTAACCGTAGAAGTTATCATGGAAGTACTGATCCCATTTGTTATGGCGAGTCTGATCGACAAAGGCATTGAAGCCGGAAGTATGTCCGTCATCTGGAAATATGGAATCATCCTTTTAGTACTTGCAATGATCTCACTGGCCTTCGGGTCAATGGCAGGACATCAGGCGTCTATCGCATCCTGTGGTCTTGCGCAGAATTTAAGAAAGGATATGTACTATCGGATCCAGAACTTTTCTTTTTCCAATATTGATAAGTTCTCAACCGCAAGTATTGTAACCCGTCTGACAACGGACGTTACAAACGTACAGAATGCATATCAGATGATCATCCGTGTGGCAGTTCGTGCCCCGATCATGATGATTTTTGCAATGATCATGTCCTTCGGTATTAATGTAAAAATTTCCCTGATTTTCCTTGTTACCATTCCGGTACTTGGATTTATCCTGCTCTGGCTGGCACAGCATGTACATCCGTACTTTGAACGCGTATTTAATACCTATGACCGCTTAAATGAGGTGGTTCAGGAGAACCTGCACGGGGTCAGAGTGGTAAAATCCTTTATCCGTGAGGATCATGAGGATCAGAAGTTTGGAAAAATTTCCAAAAAGATTTACAAAGACTTTGCAAAAGCAGAAAAAATGCTGGCATTTAACTCACCGGCTATGATGTCCGCCATTAATGTGGCGCTGCTGGCTGTTGCATGGATCGGCGCAAAGGCGATCATCGTCAGTGGAAATACACCGGGAATCGCCGGAGGCATGACAACCGGTGAACTGATGAGTCTGTTTTCTTACGCAATTCAGATCCTGATGTGTCTGATGATGATTTCCATGGTATTTGTAATGGTCATTATTGCGAGATCTTCCGCAGAGCGTATTGTTGAGATCCTGGAGGAGGAAAGCGATATTCAGAACAAAGAGAACCCGGTAATGAGCGTTGCTGACGGATCTATCGAGTTTGAAAATGTACAGTTTTCCTATGCGAAAAAAGCGGATAAACCGGTACTTGATAACATTAACCTGAAGATCAATTCCGGCGAGACCATCGGCATCATCGGCGGAACCGGTTCTTCCAAATCCAGTCTGGTGCAGCTGATCCCGAGACTGTATGACGTTACTTCCGGTGATGTCAAAGTCGGCGGCGTGGATGTCCGGGATTATGACCTTGAGACACTGCGTGATTCTGTTGCCATGGTACTTCAGAAAAACGTATTATTCTCCGGCACCATTAAGGAAAACCTGCGCTGGGGTAATGAGAAAGCGACAGATGAGGAGCTGATTCATGCATGTCAGCTGGCGCAGGCCGATGATTTTGTCCAGACATTCCCGCATAAATATGATACTTATATTGAACAGGGCGGAAATAACGTTTCCGGTGGACAGAAACAGCGTCTGTGTATTGCCCGTGCATTGCTGAAGAAACCGAAAATCCTGATCCTGGATGATTCTACCAGTGCGGTAGATACCAAGACAGATGCGTTGATCCGTAAGGCGTTCCTGGAAGAGATTCCGGATACGACAAAGATTATTATCGCGCAGCGTGTTTCTTCTGTGCAGGATGCGGATCACATCATTGTTATGGATGATGGAAAAATCAGTGCTTATGGCACACATGAAGAATTGTTGAAGAGCAGCGATATTTATCGTGAAGTATATGAATCACAGGTGAAAGGAGGAAGTGACGATGAGCAGTAATAACAAAAAACGTATGTCTGCAGCAAAAGATACAAAAGGAACCGTGAAACGTCTTCTTGGATATCTGAGTGCATATAAACTCCGTTTTATTTTTGTAGTCATCTGCATTGCGATTTCAGCAGCAACCGTTGCTTACTCAGCCGTATTTATTCAGGATCTGATCGATGATTATATTACACCGTTACTGACACAGTCCCAGGTTGATTTCAGCGGACTGAAACAGTATCTGATAAAAGTTGCGGTGATCCTGTTTGCCGGTGCAGTAGCGGCTTACCTGTATAACCGTTTTATGGTTGTCATTGGCCAGGGTATTTTGAAAAAAATCCGTGACGAGATGTTCTCTCATATGCAGAAACTGCCGATTCGATATTTTGATACTCATGCACATGGTGATATCATGAGTCATTATACAAATGATACCGAGACACTGCGTAAGATGATCTCACAGAGTATTCCGCAGCTGATGAATTCTGTCATGACCAT
>Ga0129310_1000962_pt1 | contig 28723 bp, 28 predicted proteins | sample Go1ome_2_FD_94433 | JGI IMG/M metagenome (GOLD analysis project Ga0129310, IMG submission 94433) | Western lowland gorrila individual fecal microbial communities from Wisconsin, USA - Go1022A metagenome | ecosystem: Host-associated > Mammals > Digestive system > Large intestine > Fecal | place... | reverse complement strand
TTTGGGCTTGGGGATAAAATCGAATGCCTAAATAAAATCTATTATCCGGCGGTCTATGAAAGATACGCAGCACTTTCAGATTTTTTAGGATGCTCAAAGAAAGCACTTGCAATACGAATGAAACAGCTTGGACTCTTGCACAAGGATTATCTTGATAATCCGTTTGACTACCTTGCTGTTTATCCGGAGGTGTATAAGATTTGACAAGACTGGAACAGAAAGTAATCGTCAGGTGCAAACGCTGTGAATGGCGTATCTTTGATAAAGTCACGATGACGACAGGAAACATTGAAATTAAATGCCCGAAATGTGGGTATGTAAATGAGATTGACCTTTCACTGCGCAGAGGTAATCTCAAATTCAGAACATTTAGAATAAACAAGAAATGAGCAAACAACTGAATAACTGAGCTTTGTACCGAGCCACGGAACCTGAATGAGTTACCAAATAGCCGGACATTGAGAATAATGGGATAACTATATCCTTGCGTTCTTGATGTTCGGCTATTTTTTTGTTGCTCCGAAACGGAGAAGCAAATGAAAAAGCAGTGGCAGGCATACATAGCTAAATACCCGTAATCTCCAAATTTTCTATATAAAAAAGCAATTTTAGAAAATTCAAAGGAGATTACGAAAATGACAAACAAACTTACATTAACGGAACAAGAAGAATTATTTGCAAAGGACTGTAAACTTATCAATCTCAAATATGAATATGACGGATATACCGGCACAGAGAAATGGGCAGTTGTTACCGAACTTACCGAAGAAGAACTGTGGGATAAATACCCGGATATTATCAGCAGATACACTCCATTTGTCCTGCTGTCTATGGCACAGGGAAAAGTGATTATTGACGATAACAGAGAAACTCATAGATGTGAAATGCGAGATGCAAGACATTTAGATGCTTTTTGTTATGAGGATGATTTATTTGAGCAATTCCATAATGAAGCATTCTTAGATTTTGTTGACCCATTTGAACTCAGAGAAGCAGAAGAAATTGCAGAGAGGAAAGAATTACAGCGTCTGCGTGAAATTGAGAAAGTTAGAATAGTGCTTTCAATGATGAAACCAGCTCAGGAACGAAGATTGTATAAGTTTGTCATTGAGGGAAAGAGCTGTCGTGAAATAGCCGTAGAAGAAGGAACTTATCACAGTTCTGTCAGCAAGTCTATTGAAGCGGCAAAGAAAAGTTTTAAGAAAATTTATAAGAACCTCTGATTTTGGGTGTCCAAAATGAACCCTTTTGTGCAATGAGTGAAGGGGTTATTTCATTCCAGATACGAATGACACTTCAAAATATTTAGAAATGTGAGGTTTTACATATGAAAGAAAAAACAATTTGCCGTGGGGATTTATTCTACTACGACTTCGGAACACGAACAGGTTCGGTACAAAGCGGAACACGACCGGTACTTGTAATTCAGGCAGATGATTATAACAGAAACGCCCCAACAATTATTGTGGCTGCGGTAACAGGCGTTATCAAGAAAAGATACCTGCCGTCACATATCCTGCTCGGTCAGGAGTTTGGACTCAAGAAGCCGTCAATGGTTCTACTGGAGCAACTTCAGACAGTAAACAAAGATGAACTCAAAGATTACATCGGAACGATTGAAGATGAGCAGCTTTTAAGGCGAATAAATATAACGCTTAAAAAGACTTTTGGACTTTGGATTTATAAGGAAGAAAAGAAAGAAAATATCCGTTGCCTTTGCTCAAAGTGCCTGAAAGATTATATTCACAATCCCGATTATATCGTGCGTCGTCTTGACCCGTTTGCTAAGGTCAAAGACCATTGTGATAAATGCAATCAATCCGGTTGGGATTATGTGATTGCCGAAAGACAGCACAACGCAAGAGGAAAGGGGTGTCAGAATGTCTAAGAAAAGATATGAAATTGTAAGTTATGACATCCCGCTTTGGTTAAAACCTGTTTTATCGGTAACGGAAACTTCAATTTACACGGGGATAAGTGCCAATAAGATATATGAGATGTCAGAATCGGAGGACTGTCCTTTTGTGATATGGATAGGAAGTCGCAGGGTAATCAAGAGAAAATCCTTTGAGGAATACCTCGAAAGGCAGTATTCAATATAGTAAAAAGTCAAATCTGCGATGAGTCCGAGTGCATAATGGGCTTATCGCAGAAAAATGAATATACTGATGTCATCAACACAAGGAGGTATCAGTATATGTCCCGAAAAAGAGATGAAATCATAACATACGATATTCCATTATGGAACAAACCCATATTGTCTGTTGCGGAAGCTGCGATGTACACAGGACTCAGTGCAAATAAAATCTACGAAATGACAAGTGATGAGAAATGTCCGTTTGTCATATGGATTGGAAGTCGCAGAGTTATTAAGAGAAAATCGTTTGAAAAATATCTGGAAAGACAGTATTCCATATAGGAAGCGGAAAGGAGAATAAATGATAAGCAACAAAGGAATGCCGTTAGAGCATAAGCCGATACTGAATTTAAGAGAAGCGTCACTCTATACAGGAATCAGCGAGGAAAAACTGAAAGAAATAACAAATCCGTATGCGTGTCCATTTGTTTTGTGGATGGGTTATCACAGATTTATAAAGAGAAAAGTGTTCGATGAGTTTATTCGGACATCAAAATTCAATGGAGGAGCAAAAGATGAGCAGTCTGAACATTGAGTGGTTTATCACTAAGAGTGAGAGCGTTCCGGTATGGCACAAGGTAGCACTCTCGGTTGATGAGATGTATGCATACACAAGTATCGGCAGAGAAACAATACGAGGACTTACCAAACTGCCGGAAGCAAAACAATTCACAATAAAAATAGGAAAAAGAACGCTGATTAAACGCAAACGCTTTGAAGAATTTTTGGAACAAATGAGTTCTATTTGATAGGAGGAATGAAGATGTACAAGATAGATGGTACGGAACTTTATGATTATCAACAACAGTTATTGCAACCGCCGGAGGAAATACCAATTTGGGAAAAGAAATGTCTTACTGTTGAGGAAGCGGCTGCATATACCGGTATCGGAGAAAGAAGACTGAAAGCACTTTTGAAAGAAAAGAATTGCAGTTTCAGAATTGCAAGAAGCGACCAGTTTTTAATTATACGAGAGAAATTAGAAAAATTTATTGATGTGACCACAGAACTTTAGGAGGTAGAATGATGGCAAATACAAAAAGAAAAGACAAATCCAGAAAGGTTCTCCGCAAAGGGGAATCGCAACGCTCAGATGGTACATATCAATATCGTTGGACGGATGTGAACCGAAAAAGACAGTGCATTTACGCAAAAAACTTAGACGATTTGAGATATAAGGAAGAAGAAATCGACAAGGACAAAAAAGACGGTATTAAGGCTGAAGCACGATACACAACACTTAATGATATGTATGAGCTTTGGAGAGATTTGAAGCGTGGAATAAAAAACAATACCTTTGAGAATTACAAATATATGTACGAGACATTCGTGCGTAACCAGATTGGCTCTCAATTTATAATGTCCTTAAAAAAGAGTGACATCAAGAGATATTATAACAGTCTTGTAGATGACAGGCATTTGAAAGCTGCAACAATTGACAGTATACATACCGTTTTACATCAGGTTTTTGAAATGGCAGTAGATGATGATTATATCAGAAGCAATCCAACGGACAATGTTTTGCGTGAATTGAAAAAATCGCATTGCTTTAAGAATGAAAAACGCAGGGCATTAACCAAATCGGAGCAGGAACTTTTTCTTGATTATCTGAAGAATACACCGGAAGCACAGTATTGGTATCCAATATTTGCGGTTATGGTCGGAACAGGACTGCGAGTGGGCGAGTTGACCGGACTCAGGTGGTGTGACATAGATTTAGAGGAAGGAATTATAGATGTGAATCATACGCTTGTTTACTACGACCACAGAACCGAAGGAAGCAAGAGAGGTTGCTATTTCAATGTGAACACAACCAAGACACCGGCAGGTATGCGACAAGTTCCAATGCTTGAATTTGTGAAAGAAGCATTTTTAATGGAAAAAGAAAGGCAGGAACTTCTTGGACTGCATTGTGAAGCCACGGTTGACGGATATACGGATTTTATTTTTGTAAATCGTTTTGGTCAGCCGCAACATCAAGCAACCCTCAATAAAGCAATCCGTCGTATCATACGAAATTGTAATGATAAGCAGTTTTTGGAAAGTGATAATCCGGAGGTTTTACTTCCTCACTTTAGCTGCCATTCTCTTAGGCATACATTTACTACGAGAATGTGTGAAGCTGGAGTGAATGTGAAAGTCATTCAGGACGCACTCGGACACAAAGATGTATCCACAACATTGAACATCTACACAGATGTAACAAAGGAATTAAGAAAGTCAGAGTTTGAGGGACTTGAACAGCAGTTTAATCAATAAATACTGGAAAAATGAAAAAGAGAGCATATGTCGGCTACAATGCCGGTGTCTGCTCTCTTTACTTTATGTGATAAAAATGGTAGAATAGCAAAAATGAAATGAAGCGATTATCGAGGTTCGGAAAAACAAATAAAATCATTCCAGTGATACATAATAAGAGCCTGAGTAATTTAATATAGCCATACACCAATTACACCATTTTTTACACCAAATCTTATTTTTAGTTTAATGAAACTGATAGAAATGGTGTAAAAATGCCTTGTATATGCCCATTTACAAGTAGCGAAATTGGCAAGATGGTTTTAATGTTAATTTGGACGATTTCGTCCCAACAATGAAGACCCTGGAACCAAAGCGGGCTGAAAACAAAGCCGAAAAAGCAGCGGTAAATGGTTTTGCAGAGGCTGCAACCGTGTCCGCGCCAAGCGTACAGATTGATCTTTCCAAGGTGAAAATCGAGCCTTTGTTTGCAGATGATGTAGACTTTGAGACATTCAGCAAGTCTGATTTCAGAGTGGTTAAGATCGAAGCCTGTGAGGCAGTGCCGAAGTCCAAGAAGCTCCTGAAATTCACACTGAATGACGGAACAGACCGGAAACGCACCATTTTAAGCGGTATTCACGAGTATTACGAGCCGGAAGAGCTGGTTGGTAAGACCTGTGTGGCAATCACAAACCTGCCGCCGAGAAAGATGATGGGTATTGATTCCGAGGGTATGCTGATTTCCGCAGTGTACGAGTATGACGGACGGGAAGGCTTAAATCTTTTGATGCTGGATGACAGTATTCCGGCAGGAGCAAAGCTGTACTAAAGAGGTCATTTACTACAAAAAATCGCGTTACTACAACTTTTCTACAACTTTTGCGCGAGACCCTACGAAACCGGATGAAGCAATATGAAAGGCGGATCTGCTTATAAAATGCAGATTCGCCTTTCTTTTTACATCAGCTTCATGTTCACACTAATGTTTTTTGCCTTCTCCTGCATATTCTCTTGTGTGATATGGGTGTAGATGTCCATTGTAGTAGAGAAATCGGCATGCCCCATGACTTGCTGAATGAATTTAACATCGTTGGTGCTTTCGCAGAGCCGGGTACAGAAGGTGTGCCGCAAGTTGTGAACACTAAAATGAGGGAGCAGATCCGGTTCACGGTCTTCCAGTTCAGCCTGATCCATTTCCTCCATGTTGTAAGTTACGCTGATTCTCTCAATCGCCCGATTGATATTGTGGGCGCTCATGAATGAGCCGGTTCGGTTGCGGAAAACAAAACCGTGAACTCCTCCTAACACCAGTTGATCGTCTGGATACAATGCGTCGATGGTTTCAATCTGGAGGCGAAGCTGCTCGGCCACCTCTGGATAGAGGATAGGGATAATTCGTGTACCGCTCTCAGTTTTGGGAGTGGTAATGTGAAATCCGGCTTTTCCGTCAATGACCCGGTAGATTAAGTTGTGGTTGACCGAGATTGTGTTTTCGCTCAAGTTAATATCGCTTTTGGTAATGCCGGTACATTCTGCTACACGCATTCCTGTTCCAAGGAGCACAGTCATGATGGGGAGCCAATGGCTGTATGTAGGGGACTTGGCAATAAAACGCAGGAAATTCTGCTGTTGCGTTTTAGTGAGTGCGATCCGCCGTTTAGGCTTTGGAGCGCTGCCGTCCGTCTTGAGCTTGCGGTAAATGCCCTTGCTGGGATTTTTGCGGATGTAATCGTCGTCCACGGCCATTTCAAGCGTAGGGTGAACAATGGTGTTGATGCTCTCCAGTGAGTTGATAGCAAAACCGTGTTTCAGCAGTTTGGTATAAAACGCGAGAATATCACTTCTGTGGATTTGTGGCAGAGGCATGTTAGCGAAAGGCTCTTCTTTCACATAGAAGTCCCACAGGTAAAGATAATTTGCTCTGGTGGAGGGCTTCAGTTTGATGTTGTTATTCATGTAGACCTTGAACATATCATTCAGGGTAAGCTTCATGGCTTCCTGAGTACGGATGCCATCATCCTTATCTTTGTTGATCTGCTTTTCTTTGACACGAAGACTTGCGAGATCGGAGTCGTAAAGATATTTCTTTTTAGTGCCTAATTTGTAGACATACATATAGCTGCCATCTGCCCGTTGTGTTTCTCCGGGCCGAAGATTTCGTCCTTTGTTGTCTTTTCTCACTTTTGCCATTACTGGTACCTCCTGATTATAAAAGTGTAGTGCGCCTTACTGGCATGGTTATTTAGCCGGAAATATCATAAAGATATTCTTTGATACGCTGGACACTCCATAGGACACGGGTGTTCATGGTAATGCGTGCATTGGCAAGATCCCCAATCTGTACCGCAGTGTGTCTTCCACAGCACAACAGTTTGCAAAGGGTATCGGTATCAACAGCCAAGCACTGCTCCGGCGGTAGGTCATTCGGTTTTCTTTTCTCCATAATCGTCCTCCTTTTTTCGATTACAATGATCCCTTACGATTTGTAGAAGAAGGTTTTCAACAAAAACAATGAAAACGGTCTTGAGGTCAGGAGGTATTGAAAAACAAAAGAACTCTAATGGGGCCATTTCCTACGCCAGAACGGTTCTGCCGTGTATTTCAGGCTGCTGCTGTGCAGCATTTCGATTATGGGCGCGCTTCTGTGGTCATCGCACACTGTCCAGAATTCCTGTATAACTCCCCATAGAGGTTATGAACTTGTCAAGGTACTAAAAGAGCGTAGGGATCATCCGGTATTACCAAATGATCCGATACATCCTATAAATAGGCTGGGAAGAAAGAACTTCTGCAAAGAGGAAAGAAAATTTAAAGAAAATCCAAAAATCAATATATAGAATGTTGGAATTGACAAACACTATATATTGTGTTAAAATTGCAATGTAATTGATTTTTGTGCGTTGCCCGTCAGGGTACACAGGCTTTAGGGCTTGTGTTGCGGAGTAATGACTGCATTGCACACGCTGTTAAGTTTGTACTTGTGTCAGTAGTATCACTGCGCCTTTTCAGGCCGGTATATTACTGGCTTTTTTATTTTACGGGATTTACCCACCATTGCGAGAATGACACCGGTTCATAGGCAACTATGGACACCAGGCTTTATGCCGTCTGTCATTCTCGCTTTTTTATTGCCTGTAAGCCTGAAAGGGCTTTAAGGATAAATCAAAACTGAGAAAGGCAGGTCATGTACATGAATGTGAAGCAGAAAAGAAAGCAGAATGGTCGGCGGGTCAAGTCGGCACACTCCACGGACTGGAAGATGAAGAGACAGGCAGTATCTTCGCTCCGGCTACGAAATGTTGCACCAATGACGAGGGCGGTTATTTTGCCCCGAAGATCACGAAGGGGGATTTGATATGTCTGGCAGCAATAGTGCTGAACGAAAGCGGTATGAACCGCTGGTGCTGGTAGAAACGGCAGATCTTTCAGAAGAAGACTGGCTGGATTACCGGCGCCGTGGAATCGGCGGCAGCGATGTATCGGCGATTTTTGGCACTTCTCCATTCCGGACAGCCAGGGATCTGTACTACGACAAACTGAACATAGCGTCAGTGGAAGATGATGAGGGCAACTGGGTTGCCATGGAAATGGGGCATTTGCTGGAGCCTCTGGTAGCAAAGATATTCGAGCGGAAAACTGGATATCGGGTCTACCAGATCAAAAAGATGTTCCAGCACCCACAGTATCCTTGGATGCTGGCTGATGTGGACTACTTTGTGGAACTGCCGGATGGCACCACAGCAATCCTTGAGATCAAGACCACAAACTATAATGCCAGAGATAACTGGTGGATGAATGGGAAGGAGACGGTTCCAGTCTACTATGAATCTCAGGGGCGTCATTATATGGCGGTAACGGATCTTGACCGATGTTTCTTTTGCTGCCTGTATGGTAACAACGAGGAAGAAGTTATTATCCGGGAGGTCAAACGTGATTTCGAGTACGAGGCTGAGATGGTCTTTTTGGAGCAGTATTTCTGGGAAAACCATGTGCAGCGCCATGTGCCGCCGCCCTATACAGAAAGTGGGGCCTTGATCATTGAGAGCGCACGCAAACACTTTGGTCCGGCAGATAAAAATGCTCCGGCCGTTGCACTCGACCTGGATATGACTGCAAAACTCATGCAGTATTTGCGTCTTCTGGATGAAAAGAAAAATGCAGAGGTGTACTCCAAAGAAATCGACAAGGATATTCAGCGTCTGAAGGCCCTGTTGATTGCGGAAATGGGTACCAGCTGTACTGCGATCTGTGAGCAGGAGGGCGTGAACTATACGGTTACCTATACCCCTGTTCGCAAGTCCATCATCGACAAGGATAACCTGCTTCGGTTGAAACTGGAGCATCCGGATATTTACGAGCAGTTTGTTACAGTATCCGAATCCAGACGGTTCAGCGTTAGAGCCTCAATTATGGAGGCCGCTTAGTGAGGTGAAAAAAGGATGAATTGTATTGGAACCTACGACGGGACGATTTTTTATAATCCTGCCAATAAGTTTTGTATCGTCAGTGTAAAGACCGCAGACCAGAGCGTGCCTGCCGAGGCCAGGTCAAACAGACGGTACAAAGACCATTTGATCCGCTTTACAGCTGTGGGGTATGAGATTCCACGGACAGATGCGGTAGAGCTGGAACTGGATGGTGAATGGACAAAGGGCAAGTATGGTGTCCAACTCCAGGTGGAGCAGTGGCGTGAAATTGTGCCCAGAACAAAAAACGGCGTAGAGGGCTATCTTGCCTCCGGGCTTATCAAAGGGATTGGTCCTAAAACTGCCGCAGACATTGTGGAGCGGTTCGGTGTGGCCACACTGGATATTCTGGAACACCAGCCGGAGCGGCTGTTGGAGATCCGGGGTATTACGGAAAATAAATTGGAGGACATCAGAGCCTCTTATGCAGAAAACCGTATGCTCCAAGGAATTATGACTTTGCTGGCGCCATTTAAGATTACTCCCAAGACAGCATTGAAAATATATCAATATTTCGGCCCAACCAGCGTAGAGATTTTGGAAAAGAGCCCATTTGAGCTTTGCCAGATCTCCGGCTTTGGATTTCGGCGGGTAGATGCAATCGTACAAAAGAGCGGGGGTGATCTCCATGACCCTATGCGTATCAAAGGGGCTGTCTTTTGTGCGTTAGATGAAGGCAAGAGTAAACGAGGCCATCTGTACATCAGTTCTGAAGAACTGGAGAAATCAGCGCTGAAGCTGCTCAATGAGAAGATACCTGTACCGGAGCTTCGCCTGCATCAGCAGGAAGTCAGGGATATGATGCAGGAAATGATCCTGAATGGAGCAATCGTTTCTGTGAAGGATAATATCTATCTTCCCAGAGTGTTTGCCCAAGAGGACGAAACGGCGCGCCGGATCGCCCAGCGTCTGGTCGCCCAGATGCCAGTAGAGCATATTGCGCCGGTGCTGGAACAGGTCAAGGTTGAAATGGGGCTGCGCCTGTCTGCACAGCAGGAGGCTGCGGTCTATGCAGCATTTAGGCATGGCTTGTCAGTGATTACGGGTTCTCCTGGTACTGGTAAAACAACAGTGCTGCGGACGATACTTGAGGTTTACCGGCGGCTGCACCCTGATGGCAAAATTGCTCTTATGGCGCCTACCGGTCGGGCAAGCCGCAGGATGTCGGAGAGCACCGGCTTTGAGGATGCCCGGACATTACACAGTGGTCTGGGACTGACCAGTGAAGAGGATGAGGGTAGCCGGAACAGAAAGTCAGAGCCACTGTCGGCCGATTTAATCATTGTGGATGAGTTTTCCATGGTGGATATGTGGCTTGCCGAGAAATTCTTTGAGCGCATGAAGGCAAATGCCAGAATCGTGCTGGTAGGCGACCCAGATCAGCTTCCCAGCGTAGGAGCCGGAAATGTTTTCCGTGAGATCATCGAGACCCAAATCGTCCCGGTAACGGTGCTGGATCAGATTTTCCGTCAGTCGAAGGACAGTCTGATTGCCTATAACGCCAAATTTATCAACGAGGGCAATACCAAACTGTTTTATGGACCGGATTTTGTTTTCGTGTCTGGTGATAGTCAGGAAGACACCGCTGAAAAGATTACAGAACGGTATTGTTTGGAGATACAGGAGAGTGGCATTGAGAATGTGCAGATTCTTTCACCTTTCCGTTCAGAAGGCGCCGCGTCGTCGGAACAGCTGAATGAAACCATTCGTGAATTGGTCAACCCATTCCGCTCTGCGGAGGAAGAAATCAAGTTTGGCCCCAGGATCTTCCGGGTCAATGACCGCATCATGCAGACCAAGAACACAGAAAAGGTCTCTAATGGAGATCTGGGCTTCATCCGGTATATTAAGGACACTGACCAGGGTAAAAAAATCGGCATGGATTTTGGCGCTGGCAGAACACTGGAATACGGCGTAGATGATTTGAGCAATGTGGATCTGGCGTATGCCACTACAATCCACAAGGCTATGGGCTCTGAGTATGAGACCGTCATTATGCCGCTGCTCAAAGCGCACACCATCATGATGTACCGTAATCTGCTCTACACCGGAATCACGCGTGCCAAAAAGCGGGTGGTGCTGATTGGGCAGAAACAGGTATTGTTTATGGCAATCCATCGTAATGAGATCGGCAAGCGAAATACGCTACTGGGTATGCGCATCCAGATGTATTTCAAAGCCTACGCAAAGAAAGCCGGCATCCCCATTCCGGCTGCGTTGGAAGAGCAATTAAAGAACGCAAGTTAAAAAAGAGAGGTCAGGTGCAGAAATGGCACTTGGCGTCTCCTATTTTTATGTCAGAAAGGAGTTTCCAACATGAATGAAAAAAGTAATCCGATGCCTATGATGTACAAAACAATTCCGGCAGTGGCAGAACTGAACAAGGTACCTGGCTTTGATCCGCTCAAATTTCTGCGCCATAAGGTGTCCAGAAAGACCAATGAGGAAATGCTGCAGTTGGAGTTGCCCTATCAGAAACTGTGGTTCCGTCTGCGCCACCCCCAGGGCCGCATGAAACTGACTACCCTGAGGATCACGGAACAGCTTGCGATTATGGAGGCCAGAGTTTATCTGGACCGCAGTGATGCAGAGCCTATCAGCAGTTACATCTCGCAGCACAGTGCGGAAGAAGGTACCGATTATGTGCAGGCTGCCCAGGATGAGGCATTGAGTGCTGCGCTGTCGGATGCCGGTTTCGGTTTGCAGTTTGCCGATGTTGCTGTTGACAGTACGGGCAAGGTGTTTGGAAGTAGTATTCCGCTTTCCGGGGCGGCTCCTATCCAGCAGCCAATGCCGGATGCGGCACAGAGGCCCGTAGAAGCCTCTGGAGCGGCGTTGCGGCAATCTGGCGGGGAAGTTCATGCCCGACTGGAAAGAGCGCCTCAGAGCGTCGTAGAGCGCCGTAATGCGCCTGCGCGTCCGACCTCTATCCAGAAACCTGCGGCAAAGCCGGTTCAGAATGAACAGCCCCCGGTTTCTCCGGTACAGCCCACTGTCCAGCAGATGGCTGCAGAAGAGAAGGAGAATATGGATACGCTGCCTGTCGGCAAGGTAGAGGAGAATGCCCCCAATATGGAGCTGCCGGTACCCAACCGTGAGGTTACATTGGATAGCAGTCCAAAACAGGATGATGTGTCTGAGCAGCCGGCCGCACCCGTATTCCAATCGGATGAACCGGAAGAACTGCCTGTGGCGCCTGTTGTTCAGCAGGAAGCACCTAATCAGCCCCTGGCGCCTTCTTATACGGAGAGCACTCCGGTAGAAGATATCTTGAAGGTAATGACCTTTGAAGAAGCGCAGAATGTGGTGGTGGATAGCGGTCTGAGCAAAGGAAAAACCATGGCAACAGTTGCCAAGGAGCGTCCGGTGAGTCTGAAATTCTATCTCACCCCTGGTAACAAGAGTACCAACAATATCGTTCGTGCTGCGGCGCAGATCATGCTCGATGGTATGGCCGCACAGAAAGCCGGATGATAAGCAGCCCCATCTATGGGGCCAAGAAGGGAGGGAGAACAGATGGACTCATATCCAGGAGATTTTCCGTTCGGTATTATGGATGTAGTGGAACTTCTACATCTGCGAATCAGACGCCGACAGGCAAACAGTGTATATGTGGATTGCCCGTTTTGTGGTGACCGCCGCGGCAAGATGAATGTGAATTTCGTCAAAAATGTCTGGCGGTGCAATTATTGTGATGAGCATGGCGGTATGCTTGCGCTTTATGCGCGGCTAAACAATACGACTACATCCGATGCGTATTGGGAGATAGGAGAAGCCCTGTGCAACGATTTTCACAGGGAACGGCCGAACTCTGGATATGAGATGGCAGGAAACCAGCAGGCTGGTACTGGGTCCCCGGTTTCGGGGACTCAGACCGACCTTGCCGGATATGAGAGGAGGGGCGAACTAAAAACAGTGCAGCAAGCAGAACGGGCCAGCGGACAGGAAATCCATCAAACGCTTTCGCTGCTGCTCGCTATGCTGCCTCTTCAGCCTGCCCACCGCAACCATCTGCACTCCCCAAAACGGGGACTGTCGGATGAACAGATTGATAGGATCGGGTTCAAGAGCACTCCACCCCCATTCCTTTGCCGCTCCATTACCGAGCGGCTGATGAAACAGGGATGCAAGGTGGAGGGAGTGCCCGGCTTTTATCTGGATGACAGCGGGCGCTGGACCATGAACTTCTACCGAAAAAACGCAGGGATTTTGATTCCGGCTGTGGGATACGACGGTATGATACACGGCCTGCAGATCCTTTTGGATATTCCGCTCAAGCAAAAAGATGATCCGCCGGATAAGGCAGGAGCCAAATACATCTGGTTTTCGTCCTCGTCCAAAAATATGGGTGTTACATCCGGGAGTCCGGTACATTTTATAGGAGATCCATCTGCCCGGGTGGTCTATGTCATTGAAGGACTGCTGAAAGCAGACATCTCACACTGCCTGACAAACCGGACTTTTGTGGCGATTGCCGGTGCAAACAACACCAGCCAGTTGGATACGCTGTTTGCACTGTTGGCACAGAATGGCACTGAGGAGATCATTGAGGCTCATGATATGGATAAGTACAGTAACCAAATGACCTCTAATGGGGCATCTAAGATCTATCTGATGGCCCGAAAAAATGGAATGGCATGTCGTCGGCTGACCTGGAATCCGAATTATAAAGGGTTTGATGATTGGCAGCTTGCCCTTCGGGAGAAAGAACAGAAGGAAAAGGAGGTGCAGAGAATGAATTTTAAGCAGCAATATCTGTGCGGTAAGTGTGATTTTACCTATATAGATGGCTGCGTCGAGCTTTGGCACACCAGAGCGGAGAAAGATTTGGACCTGACAGAGTATCTGGGGCTGACAAAGGAAGAGTATCAGATATTTCTTGCTCAAGGCAATCAGGCGCTGAAGGATATTCTGGACAGCCAGAGAGTTTTCCGGAGATTTTGCATTTACCAGCTTTGCCTGGGTGAGACACAGACGGTACCTTTCGCGTTCAAGCAACTGGATGCACTGCGTAAGGCTGGATATGAACAGCCGCCTGCCGCCGCCTATCAGACGGTATGGAGCGCAGAGGTCTGTTGCCCAAAGGGTCAGAATGACATGGAAGTGCTGGGGCGTCTGTTCCTGGACTACAATGAACATTTGCCGGAAGATTACAGAGGTCGTCCGTTGGCTCCATCTGATGTGGTGGAACTGGACTGCCAAGGCAAACGCACATACTTCTATGTGAATGACTGCCGGGATTTTGCACCGGTACGCTTCTCCCCATTCTTGTGTAAAAGACTTCCGGAGCCTGCTCAAAAACAGGAATGAAGGGATAGGGGTCAGATGCGTATTGCAGAAAAGAAGAAAAGTCAGATCGCAGCACTGTATGAGCAGTGTTCCGGCCTTCCGGCAGATGTCAGAAGTTGTCTGGAGAATGGCTACTTTACCGTAACGGTACCTCCGCCATGGAATATGAGCAATCAAAAGGTTGCGCAGGAGGTGCAGGACAAAATCAAGGAATGGTCAAGGCAGTATACTGGCGTGGTCTGCTACTGTTTTGACAGCTTCAGCACACTTTTATATGTGCTGTGAGCAACACACAATGGCATGGAAAGGATCATAACGGCCTGCTCCATGCCTTTTTTACGAAAGGAGATTTTACAATGGGTGTTTTTTCAGAAATAGCAATGGAGCAGCAAAACGGTATGTTCGATTCGTCTGCAGCCTTTGAGGATGATGAAGCCTTTGAGCTGGAGGAGATGGAATCTTTGCCTGTGCCGCCTGTAGGTACAGACACTGTCCCAGTATCGGCGGCTTCGGTTTGTGCCGGTGAGACTGCTTTGGCTGATGCAGAGGAGGAACCTACGGATGAAGTAGCGCCTGCTGGGGAAGAGAAGTCTGCTGAGGAGGGGAATTCGGCACAACCGCCCGCCGCAGAAGATGAAGAAAAAAAGCGTGCGGAGCATGAGGCGGCTGAAGCCCAGCGCAAAGCGGAATTTGACGCCAAACAGCAGGCGAAGAAAGCCGCAGAGCAGGAGCAGATCGCCCGTCTGGAAGCGATGAGTGATGAAGAAGTAATCGCGGCCTCTACCCAGCGGGTAAGTACTGATGTGGAAAAACTGACGCGGCGCAATATGAAGGAGTGTGTGTCCGAGCATATTCAGATGCTCTGTATGGAAGATACGGCGTTTGCCCGTCTGACAATGCATCCGAAAAAGAACATGATTCGCTGTTTCCAGTACATCAACCGGAAAGCCTGGGATTATGTACAGGATGAACTAAAAGCAAGCGGAACCCGCCCTGGTCCCGGACAGCAGGCGTATGGCTGCGATGTGCCGGATGATCTGTGCTATCAGTGGGCGGAAGATTATTTCCGTGACCCTGATGCCAAGGAAGACCATGAGGATGAGGAAAAGTTTGTTCCCAAGCCGTATGCTGGGAAGTCCTCTGCAAAGAACAAACCCAAGAAGGCGGCAGAGAAGAAAAAGACGGAACCCAAGTCGGCACCCAAGCAGGAGGAAAAAAAGCCTTCTCAGGATGGGCAGATGTCGCTGCTGGATTTTGGTATGGCAAAGGCAGGCTGAACCGGCAAAGGAGGAAAAATGCAGAATGATTGCTTATAAGGGCTTTCGCCCCGGGCTGATATGCCGTGGCTATCAGTTTGTGATGGGGCTCAATACGACTGAAAAAGCAAATTGCAGGGAAAATGGATTTCACTGCGCGGAGGACCCGCTTGACTGCCTTAGTTATTATTCCAGCCTGGAGCATTCGGAATATTATATCGTCAACGCCGGCGGCGACATCGATGAAGATGAGCATGACTCCAAAATCGCCTGTACGGAGCTGACTGTGATTAAGCGGCTAACCAAAGAGGAGTTGTTTTTACATGGTTTGGCATACATGGTAGATCATCCGCGCAGGGTGTGGAGCTCCCATGTGGCAGCCAACCGGGCAATGGCGAACTGCGGTTATGCGGTGGTACGGGGCAAAGACCCCGTTGCTACCGGAAGACTGGGAGACATCCTTGCTTTTGCGAAGGAAGCTCCGGATTCGGAAAGTATCGTACAGGTTGCAGTGGGCCGGATTGACGGCGTTACATTACTGCCTGATGTGTGGTATGGCGTAGATTTGACAAAGAGGATGGTGAATTGAGATGAAAAAAAGAGCCCTGATGGCACTTCCCAATCTGACAGCGACGGATGAAATGAAGAAAATCGCGACTTCAGACCTGCCAAGAAAGGAAAAAACTGACTACGGATATGTTCGGGAAGTCTGTGAGTATTATACCTATCTGAGATGTATCAAACAGGATGGAATATTGAAGGTGGCTTTCTTTTTCCTAGAGCATCTTCGCTTGGATGGGAGTAATCCGGCCTATGAAGTGTATCTGGATAAAGAAAAGCGGCAGTTTATTACCTATAACAGCCTGATACAGAAATGGTGCGAATCCAAGTTGGACAGACTGGACTGGAAGCGGCAATACTGGTATACCAAAGCCTACTGGATCAGCGAGGAAGATGAGACATCTATACAGACATATCTGAACATTGATAAAAAAGCGGTAGAGGCCATCCTGCAGTTTCAGCGGGATGTGCGCGATGAACAGCTCGAACAGCGGCACCGGCGGGAAACTGATCCATGGGATAAAGATATGGAACAGGTGCCGGAACTTCCGAAGGACTGGAGTCGATGGGTGGATAAGGTTGCCATCCGGCAAAATTACATTTACTACCACTACAAAAAGGGCGGCGCCAAAACAGGTTATTGTACCTACTGCGAAAAGGAAGTACCGATCAAGGTACATCCACATCACAATCAAAAAGGCCGCTGTAGTTGTTGCCGCCATTCGGTGGTATTCAAAGCCTATGGACGAGCGGGGTATATGCAGACAGAAAAACATTTTGCCTACCTGATCCAGCGATGCAAAGTTGGCTTTGTAGTTCGTGAATTTCAGGCTGACCGGACATACAGAAAAGAAAGCCTTCCAAACTCCAGACTTTATTGCCAGGAAATCCGGCGCACGATTTATGACAAGGAAAGGAAGCCAAGAACCTACTATTGGGGGTTGTATAAGCAGCGCAATATGCGTTGGATTTCCGGATCCCCCTGTTCTTACAACTGGTCTGGTTCGCATAATGGACGGGTCTATGGCAAAACGCTGCCAACTCTGGAACAGAAGGAACTTCGATGCACAGGGCTGGTCAACTGGATTCGGAAGCAGAAAAGCGTTGATCCGGAAAAATATCTGGCTGTGCTCGAACGGATACCGCAAATGGAACAGATCAGCAAGGCGAGCCTGCCGAAGCTTACCAGAGAATGTTTCAGTTCCTGCGGAACGGTCAGTGAACTTATCAAAAACCGTAGTACAGGGAGCCTGATCAAAGCCTTGGGACTTGACAGCAGAAGGTTTCAGCGCCTTCGGCTCCATAATGGAGGCTGTGATCTGCTGCGGTGGCTGCAATATGAAAAGGGCACCGGCAGGGAAATCCCGGATAATGTCCTTTTGTGGATGTATCAGCAGGATATTAAGCCAAGGGATGTCCAGTTCATTGCCGACCGCATGAGCATGGTGCAGGTCTATAACTATGTGCGGCGTCAGATGCCATCTTTCCGGCGAAACAGCCATGAGGTACTGCGTACATGGGAGGATTATCTTTCCATGGCAAAGAAACTGCACATGGATGTTTATGATGAGATCGTATATCGCACCAGAAAGCTGCGGCGGCGCCATGATGATCTGGTGCTCAAATGCCAGGAGAAGGATATTGAACTGCAGGCCGAGGAGATGGAGGAGAAATTCCCCCATGTTAATGCCATCTGTCAGGAAATCAAAACGAAATATGAGTACGCCGATGCGGATTATATGGTAGTGGTGCCAAGCGGTATTCTGGATATTATTACCGAGGGGCGTGCGCTCCATCACTGTGTAGGAAGCAGCGACCGCTACTGGGATCGGATTGAGCGGCGAGAAAGCTTTGTGATGTTTCTGCGTAAAACGGATGATCCTTTCCATGCCTATTACACGCTGGAAGTGGAGCCGGATGGAACAGTGCGGCAGAAACGGACGGAATATGACCGGCAGAAGAAGGACATTGAGCAGGCAACAGAGTTCCTGCAGAAGTGGCAGCGGGTGGTTACCGCCAGGCTGACAGAAAGCGACAAGGCGCTGGCTGCAGAGAGCCGTGTCCTTCGTGAGAAGGAGTTTATCCAGTTGAAGAAGGATCGGGTCATCATCCATACCGGCCATTTGGCAGGAAAACTTTTGGTGGATGTGCTGATGGCAGATCTGATGGAGAACACGGATAGCATCCAGTCTCCGGCGCTGGCTGCTGCAGCGTGACAAATGAGAATGGCCGGGCATCCTTTGGGTGTCCGGCTATTGATGAACAAGGAAGGAGCAGAGCATGAAACAAATTGGAAATCTGGCAGTGGTTTGCGCCAGGCGACAGGATGTGCTGCTGCAGGTTGGCAGTGAAAAGGTATGTGTCCATGTGGGAGCCGGACCAGAGCGGAATACGCTTCACGCAGCGTGGGACGATGATGACGCCATTCAGCGTATTGTCCATGAATTGAATTTTGGCAGGTATGCAGCCGGCAGAAATGGGCTGCATACCGCACAGCAGGATTGCCCTGTGGGGCGGGGAAAGGAGAAAAGCGCATGATCAAAAACCTGAATCAGCTGCGCAGGACACTTCGGGAAGGGACGCAGTTGGAGATATTGGATCACTGCCGGCCGGAATGTATTGGACAGATACGGAACATTACGCTGGTAAACACGCAGGGCTTTTATAGTACCGTAGCGAATCAGCCAGATGCGTCTGCCAACAGAGGGAACGGCGGCCGCGGCCCAATCCTTTGGTGGGGCAGAGCCGCCCACTGGCAGTTTACAGACGGTGTTTGCAGTGTTTTCGACAGTGAACAGAAGCATACGGAAGAAGAACTGGTTATGTCCTTCCGGGTACTTGAAAAGGAGGCAGCATAATGGAACGGAATATTTTTGAAAAGCAGAGAGAATTGAATGACCGGCTCAACCGTTATCGGGATGAGTATTATAACCGCAATGCGCCCAGTGTGTCAGATGAGGTCTATGACAGACTCTTTGACGAGTTGAAAGAGCTGGAACAGGAAACGGGAATCCAAATGGCAAATTCGCCAACCCAGACAGTAGGCTATCCTGCGGTAAGCAGACTGGAGAAAACCAGACATGAGATCCCGCTGTTGTCTTTGGATAAGACTAAGAGCAGTATGGTTCTTCTGAATTTCATGGGTGAGCAGCAGGTGATGCTGATGCTCAAACTGGATGGCCTGACTGTAAAGCTGACCTATGAGAATGGAGAACTTCTGGAGGCGGCTACCCGTGGCGATGGTGACGAAGGGGAGATCATTACCCATAACACCCGAGCCATCAGCGGTATTCCTTCCCACATTACCTACAAAGAGAGACTGGTTGTGACGGGTGAGGGCTTTATCAGACCCAGTGATTTTGAGGAACTGAAGACCAGCCTGCAGGACAGCAGCGGTAAGCCCTATAAAAACGGCCGCAATCTGGCTGCTGGTTCCATCCGTCTGATGGATGCCAAGACATGCCAGGAGCGTCGGCTGGTTTTCATGCCGTTTGGTGTGCTGGAGGGCTTTCCGCACCTGACCCGGAAATCAGATAAGCTGCGGGAATTGCGTGCGCTGGGGTTCCAGCCCTGCAAGTATCTGGTCACAAAGCAGAAACTGACATTGGAAAATGTGGAAGCCGGTATTTATCAGCTGAGGCAATATGCCACTGACAAAGATATCCCCATTGACGGTATCGTGGTTTCGTTTAACGACATCGCCTATGCCCAGAGCTGCGGCCACACCGGACATCACTATAAGGACGGTCTGGCCTATAAATTTGAAGATGACCTGCATGAGAGCCTGCTGCAGTACATTGAATGGACACCGGGCAGAACTGGAGAGATTGCTCCGGTAGCTGTGTTTACACCGGTGGAAATCGATGGCTGCGAGGTCAGCCGGGCCAGTCTGCACAACTTGTCCTTTATTGAGGATCTGGAACTGATGGCTGGAAACCGGATTCTGGTAAGCAAGCGAAATATGATCATCCCTCATGTGGAGGAAAATTTGGACAGAGGCGGTTTCTCTATGGCGGATACGATTCCCCATGTTTGCCCCTGCTGCGGACAGCCTACCCGCATCCATGAATCAAGCGGAAAGGGCGAAAAGAGCGAGGATCGCATCATCAAGACGCTGTACTGCGATAATCCTGACTGTGAAACACGCCGGCTGAAGAAGTTCGTTCATTTTGTCAGCCAGAAGGCGATGGACATTGAAGGGCTGTCGGAGGCTACACTGGAAAAATTCATTGGTCAGGGATTTATCCATAGTTATCTGGACATTTACCGTCTGGACCGCTACCGGGCTGAAATCGTCCGCATGGATGGGTTTGGTGAAAAGTCCTGGCAGCGCCTTTGGGACGCTATCCAGCAGAGCCGGAATACCACCTTTGAACGGTATCTGATTTCTATGGACATCCCTATGATCGGCAACACTGCCAGCAAGGTATTGGGTCGTGTGTTCCACTATGATTTGGATGAGTTTCGGGATGCGGTCTATGGAGGCTATGATTTTCGGCAGCTTCCGGATTTCGGGGAGACATTGCATAACAATATCCACGACTGGTTCTGTGTAGAAGATAATTTCTGTATTTGGGAGGAGTTACAGACTATGATGAATATTCAAAAGCCTGCTGTGGCAGAACACAGCGAAGACAGGGTGCAGGATAATCCCTTTGTAGGAAAGACTATCGTAGTTACCGGCAAGGTGGAACCCTACACCCGGGACGGAATCAATGACCTGATCGAATCACTGGGCGCCCATGCCGGCAGCTCGGTGTCCAAGAAGACGGATTATCTGGTCTGCGGCGAAAATGCCGGCAGCAAGTTATCCAAGGCCAGGGATTTGGGCGTTACAGTGCTGTCGCCTGCGGAGTTTTTCAGTATGGCTGGTGCTGAGTAAGATAATATAGCATACCATCGGTGTGCTGTCAGTTAATCAATGGGGAGAGAGCCGAAACAGGGCTCTCTCCCCATATCTTTTATGGAAGATTTCAAGTAGGAGGGATTTTAATGCATATCGACAGGATACCGGTTTACCGGGTATATCAGAGGGCTATTGATTTGGAGCTTTACCATTCCTTTGCCGAATTGGTAGTACAGACTTCTCAGGACGATACGGCGAGAAGGACTTACCGACAAACAAGGGCGATGCAGATATGGCAGGTGGAAACGGATGTGTCCGGCTATTTTGAACCATACCATTTGCGTTACCCTGGCGAGGTGTTGGAGCGGTTTGAGGAAAAACTGGGCGATGATGTCCAGGTGTTCCGCGCTCTGGCCCTGGCGCTGGGAAATACCTGTGCGATCCAGTCTGACAATATGTTTGTGGGTAACCAGCGTGGAGCATTCCTCCAGAAATTGCGACGGTCTGCCGGAGAAGATGTGTACCTGCAGGGCGCTCTGTATCTTTTGGAAACAGATGCGGCACAGCGCCATGCCCTGTTGGAGAAACTGGCAGAAAGAGAGTATATGAGAACGGAAGAAGCCCTGTTTGTACTGTCGCTATTTGATGATACGGAACGCGGCTATGAGGCGATGCATACCCAGCTGAGCCGCCTGTTTACACAAAATCGAACACTTTCTCTGGTATATGATTTTGGTGTGCTGGAATGGTTCATCCGGTTCTATGCAGAGCAGGCAAAGAAATACCGCGGGAAAGCCGACCTGGTGCTGCGCACGCTGATGAAACTGCCGTATATGAATGTGAAGCCCGACAGCCGCGAATTTTCGGTTTTGACTAAAGCAGGGTATCGCTGCGATGAAATCATTTTGGCAAACTCTCTCGCTGTATGGGCGGACAGGCTGCCGGATCGGTTGAGTTCCAAGAGCATCACTGCCGAGAAAATCGCAGCGGCGTGTGGGCGGATGCTTCTGAATGCTCCAAAGGATCTTTCGGAAGAATTTTATGAGTATCTTGGCTGGCTGTTTCGGTTCTATGACAGCTTTACGGTCAAGTACGAAGGATTTCAGGGACTCTGGGAAGCGGTTCAATATGGTTTGAACCCCACAGCGCCGAAAACACTGTTATGGATGAATCAAACGATACAGAAAGATTTTCCGTACCGATTTGATGTGTTTGATCCTCAGTACGATGATCTCGCGAAGGAACTGGAGCGGGATAACTATATGGAGTTGTTTACCTTGCAAATGCTGCATTCCAGGCAGGCGATCCCTTTGAAACAGTGGCTTTCCAGATACCAAGAACTAACCGGAGCCGATTATGGAGAATATTTCAGAAGTTGCCATAAGAACAGTGGGCGGGCGTTTGCCTTTCTGGTGGAAAGGAAAGAAATCGATTTATGGGAGTTTTTTGAGCAGCACAGGGATGGTGGCGAATACGCGCCACAACTGAAACTGCTGCGGGAGTATGCCCTAAGAATTTCGAGCTGGAGATGTTTCCGGTTTGTAGAGAGGTTGCTGGCTGAGTATACTTTTCCCCATCTTCAAACGATTTTTGGTGAGCGGTTTTACTTTCACGAATGCTTTGTCAGAAGTGAGGGGTATTACAGCAGAAGAGAATATAAAACATACATCAGCCGGCCATTCCTAACTGCAGAGCAGCAGCGACAGCTTTATGACTGGGTGGAGCTTTCATTTTTCCAAACTGAGCCGGAAAAATATGAGGACTTCGTTTTAAGTGCCTTAAAAGCACCGGAGATCCAACGCCTTTATGATAAAAAAGCGCTGGCAGCGGTGTTGCGGCAGTTTTTTCTCCACAGCGAGTATAACGGCTATGAAATCAACCGGCTGAAGGAAACATTCTATTCCAAGGAAGAGTTGGAGGATGAGCGCAGAGTCGAAGCTGAGAGAAAGGAGCAGGAAAAACGACTGGAGCAGGAAAAACGAACCATACAGAAACGGGAAAAGCTGCAGCAGCTTTATAACGGCAGCGCCGAATCTCTGGTTAAATTCATTGGGGGATATTATCATCAGGACGAGAAGAACGAGGTGCTGAATATGGCGTTTGACAAGCTGGTGGAATGGCCTGTCGGTTGTGTACGGACGATGGAAGCCAAAGGCGCACATGCCTTTTTTGAACTGTGTGGTGAACTGGTAAAGTCTGAACCCCGGCCAAGGCATGAGATTTTGAATATGGTACTGACACTGATTGGAGGTGAAGCAGCATGAGAAATACATTAAAACATCTGACCCTATTGACCAGAATGAAAGATGACGGATTGCTCCCGGCGCTTACAGGCAGCTTTTCAGAGGATGCCATAGCGCAGGCATGTGGACAGGTGGAGACACTTCAATTACAGGAACGGCTGCACATCCGAAAGACAAAGCGGATACAGGAAGAACTGGTTCGGGTGCCGAACTTTGCAGCACTCTATGGTGCGTTGTGCAGGCAGGAGATTGGTGATGAAGAAATTGCTTCGGTCTTAGAGTCGGCAGACGGGTATGGAGAGAGACTGACAGCGTATCCCCAAGAGCAGGTGCTGGCAGTCATGGAATTGGAACTGTTGCCTTCCCTGCGGTTTGAATACCTGAAATACTATTTTCCCTTTGTGATGTATGAAGAAGAGGAGCAGGTCATATTGGATAACCTGCAGACTTTTCCCATTGCGGAGTGGAAGGGACTTTCCATGCTGACGGAGCACCAGCGGGATATGATGCGGCAGCCGTTTCTTGGTTCGTATCTGTTTTGCTGGCATCAAAATGAGCGGAAAGCTCTGGAACTGTTGGAACAGAATCGTCCGCTCCAGAGAGTCTGCATCTTGCTTTATCGGCAAGGTGTGCGGCTGTTTCTGTCAGTAGAGCGCCTGAAAGATCTCCGGTGGATGAAAATGACCGATGTGGGAAAATTCCGCCGGCTGTTGGCTGTATTTGAATATGATGCAGAGGATTTGTCTGCTTTTTTTGACCTCTGGCTGGACAACCATGCCGGACAATACGACCTCAACTGGTTTATCTCCCAGCCACATCCTTTAAGCAAGGAACGAAGGAAAGAAATTTTATGCAACCAACTGAGTTATTTGAATGCTCTGTATGCCGGCAGGCTCCATTTGGATTTTAATGCAATCCGACAATTCCAGTTTTCAATTCTCATTTATGCAGTGGAGCATAGAAAAAAGCATTTTCTGGATTTGGTGGATCAGAACAGTGAAGTGTTCCTGTCCTTGGGGAGATACTCACTTTTGTTTGAGCCAGGCTTTTGTGAGCATTGCAACATCAATTCTCTGACGCTGAAGAATTTGAAAGCCAGCGATTCTGTGAACCGCAATGACAGCTTTTTTACGCTTCTGGAAGAAGGGCAGCAGTACACCTTCGAGGAAATGTATCAGCTCTGGCATCAGAAAGAGGTTTACGTTCGGCTATACACCATGCTGACACCTCTTCCTGTGGATCAGCGTTTGCTGACACTTCGGCAGCTGATAAAGCGGGAGCTGGTCAGCCAGTATACAGGAGATACAGAGCTGGAGCAGCTTGGAAAATGTCTGTTGGAAAGGCCATTTAGCGAATGGTACCGGAGTTCATTTGGACATATCCGTGGACTGACCCGGAGGACTGCCATGGAACTGTTACAACACTATACGAAGCTGCAGACATTCATACCGGCTTTCACTGCGGAGCCGGATGCGGTATTTGCCCTCAACAATATGACGGCTCTTTTGGAAAGGACGGATTGGAAGCAGGTACGCAAAGATATTCTGACAACAGATGCAGACTGGCTGGAACTAAAAGACAAGCTGGTCTTCTCGGATGATTTTGTGGAGCAGAACAGGGAGACTGTCACGGAGTTTTTACTGCGGGGTGACGCGGCTATGGTACGCGCTCTCTATGGGGAACTGGACGGGCAGGAGTTGGCTGTTGAAGCGCTGCGACGGATCGTACAGGCTGAATTGATGGGCCAGTTCTATAAACTCAAATATTTTGCCGGTGACCTGCAGCGTGAGATCCGCTACCCTGTCAGCGAGATGCAGGAGAGCCTCTGGAAGAAAAATCTTTCTTTGGCCCGAGGTGCATTTCTGGCAGAAGAGGTGGATGATTTTTACCACACTCTGCGGCTTGGGGAGCTTCCTCATGGTACCTGCCTGTCTTACCGTACTGGAAGCCAGAGAGAGTGCCTGTTAGCCGCCTTTGACTCTAACAAGAAGATTATTCTTGTGAAAAAGGATGAAACAGTGGTGGCTCGCGCCTGCCTCCGTCTGACAAAAGGTGCATTTCAAAAACCACCTGCCATCGATTTTTCTTTTGCTGATTTGTCGCAGGAGAACACGGCTACCGGAAAGTCTGCCGCAGGTGAGAAGGCTGTGTTATTCCTGGAGAGTGTTTATACTTCCAGACTCAATGATATTGAAAAAGAGGAAGTAATGAAACTGGCAGTTTCCCTGACAACACAGAAAGCGGCAGAGTTGGGTGTTGTGGCGGTACTTGCAAGAAAGTATCTTGGTTGCTATGAACGGGATGAGTATGTGCTTGCACCGTTCTATGTGTACATCTCAAAATCCAAAAACGGATGGCAGTATCTGGACTCTCTGGGCGGAGCGGCATATACCTCAGCAAAAGAGGAGTATGTAGAGCATCCATTCCTGGTCACACAGACTGCCATGCATCATACAGGGGCAAATAACAGAAACGAGGTGGATTATGAATAATAGGACAATGGCAACGGTTTATGTGGATCGGGATAGTATTTCCCTCAAGACCCGCTCCAGAAATGGCTGTTCGCCGCAGCAATTTATTATTTTGAAAAAGGAACTGCAGCGGCTGGAGGAGAAGAAGTATTTGATCGCCAAAGATATTCATTCCTATGCAGAACTGCGGCTGTGTGATGCCGTAGACGGTGTCAAAGTGCTGGAGTTTTCCTTCACATGGCTGAAGGATGCTGGCAGAGACAGCGTTTCCGGCTATACCGAACGGATCAGGCTGCCCTATGAGCCGTTTCGCGCATATGCGGCAGGTGAGGAAGAAACCGTTGATGGAACACGGTGGCGGCTGCTGTCCATTCCGGAACAGAACCGGCCAAAGCTAGAGTTTCACAGCCGGAAAAATCTCAAGGCCGTAGTGGAAAATCCTATCCTTCGGCACAAACTGGGGAAGTTTCTGGACCAGCACTTTAACTGGTACAACTATGAGCGCATCGTCCTGACGGATGATTACCTGCCTTACAGCTTCTTTTTTGAGGGCTACATGGTACAGGGCGCAAAGACTTGCGGTGGAGTAATCCTGCATGGCGAAGAGAACATCCAAACGGCGAAATACGGGATACATACATAAAAATCTATAGGAAGATTTTATACATAGTCAACACCGCCGCAATCGTATAGTTTGCGGCGGTGTTCTTGTTGTCCAACATGACATTGAAATTCATATTTTTATTCTTGTGCTGAAAAGTAGGCTATCCTATAATTAAAAAGAAAAATATCGGATTGGGACATTTCTGCAACATTTGATGTTTAGAATATCAGTATGATCGGAAAATTGGGAAAGGAAGTGAAGGCTTTGAAGAAGATTTTAATTGTAGAGGACGATCAGCTTTTGAATCGGACCCTGGCATATAATCTGACCTCTGACGGATATGAGGTCATTTCGGTTTTTAATTTTGACAGCGCGGTAAGAAAGCTGCGGGAAAATGAATTTGATGTGGCACTGTTGGATATTAACCTGCCCGATGGCAGCGGACTGGATTTGTGTGAAGAAATCCGGAATCGCGGTCAGCATACCTATATCATCTTTATCACAGCCAATGATAAGGAGAGCGGTATGCTCAAGGGCTACGAAGTCGGCGGCGCAGATTAGGTGACCAAGCCCTTTTCTGTGACGGAGCTTTGCAAAAAAGTAGCGGCGGTTTTTGCAAATCTGGAACTGCGGACACCCCGGCATGATCTGTTTGATGATGGCTTTCTGAAAATTGACTTCTCCGAACAAAGTGCGTCCCTTGCCGGAGAATCCCTGGACTTTACACCGAAGGAATACCGCACCCTGTTCCTGTTCGTAAAGAACCCCCGGATTATTCTGACCAAGCGGCAGATTTTAGAGAAGCTGTGGGACATTGATGGGGATTTTGTGGATGAGCATACTCTGACGACGATCATCAGCCGTATCCGTAAAAAAATCGAAACAGACGAGCGGAAATATATTAAGACAGCTTACGGCATGGGCTATCAGTGGATCGGCGGTGAGCCTCGATGAAGCTGCAAAATTTATCTGTCAGGGCATTTTTGAGAAAAATTGTGGCGGGGACTCTGCTCACTGCCGCTTTGCTGCTGTTGATTTTTTTCCTATTGACGAAAGATGTGCGTGTTGTCATCTGCGGCATTATTTTGACAGCTGCATTTTACATTTGGGGCATGGTTTTTCTGCACTATTTTCAAAAGAAACTTTCTCTGTTCACCGATGGTTTGTGCCAGACATTGGATCACATGATGGACAGTACAGACTGGCCCCAGGTAGACTATGAAGCGGAAACACTGCTGTCTCGGATTAGCCATCGTCTGGAACGGCTCTATAATGTGATGCAGAAAACCAGACATACGGCAGAGGGAGAAAAGGAAGAACTGCAATCCCTGGTATCAGATATTTCCCACCAGACCAAAACCCCCATCGCAAATTTGAAGCTGATCAACGATACGATGCTGACAAGGCCATTGACAGAAGAAAAGCGTAAGGAGTTTTTGCAGGCCACAGGCACACAGCTGGATAAACTGGATTTTCTCATTCAGGGAATGGTGAAAACCTCCCGCCTGGAAACGGGTGTCATTACGCTGGAGAAACAGGATGCTGTGATCGGGGATACGCTGGTGAGCGCCATCAATGGTGTTCTGGCTCCGATGGAACAAAAAGAGATCAGCCTGTCGGTGGACTGCCCATCTGATCTGACAATATCCCATGACAGCCGCTGGACTTCCGAAGCATTGTTTAACATTCTGGATAATGCGGTAAAGTACACCTCTGCCGGTGGCAGCATCCAGGTGAGGGTACGGGATTGGGAAATGTATTTGAGGATAGATGTGACAGATACAGGCAGAGGCATCCCGGAGCATTCTCGGGGCACGATCTTCAAACGCTTCTATCGGGATGAAGCGGTGCATGATATAGATGGGGTCGGAATCGGCTTATACCTTGCCCGTGAGATCATTACCATGCAGGGGGGCTATATTACCGTTGAGTCTAAAGTTGGGGAAGGATCAACTTTTTCCGTGTTCCTGCCCATAAAATAATTCTGAGGCAGTCTGTTTTGGCAGGCTGCCTTTTTTTTGAAAAATTTTTAGAGGGCAATGGATTTTAGGACAATTCTGCAACATTTGGGATTTATGCTGACAGCAACATTATGAAATTGGAGGTGGCCTTATGGAAATCACAAAGACATTACTCATCAATGCAGCTTGCTTGCTGATCCCGCCGGTCGTTGTTGTTCTGCTGCTCCGGCACTTCTTTCCAAGAGAAATCAGATGGTCGGCTGGTGTGGTGGCTCTGGTAGATCTGGTGGTCTTCTGGACAGATATTTCTTATTATGAGAGCGTTTGGCTGACGCTGTTTTTTGTTGTAATTCAGTTAGCAATGGTTTTGCTTATATCTATCCGGCTTTATAAAAAAGACACACGAAAATGAATTGTCCTAAAATTGAAGCAATTCACCCTTAAACTGTTGAGCTTTTGGGATGTTTCTGCAACATTTGGGGGTTAGGATGATAGTGAAAGGAGTGAAGGACTATGACATTACCATTTGAAAATGATACCAGCCGGATTGTAAAGCGGCTGGCGAAACAGAATATGAAAGCAAACCGGCGTACATCCATTTCTATCATGGTAGCCATATTGATCGCATCAACTTTTTTGTGTTCGTTA
>Ga0129310_1000961_pt1 | contig 28818 bp, 25 predicted proteins | sample Go1ome_2_FD_94433 | JGI IMG/M metagenome (GOLD analysis project Ga0129310, IMG submission 94433) | Western lowland gorrila individual fecal microbial communities from Wisconsin, USA - Go1022A metagenome | ecosystem: Host-associated > Mammals > Digestive system > Large intestine > Fecal | place... | reverse complement strand
TATATATCTGGAGGTCTGGCATATAATGGCAAAGATAACGATACTGGGCTGCGGCTACGGCACGGCTCTCGGCGTATTATTCACGACCTATGGTCACGAGGTAGTGACCTGGACTAAGTTCGAAAACGAAGCGGAGCTGCTGCGCACCGAGCGCGAGCACAAGCGGCTGCTGCCGGGCGTAAAGCTCCCGGAGTCACTGGGCGTCACCACCGACCCGAAGTGCGTGAGCGGCGCGGATATAATCCTTGTGGCTATACCGTCGCCGTTTTTCCGCGAAGCAGTCCAGACGGTAAAACCGTACGTTGACAGGAACACCGTTGTGATAAACGTCAGCAAGGGGCTGGAGGGAAGCACCGGCTACCGCCTGTCGCAGATAATCAAGGAGGAGCTTCCGGAAAATCCCGTAGGAGTTATCACCGGTCCCTGCCACGCGGAGGAGATAGCGCGGCTTGTCCCGACGACCGAGGTCTGCGCAAGCTATAACGACGGCGTTTCGGAGTATATCCAGCGCACGCTGTCCAACGAGCGCTATCGCATATACACGAACGACGACGTTGCGGGCTGCGAACTTGGCGGAGTGCTGAAAAATCCTATCGCGCTGGGCTGCGGTATCGCCAGGGGCATGGGTCTTGGCGACAACACCGTCGCGGCTCTCATGACCCGCGGAATGACCGAGATCACGCGTCTTGGCGTGGGTCTGGGCGCTAACTGGAAAACCTTTACCGGCATGGCGGGAATCGGAGATCTGATAGTTACCTGCACGTCGCTGCATTCGCGTAACTTCCGCGCCGGAAACCTCATCGGAAAGGGAATGCCGGCGGCTGAGGCAGTGGCGCAGGTGGGCACCGTCGAGGGTTACACCAGCAGCAAGATAGCCTACAGACTGGCGCAGGAGCACGGCATAGAAACGCCGATAATCGAGCAGATAGTGAAGATATGCTATGAAGGCAGCGACCCGACGCAGAGCATTTCCGCGCTCATGACGAGAAAGAGCAAGCACGAACGCGAAGTGTTCTGGATGGACTGACGAGGTAACTATGAACCAGAAGATCCCCGCGACCATACGGGAGCAGGTACAGAAGCTCAAACAGCGCGGATGCATAATCGAGGATGAGAAGCACGCCGAGGAAACGCTGAAATACATCAACTACTTCCGGCTGGCGGACTATTTCGCGCCGTTCACGGTGTCCAAGGGGCGCTATGAGGAGGGCACGACATTTGAGAACGTCCTGCGGGTATACGAGGCGGACAGGAAGCTGCGAAGCATTCTGCTGGCTTCCCTGGAGGAAACTGAGATCGCCATGCGCGCCGCGGCGTCGAATTACCACGCGCTGAAATACGGAGCGCTGGGGTATCTCAATCCGTCTACGTTCGATTTCCGGCACAATCACCAGCAGTTTATGAACAAGGTGAAGCACCTCATCGAGGTGAACGACGACCGGGAGTTCGTCAGACACTATAACTCCAAGTACTGCGGCGCGTTCCCGCTGTGGGTGGTGATGGAGCTTTTCAGCTTCGGCACGCTGGCATTCTTCTATAAGGACATGCAGAGCGCGGACAAGAAAGAGATCGCCGACCGGTACTACGGCTGCTCCAGCAACGAACTGGACAACTGGCTGTTCTGCCTGAACGAGCTGCGGAACTACTGCGCGCATTACAACAGGCTCTACGGCAACTGCTTCCCGGTGATGCCGAAAACTCCGCGCAACATGGAGTTTGAGCTAAAGCCCGACGTTTTCGGGTATATCATCGTGATGAAGCAACTGGCGCATAACCACAAGAACTGGAACGAGCGCGTAGTGAAGCCGGTCACGAGGCTGATACGCAAGAATTCAGACGTCCTGCGGCTGGACGACCTGGGCTTCCCGAAGGACTGGGAACAGCTCATCGCCTGGGACGATACAGATGAATGACATAGGCTGACAGGCGTCGGCGCTGCGGCGTTAGACGCCTTTTGTATTACCGGAGGGAGGGTGAGCGATGTCCGATAAATTCCGTCTGATGATGGACAGCAAGGCTAAGACAAAGGAAGAAATTCAGCAGGAGCTGAAACGAATGATAGAGCTGAAAGCTCACCCGGTGCAAGTTACGGAGGATACTCCGGAGAATGCCAGCCGCCCGCTGTCTGCGGAGGATATTTCCGGCGCGGTGCGGCAGTCCGTCCGGGAGAAGATACACAGCATAGTGCAGGAGGCTCTGGAAAACGCCAGGGAGGAGCAGTCCTACGGAGAGAAGATACCCCCGCGGGAGCCGCGCAAGAACATCGACTACCTCACGGGCAGGGAGATACCCTCCGCTGAGCCGCGGCAGGATATCCAGCCGGACGAGCTGGCGTACCCCGCGTCCTTTTACGAGGACAACGACGATCCGGACAACCTGCGTACCCGCATTTCGGAGATGCGCCGGCTGAGCCAGCAGTTCTACAACGGATACATGCTCCGCCAGTGCGCCGAGGAAACCCTTGTAAAACAGGGCGAGTATATGAAGGACGTCACGGACGATTTCCCGAGGAACTGCTTCTGCGGCGTTGACCGCCCGGTCTACGGGGCGCTTTCCACCGACCAGCTGCGCACCTACTTCACGTGGCGCACCGGCGCCCGGCGGGGCGTATGGAACCGCGTGGACAAGCCGTACGTCATGCTCTACTGCTATGAGCTGCTCAACCGTATCGGCGTTGATTCGGCGGAGGAAGCGTACCGCAGTCTCTCGGAGGTCTGGGAGAACTGCCGGAGCTTCTGCGCGGCTCTGGATAAGGTAATGCCGCGATGGCTCAAGGATCTGAGGGCGTACAACATCATCGGCGGGGACACCTCCCCGGCGGAGCAGCTCACCGACAACATCACCGACGCGGACAGCGCGGATATCCTGGCGCGGAAATACTCCGGCAAGCTGGATTTTATGATGCAGCGTTCTTCCTACAATCTGCGGGGGAGCATCTTCTGGACGGACGACAATTCCCGGCTGCTGGAAAGCGCCCTGGAATACGTTCTGAACGTCCTGGACGGGTACTTCGCGGAGCGCGGGATAACCATGTTCGAGCTTCTCTGCGGACGTCTGAAAAAGGATCACGGCTGGTCGCCGTTCGCCGGAGCGTATGTTGATCTCGACAGAATGGAGGGCTTCCACCCGCTGAAGATAAGCCCGATGGAGCAGTACTGCGTGAAGCGCGGTCAGCCCTGTCTGGAGGTCTTTGAGCCGGCGCCGTACCGTAATCTGGTGGGGTGGATACTGAAATCCACGGAATCCGTGCTGAGAAAGCGCACTGGATTCCGCTACGGACTGTCCGCGAACATCACCCTGGTTCTGGAGGATATGGCGAACCGCGACAGGCTTCTGAGCGCGGTCAGCGACCCGGAGTTCGCGGATATCGTCACGGACGCCGCCGGAAGATGGTGCGATGAACACGGGATATTCCCGCCGAAAAAGCAGAAGAAGCGCAGCGCGTACAATTACGACGAAGCGCCGGAAAGCCCGCGGAGCGCCGCAGCTCCGGCGGCGAGGGCGCCGGTGGAGATAGACGTCAGCAAGCTTGCGAAGATACGCGAGGAGGCGGACGAGACCACCAGGAAGCTCATCGTCGAGGAGGTGACGGAGGTCCCGGAGATAACCGAGCGTATCGAGGAGATACAGCAGGACAGCTTCCAGGAGCAGACCGAGGGCTTCGCGAGGGATTATTCGGAGAACCGGAGCGCGGGCGCTTCCGGGATATTCGACGGACTGGCGGACGGCTGGCGGGAGTTCGCGCAGAGCCTTTCCGCCGAGGATATCCGGCTGATACGCGCGGTAATAGACGGCAGTGCGGACGAATTCTGCCGTACCCGCGGGATAATGCCTGAGACAGGATATGACAGGATAAACGCCGCCGCAATGGAGAACATCGGGGATATTCTGATAGAAAACGGCGCGATAATCGAGGACTACAGGTGCGAGGCTCAGGACATCGCTTCGCTTTCGGAACAGCAGGAGTACGACAGATGATAACGGTAAGAAAAGCGCAGGACAGGGACTCAGACAAGGTAATGAAGCTTCTGGGCGAGGTGCTGGAGCTGCACGCGAAGCTCCGCCCGGACATATTCATTTCCGGAAAGACGAAGTACACTCGTGAGGAGCTGCACGGGATATTCGCGAACGAGGAAACTCCGGTGTTCGTTGCGGCGGACGATAATGACGAGGTAATGGGCTATGCGTTCTGCGTTATCAAGCAGCCGCCGTTCTCCACTAATATGAAGCCGATAAAGACGCTGTACATCGACGACCTGTGCGTTGACGAGAACTGCCGCGGACAGCACGTCGGGACTATCCTGTTCGACTACGTCAAGCAGTTCGCTAAGTCCCAGGGCTGCTATGACGTAACGCTGAACGTCTGGGAGGGCAACAACGCCCGGGAGTTCTACGACAAGATGGGAATGTTCGTCAAGGAAACTCAGATGGAGATAGTGCTGGATTGAATATTATAAAGTACGGAGGGGCAGATCATGTATCTGCTCCTCCGTTTGTTTTGTATTGCGGGCCTTTGCTGTATATCGCAGCAGCCACACGAGATTTTTTGGTTTTTGCGTTCGGGATATGAAAGTGATAAAAAGATACAAAAAGCAAAACTCTCCCGTCCCAATCCGGGACGGGAGAGTTTTGCTTTGGTGCGGGTGACAGGACTTGAACCTGCACGGTGTTGCCAATAGAACCTAAATCTATCGCGTCTGCCAATTCCGCCACACCCGCACGGTTGGTGGAGCTAATGGGGGTTGAACCCATAGGAGTGTTCTCGCTATGTCATAGTATGTAAGGCAATCTCATTCATTGAAACTGAAGCTAACTCCACAATCTCCTGCTCCCACCAGTAACGACGTTGCATTAGCACAAATGGTCATAAGCATACCTCCATTAAATGTGAACTTAAATTCAGTATTATCGCTCAGTTTCCATGTTTTTGCCAATGAGAATCCTGAGATTAATGCGCTTGAAAGCGCACCAAACATACTCCATAGAGACAAAATAACTATACGGAATAGATGCTACCTTAATTATTATATCAGAATCCCGACAAAATGTCAAGGCGTAATTCTTGACTAACAAAACCATCGTGTGATATACTGTATAGAAACAAACTTCCATGCTGTCGGAATATAATACAGTATAACCGAGGGGGTGCGGTCATGGGCGAAAAAAAGCGTACGAAATACGGCAGGCTCGCCGGGTGGGTCGGTATCATATGCAATATCCTGCTGAGCGCCGGGAAATTCATCGCCGGCAGTCTGTCCGGGAGCGTTTCCATAACGGCGGACGCGCTGAACAATTTCTCCGACGCGTCCTCCAGCCTTATCAGCCTTATCGGATTTCAGCTGTCCGAAAAGCGCGCCGACGCTGAACACCCCTACGGTCATGCGCGGTATGAATATATCTCTGGATTCGTAGTCGCTATCCTGGTTATCGTCATCGGCATAGAGCTTCTCCGCAGCGGTATCGAGCGCATAATAACGCCCCAGCCAGTGGAGCTCACGGCGGTATCCATTGCGGTCATGGCGGCTTCGATCGCCGTAAAGTTCGGCATGATGATCTTCGACCGCAGCGTAGGAAGGCACATTGACTCCCAGACGCTGATCGCAGCCGCCGCCGACAGCCGCAACGACTGCATAGTCACCGCCGCCGTCCTCCTTGCCGGAATACTTTCGGTGTATACCGGCGTTCAGCTTGACGGAATTATGGCGGTCGCAGTCGCGGCGTTCATTCTCTACAGCGGCGCCGGGCTTGTCCGGGATACCATGAACCCGCTGCTTGGAAAGGCTCCCTCCCCGGAGCTGGTGGAGGATATCCGCCGCAGGATACTGTCCTATCCCGGAGTGCTCGGCACTCACGACCTCATCGTGCATGATTACGGGCACGGGCGCAAGTTCGCCACGGTGCATGTGGAGATGGCGGCGGAGGAAAACGTCATCGAGAGCCACGCCGTTATAGACCGCATAGAACGCGATTTCCTGCACGACCTGGGGATAAACATGCTGGTGCATTTCGACCCGGTAGTCACGGACAGCTCCGCCGTCGGGGATATCCGCCGGGAGCTGAGCCGCATAGTAAGGCTCATCGATGACAGACTTTCCGTGCACGACCTGCGGCTGGTCAGCTGCGGGGACTTCACCCGGGCGGAATTCGACGTGGTAGTCCCGCAGGACTGCTCGCTCAACGAACAGGACCTCCGGGCGGAAATACAGCGCTTCATCACCCAGAAGTACCCGGAGATACGCTGCGTGATAACCCTGGACGACAGCTTCGCCGCTATCCCGCCGGAGGAATAAGGGATTGACGTAACCGCCGTGATGTGGTAAAATAAAATCATCACTATTCGGGGGGCGGTAACACGGACTACTTTTTTCATGCTGACACATCTAAATACCGCCGCCGTTTCAGGGCGATAGCCATAACCACCGTCGTTCCGCTTTGCGGGATATGCGTTTTCTGCGCCGTAAACATCGTACTCAGCTTCAGCGCCGGGGCTTCACGGAGCCTGCGGGCGCTGATGGCGGCGGTAATAGCGGCGTGCGTCCTCGCCGGGACGGTCACGATTTTCCTCGCCGCGTACCACTGCTATAAGCTCGACCGCCGTCACTCGCGGTTCACCTATCTGGATATCCTGCCGGACGGCTTCGTGTTCAGCCTTTACGCCGGGGAGTTCCGCGATTACTCGGAGCTTGTGGTGCTCCGACGGCTGTATTACGTCCCGTTCGCGGGAGTTACTGAGATCTCCCGGGACGCGAAGAACTCGCCCTGCTCCGTCACCGTCCGCGGGGAGGTGCGCTGCTACCTCTGCGAGAGCGACCGCCTGGGGTATCACGTTGACGAGGACGACCACATGCACTTCGACAGCCCGGAGCTTGACGAGCGCGGATTCGAGCGGCTGGAGTCGCTGCGCATCGACGGGTGGTTCGGACGGACGAAACGCCTGGAAGCGGCGCTGAATTTCTATCTTGAGCAGTTCCGCAGCATTCCGGAGAAAAAGCCGTTCAACATCGCGGAGCACATCGCCGTGAAAAAGCGTAAGCGCCCCACCACCTCAAATCCCCTGCTTGAAGCCCCGACCTACGACAGAAACTGGAAGTAGCTTTTTCTGTCTGCGGTATTGCCATAAAAATAAAACCGCATTATTGCGAATTTAGTTGAAATACCACTTGAAAAAAAAACGCCAGGGTGGTATAATAAACTGTAGATATGTTTTTATGATCCGAAATTGGAATAGAAAAAGTGGAGGAAGGCATAATGGCTGCAAAGTATATTTTCGTCACCGGCGGCGTGGTTTCTGGTCTTGGCAAGGGAATAACCGCTGCTTCCCTGGGACGTCTGCTTAAAATGAGAGGGTACAAGGTAACTATCCAGAAGTTCGACCCTTATATAAACGTTGACCCGGGCACTATGAGCCCCTATCAGCACGGCGAGGTGTTCGTAACCGACGACGGCGCCGAGACCGACCTTGACCTCGGTCACTACGAGCGTTTCATCGACGAGAACCTTTCCGTCAACAGCAATGTCACCACCGGTAAGATCTACTGGACAGTACTCAACAAGGAGCGCCGCGGCGACTACCTCGGCGGCACCGTTCAGGTTATCCCGCACGTAACAAACGAGATAAAGGACCGCATCTACCGCGTTGCCAACAGCGGCGCAGAGGCTGCGGACGTCGTTATCACTGAGATCGGCGGTACTGTCGGCGATATCGAGTCCACTCCGTTCCTGGAGGCTATCCGCCAGGTAAGCAACGACGTCGGACGCGAGAACGTTATGTATATTCACGTTACGCTGCTCCCGTTCATCTCCGGAAGCAACGAGCTCAAGACAAAGCCCACACAGCACAGTGTTAAGGAGCTGCTTTCCATCGGTATCCAGCCGAACGTACTGGTACTCCGCAGCGACTGCGAGATCCCGCAGGATATGATGGAGAAGGTAGCAAGCTTCTGCAACGTCCGCAAGGAGGACGTTATCCCGAACCTCACCGCTTCTTCACTGTACGCTGTTCCGCTTATGCTGGAGGAAGCCGGACTTGCTCACTCCGCGTGCCACCACCTGGGTCTTGAGGACAGGGAGCCTGACCTCACCGAGTGGAAGAACATGGTGCACATGCAGGAGAACGCAAAGAAGCCGCTGACTATCGGTCTTGTCGGCAAGTACGTTGCGCTCCCCGACGCATATATTTCCGTTATGGAGTCCATCAGACATGCGGGCGCTGCCAACGGCGCTGACGTGCATATCGAGCTTATCAATTCCGAGGAAGTCACCCCGGAGACCTCCGAGAAGCTTCTCGGCAAGGTAGACGGTATCGTTGTTCCCGGCGGCTTCGGCGACAGAGGAATCGAGGGCAAGATAGAGGCTGTACGTTACGCAAGAGAGAACAAGAAGCCGTATCTGGGTCTGTGCCTGGGCATGCAGATGGCTGTAATAGAGTTCGCACGACACGTCGCAGGACTTGAGGGCGCAAGCTCCGCTGAGTTCGGCGAGCACAAGTACGACGTTATCGACATCATGCCCGACCAGAAGGGCGTTGACATGGGCGGTACGATGCGTCTTGGACTGTATCCCTGCAAGCTTGATGAAAGCTCCATTTCCCGCGAGCTTTACGGCGAGGGTCTTATCTACGAGCGTCATCGTCATCGTTACGAGTTCAATAACATCTACCGCGAGCAGATGGCTGAAAAGGGTCTGAAGTTCGCAGGACTTTCCCCGGACGGCAAGCTTGTCGAGATCGTTGAGCTTCCCAGGGACGTACACCCGTGGTTCGTGGCTGTACAGTTCCACCCTGAGTTCAAGAGCAGACCCAACAGGCCTCACCCGCTGTTCAACGGATTTATCAAGGCTTCCCTCGATTTAAAGAAGTAAGGTCGGGACAGGCTGGTCCGCGATCAAACCGATTTCAATTAATTATTCATTGATAATTCAATGCCGTCTGCGTCGCAACAGACGGCATTTGTGTCCTACATGTAAAATCCACGTAAAGTGGTGAAAGGAACTGACATGGGCGGAAAATTCTACGACAACCGCGAGCTTTCGTGGCTTAAATTCAACGCAAGAGTTCTGGAGGAGGCATTCGACGAGGACACGCCGCTGTTCGAGCGTCTGAGATTCGTGCAGATATTCTGCTCCAATCTCGACGAGTTCTTTATGATACGCGTTGGAAGCCTGCACGACAAAATGCTCTTCGACAGCAAGGACACCGAGAACAAGACCAACATGACCGCAAAGGAGCAGCTCGTCGAGATAGCAAAGCAGGTCAAGAAGCTCCTGCCCGTAAAGGACGACGCCTATTCCGAGATAATGGAGGGACTGAAGAACTACGGTATCGAGCACATCGACCCCGAAGCCCTCTCCCCGGAGGAGGACGCATTCTACCGCGCTTTCTTCGCGCGTGAGATACAGCCGCTGCTGTTCACCGGAGTTGTGGACAAGAAGCACCCGGTGCCGTTCCTCAAGAGCGGCGAGGTGTATGTCGGCGTTACGATACGCAAGAAGGACGACGCGGGCAAGACTACGTTCGGTATACTGCCGGCTTCCGAGAATTTCCCGCGGCTCGTGTGGCTTCCGGGTACGGGCAAGTTCCTGCTGACCGAAGAGCTTATCAGCCGTTACGCGGAGCTGGTTTTCAAGAACTTCGAGATCGTTTCCCGCTGCATTTTCAGAGTCACCAGGAACGCGGATATCGCGATGGACGAGGGTCTGTACGACCATGACGTGGATTTCCGCGACATCATGAGCGAGCTTGTCAAGAAGCGCAAGAAGCTCCAGCCGGTGCGCCTGGAGTTCCAGGGAAATCCGGATTCGGCGATAATCGCGCTCATCGCCAAGACGCTAAAGGTCAAGGATAACTTCGTGTTTACGCAGACCGCGCCGCTTACCATGAGCTTCCTTTCCTCCGTGGAGCGCCGCCTGGAGAAGCAGAGCGAGCTGTTCTTTGCGCCGCTGACGCCCCAGAAGTCGCCGGACATCGACCAGAAGCGCCCGATGATAGAGCAGATAAAGCAGCATGACGTAATGCTGAATTACCCCTACGAGAACATCAGCCAGTTTATCCGCCTGCTGGACGAGGCTGCGGATAATCCGGATGTGGTTTCCATCAAGATAACGCTCTACCGCGTTGCGCGGGACAGCAAGATAATCAGCGCGCTTACCCGCGCCGCTGAGAATGGAAAGGACGTCCTGGCGCTGGTGGAGCTGCGCGCCCGCTTCGACGAGGAGAACAACATCGGCTGGTCCAAGCGACTGGAGGAAGCCGGAGTTACGGTTATTTACGGTCTGGAGGAGCTGAAGGTGCACTCCAAGCTGCTGCTCATCACGCTGCGCGACGGAAGCGACGTAAGCTACATCACGCAGGTGGGCACCGGAAACTACAACGAGCGTACGTCGAAGCTCTACACCGACCTTACGCTGATGACCGCGGACAGGGACTTCGGCTCTGACGCTTCCGTGGTATTCAATGCGCTGGCTGTCGGGAATACCGTCGAGAGCACGAACAAGCTGCTGGTGGCTCCCAAGGGACTTAAGAGCCGCATAGTGGAGCTTATCGACAACGAAATAACCTACAAGTCAAACGGCTACATCGGAATAAAGATGAACTCCCTGACAGACAAGGACATCATCGAGAAACTCGCCGAGGCAAGCCGCGCCGGCGTAAAGATAGAACTTGTAGTCCGGGGCATCTGCTGCCTTATCGCGGGAGTTGAGGGAGACACGGAGAATATCCGGGTCATCTCGATAGTAGGGCGGTTCCTGGAGCACAGCAGAATCTACATCTTCGGCACCGGCGACCGCCGCAGGGTGTATATATCCAGCGCGGACTTCATGACCAGGAACACCGAGCGCCGCGTGGAGGTTGCCGCGCCGCTTCTCGACCGCAGACTTGCGGACAGAGCCGTTGATATATTCAACACCTGTCTGCGGGACAACGTAAAGGCGCGTGAGCAGGCCAGCGACGGCAATTACTACCGCGTCGAGCGCGCCGAGGGAGAAGCTCCGCTGAATTCGCAGATATACTTCTATGAGCAGGCGTACAGAGCCGCCGAGGAAGCTGCGAAGAACGAGGAGGAGAACCTCCGCCAGCGCCGCGAGCAGGAAGCCGCAGCGCGTAAGGAAGCGGAGCTTGCGCTGGCTCCGAATTATGTCCACCCGGCAGCTCCGGCGGTATCCGAGGAGCCGCGGGTAACGCACCGCGTGAAAATACGCAGGGTGAAGAGAGTTTGAAAACTAAACACTATTGTGATACATGGATTATGAAAAGGCTGCACACGCAGCCTTTTCTGTTATATAATTCTTGAGATTTATGGAAAAATATTTTATAAGAACTTGACATTTGGCAAGATTTGTGATATGATGTAAATAAATAAAAATGAAAGGAGTTTCATTATGAAACTTAATGATTTAATTAAATTTAGATGCAACAATTGTGGTACGGACATGGAATCCGATATGGACTTTGAATGCTCATGTAGCGATGATGAGCGCGGTATGGGTTATGAGTATCAACATGAAGGTGTTCTTGAAACAGAGTGCTGTCACTGCGGAAACAGAATCAGAATACAAATCGTAGTATCAGAATACCCAGTTGGTGCTTTTAATCATTTGAGCATTGTTACAGAAGGTGCTGACCTTTTGGAAGAACCTGATATAACAATGCTTGAAGAAGACGATTTTTGATTTTGTTAGGTTTGTAGATGAAAATGGTTAAATAAAAAATCCCTCTTTCCGAAGTTGGAAAGAGGGATTTTTTTATGGGTTTACTTGATCTCTGCGGGCTTGTCGTCCTTGCCCTTTTTCTTCTTCTTGGGAGCTGCGGTCTCTGCCGGGATCTCATGTACGGTGTTGTTCTTCGCTATAGCGGACTTCAGTACGCGGATCTTGGTGCGGTCGCTTCCGGTCTCGATGAGCACGGTGTCCTCCTTGACGGAAAGCACTCTGCCGATGATGCCGCCGTTGGTGATAACCTCGTCAGCTACCTGGATATTGTCCAGCATGCTCTGCATTTCCTTGGTGCGCTTCTTCTCCGGACGGATTATGAAGAAGTAGAAGAATACCACGATAAGTGCCAGCGGGATAAGCATTGTGAGCATGCTTGCCACGCCTGCTCCGTCGCCGGCTGCGTTTGCTGCGGTAGAAATCATTGCCAGTGTTGTCATTAGTTGTCCTCCATTATTTGTGCCCGCAAAGGGCATTATTTACAAGTACTTCGCACTTACTTATTATAGCCTAAATCACGCCATAAATCAAGTAGATGTGTGAAATTTTCACCGATTATTCAGAATAAAGCGCGATTCCCGCGTCACTGAACGCCCTGCGCACTTCCTTCAGCACGGATTCCGAGAATCCGGAGGACGTCAGCCGCACCGCGATATCCTGTCCGGAATACATCGCGGATATCCTGCCCAGGAACGCCCGTGCCTCAGTGTAGCCGGTCTTTTCGCCGGGGTTGTAGTCTATCAGCAGCGTTACGGTTTTCAGCTTTGTCTTGTCCGCTACCGGTTCTGCGGAGGTCAGCGACTGGCTCTCGGCGAAAAGTTCCTCATCGGATACTTCCAGGAGCACCTCGGCTCCGGAACTCTTCGCGGACGCTCCGCACGCAGTTATCACGCTCCACAGAGCCGCAGAACGCGCGCTGTCGTCGGATATCGGCAGGTTGCTGAGGAACGTCGAGTAATCCTGGCTGTTGAACGCCGGGAACCGCGTGTTCGCGAGTATAACGCTCTTGAATCCCGCCTTTGAAAGCTCTCCGGTTATCGCAGAGAGATACTTGGACGTACCTGCGTTGAACGGGTCGAGCCAGGATTTTCCGCCGCGGTCTACATAGTAATCGTGCCAGATACCGCCGTCCGCTATCATGTAGCAGATGTTCTCGCCGTTGTAACTCTGGGTCGTGCGGTCAAGCAGGGTGTTTATCCGGGCGCGGGGAGTGAATCCGGCGTCGGTTATCAGCTTCACCAGCTGCTGCGCTGTAAGAGTTCCGGTCACCTGCTCCTCCGGAACGCCGTCGATCGCGGTCTTGTAGAGGAAGTTTCCGGTTTCGTCCTTGAGCGTTACCGTGATGTCGGTGTAGCCGCCGCTCTTTGCCGCAGCAAGTGCGCTGTTCAGCGCGTCGGAGCTTGCGAGGGAGCTTTCCGGCAGGAGCAGTGCGTTGGCTGCCGTTGCCTCAGGCTCAGTTTCCTTCGTAGGCTCGGATGTAACGTCAGAGGACGCGTTCTGTGTTCCCTCCGAGGAGTCGCCTGTGGTTTCGCCGGATACGGGCGGAGTCCACGCGGAGCTAGGCTCGGAGCTTGTCGTCTTTCCGCTGAAATAATCCATCAGCGGCTTTCCGACTCCGTATCCCACGACCACCAGAGCCGCCACGATCACCACCATGAGTATCACGGTGAGCACCTTGCGGCTGGTGCTTTTCTTGCGCTGATAAAGGCTGTATTTGCGGTGCTTTATCTTGATCTGTTTTTTCTTCATCGTTCTCTCCGTATGGTCAGAAGTTTGCGGTGTAGCCGGCGAGCGCATAGAACGCCAGTGAAACCACGCCGATATAGATGAGCATTATCGGATATCCGCGGAACACCCTGGGTATCTTTTCGCTGTCCAGCTTCTCCCGTGCGACGTTCAGCAGGAAGCACGCCAGGAAGAACCCGATGCCGGTGCCGAAGCCGTAACCGATGTAGGACGGCAGGTCGCTGCCGTAGTTGGAATTAAGGAACAGCGCTCCGATGACGGTGCAGTTGAATATCGCGAGATGTACGTATTTTCTCATGCGGCGGAACAGCTTCGGGAACACTCTCCAGAAGAACAGCAGCGCCAGGACGTACAGCGCTCCGATGACCGCGGCGTATATCAGCGGCATGAACAGCCAGCCGAACTGCGTCTGCAAAAGAACGCTGTCGAGAAAGTAGGAAACGATGCTTGCGATGGTGGTCATCGCGGTTATCCCAATGGTGAAGCCGATAACGGTGTCGTTCTTGCGGGAAGCATAGATGACGACATTGCTTCCGAATGCGCGGTCGAAGATCGCGTTCTGTACGAACACGGATACCATCGCGACGGAAATTATCCTTGCAATGACTTCCATCATTCCGCCCCCTTTCGGATAGAATCAGCGTGCTCGCTGCGGCGGCGTCTGTGGTTGGTTATCGCACGGCATACCGCCGCCAGGATACCCACCAGAATGAATCCGAAGAACGTCGTCTTTGCCGCAGGCATAGGAGCGTCGCATACACGGAATCCGAACAGCTGTCCGAACGCCAGGAACTCGCGTATCATTCCCACGACGAACGCCGCAATGGCGTAGCCCAGGACGTACATCAGCGCGTCCAGCGCCATTTCGTTGTATGGCATGAGGTAGAACCGGCTTTCGGTCTTGGCGAGGAGCAGCGAATTTACTATCAGTATCTCGACGTAGATGGACACCTGATGCGCGGTTTCCGGGAACCATGCGTTCAGCAGAAGCGCGGTCGGAATGTACATCACCGCCGCCACTCCGACGTACGCCAGTATGCGCACGGTATACACTATTTTACGCGGAATGAAGCGGCATATCAGTATCGAGGTGTAGGATATGAGCAGGAAGCTCAGCGTGAGTATCAGTGCGCGCTCGAACGTGGTCGCTGCCACGATTATCGGCGCTGTCACAAGTCCGCTCATCAGCACGATGTTCTGACGGAAAAGCCCGTCGGTGCTCACCTTCGGGAGGTTCTTCTTATTCATCGCCGACCTCCTTTTCCGGGGCTTCCGCGGGGGTTTCCGGTTCGTCAGGCTCGTCCGTTATCGGGGCGGCTGTCGGCTTCCGGGGCTTGCGGCTCTTCACTGCGCCGTCTATCGGCGGGGTGTTGTAGCGGTACTTCGCGGGAAGCTCTATCTCCTGCGTGTCCGTCAGCTTGACGCCGCCCTGCTGAAGCTTGTTCTTGTTTCCCTCAAAGGAGCTGATGTAATTGCGCTTCCACCAGATGACGTTCTCGACGATGGTGTCGAAGCAGCCGGAAAGCGCGTTTGTGATCAGCAGCGCGAACACAAAGCACATCTCGACCTTGCCGAAATAGCGGAACATCATCACGGTGTAGCCAAGGACTATTCCGTAAATCACGCGGGCTGCGCGGCGCTTCGGGAGCAGATAAGGCTCCGCCGCCATGAAGATTATGCCGAACAGCAGCGAGCCGGTGGAAAGCTCATAGAAAACGGACATCAGCGGACTTACGCCGATACGCGGATAAAGCGCGGAAATTCCCGCCACCGTGGCTATCGCAGATATCATGGCGGTGAAGCTGGTGGAGTGCTTTATCAGCATACATATCCCTATGACGAGTATTACCAGGATATTCACGGTGCCTATCGCGCCGGGGACGTTTCCGAGAAGTATGTCGAGCGGGGATTGTGTGGGCACGGTGCCGAGCTTCATGGAATACTCCACCGAGCGCGCCAGGGTGCCGGTGTATTCGGAAAACATCGGTATCACCTCGCCTGCGCGGGGATAGTACAGCATGCCGCCGGGGTAGCATATTATCAGAAACGCCGCTGCGATGGCGGGCGGTGAGAATACCAGGTTCTCGTTTCCGCCGAAGATATGCTTTCCGAGTGCAACGCATATCACCGCCGCCAGTCCGGCTAGTATGTGCGGTATACCGGCGGGCATCAGCATTGCACAGGAAAGTCCCCAGAACCATATCGCGGGGTCCTTCGCGTCGTATTTTATTCTGCGTATCCGGCAGCACGCCCAGTCAGTCAGCATGCAGAATATTATGCACACCGCCGAAATGATTATGGGTCTGATACCCCCGCGGAACACCGCCGGGATAAGCAGAGCCGCCATGAATACAAAGCGCTCCAGATACAGCTTGCGCGGATCGCGCTCAGTTATCGGGGTTATCATTCGGCTCCTTTCTGCGGAGCTTTCAGTGCGGCGTCAGCCAGCGCCATGTCCTCCGCCTTGAAAAGTCCCGTACCGGCTACGAGTACGTTCGCCCCGGCTTCCTTTACAAGCGGCGCGGTCTTTGCGTTTATCCCGCCGTCCACCTCGATGTCAAGGTCGTCGCCCGCGTATTCGCGCAGCTGGCGTATCTTGTCGAGAGTCTCCGGAATGAACGCCTGTCCGCCGTAGCCAGGCTCCACGGTCATCACAAGAACCATGTCGCACAGGGAGAGCAGCGGATAGACCTCCTCGGCGGGAGTGCCCGGCTTTATCGCCAGCGCGGACTTTATCCCGAACGAGCGGATAAGCTCCAGCGTCTGCACGGCGCTGCTGTTACTCTCCAGGTGGAAGCTGATGAGATCCGCCCCGGCTTCCGCGAAGAACTTTATCTGGCTCATCGGGTCGTTTACCATCAGATGCACGTCCAGGAACATGTCTGTCGCCTTGCGCACGCATTTCAGCACCGGACTGCCGTAGGTTATCTGCTCCACGAATGCGCCGTCCATCACGTCGAAGTGTATCCAGTCAACGCCTGCCGCCTTGCAGCGGGAAAGCTCCCCGGTTATATTCGAAAGATCGCAGGCGAGCAGCGACGCAGATGTCTTTATCATGTTATCATATCCTTGCTTTATACAGTATTTTACAGGTACAGTATACCCATACATATATATTCTATAATAAATATGATTTTTCGTCAATAAGCTGGGCGGATTTTTTTTGGTTTTTTGCGGGAAAGCGTGAAAATTTCCGAAATACGCCGCTTTTGCGCTGAGATATTTGTATATTTTTCTCCGGGTCGGCTCTTGCAAAAAAGGCGCTTTAGTGGTATAATAATAACAATATATTTTGGCGGCCATATCTGTATGCCGCCGGGAACCAAAGCCATGATACATCAGTGATCAGCGGCTTTTTCCTTTATGGGGGAGAGTTCCAAATTCAAGAAACAGACGTGGGTATACCCATGCGGCGGCGCTGCACCGTGCGGCGCCTGACTGGAGAAAGTGAGGATCTACAAATGCTGAACTGCAACTACAACGAGAAATTTGTCAAGGAAGGTCTTACCTTTGACGATGTGCTCCTTATCCCGGCAAAGAGCGATGTAACGCCGAACATGATCGACCTCAGGACGAACCTGACCAAGAACATCACCCTTAACACCCCGATAATGACCTCCGCTATGGATACAGTTACAGAGAGCCGCATGGCGATCGCTATCGCACGCGAGGGCGGTATCGGTATAATCCACAAGAACATGTCCATCGAGCAGCAGGTGGACGAAGTGGACAAGGTAAAGCGTTCCGAGAACGGCGTTATCGTAAACCCGTTCTTCCTCTCCCCGAACGACAGCGTTTTCGACGCTGACGCACTGATGGGCAAGTACAAGATCTCCGGTGTTCCGGTGGTTGAAAACGGCAAGCTCGTGGGTATCCTCACTAACCGTGACCTCCGCTTCATCACCGACTACAACCAGAAGATCGGCGAAGTAATGACCAAGGAGAACCTCGTTACCGCCCCGGTAGGCACTACGCTTCCCCAGGCACAGGAGATACTCAGAAAGCACAAGATCGAGAAGCTCCCGCTCGTTGACGAGAACGGCTTCCTCAAGGGGCTTATCACGATAAAGGATATCGAGAAGAGCGTACAGTACCCGAACACCGCGCGCGACGCAGGCGGCAGACTTCTCTGCGGCGCCGCTATCGGCATCACTCCGGACGTTCTCGACAGAGCCGGCGCACTGCTCAAGGCTCAGGCGGACGTACTGGTACTTGATTCCGCGCACGGTCACAGCAAGAACATCATGACCACCTTGGACAAGATCAAGAACGCATTCCCGAATGCAGTGATCATTGCAGGCAACGTTGCCACCGGCGCGGCTGCAGAGGATCTCATCAAGGCTGGCGCTGACGCAGTTAAGGTAGGTATCGGCCCTGGCTCCATCTGCACCACACGTATCGTTGCGGGTATCGGCGTTCCGCAGATCACCGCGGTTTACGACTGCGCGTGCGCGGCGGCTAAGTACGGCGTTCCGGTCATCGCGGACGGCGGTATCAAGTTCTCCGGCGATATCGTAAAGGCTCTGGCGGCTGGCGCTAACTGCGTAATGCTCGGTTCTCTGCTCGCAGGCTGCGAGGAGGCTCCCGGCGACGTCGAGATCTACCAGGGCAGAAGCTTCAAGGTGTACAGAGGCATGGGAAGCCTTGCGGCAATGAAGAAGGGCTCCGCTGACCGTTACTTCCAGGACAAGAGCAAGAAGCTCGTTCCCGAGGGCGTCGAGGGCCGCGTACCTTACAAGGGATCCGTTGCAGACACAATTTTCCAGCTTGTCGGCGGTATCCGCTCCGGTATGGGCTACTGCGGCTGCCCGACTATCGGCGAGCTTCAGGAGCGTGCGGAGTTCGTACGCATCACCGGCGCAGGTCTGAGAGAGTCCCACCCGCACGATATCCAGATCACCAAGGAAGCTCCGAACTATTCTACTGGTTTCTGATAAGGTTAATTCTGATTATAGGAAAATATTCCGGACTGAAAGGCGCTGCATGGGGCAGCGCCTTTCAGTGCTTTTTAAGCGGTTACGCCGTGTTTTGCAGGGGAGGGGTTTGCCGCATTTATGCCTTTGATCCACTTCGCTTACGGCATAAACGCTCACATTTTTCATTTCGCGGACAGTCGTCCGCGATTTTGCTTCGCAAAACCATGAAAAATGCGGTGTTGCGAAAAGCAGCGCCTTTATTTTTTACGAAAACCGTGACAAATCCCGCCGCCCGGGTGTATTATTTATGAAAGGCCTTTCAAGACGGAGGAGTAACAATGGACGAACAGGAACTGACCCGGCTGGTGGAGAAATTCAGCGGCACGGTGTACAGGGCGGCTTACTGCTGTCTGCGGAATTCAGCGGACGCCGACGACATAACCCAGGACGCGTTCCTCGCGCTGTATACTTCCGGCGCGGAATTCACCGGGGACGAGCACGTCAAGGCGTGGCTGATACGCGTGGCGATAAACCGGTGCAGGAACCTCCTGCGGTCGTTCAGATACCGCACGACCGTTCCGCTCGACGAAGCCGGGGAGCTTCCGGCGGAACCGGAGCGCCATGACAGCCTGCTCCCGGTGATAATGAAAATGAAACCGAAGTACCGGGTGGTGCTGTACATGTTCTATTACGAGGACATGCCGGTGAAGCAGATCGCGGAAATTCTCGGCGAGAAGCCTACGGCGGTGACTACCAGGCTTTCAAGGGCGCGTCAGCAGTTAAAGCAGCTTCTTGTAAAGGAGGGCTATGATGAGTATTGAAAAAAGGCTCAGGGACAGCTTCTCTGAGATAACTCCCCCGACCGACAACGGAACTATCGTAAGAAACGTTATTGAAAGGGCGGAAAATATGGATAAGAATGAAAACAGAAAACCGCGTTCCAACCGCGTGTTCGTGGCAGTATTCGCGGCAGCGGCGGTGCTCGCGGCGGCAACGGTTAGCGTCGGAGCGGCTACCGGCTGGAACTTCAACAGCGCATTCAGCCAGGCAAACCAGAATGCGGCGGAAACCAACGGCACTCATATAATAAAGGCGTATTCCACCGAGGAAGCGGAGCAGGAGCGTAATTCCGAAAACGCTCAGCCCACGATATCCGGGGGGCAGCCGGCGTTCGATTATCTTTCCGGCGGCAAGGAGCTCGACCTGTGGTATACATTCGATGATTTCAAACTGAACATCAGGGGCGTATGCGCAGATGAATACATGGCGTATGTCCTGTTTGACATCGTGTTCGACGAGGATTTCGACTATTCTGCAAAGGCAGGCTGGACTGCATGGGAGGTCTGCACTCTCGCAGAAGCAGTAGATAGCTCCCTTGATGAACAGCCTGCGCTCGGAATGGTTGGTGGGATAGGAGAGGACGTCATTTCGCAGGAGGGAAATATCCTGCACTGCTGTGTAAGCCCGAAAATGTACAATGAATATACATGGGGCGGCAAGACGCTGGTGCTGGATTTCAAGAGCGTACGCAGGTTCGTTCCCGGTAGATCCGAAAAGGACGATATGCAGTATCAGGACACGCAGGAACTTTTATTCGGCGAGGATGGACTGCATGTCGAGATACCGATAGATTTCCCGATATTCGAAACCACCACCTGGGAGATTGACCAGCCGATAGACCTTGCGACAAACGAGGGCAACCGCAGCTGGTACGGCGACGAGCTTCCCGCTACTGTGAAGTATTTCAGCGCAACTCCGCTGTCATGGCGTATTTATGTCGAGGCGGACACCTCCGGCTTTGGCAAGGGCGACGCATACGATATCGACGTAGAAGTCAAGGCGGGGGACAAGACCCTGGATATAATCAGCGGCGTCGGCTCGGGCTGGACGGACGACAACGGTCAGGGCGAAACACGGCAGTTCTCACAGCCGATAAACCCCGAGGATATCACGTCGATAACCGTCTGCGGTAAGACGTTCGAACTTAAATAAGGCATTACATCAGCCGGAGCGGTCTGTCGAAAAAGATATAGTGGCAATAAATTTAAAGAAACTGTGGGGGAAAACTCTTAGTTTCTCAAATAAAGCCCAGCCAATTGGCTGGGCTTTATTTGCCCCCTGCCCACACCCCTTTAGCGCTTTTGACGCATTTGGCGTCACACCAGCCTTTTGAAGCGTTCACGCCGTGAGCGAAGCGAATTAAAGGCGTGAATGAGAGGCTGGACCGAAAACTTCAATAGCGCTTCGCGCAAAAAGAAGCTTTTTTGGACAGTCCGCCCCACAGTCAGCAGCTGTGGGTATTTTTTCGTCCTTGCCACTTGATTTTCTGATGAAAAGTGTATATAATATAAAATGGATAACAATATAAATCACCCGGAGAGGGTACAAGGAGCAGAACAGATGAAGGACGGATTTATAAAAGTCGCCGCCGGTACGCCGGATATAAAGGTTGCTGACTGTGAATACAACCGCGCGGAGATAATCGCGCTCATAGATAAGGCTCACGCAGGCGGAGTGCGTATACTGGTGCTTCCGGAGCTGTGCATAACCGGATACACCTGCCAGGATCTCTTTTTCCAACAGGCGCTTCTGGACGGCGCGCTGAACGCCCTCCGGGAGATCACCGGGCATACCGCCGGCATGGACATGCTCGTCGCTGTCGGCTGCCCACTGCGCTTCCGCGGGGAGCTTTATAACTGCGCCGTCGTCATCAAGGACGGCAAGTTACTTGGCGTCGTTCCGAAAAAGTTCCTGCCGAATTACAATGAGTTCTACGAAAAGCGTCACTTCACCTCAGCGCCGGAGGGTCAGTTCGATATAGAACTGTTCGGCGAGTGTGTGCCGTTCGGTCTGGGGCTTCTGTTCGAGTGCCGCGAGATCCCGGAGCTGGTTTTCGCTGCGGAACTCTGCGAGGATCTGTGGGCGGCGGAGCCGCCGAGCATCTCCCTGGCGCTGGGCGGGGCGACGGTGATCGCTAACCTCTCCGCCAGCAACGAAACGATCGGCAAGGATATGTACCGCCGTGACCTGGTGAACAGCCAGTCCGCAAGGCTGCTGTGCGGCTACGTCTACGCGAGCGCAGGCTCCGGAGAGAGTACGCAGGACCTGGTGTTCAGCGGTCACGATATCATCGCCGAGAACGGAATTGTCCTTGCGGAGAGCAGACTGTACTCCACGGGACTGACAGAAACTGAAATAGACGTCCAGAAGCTTGCTTCCGAGCGCCGCAGGAACACCAGCTTCACCGGCGGAGTACGTCCGGGAATGCGCCGCGTTCAGTTCAGCATGGGGATCTCAGAAACTACGCTCACGCGTACCGTCGTGTGTACGCCGTTCGTACCGCAGACCTCCGCTGAAAAGGACAGGCGCTGCGAGGATATCCTGACCATGCAGGCGCACGGACTTGAAAAGCGTATCCGTCATACTAACGCCAAGACGCTGGTTATAGGAATTTCCGGCGGCCTGGATTCCACGCTGGCTCTGCTGGTCTGCGTGGAGGCAATGAAGCTCCTGGGACGTCCGGCTTCTGATATACTCGCCGTGACAATGCCGTGCTTCGGTACGACAAAGCGTACCCGCAGCAATGCCGAGCGGCTGTGCGAACTGCTGGGAACGCAGCTCCGGGTCATTGACATCGCGGATTCCGTGAAGCAGCATTTCAGGGACATCGGGCACGACGAGAGCGATCACAACGTCGTCTACGAGAACGGCCAGGCGCGGGAGCGCACAAAGATACTGATGGACCTTGCGAACGCCGAGAACGGAATGGTAGTCGGCACCGGCGACCTGTCTGAACTGGCGCTCGGCTGGGCGACCTACAACGGCGACCACATTTCCATGTATGGCGTGAACGCGTCAGTCCCGAAAACGCTGGTGCGGCACATCGTCAAATATTACGCGGGCACCGTGGAGAATGCGGAGCTTCGCGAGGTGCTCATGAGCATTTTCGACACGCCGGTCAGTCCGGAGCTTCTTCCGGCGGACGAAAACGGCAATATCGCGCAGATCACGGAGGACCTGGTAGGTCCCTACGAGCTGCATGACTTCTTCCTGTACAACGGCATAAGATGGTGCTTCCCGCCGAGAAAGGTTTTCAGACTGGCGGAGTACGCATTCGACGGCAGCTACGACCGCGAAACAATACTCAAATGGCTGCGGACGTTCTACAGACGGTTCTTCTCGCAGCAGTTCAAGAGAAGCTGCCTGCCGGACGGCGTGAAGGTCGGTTCAGTTACCCTCTCTCCGCGCGGGGACTGGAGAATGCCGAGCGACGCTTCCGCCGCGCTGTGGCTCAGGGAGCTTGAGCAGCTCTGATAAAATGGTATCTGGGGTGTAATTATGCTGGACGGGATTAAAAGGCGATTGCTTCATTTTGACACCGACGGGGTGAGCATAGTTTCCGACTTCGTTTCCGCAAGGCAGGCAAGAGCCGGAATGCTCCGCCGGACGGTGCATGCGTGCTTCTATATTCAGTGCGCGGCGGCTCTGCTGTGCGTCATAATAGGATTTTCGGCGGGTGGAGCCGTTACCGGCGTCCTGTTCACCGTGGGGGCGCTGGCTTCCGCGGCGGCTGCGCTGATGGCAGTCCCCGGAGATCCGCTGATCGGCACGGTCAGTTACATTCTTAACCTGGTGTACTCGGTGATCTGCTTCGCGGTGGGCGGCGCGTTCACGGTGTGCGGGGCGATCATGCTCATATCCGCGCTGGCGGCGCTCGTCAGCTTCGCGGCGGGGTATTTCAGGGGATTCCTGCTGAGTTACCCGGCTTCCGCGATAAGCGCGGAAAATTACACGCTCACCGGGGATATCCCGGCGAATGAAATAAAGGAGGAAGCCCCGCAGCCGGCTTCCGGGCCTGTGCGCTCGGAGCTTATGCTGATCGCGGAGCAGGTGGCGCAGATAATGTCAGCGCCGCAGGATAACGACAGAAAGGGGAACATTCACGATGAACATGAAGGTTCGTAAGGTGGCGCTGTGTGCGCTGTTCATCTGTATTGCGGCGGTGCTTTCAGCGGTGGAGACCTGGCTTCCGCCGATATGCGCGCTTCCCGGAGTGCGCGTCGGTCTGGGGAACATCGTGACGATGTTCATGCTTTACATAGGCGGAAAATGGAGCAGCGGCGAGACTATGGTCGTTGTGATCTTACGGTGCTTCGTGGCGGCGTTCATAACCGGTATGGTCATGAACCTGTTCTACGGAGTGATGGGCGGTATATGCTCCCTGGGGACTATGCTTCTCCTGCGCCGCATTCTCCCGCAGAAGAACCGCGAAAACTGGCTGCCCGTAGTCGGCGTCGGCGGAGCGCTGGCGCATATCGCGGGGCAGATGCTCACCGCGGTCATCATCTACAATAACATATTCGTCCTGGCGTATACGCCGATACTGATGGCTTCTGCGATAATCGGCGGCGCTTTTACGGGTATCTGCACGATGATGCTTCTCAAAAAGCTCAGCCCGAACATACTCAATGATATCCGCATGAACGACGCCCCCGGCAGCGTAAAGACCAAGGAAATATGAACAGCGTGGTATGCGGGTGCACTGGCGCCCGCGTATCCGTTTCCAGACCAAAGGAGAAACCATGAAGCTTCTTGTAATAGACGGCAACAGCATAATGAACCGCGCATTCTACGGGATACGCCTGCTCACCAACAAAAAGGGCGCGCCGACCAACGCGCTCACCGGGTTCATGAACATCTATCTCAAACTGCTCAAGGAGGAGCAGCCCGACCACGTTGCGGTGGCGTTCGACCTGCATGCGCCGACGTTCCGTCACAAGATGTACGCGGAATACAAGGGCACGCGCCACGGAATGCCCGACGAGCTGCGGGCGCAGATGCCTGTGATTAAGCAGCTTCTTACGGCGCTAGGAGTCACCATAGTCGAAAAGGAAGGTTACGAAGCTGACGACATAATCGGCACGCTCTCCCATGAGGCAGAGAAGCAGGGCGGGGAGTGCACCATCTCCACCGGCGACCGCGACAGCTTCCAGCTGATAACGGATAAGGTGACGGTAAGGCTCGCCACGAACAAGGAGGATATCCTCTACACTCCCGCTAAGATAGCGGAGGTATACGGCGTAACTCCCCGCGAAATGCTGGAGGTAAAGACGCTGATGGGCGACAGCTCCGACAATATCCCCGGAGTTACCGGGGTCGGCGAAAAGACCGCGCTGGGACTTATCCAGAAGTACCATACCGTGCAGTACATCTATGAGCACCTGGCGGATATCGACGTCACAAAGGGAGTGCGCACGAAGCTCGAAAACGGCAGGGAGAGCGCGGAGCTGAGCCGCATGCTGGCGGAGATAACCCTTGAAGCTCCAGTCCCGCTGGATATGTCGGAGTACGCCGTAAAGCCCGGCGATCCGTCGGAAGCGGCGGGTATCCTCACCGAAATGGAGATGTTCGGCGTATTGAAGAAGCTCGGACTGGACAAGACCGCCCCGGCTAAGGTGCAGATAGCCACGGAGCATGGTGATTCCGGGGAATCCCAGGAGAGCGCCGCAGAGCCGCGTGTTACTGCGGACATACCGGAGTTCGACCCGTCGGCGTACGACGTGGCGCTCGTCGGCGGAGAAATCCTGGTGTTCCTGGACGGAAAGCCGCAGGCGGTGGAGCTTCCGGAGTTCCTGCGCTCTGACGCGAAAAAGCGCACGGACGACGCGAAGGCGCTGTTTTCCTACTGCATGAAGAACGGCATGGAGCTTAATAACGTAGTGTTCGACGCGACACTCGCGGGATACCTGCTGAACGTGAATTCCAGCGACTACAGCACCGAGCGGCTGTGCGCGGAGTACGGCGTTGCCTACAGCGCGGAAAGGCTCGGCGAAACGCTGTTCCTGCTGAACCGGGCGCTCTGGGAAAAGCTGCACGAACAGGGAATGTATTCGGTCCTCGCGGATATCGAGATACCGCTTGCGGAGGTGCTCAGCTCCATGGAGCTGGAGGGAATAGCGCTGGACGGCGCGGCGCTCCACCAGTTCGGCGAAGAGCTTCTGCCGAAGATAGACGGACTGGCGCAGGAAATTTACGCCGCGGCGGGGCATGAATTTAACATCGGCTCGCCGAAGCAGCTGTCCGTCGTGCTTTTCGAGGAATTGGGACTCCCGGCGGGAAAGAAGCGCAAGACCGGATATTCCACCGACGCGGACACCCTGGAAGCGCTGCGCATGGTGCACCCGATAATCCCGATGATATTCGAGTATCGTACGCTGACGAAGCTATATAACACCTATGTCAAGGGGCTTGAAGCCGCAGTTTCCCCGGACGGCAGAATGCACACCACGTTCAAGCAGACGGAGACCCGCACCGGGCGTATATCCTCGGCGGAGCCTAATATACAGAACATTCCGGTGCGCACCGAGATAGGGCGCAATTTCCGTAAGTTCTTTGTGGCGGGCGCGGGGAAGCTCCTGGCGGACGCGGACTACAGCCAGATAGAGCTGCGCGTACTGGCGCACCTTTCCGGCGACAAGGCTATGATAAGGACGTTCTGCGAGGGCGGGGATATCCACGCGGAGACCGCCGCCAGCGTCCTCGGACTTACTCCAGACGAGGTAACGCCGGAGCAGCGCCGCAGCGCCAAGGCGGTCAATTTCGGCATCGTATACGGTATAGGGGCGTTCTCCCTGGCAAAGGATATAAACGTATCCGTGCCAGAAGCGAAGCGTTATATCGAGGATTATCTGAACCACTACTCCGGCGTTAAGGAGTATATGGACAAAGTGACGAAGAGCGCCGAAAAGGACGGCTGGGCGGTGACGATGTTCGGACGTAAGCGCTTTATCCCGGAGATACTCTCCACCAACAAGACCGTCAAGGCTCTGGGTAAGCGTATTGCGATGAACACGCCGATACAGGGCACGGCGGCGGATATAATAAAAATCGCGATGATAAGGGTGTACCGCCGGTTAAAGACGGAGCTTCCGGAAGCGCGGCTGATACTCCAGGTGCACGACGAACTTATCGTCGAGGCTCCGGAGGACAAGGCGGCGCAGGCGGCGAGGATACTGACGGAGGAAATGCAGGGCGCTGTTAAGCTTGCAGTCCCGCTGACCGCCGACGCAAAGGAGGGCAGGAGCTGGTATGAAGCCCACTGACGAGCTGTTCCGGCAGCTGAGCGGTATCGAGCGCGAGTGCTTCGGGGAGAGCTGGACGGAAGAAACGCTGCTCGCCGAGCTCAACAATCCGCTGAATATCCTGTGCACCGCCGACCGCGGCGGGGAACTTGCGGGATTTGCACTCGGCAGGGTCGCGGCGGACGAGGGCGAGCTGTTCCAGATAGCGGTGCTGCCGGGATTCCGCCGCCAGGGAGTTGCGAAGCGCCTGCTGGAGCAGCTCCACCGGGATATGCGGGAGCACGGAGCAGTCACGTGCTTCCTGGAGGTGCGCAGCCGGAACGCCGGAGCGATAGCGCTGTACGAAAGTTCCGGATACGAATACATCGCCACCCGCAGGAATTACTACCCGGACGACGACGCGGCGATTTATAAGATTTCTCTGGCGTAATTGATGGAGGGGCGGCGCGTAACACCATAAACAAAAATTGCTGTCGTTTCCGGCAGCAATTTTGTGTATTGTAAGGTTAGTTATTTACTTGGTATTTTTATTCCAGATGAGCATTAACCCCTTGAGGAGTAAATCGTCATCATAGATTATCTCATGGCGGCACAGCGGGATAACCACCTGCGCCAGCCCTCCGGTCGCAACGACCGTCGTCTTTTCGCCGAGCTCCTCTTCGATGCGCTCGATTATTCCGTCGATGGCGCAGGCGTTGGAGTACATTATTCCGCTCTTTATGCAGTCAACTGTGTTGGAGCAGATAACGCGCTTCGGCTTTTCGTATGCTATCTTCGGGAGCTGCGCCGTACGCGAGTTCAGCGCGTCTGCGGATACCGCCACGCCGGTGGTGATAAGTCCGCCGATGTATGTGCGGTTCCGGTCTATTACTGAGAACGTCGTCGCGGTGCCCATGTCTATAAGTATCTGCGGTACGGGGTAGTCGTGTATGCCTGCGACTGCGTCAACAACAAGGTCGCTGCCCAGCTGCGCCGGATTGTCTATCTGTATCGAAAGCCCTGTCTTTATTCCGGGGCCGACTATCATTATCCTGCCGTCCACCAGCTTCTCGACCGCCGTCTTGACGGTGAACGTGACCGACGGCACTACCGATGAGATTATCGCGCCGGTGATGTCGCTGCGGCTGATATCGTTTATATCAAGCGCCGCCTTTATCTTCACGGCGTATTCCAGGGACGTTTCCCGCTGTACTGTAGCCAGACGCTCCCGGAAAAGTATCCTGTCACCGTCCGCACAGCCAAGGACGATGTTCGTGTTGCCTATGTCTATCGCAAGTATCATAGCTGCTCCTTTGCCGTCAGATACCCTGCTTGCGGGTCGATGACAGCTTGTTCTTTACTATATCTACTATCCGCACGATAACGGAGCTTAACAGCAGGTTGGTTCCCAGCTCTACCAGGAAGTTCACGCCGACGAACGCTGTCACCATGTAAACTCCGGCGCTCTCAATGCCTGCGCCCGCAGCCCATTCGCCGATGGTATCCATGAAGAACGCGAGACAGCCCAGCAGGAATATTCCGGTGTTTACTATCGGAGCAGCCGCTGCTGCGCATACAGTTGCGACCCAGCGGTTCTTCTTTTCGAGAGCCTTGTAGATAAGTCCCGGAACAAGACCGGCAGCCGCGCCCTTTACCAGAACCGTGATTATCGTTCCGGGTGCGTTTATCACCAGGAACGCATTAGCGCCGCCGGTGAACAGTACCATCATGCCGAACACAAGTCCGAGCCAGCCGCCTGCCTGCCACCCGTATAGTGCCGCGCCGACTACTATCGGAATGAGTGCAAACGTGATGTTGAACGGACCTACCGTGATTCCCATAGTCAGGAAGTACACGACAACTACCAGCGCGGTAAGAAGCGCGGTCCCGACCAGGTTGTGGATCTTTTCGCTTTTCATATTCAGTTTTCCTCCTTGTTATCATTCCCCGGTGTGCGGGGATACAATACAATACTCCTGTATTATAGCATATTATCTTCGAAAAATCTATACTTATCAGCTACAAAAATATTGCCATGCAAATGCTCCCGGAATTGCACTTAGCACAAAAAACATTAGTACACATATCTTTATCCGCGCCCGGTCGTATTGACAATTCAGCGCGTGAATGCTATAATATATTATATATTAAAGAGCGAAGAGCGGCGGAACGTGCCGCGCCGGTATGGGAGACCAGCTATGAAAAGTCAATAGACAAAAGCGCCAAAAATTAAGCGACAAGTTTGGCAGGATTGAAAGGTGTATCAGAAGTCAAGAGCTTAAAAATAACTCTGGTGAGCTTATGAGCGACATGACCAAGAGCGCCGTAATGGTTAAGCCCCTGAGAGCGTTTAAGGTCGTAGTAGGCTTTGAAAGTAGTGTCGTTAAGGG
>Ga0129310_1000959_pt1 | contig 28838 bp, 26 predicted proteins | sample Go1ome_2_FD_94433 | JGI IMG/M metagenome (GOLD analysis project Ga0129310, IMG submission 94433) | Western lowland gorrila individual fecal microbial communities from Wisconsin, USA - Go1022A metagenome | ecosystem: Host-associated > Mammals > Digestive system > Large intestine > Fecal | place... | reverse complement strand
CCTCTCCACCGGCGTGACGATGGACTGCAATGAATCCATCAAGCTCCATCCGGGCGATACGATCTACACCAATCTCTACCGCCCGATGCTCAAGATTCTTTCCGACGATGTGGGCGAGCACGATCTGCTGCATCCCTGCTGCCGCAAAGAGATGTACGACTTTTTTTACCGCAACGGAGAAGGACATCCCAACTGCCTGGACAACATCAACAGCGCTTTGGGCGAAAAACGCCCCATCATCACGCCGGTCAACCTGTTTATGTATACGAAGGTCAATTCCGACGGCAGCTTTTCGGTAGAAGCGCCGAAATCCAAGGCGGGGGATAAGGTCGCGCTCGAGGCGCTGATGGATTTGACGCTGGGCGTTGCCGCGTGCAGCGTTTCGGAGAGCAAATGCAACAGCGGAAAGTGCTCGCCCATCCGCATCGTGATCGAATAAACGATAGACAAGAAAGAGCTTTTCGCAGATAAAACGGTCTGCGAAAGGCTTTTTATGTTTGCCTGCGATTTTACGCACAGTGTGTAGAAAATACGCCCGCAGCTCTTTATAATGAAATCAGCATTTTAAGCGGAGGGAACCGCATGAAAAAGACTTATGTCACCCACATGGACGATCACGTCGGCGCCTTTTTGCTGGCCTGCCGGAAGATTTCGGCGCTGGGCGTGAACATCACCCGCGTCAGTTACAACAAATCCATCGATATCCATATGCTCTTTATCGAGGTAGAGGGTGAACCCGGGCAGATCGAGGAAACCACGCGCCAGTTGGAGAGCATCGGCTATTTGCAGGACAGCTATTCCGACAAGCGCATCGCGCTGATGGAGTTTCAGCTGATCGATCGGCCCGGCGCGGTGCAGCCCGTGTTGGAGCTGATTCACGAATACAACTTCAATATTTCCTACATCAACTCCCAGGCCAACGGCTCCGGCACGCAGGCCTTCAAGATGGGGCTGCTGGTGGAGGACGGGGAGCAGCTGGACGGCTTTGTGCGCAAGGCCGCCGCGCTCTGCCCGGTGCGCGTGCTCAGCTACGACCGCACCGAGCGCAACCTGGACAACACGGTGTTTTATCTTTCCTTTGCAAACGACATCGCCGCGCGGCTGAAGCTGCCCGAAAAGTGCAAAAACGATCTCATCATCAATGCCAACGAGGTCATGCAGATGCTGGACGAGAAGAACAGCTCGCCCTACAAGACCTTTGAATACATCGGCCGGTTTGCGGAGTGCATGGCCAAGTACAAGGGCGAACATTTCCAGACCCGCATGTCCATGCACAAAACGGCGCAGGGGGCGCTGGTCTATCTGTTTGAACCGCCTTGCGGCAGCAATCTGTGCGTGATTCGCTGCGGAGAGCGCTATCTCTTTGTGGACAGCGGCTTTCCCTGCTATCACGATGAGCAGATGGCGCTGCTGCGCGACGTGCTGCCCGGCTTTGACGCGCGCCCGCGCGATGCGCTGCTGACCCACGCGGATGTGGATCATTGCGGCATGATGAGCGAATTCGGCACGGTGTATCTCAGCCGCAAATGCTATGAAAACTTCCGCAGGGAGCATCTGGGCAAGGACAATTTCCGCGAGGAAAACCCGATCCACCGCCCCTATGTGCGCATCAGCAAGATCCTGACCGGGTACGAGCCGCCGTCGCTTTCCAACCTGTGCGTGATCGGCGGCAAGCAGGAAAAGCAGGAGCAGCCCATCGAATACATCGGCTGCGTGGATTGCGAAGGGCTGCACTTTGAGGCGTATGAAGGCATGGGCGGGCATGTCGCGGGCGAGACGGTGTTTATCGAACGGACACACCGATTGGTCTTTACCGGCGATATCTTTGTCAACCTCAAGGATTTTACGCCGGAGCAGGCGAGCTTCAACCGTTTGGCGCCGTATCTGATGACTTCCGTGGACAGCGATCCCAGCATGGCTGCGAAGGAGCGCAAGGCTGTAATGGAGCTTTTGGGCAAGGGAGAATGGCTTTTGATCGGCGGTCATGGCGCTGCGCTGCACCAGATTTGATTGAAAACATTGCCTTGTGCGATACCGAAAGAACAGGTATAATGGAAGTGTAATAAATTAGGGATCGGTGCGCGATCTGCGTTCCGGGGAGGCTTTGAACATGGCGGAAATGCATTATTCGGAATATCTCAACAAGGTGCGCGGCTGCATCATGGGTTTGTGCGATATGAGCTGGATCGAGCCCGCGCTGCGCGTGGTGGCCAAGTCCGGCGCGGACTTTACGGCCATGCAGCTGGCGGACGCTTATGAAAAGGGCGGCGCGCTGACGCCGCATTTCCTGCGCAACATGGATCGCGGTATTTTCCCGCCGCTGGCGGTGTTTGACGACCCGGAGCAGGGCGGCGCGGGCGGCATGGACTGCGCGCCCCTTTGGGCGTGCGTCTGCCCCGGCGACCCGGCTCGTGCGCGCGAATATGCCGGGCGCGACGCTTCGGTGGACCATCAGGGCGAGGCGGTCGAGGCCGCGCAGTTCCTGGCCGCAGCAATGGCGCTGGCCTTTATCAAGGACGACGCGGTGCAGTGCCTGAAGGCTGCGGCGGAGGATCTGCCGGAGGACAGCCGCCTGGCGCATCTGGTGGCGGACGCCTGCGCCCTTTGCAGCGAGAACCCCGCGCAGGCCAGAGCGCGCCTGGATTGGCGCTATGGCGGCGTGGACGGCTCGCTCATCCCGAAGGTGGCGCAGGTGCTGACCAGCCTGCTGCTGAACGATCAGCCCGACCGACTGGCGGCGGCGTTCCGCGGGCTGCTCACGGGCGCGCCTTCCACCACGGACGTGGGCGACGCCATTGCCGCGCGCGTGTCCCGCGCAGGACTTTCCTGCATGGCGATGGAAAAGAGCCGCGGTGAAAACCTGCCGGTCAACATCACCGCCGCGCCCTTTGCCGCGGTGCCTATGACCCGCAAGGAAGAAAAGAGCATCCGTGTTTCCTTCATGGGGCAGCCGGTGCTGCGTCCCGGCCAGGCGCGCCAGTGCGTGCTCAGCGTGGAAAACCACACCGCCGAGACGCTGGAAGGCCCGGTGGAATGCAAGGTCAGCGGCTGCGTGCAGGCCATGACGGCCGGTCATATCACGGTGGCTGCCGGGGAGACCGCCCGCGTGCCCTTTACCGTCTGGATGCCTGAAAACGTGGAAACCGTGACCGAGTGCAACCTGATGACGGTCGCGTTTGCCGGTATGGAGCACACCTTCGGCATCGCGGGCGCACAGGGCTATCGCGTTTGCGGCAAGATGGGCCTGCCGCAGCATTCGATCTTCGAAGGCCGTAATCTGCCCGAAAATCCCCTGTGGGAGACCTATTTCTGCGATGGCAACAAGATCGAGCTGGACGAGCTGAACGGCTGGATCGGGCCGTGCGCGCTGGTACTGGAGCGCACCATCGTGGCGCGCGAGGAGCTGGAGGCCGATATCGAGGTCGCCCGCACCTGCCCGTTTGTGCTCGAGCTGGACGGCGAAATCCTGATGCAGGGCGACGGCAGCGACGGCTGGGCGATCGTCCGCGCACAGGAACCGGGCGTGCTGCTGGAAGAGGGCGAGCACACCCTGCGCCTGTATGTTGATCGCTGCGCGCCGGGCGGCAGCATTGAGGTGGATTTCCTGCGCGACGGCCGCTTGCTCTCGCTGGAGGCGAAGAACCCCCGGAGGGAAGCATGAGGGAAAAGCTGTACTTTGCAAAGCTGCACCCCGAGGCGGTGATTCCGTCCAAGCGCGACGAGGACGCGGGCTATGATATTTACGCCTGCTTTGACGAGGACTATCTGCTGCTGGCGCCGCTGGAAACCAGACGCATCCCCACGGGGCTGATGAGCGCCTTTTCGCCGGATTACTATCTGCAGCTGCAGGAGCGCGGCTCCACCGGCACCAAGGGCATTTCCCAGCGCTGCGGCGTGATCGATTCCGGCTTTCGCAATGAATGGTTCATCCCGCTGACCAACCTGAACACCAAGCCCCTTGCGCTGGTCAAGCCGGGCAAGGAGCATCTGCTGGATGGGCAGGATGTGGTTCTCTATCCCGTCTCCAAGGCGATCTGCCAGGCGGTGCTGCTGCCCGTGCCGCGCACCGAGGTGGTGGAGCTGGGCCCCGATGAGATCCGCGCGATGGAATCCCAGCGCGGCGAGGGCGAATTAGGCAGCAGCGGAAAATAAAAAACCTCTTTTTGCATTTGATTTTTGTAAAACGGAGGAAAAAAACGAGATCCGGTTCGATCTATCTTGCTGTGAAAGACTTTGACCGGTCTGTGGATTTTACGAAAAAATCCTGAAAATGAAGGTCAGTGCAGCAAACGGAAAAAGATTCGCCGTGTTCCGTCAGGAAGGATTGAACCTGTGCCTTCCGAATGGGCTGTACGATGAACAGCATCCGGAACAGAAGAAAATAAACACAGCTGGGAATCGGCAGCGGCATGACTGCCATCCGCTGCCTGAACGTCTTTTCCCCCTATCGGTATTTCAAACGGAAGGACCTAGATGGGAATCCGATCGAAATCACGGGACCGCATCAGGAATAAGGCAGACTCATAAAAAACACAGGGAGGGTATCAGAACATGATGGAGGAACAGATTCGCGCAAGGCGTTTGCCGCCGCTCTTTGACGGTGAGGTGAACGCGCAGAACTTTGACGAGTGGCGAAAGAATATCGTAGACCTGTATGCGCACGAGTGCTTCGGCGTCACGCCGCCCGCGCCGCGCGAAGTCCGCGCCGTTGTGGCAGAGCAGAACGACGACGATTGGGCGGGCAAGGCGGAACACCGCAAGGTGATGCTGTCCTTCGACATGGAGAATGGCGAATTCTCTTTCCCGGTTCATCTGGTGATCCCCAAGGCCGGTCGACCCTGCCCCTGCGTGGTCTATCCGTCCTTTACGCCCTATGCCACGGCGGGCTATCAGCCCATCGAGGAGATCGTGGATCAGGGCTTTGCGTTGGCGGTGTTCTGCTATGAGGACGTGACGCGCGACAACGAGGATTTCACCGACGGCCTGGCCGCCATGACTTCCCGCGGCGCGGCGGATGATTGGGGTAAGATCGGCATGTGGGCGTTTGCGTGCAGCCGTGTGCTCGACCATCTGCTGACGCTGCCGGAGATCGACGGCAGCCGCGTGGCGGTGCTGGGGCATTCGCGCCTGGGCAAGACCGCGCTTTGGGCGGCGGCGCAGGATCTGCGCTTTGCCGCCGTGCATTCCAACGACTCCGGCTGCGCGGGTGCGGCGGTTTGCCGCGGCAAGGTCGGGGAGAGCGTACAGGCAATTTACTCCCAGTTCCCCTTCTGGTTCTGTGAAAACTACAAAAAATACGGCGGACAGGAAGAGCTGCTGCCCTTTGAGCAGTATCAGCTGCTGGCGTGCGCCGCGCCTCGGCCGCTGTATGTTGCCAGCGCCTCGGAGGACGAATGGGCCGATCCGCAATCGGAATTCCTGTCGGCGGTGCTGGCTTCACCCGCATGGGAGCTGTTCGGCTATGAAGGCCTGGGCACGGACAAAATGCCTGCGCCCGGCGGACGCATCGCTTCCGGCCGCGTGGGCTACCATCTGCGCCCCGGCACGCACTATTTGAGCCGCTACGATTGGGTGCGCGCGCTGAACTTCTTCCGGCTGAATCTGCGGTAAATTCCGTTTGGACAAAAAGCAAAAACTGTCCGAAAAAAAGACAGCTTTCCGTCTTTGTCCCTTGAAGGAAGAAAGGCAAGGCGGTATGCTTGCAAAAGAAAATCAAGGAGGTTGAGAAATATGGATCTGGGCAAGGATTTGAAGAACCTGCTGCTGGCCGGCATCGGCGCGGTGGCCGTTACGGCGGAAAAGAGCCAGGCGTTGCTGGACGAGCTGGTCAAGAAGGGCGAGCTGACCGTCGAGCAGGGCAAGGTGCTCAACGAAGAGCTCAAGCACAATGTGGAAAAGAAGATCAAGGATTCCGTCACCGTGCAGGTCGTGCCCACCACGGGCGATGAACTGATGCGCTGCATCGAGGATCTCACGCCCGATCAGCTGGCGGAGCTCAAGGCAAAGCTCGACGCGCTCAAGCCGGAGGAAGCGGCGCAGCCCGAAGTGGTCGAAGTGGAAGAAGCGCCCGTGCAGAAAGATGCGGAGCAGCCCAAGGAGGACGGCAATGACGGAGCAGACGTCCCTGCAGACGGAAAATAAAAAGCTGAGCAGGAGCGAGAACAAAGCCCGCCTGCGCCAGATCATCGAGATCCTCAACAAGCACGAGGTCGTAAAGGGCTTAACGCCCGAAAAGCTGCGCGCCATATTGGAGGATCTCGGCCCCACCTATATCAAGCTCGGCCAGATCATGTCGATGCGTTCGGACATGATTCCGCAGGCCTATTGCGACGCGCTGACGCAGCTGCGCTCCTCCGTGCCGCCCATGCCCTTTGACGAGGTGCGCCGGGTAGTGGAGGGCTCTCTCGGCAAGCCCATCGAGGAAGTGTATTCGGATTTCAACGAGGAGCCCATCGGCGCGGCGTCCATCGCGCAGGCGCATGAAGCGCGCCTCAAGGACGGCACGCACGTCGTGGTCAAGGTGCAGCGCGAGGGCATCTACGAAATCATGTCGCAGGACATGACGCTGCTGCGCAAGGCGGCAGGCATCCTCAAGCTCGCCCCCGGCACCGGCGAAATCCTCGATTTCGGCATCATACTGGACGAGATGTGGAAGGTCTCTCAGGAGGAGATGAACTTCACCATCGAGGCGCAGAACGCCGAAACCTTTTATAAGAACAACGAAGACGTGGTCTTTGCCACCTGCCCGCGCATCTACCGCGAGGAAACCACGCCGCAGGTGCTGACGATGGAGTTCATCGACGGCATCTCCGTGGACAACAAGGCGAAGCTGCTCGAAAACGGCTATGATCTGGATGAAATCGGTGCCAAGCTGGCCGATAACTACATCAAGCAGGTCATCGAAGACGGCTTCTTCCATGCCGACCCGCATCCGGGCAACATCCGCATCCGCGAGGGCGAAATTGTTTGGATCGACATGGGCATGATGGGGCGGCTCTCCAAGCGGGATCAGGCGCTGTTTGCCAAGGCGGTGGCTGCCGTCGCGCAGCACGATGTGGAAGGAATCAAGAGCGTGGTGCTGTCCATCGGTAAGTGCCGGGGTAAGGTCGACCATGCCAAGCTCTACATCGACATCGACGAGATGCTTTCCCGCTACGGCGATGCGGATTTGGGCGGACTTGACCTTGGACAGCTGATGAACGAGTGCATGGATATTGCGCGTGAGCACAAAATCGCCATGCCGGAGGGCGTGAGCATGCTCGGCCGCGGCGTGCTCACCATCGAGGGCGTGATCGCCGATCTCAGCCCCGATACCAATGTCATTTCCATTGCAACCGCACGAGCCGCCAACATGGCGGTGGATAAGTTCGACGTGGGCAAGGAGCTGCGCAGCGGCGCGCGCTTTGCCGCCGAATCCTTCAAAAAGGCCATGGCGATTCCCGGCCTGCTGTCCGATTCGCTCAAGTCCCTCTCCAAGGGACAGACGCGCGTCGGGCTGGATTTGAAGGTCACGGACGAAAGCGTCAAGGCCGCCAACAACCTGATGGGCAAGTTCATCGCGGGTTTGCTGGCGTTCGGGCTGCTGCTGTCCTCGTCCATCCTGTGCACGACGGAGATGGAGCCCAAGCTCCTCGGCATCCCCGCGCTCGGCGCGCTGGGTTATGCCGCTGCCGTCGGCCTGACCGTGTGGGTCTTTGTCAAAATCAGCAAAAACGAATAGCGATTTATCCTAGAAAAGCGAACCGCCGCAGTGGGTTTATCCATTGCGGCGGTTCCGGCTTCGGTAAGAAAAGCGCAGCAGAACGATAAATTGTGATTTGCGGAGGTGCTTATATGACAGTCCTCAAGGTATTGGCCTTCGTGCTGGGGCTGGCGTTCCTTCTGTTTGGATACTTCATTTATTTCAAGAAGAAATATAATCTCATCAACGGTTTTGAGGCAGACTTTAAAGATGGTCGGAAGAATGAAGAATATGCAAAGAGAGTAGGGCTGGTAGAGTTTGTTGTTGGTATTGCTCTGCTGACCGCAGGTGTTGTGCTCATTTTATTTGCCTGATAAATTCCGGTTTTTCAATGAAGTCAAGATCTCTGCTTTGATAAAAACGGCGTGACTGTAAAAGTCACGCCGTTTTTATATGGCTGTGAAAAGACTTTAACGCGCGGCCTCGACTTCCGTGGCCAATGCCGTTCCGTAGCGGGAATCCTTTCGCAGCGGCACGTCGATGATGCGCAGGCAAACCGCATCCTCGCCGTAGGGAAGCGTCACGCCGCTTTCGCCGTCGCCGAAGAGCGCGATGGAGTTGCCGATGCACTTCCAGCCCGCCCATGCGCCGCCGGTGACGGGCCCCACATTGCTCACGCCCACGACCGGCACACCGTAGAGTTTGGCCAGCTTGCCGTAGGGTTCGTACCACTCCGCGCCGTAATAGGCGCGGCGGCTGTCTGCGGGCACCGCCCAGGAGCTGGGGGAGAGGATAATCTCCGCGCCCATGCGGCAGAGCGCCTCGCCCAGCACCATGGAGGAGCGCGCGTTGTCCGCGCAGATGTCGATGCCCAGCTTGCCCAGCTCGGTATCAAAAACTTCCAGCTTGCTGCCGACGCTGTAAAGACCGCTGCCCTCGATTTCGGTCAGCAGATTGATCTTGCGGTGCTTGCCCAGCAGTTTGCCGCGCTTGTCGATCAGCACCGCCGTGTTGTAGAGCTTGCCGCCGTCCCGCTCGGTCAGTCCCGCGCAGACGTAGAGCCCGTATTCCGCCGCCCAGGCGCAGAGCCTGTCCGAATGAGCGCCGGGGATGGGCTGCGCCATTTCATGCGCCTCCGGGTTGGCCCAGCCGAGATCCAGGCATTCGGGCAGCAGCGCAAGCTGAGCGCCCTGACGCGCCGCGTCGCGCAGCATCTCCTTTGCACGGGAAAGGTTTTCTTCCGGCCTGCCGTATTCCGACAGCATCTGACACATTGCGATCTTCATTTTGCACCGTTCTCCTTTGTCTGTCTTGCAGTAGAATTGACTCGATTATAACACAGGCTTCGCCTTTCGTCATCCCCCGGGCGCTTGAAAAAAACCGCAGAAAATGCTAAAATCCTATCCATATCATCTTGAAATCGGGCAGGTAAAAAAGTTATGTATCAGGAACGATTTGAAATCTCCTCCCACGATATTGATCCCGACGGCATCGTCCGCCCTTCGTGCCTGCTGCGCTATATGCAGGAGAGCGCCAACCACCAGATGCGCGATGAGGGACCGTCTTATATGGAATTGTTTGACGAGGGCAAGGCGTTTATCCTCAGCCGCATGGTGGTGCATACCTACGCGCCGCTGCACCAATATGAGCAGATTGATACCTTTAACTGGCCCAGCGAGGGCAAGGGCGCGACCTTCTACCGCTGCCACCGCATTGAGCGCGATGGCAAAGTCGTGGCCGAGGCGCTGGGCTATTGGGCGCTGGTGGATATTCACACCCACAAGCTCTACCGCGTGGGCGAAGTGGCCTTTCCCAATTACACGCAGGGGGAACTGAAGGAGCTGGACGGCGTGCGCTTCCGCCTGCCGGAGCAGATGACGTTTGTGGGCAAGCACATCGTCGCCTATCACGAAACCGACTGCAACCGTCATCTGAACAACACCTATTATCCCGATCTGCTGGTGGATTTTCTGCCGGAGCGGGACACGCACTATGTCTCTGATTTTTCGATCCATTTCGTCAAGGAAGCACCGCTGGGCGAGGAGCTGAGCGTCTACATCAGCGAGCCGGAGGAAGCGCCGGACGGTCTGCACCGCTATTTCCGTACCGAACGCGCCTCGGGCGGGGTCAACATCGAAGCGGTGGTCACCTTGAAGGAACGCGCATAAAACCAAAGCGCCGGAGCAATGGGCTCCGGCGCTTTTTGTCAATATTCTTTGCAGAAATGTGCATAGGTGTGATGGGGCTGATATCCTGCCGACAGATAGAACGGCTGATCGCCGCCGGTGAAGGTCAATCCGCCCATGGCCCTGATCTCGCGCATCTGGGTATAGAGCACGCTGCGCGCAAGTCCCATGCCGCGATAAGCGGGACGGGTGCAGAGCGGCTCGAGATAGCCGCACTTCAGGACGTCGTTGTACCATAACCCAGCAAAGCAGGCGTAGTCCCCGTTCGGCGCGACAACGCAGCGGGTGAGATCAGGCCGCGCGTGCGGCGCGGTCTGCGTCATCAGCAGGCTCTCCGGGCCGGCTTCGCCTTCATGATCAAACCCCTGTTGGATGGCGGTGTTGAGCGCCGCAAAGTCGCTCTCCGGGATTTCCGCAAGACGCTTGAGCACAAAACCATCTGGAAAGTGCGGTTCCGGAATGGGCTGGGTCAGATCGTACAGGTTCCAGTTTTCCGCCCCATCGGGGCGATAGCCGCGGGAGAGCAGCACCTCCTTTCGCGCCTTGTCCTGCGGCAAAGGAAGCTCAATGTCCAGCTTCTTTTTGCCGTCCGCCCCAACCGAGCAGAGCCATTCTTCCGCATAGTTCAGCACCGTTTCAAACAGTCCGGCGTGCTGCGCATCTGTGGTGAGGCGCGCCGTGCCGGGTGCATCCTCGAACCATGCGGCGGCGACGATGCGTCCGTCCTCTTCCCAAATGCCGTTGCGCCAGGACGACGCATAATCGTACCAGGGTAAAACCTGAGCGTATTCCCAGAATTCGGGATAGCGTCCCTTTTCACCGTGGGAACCGCAGTTTTCCTGCAAAAACAGGCGCATCCTCTCAAAATCGCCCGAAAGCGGGCTGTACCTGCGGAAAGTTACCACTAAAAGCCCTCTCCTTTCAAAAAAACGCGGAAGGGCATAAAGTCCCCCTCCGCGTTTCGCAGTTCAAACAAGCTTACTTGTCAATGACCTTGATCAGCGCCTGCGTACCCTCGTCGGCGCCGCCCTGTGCAGCCAGCTCATCATACTTGTCGCGCACCATGTGCAGCACGGTCAGGTCGAGATCGCGTGCCTGCGCCTCGTCCAGCGCGATGTTCATGTCTTTGATGAAGTGTTTGACGTAGAAGCCGGGAGCGTAATCCCCGTTGATGATCTTCTGCCCGTTGTTGGTCAGCTGCCAGGAGCCTGCCGCGCCGGTGGAAATGGCGTCGAACATATCCTGCGGGTCGAGGCCGCAGCGCTTGGCGTAGGCAATCGCCTCGCAAACCGCTGCCACGCAGCCGGAGATAGCGATCTGGTTGGCCATCTTGGTGTGCTGGCCGCAGCCTGCGCCGCCCTGATAGCGGATGTTGGTGCCCATGGCCGCAAAAACATCGTGCATCTTGTCAAAGGCATCCCTGTCGCCGCCGACCATGATGGCCAGCGTGCCCTTCTGCGCGCCCACGTCGCCGCCGGAAACCGGCGCGTCCAGCGCGGTCATGCCTTTTTCCTTGGCCGCGGCATAGATGCGCTCGGAAAGGCGCGGGCTGGTGGTGGTCATGTCGATCAGAACCGTGCCCTTGTCCGCGCTGTTCAGAATGCCCTTTTCGGAGAAATAGACTTCCTCCACGTCTTTGGGATAGCCCACGATCGTGATGACCACATCGCGTCCCGCAGCGCAATCCGCAATGGTATCGCACCAGTGTGCGCCGGCGGCGATCACGCCCTCCGCCTTGGACTTGGTGCGGGTATAAATGCTCACGTCAAAGCCTTTTTTCATCAAATTGAGCACCATGGGGCCGCCCATGACGCCCACGCCGATAAAGCCGATCTTCATGAGAAAACGCCTCCTTGAGAGTGTATTTTTTCTGTTATTATACACATTTCCCGGCGGGCTTTCAAGCCTGCACCACGCGAATCCATTTCTTCGAGCGCAGACGGAAGATGCACCAGACGGACTTGATGACCCAGTCGATCTTCAGCGCCGCATAGATCCAGAACGGGGAGAGGTGCCACACCAATCCGCAGAGGTAGCCCAGCGGAATGGAGGCCAGCCACAAAAACAGGATGTCTGCCAGCATCAGGAAGCGGGTGTCTCCGCCGCCGCGGAGCACGCCCTTGGTCAGCACGCTTTGCACGGTCTGGAATACCATCATCACGCTCACCGAGGCCATCAGCTGGTAGGCGATATCCTTGGTCTCCTGCGTGATGTTGAAGCTTTCCACCAACAGCGGGCTGATCAGCAGGATGATGACCGCCGCGGCAAAGCCGATCAGGATGGACAGGCACAGAAAGGTCACGCCCTGATGATACGCCTTGTCGCGCTCGCCCTTGCCCAGCGTGTTGCCCGTGATGACGGAGGAGGCGCTGGAGAGTCCCTGGTTGAACACTGTGGACAGGCGCACCGTCTGCGAAATGATGGAGTTGGCCGCGACAAAGCTTGCGCCGATATGCCCCATGATGATCGAAACCGCACTGTTGCCCAGCGCCAGCAGTGTGTCGGACACCATCACCGGGATGGCATAGGTGATGTAGACGCGCACATGATCGCCGCATTTCATGAAGAGATCCTTGATGCGATAGCCGATGCGCTTGTCAAAGACGAAGAAATACGTGACCAGCGAGCCGCATTCCACCAGTCGCGCGATCACCGTGCCCAGCGCCGCGCCCTCGATTTGCATCTCCGGCGCGCCCAAGCGCCCGTAGATGAACACCCAGTTGAAGAACACGTTGACAAAGAAGGTCACGATGGAAAGCACCAGCGGGAAGCGCACCTGATGTACCGTGCGCAGGATGTTGGTCAGAATCAGCGATACGCCCAGCAGCACATAGGTCACGGCGCTGATGCGGAAATAGAGCACGCCTTTTTCGATGACGGCCTCGTCCGGCGTATACAGCCGCATCAGTTCCTCCGGGAACAGCAGCGTCACCACGGTGAAGGCCGCCGCGATCACCAGTCCCATTCGCAGCACAATGGTGACAATCTTTTTGAGCGATGGATTGTTGCCCGCGCCGTAATACTGCGCCGTCAGCACCGCCGCGCCCATGCTCATGCCCATGCACATGATGTGATAGATGTTGATGAATTCATTCGCCAGCGAGGATGCGGAGAGCTGGATTTCGCCGTAGTTGCCCAGCATCAGCGTGTCCATGATGTTGACGCCGATGGTGATCATGTTTTGCAGCACCACCGGCACGGCAATGGACAGGATCAGTTTGTAAAACGATTTCTCTTTGACAAAAAGCCGTGACATTCCTCTTTCCCCCATTTTTTATTTCACGATTAGCATAGCACAAAGACGCCAACTATGTCAACATTGACATAGTTTCTTTTATGTGATATACTGCGCGCAAAGAAGGAGGAGAAGAGGATGGGAACGCTGCGCTATGCGATGCTGGGACTGATCCAGCGCGCTCCGGCAACGGGATACGATATCTCCAAGGCGTTCAGCGGGCGGCTGGGGTCAATTTGGGGAGCGAGACACAGTCAGATCTATCCGGAGCTGAAAAAGCTGGCGGAGGAGGGGCTGGTGAACTGCACTGTGATTTCCGAATTGCAGGAAAAAAAGCTCTATTCCATCACGGAGGCGGGGAAGGAAGCCTTCCGTGCATGGCTGCTTTCGGATGAGGACGAATACCGCCCGCCCAAGGATACGCTGCGGCTGAAGCTTTATTTCTGTGAAACGCTGGAGCCGGAGGAATACTTGAGCGTGTTGTTGCGCGCGAGAGAGCAGCATATCCGGCGCGTAGAATGGATGCGTGCGCACTGCTCGGAAGTTTATCCCGAAACGCCGCGTCAGTTCTCTCCTGCACTGGGCGATTTTATGCTGATGCGCGGCGGCATCCTGCGCGAACAGGCTTATGTGGACTGGATGGACCATTGCATTGCGCACGTTCGCCGCATCATGGAACCCGAAAAGGAGAAAAATGAAACAGCAGACGGAAAATAAAAAGCAGCAGAACAGAAAAGGGCTGCTTGCCGCGTTGCTGGTTTGTCTGGCAGGACTGTTGCTTGCGGCGGCGATCATCGGCGGAACGGAGCTTTACCGAAAAAAGCGGTATACGATGGAAATCCGACCCGAAGATTACCGCATCACCGATATTTGCCGCGGTGAAACCACGATGACGCATGCGGACGGAACGAGCAGCACGGATGAAACAGACCGGATTACTGTAGAATATTGTGTGGACGGCACGGTCTATCGGGATGAAATCTCCATGCTGTCCGGCACGAAGACCGCGCAGGAGATCAGAGTGCATTTTCGAAATCAGGATCATCCTGAAAAAATATTGGGCAGTCTTTGGATTGCGCCGGAGGAGCCCTCTTCTATCGGACGGTACGGGGAAGAAATCTGGATCAAGTGAAAAAACACCGGCAAAACCGGTGTTTTTTCACGATACGGGCAAAGTTTTTTACTGCTGGCTGCGCGTCATGTCACGCTGAGGGAATCCGACGTCTGCATTGACCGACCCTGCAAACGCCAATAGGCTTTTGTGGAATCACTCGCCTAACGGGTGGGTTTCTGATGGAAAAGGGCGCTGTAAAGCAAGGATTAACAGTCGTAAGGAACCATAAGTCTTGCGGCTGAGGCAAAAAAACGGCGTGACCTTCATGACCACGCCGTTTTTTTGCGAATCCTACAAGGAGAGTATAATGTTGAAAGCGAATTTCTTAACCGTCATTTGCGATTATTTTTTCAATTCCACAGGAATCCAAACCTCATAGTACCGATTCTTCTGACGGAGATCGTGGTCTGTCCAAAGGTGCAGGACTTCGATAGCGAGATCATATTTCTGCTTGTACTCAGAGGCAGGAAGCCACGAATCGAAGATCAGCTCAAACAGCTTCGGAAACTCCTCCCATGCAAGTCCGCCACATTCCGTTTTGAACGCTGCGTATGTTCCTGCAGGAAGCGTTCTTGCTTCAACTTCAAGGGTCTTTACATCAGCTTTCTCACGGGCAATCATGTACTTGCCGTCCTGCCAGATGCCATACCATACGCCATCGTAAGAAGTGCTACCGGGCTGGTTCCAACCGCCCTCACAAAGCTGACCGGGCACGTCATCGCAATTATTCGCCCACATGGAGTGGCGCAGCTCCTCGCGGGTCTTATAACCCTGTCCCTCATACCGCCCGGATACACCGTACACGATGGTGTCTGCTAACTCAATAATTCTGAAATCCATTTCTTTTGCTCCCTTAATCATAATGTGAAAGGAAGCAGGTGAATACACCTTCAGCGAACCGCCGTCTTTACGATAAACAGACGGTGCAATGCCGTGCTGTTTTGCAAAAGCTCTTGAAAAAGCTGCGGCGCTGTCATAACCGTATTTTATGGCAATGTCGATGATCGGTGTCTTGCTATGCTGCAGATCCTGCGCCGCAAGTGTCAGCCGTCTGCGCCGTATGTACTCTGTCAGAGTCATGCCGGTCATATAGCTGAAGAAGCGGATGAAGCTGTCTGCAGTAACACAAGCGATCCCGGCAGCCGTATCAAGATCGAACTCTGCGCACAAGTTCGCCTCAATATATTCAATAGCGGAGTTCAGCTGCTTTAACATATTCATCTGTTTCACCTCCCGCATATAGACTATCAAAAAAGCATTTTGGATGTCTGACTTTCCCTGGGCAAGAAAGATCGACTGCCCGTTCCTTTCGGAAACGGGCAGTCATCTTCTCGTTTGTTACCTCTGCACACCTGAATCCATCAGCTGTCGGTAATAAGTTTGAATTAGTTCCTTATCACTGTTAAGCCAATGCTTTGCAGCGCCTTTGAAGTTTATTTAGCTTTGAAAAAATCAGCCCATGACGGCCTGAACGTTGTGCTCCTTGCCGTCGCCGTAGACGGGCAGCACGTTGCCTTCGATGGCCTTGCCGTCCACGGTGATGGACTTGACGCCCTTCATCACATGGTCGGGGTTGGTCACGGTGATGTGGAAGGTGTCGCCGCGGAACTTGCGGGTGATGGTGAAGCCGTCCCACTTGTCCGAGATGCAGGGGTCGATCATCAGGCCGTTGTACTGCGGACGAATGCCGAGGATGTACTGCGTGACAGAGTAGAGGGTCCAGCTCGCGGTGCCGGTCAGCCAGCTGTTCTTGGCCTCGCCCTGGCGGGGCGCGTCCACGGAGGCGATCATCTGCGGGTAGACGTAGGGCTCAGTGCGGTGGCGCTCCGAAATATCCTCCGTGTAGGCCGGGCAGATATGCTGATAGGTGGAAAGCGCGCGGTCGCCGCGGCCGATCATGGTCTCGGCGATGGTGATCCAGGGGTTATTGTGGCAGAAAATGCCGCCGTTTTCCTTATAGGACGGGGGATAGGACGTGATCTCGCCCAACTCCACATGGTATTCCTTGTAGGTCGGCCACAGCAGCGATACGCCATAGGGCGTGTCGAGCAAATCGCGCACGGAATCCAGCGCCTCCTTGGCGCGGCCTTCCTTGATGCCGATGCCCGCCATGACGCAGAAGCCCTGCGGCTCGATGAAGATCTGGCCGTCGCGGTTCTCGTGGGAGCCGATCTTGTTGCCGAAGGCGTCGTAAGCGCGCAGGAACCACTTGCCGTCCCAGCCGTCCTTCATCACTGTGTCGTACATTTTCTTGCACTCCACATCTGCAAAGGCTGCCTCATCGTCCAAACCGCGCATCTTGCACAGCTGCTGGTAATCCTCGCCCACCGCGACAAACATGCCCGCAATGAACACGGATTCCGCCACGCCGCTTTCGAAGTTGGCCGTGGTCTGGAAGGATTCGCCGGGGGTCTTGGAGAAGCAGTTCAGGTTCAGGCAGTCGTTCCAGTCCGCGCGGCCGATCAGCGGCAGCCCGTGCGGGCCGAGGTTGTCCGTCACGTGATGGAAGGAGCGGATCAGGTGGTCGGACAGCGGCTTGGCCTTGCTTGCGTCGCAGTCATAGGCGACCATCTCGTCCAGAATCGATTCGTCGCCGGTCTCCTTGATGTAGGCCGCCACGCCGAAGATCAGCCACAGCGGGTCGTCGTTGAAGCCGGAACCGATGTCGTTGTTGCCCTTCTTGGTCAGGGGCTGATACTGGTGATAGGCGGAGCCGTCCTCCATCTGGGTGGCGGCGATGTCCAGAATGCGCTCGCGCGCCAGCTCCGGGATGATGTGCACAAAGCCCAGCAGATCCTGCGTGGAATCGCGGAAGCCCATGCCGCGGCCGATGCCGCTCTCAAAGTAGGAGGCGGAGCGGGACATATGGTAGGTCACGGTGCACTGATACTGGTTCCAGGTGTTGACCATGCGGTTCATCTTCTCGTCCGGGGTCTTGGCCTGGTAGTTGGAGAGCTGTTCCTCAAAGTAGGCGTGCATCGCCTGCATGGCGGCTTCAAACTGTTCGTCGGTCCGGAAAGCGGCCAGCAGCTTCTGCGCGGGCGCCTTGTTGATGACGCCGGGGCATTCCCACTTCTGATCTTCGGGATTCTCGCAGTAGCCCAGCACAAAGATGAAGCTCTTCTCTTCGCCCGGTTCCAGCTTCACCTTGATGCTGTGGGAGCCGATGGGCGCCCAGCCGGAGGCAATGGAGTTGCGGGACTTGCCTGCCTTGGGCACGTCGGGATCGTCAAAGCCGTTGTACAGGCCGATGAAGGTCTCGCGGTCGGTATCGAAGCCGTCGATGTTGGCGTTGACGGAGAACACCGCGTAGTGGTTGCGGCGCTCGCGGTACTCGGTCTTATGGTAGATGGTCGTGCCAATGACCTCGACTTCACCGATGGAGAAGTTGCGCTGGAAATTGGTCATGTCGTCCAGCGCGTTCCACAGGCAGAACTCCACAAAGGAGAAGAAGGTGAATTCCTTTTTCTTGTCGGTCTCATTGCGGAACTTGACGCGCGTGACTTCGGCGGTGTAGCCCAGGGGAACCAGCGCCGTCTGCTCGCAAAGAAGGCCGTTGCGCTTGCCGGTGATGACGGTGTAGCCCAGTCCGTGGCGGCACTCATACTTTTCCAGATCCGCCTTGACGGGCATCCAGCCGGGTGTCCAGAGGTCGCCGTTTTCGTTGATATAATAATATTTTCCGCCGGCGTCCGTGGGAACGTTGTTGTAGCGATAGCGAGTCAGACGGAGCATGCGCGCATCCTTATAGAAGGAATAGCCGCCGGAGGTATTGGACATCAAGGAGAAAAAGTCCTCTTCGCCCAGATAGTTGATCCAGGGGTAAGGCGTGTCGGGGCGGGTGATGACGTATTCGCGGGCAGCGTCATCAAAATAGCCGTACTTCATGGGGTTTCAACCTCCTGTGTAAATAGGAATGGAGAAACGGTCGTCTTTCTCCCTTCTATCATACCGTTTCATATCATGAAAATCAAGACTTATTCTGTGCAGAATGCACAATATGGAAGAGGAAAATGCATCAGGATTCCCGTTGAAACGTAAATTCAGGTAAAATTCCTATGGACGCGCGGCAAAACCTTGTTTTTTAACAGAGTTTTGATTATGCTAAAGTTCGTGTTCTAACGAAAGGCAGGGAGTTTTTTCCCGAAAAACAGATTAAAGGGTGGGTTGTGATGGCGAATAGAACGTTGACCAGAGATATGACCTTCGGCCGTCCGTCGAAGCATATTCTTGCTTTTGCGCTGCCGTTGATTTTCGGCAACCTCTTCCAGCAGCTTTACAGCATGGCCGATAGCATCATCGTCGGTCAGTATCTGGGGGTGGACGCGCTGGCCGCAGTGGGCTCGGTGGGCTCGCTGCAATTCCTGATTTTGGGCTTCTGCATGGGTTCCTGCGCGGGATTGGCCATCCCGATTGCACAGCGCTTCGGCGCGCATGACGAGGAGAATCTGCGCAAATATGTGGCCAACAGTGTCTGGCTTTCCGCGGCGATGGGATTGATCGTCACGGCGATTACCGTCGCGCTGGCGCGGCAGATTCTCGTCTGGATGCAGACGCCTGCCAACATCATCGACGAAGCCTACGCTTATTTTGCCGCCGTGCTGTTGGGCATTCCCGCCATGATTCTGTATAATCTGGCTTCGTCCATCATGCGCGCGCTGGGCGACAGCAAGCGCCCGCTGTATTTCCTGCTGCTGTCCTCCGTGCTCAACATCGTGCTGGATCTGGTGTTCATCATCAATTTCCACTGGGGATGCGCGGGTGCGGCGTGGGCAACCGTCATTTCGCAGGGCGTCTCCGGCGTGTTGTGCGTGATCTATATTGCCTTCAAGCTCCCCGTTCTGCACATCCGCAAGGAAGAGTGGAAGCTCAGCGGCGAGCATCTCAAGAACCTGAGCTATATGGGCTTCCCGATGGGGCTGCAAAACTCCATTACCGCCATCGGCAGCGTCATTCTCTCCAGCGCCGTCAACACCCTCGGCTCCGGCGCGGTCGCCGCCATGACCGCCGCCGGCAAGGTGCAGTTCATCTTTACCGCCCCCTATGATTCGATGGGCATGACGCTGGCTACCTTCGCCGGACAGAATCTCGGCGCACGCAAGTATTCTCGCATTGACAAGGGCATGCGTTTCGGCATCCTGTCCATGTTCGTTTATTCCGCCGTATCGCTGGTTGTTTTGTATTTCTTCGGCACAACCGTGGCGCTGTTGTTCGTCAGCGCGTCAGAGACGGCGATTCTGGCCGATGTGCATACCTTCCTCGTCATCAATGCCGCAACATCTTTCTTGCTGGCGCTGCTGATGATTGTGCGCTATATCGTGCAGGGCATCGGCTACAGCAACTATGCGCTGTTTGCGGGACTGTTTGAAATGGTAGCCCGCATCCTGGTGGCACTGATATTGGTGCCGAGCATGGGCTTTACCGGCGCGAGTCTTGCCAATCCCGCTGCGTGGATCGCCGCCAACGGTTTCTTATTCCCGTGCTACTTCCATTTGATGAAGAAGATCCGCGCGCGGAACGACGAGGTTCCCGATGTGTCCATAGAATAAATAACAGCCCGTTTCCGAAAGAAAGCTTCGGAAGCGGGCTGTTTTATCTCTTCTTGACGATGGGGTCTTTCATCACGGGAAGCTGACCGTGAAAACGGCTGGAGCAGCGGCGCGTCAGCCGCATCGGCCGGCCGTCGGAATCGGTCAGGCGGCCGAGCGGTTCGACGCGGCCACTCTTGTCCATCCGCAGCATCGTTCCCGACGGCGCAACCAGGCAGATGGCGCGCAGCCGGCCTAAGCCCGGCACCAGCGCATCGCCCGGCATGGCCTTTTGCCCCGGCGCGCGCCGTCGCCCGGAAAAGACCTCGCCTGCGTGACAGGCGCAGCAGGGATGCGTGTGCGCAAGCTCCGCCGGGCCGGAAAAGAGGCTGCAAAGCGCCAGCAGGAGCGTGGGCAGGATCACATTGTTGTGCGTGCCGCGAAAAATGCGCCCCACCCGCCAGCCGCCGGAAACCGCGAGCAGCGCGGCGCAGCGCTCCCGGCCGTCAAGCCCGGTCAGCGGCAGCGCCTGCCGACCGAACGCCGTCAGCGCTTCGGCTCGGGTGGAATAGATGGTTCTGCTCATGCGGCGGCCTCCTTTTTTGAAGGTAGTATGCAGCAAAATGCGCGCGGTGTCAATTCTCTCTTTTGCTGCGCGGCATCTTGTGTTATACTCAAGGCAAAAAGCCGGGAGGAAACATAAGATGATTCGCAATGTTGTGTTGGACATGGGCAACGTGATGCTCGATTACAATCCGGAACGCTATCTGGAAACCTATATCGAGAGGGAAGAGGATCGCCCGCTGGTCAAGGCGGAGCTGTTCGGCGCGGTGGAATGGACGATGTGCGATTATGGCACCGGGGACGACGAGGGGCTGATTGCCGCGGCCTGCCGCCATCTGCCCGAGCGTCTGCATCCGCAGGTGGAAAAGCTTGTCCACAGCTGGTATTACGATATGCCCGCCTACCCCGAGATGGGGGAGAAAATCGGCGAGCTTCTGGACAAGGGGTATCGGCTCTACGTCCTTTCCAACGTCAATCGCCATTATGACGTGATGCGCCGCAACATTCCGCATTTGGATCGCTTCAGCGGCGAATTTGTGTCCTATCAGTGGAAGCTGATCAAGCCGGAACCGGCGATATTCTCAGCTTTCTGCCAACATTTCAATCTGGTCCCGGCGGAATGCCTGTTCATTGACGACCGTCAGGATAACGTGCTGGGCGCGATGCGCGTCGGCATGAACGGCATGGTTTATCACGGAGATCCCGCCCGCATTGACGAAAAGCTCGAAGAGCTGAAATAAGGGGCACTCTGTGAGAAAGATCGGTCAGGGGCGCACGGCAGAGGTGTTTGATCTGGAAAACGGGCGCGTGGTCAAGCTGATGCTGTCCGGCTTTCCGGAAAAGGAATTGCAGGAAGAACTGCATTGCGCGCAGGAAGTCGGACAGTTTGACCTCCCTGCGCCGAAGTGCTATGGAATCGTGGAAATGGACGGGCGCAAGGGCCTGGTCTACGACCTGGCGGCGGGAGAGAGCCTGCGGCGGCATATGCTGCGCACCGGCGAAATCGAAGGGGACATGGCGCACATGGCGCAGGCGCACCGGCGCATCCTTGGGTGCGCCTATTCCGGCGGGAAGGACATCCGCAAATGGCTGCGTTGGCAGACGGAAAGGTCCGAATTGCTGGAGGACACGCTGAAAAAGCGGGCGCTGGAAGTCATTGATGCGCTGCCGGACGGAAACGCCTTGCTGCACGGCGATTTTCACCCCGACAACGTCCAGTTCGACGGGGGGCGCGTGATGGAGATCGACTGGATGAACCTCGCGCGAGGATGCCCGGAGTGCGACATCGCGCGCACCTGCTTTTTGATGCGCGATTCTGCGCTGCCCCAAGATATGCCTCAGGCACAGCGCGAGGAGTTTCAGCAAATCCGCCGCAGAGCTGCGGCTGCCTATCTGAAAGAAATGGGGAAAACCGAGGAGCAGCTGCGTCCGTGGACGACGGCCATCCTCGCCGCGCGCACGGCGGAGGTTCCCACGGAAGAGGAGACACTGCTGCCCAGGATTCAGAAACTGTTGAGCGGAGAAGAGATTACGGGTTGACCGTATCGCGCCACTAAGCTATAATGTAAGTAGTTACATTGCGCGAAAAACCGATTTCGGGAGGGCATAGAACATGAAAAAAGTACGTCTGGGCATCATTGGCGCGGGCAACATGGGTTCGGGTCACATCGGCAACTATCTGAAGGGACTGTTGCCGGAGATCGAGATCGTCGCCGTGGCGGATCGCCGTCCGGATCGCCGCGACTGGGCGCGCGAAAACCTGGGCGACAAGGTTGCGATTTTCAACGAGGGCAGCGACCTGATCGCCAGCGGCCTGGTGGACGCGATTCTGATCGCCGTGCCGCACTACCAGCATCCGGTGCTGGCCGTTGACGGCTTTAAGCATAATCTGCACGTCATGTGCGAAAAGCCCGCAGGCGTTTACACCAAGCAGGTTCGCGAGATGAATGCGGAAGCCGACAAGCACCCGGAGCTGGTGTTCGGCATGATGTTCAACCAGCGCACCAACTGCGTCTACCGCAAGATCAAGGAGATGATCGACGGCGGCGAGCTGGGCAAGCTCAAGCGCGTCAACTGGATCATCACCGATTGGTACCGCACGCAGTTCTACTATGATTCCGGCGCATGGCGTGCCACCTGGGACGGCGAGGGCGGCGGCGTGCTGCTGAACCAGTGCCCCCACCAGCTCGATCTGGTGCAGTGGCTGTGCGGCATGCCCTGCCGCGTGCGCGCGTTCCTGCACGAGGGCAAGTGGCATGACATCGAGGTTGAGGACGATGTGACGGCTTATCTCGAATATCCCAACGGCGCGACCGGCGTGTTCATCACCACCACCGGCGACGCCCCCGGCACCAACCGCCTGGAGATCAGCGGCGAGATGGGTAAGATCGTCTGCGAAAACGACAAGCTGACCTTCTACCACAACAAGGTTTCCGACATCGAGTTCTGCAAGAGCGCGACGGCCGGATTTGACAAGCCGGAGTGCGAGATCGTGCAGGTGGAAACCGATGGCCGCAATTTGCAGCACGTCGAAGTGCTCAACCGCTTTGCGGCAGCGATTTTGCGCGGAGAAGCGCTCGTGGCCAACGGCCGCGAAGGCATCAACGGCCTGACGCTGTCCAATGCGATGCACCTGTCCTCGTGGCTGGACAAGACTGTGGATCTTCCCTTTGACGAGGATCTCTATCTGGCGGAGCTGAACAAGCGCCGCGCGACTTCCAGAGCGAAGGAAGATAAGGGCATCACCCTCAACACGGAAGGGTCGTACTAATTAAGAAAAAAAGGGCCGAAGTATTTGAAGTGCCCCCCAGAAGTTAGACAAATAATCTCAATAGAAATTGTTCAAGCAGCCAAAGGGGCTTGCTGTCTGTGAATTGCAGGCGGCAAGCCCTTCGGTTTTGCCTTGATCCTGCGGCTGTTGTAGTCATCCGGATATTCAACGAGTTCCAGTTTGAAATGCTCCATGCAAACGCCTCGTCCGGCATGGTGGTTGCCATGCGGAGTACAGGACGATCCGACATGGTATAGCTGACCAGATCGCTGCTGTGCAGATCGAGAATCGGGGACAGATAAAGTTTCTCCCCAAACAAGCTGAATTTCGTCACATCTGTGACCCATTTCCGGTTCGGCTTTTCGGCATGGAAATCCCGCTTCAGCAAGTTTGGTGCGATTTTGTCCATTTCTCCCTTATAAGAGCGATATTTCTTCATGTATCTGTTTCAAATGATAGTAGAAAGTTGCACGGGGCAGTTGAGCGATTGAGAGCAGAATACTGGGTGCGTGTTTTTGCCTCAGCTTCTGAACTACCGGCGCTTTTTGTGCCGGCGTCGCTCGTCTTTCAAAGCTAAGGCTTGCAGGTTTTTTAGGTAGTCATTCTCCGCACGCAACCGCTGGACTTCTGCCAGCAGATCTTCTTCTGTCTCTTTGGGCAGCTGCTTTGGCGGAGGCCCTTACTGCCGTGGCCACGCCGTTCGATGGCAAACTCAGTTGCTCCTGCTGCATGGTTTTCACGACCGGGCTTCTTGAATTCCGGCGTTTACCGTTTGTTCGGTACTCCCTTTGGCATAGTTAAACACCCCATTTGTCAGACAAGTATTTTATCATACTTGTCTGACAAATGGGGTGCTGTTCATGCGGCGGGGGTGCTTTTTATCCGTTAGGCGTGAGGCCGGAGAGAAATTGGCGGCGGAATCGGCCGGGGGAAACGCCGTGCTTGCGGCGGAAGCGTTGGATGAAATAGCTGCTGGTGGAAAAACCGGCGGTCAGCGCGATTTCCGTGACGGAATCCTGCGTGGTGGTCAGCAGAATCGTTGCCTTTTTCAGCCGTACCTCCGTCAGGTATTCGGGAAAGCTTTTTTGCGTGTATCGCGCGAAAAAGCGAGAAAAAGCGGTATATTTCATGCCGCAGTGCGCGGCGACCTCTTCCATGGAGAGAGGCTGGGCGCTGTTGGCGTCGATATAGGAATAGGCGCGGCGCAGCGTCATCAGCGCGGCATCGTCGATGTTGCGGAATTCGGTTTGGTTTCCGGAGCGAAGCGCCTGGCGTGCTGCCCAGAGGAACAAGCGGCAGAGGTCGGCGCGGATCGCCATTTCAAACCCGGGTGCGCGCGTCTGCGTTTCGCGCAGCAGGTCGCGCAGCACAATATCGACGCCATCCTGCTCCAGCAGTGCCTTTTCAAAAAATTTGCGGTGATCCGGCCCCGACCAGAGATAGGGCAGCAGCATCTGCAATTCAAATACCGGGTGCTCGGCAAACAGCAGCGCCTCCGGCATGAACTTGACCACGAGGTATTGATTCAACCCGTCGGTGGAGGAACGGGTGTGGTGCACCTCGTTGGGATCGATCAGCACAAGGTCGCCCGCGGAGAAGGGATGCTCCGCACCGCTCACATACAGCCCGTATCCGCCGCTTAAGCAATACAACGCCTCAAAATAATCGTGAACATGGGGATAAACCACGGTTTCGCGTCCCATGGAGGACTGAAGATCGCATTCGAAAAGGCTTTCCGCATCCTGAGGCAGCCTTCGCTCCTCCCGGTAATAGGTCATGCCAAACCCTCCGCGTGCAAAAAATTGATATTTTCTGACAGAATTATTATAGCACTTCGCTGAAAAATATGCTATCCTTAATTTACATGAAATCAACCTAAATGAAAGGACGGATCGTTTTCATGGAACAGAAAAGATTGAAAGTCGGTATCATCGGCTGCGGCGGCATCGCCAACGGCAAGCACATGCCCTCGATTAAGGCTGTGAATATGTCGGACATGGTTGCCTTCTGCGACCTGATCGAGGAGCGCGCGGTGAAGGCCGCCAAGGAATACGGCGTGCCCGGTGCAAAGGTTTATACCGATTATAAGGAACTGCTGGCCGACCCGGAGATCGACGTGGTTCACGTCTGCACCCCCAACCGCTCTCACGCGGAAATCTCCATCGACGCGCTGCACGCGGGCAAGCACGTCATGTGCGAAAAGCCCATGGCCAAGTGCGCCGCAGATGCCCGCCTGATGGTCAAAGCCGCTCAGGAAACCGGAAAGAAGCTGACCATCGGCTATCAGCACCGCCACAAGGCGTCTGCGCAGTACCTCAAGTCCATCATCGGGCGCGGCGATCTGGGCGATATGTACTACGCCGAGGCGCTGGCGGTCCGCCGCCGCGGCACCCCCAACTGGGGCGTGTTCCTCAACGAGTATGAGCAGGGCGGCGGTCCCCTGATCGACATCGGCACCCACTCTCTCGACCTGACGCTCTATCTGCTCAACAACTACAAACCCCGCATGGTCGTGGGCACCACCTTTAAGAAGCTGACCAATCCCGATCAGGCCAACCCCTGGGGCCCCTGGGACGAGAAACAGCACACCATGGAGGATTCCGCGTTCGGCTTCATCGTGATGGAGAACGGCGCGACCATCATCCTCAAGGCGTCCTGGGCGCTGAATACCTCCGAGCCCATTCCGGAGGGCAGCGTCGTGATCTGCGGCTCCAAGGCGGGCGCTCAGATCAAGGGCTATGAGCAGAATGTTACCATCAACAAGGACGAATTCGGCCGCCTGGTCGATATTGTGCCCGATATGAAGGCAGGCGGCGCGGCGTTCTACGACGGCGTTGCGGAAACCGCTCCCATTACCGAGCAGCGCCGCTGGTATCAGGCTCTGTACAACAACACGGATCCTGTCGTGCTGCCGGAGCAGGCCTGCGTCGTGTCCGAGATCCTGGAGGCCATCTACACCTCCGCCAAGACCGGCCAGCCCTACTACTTCTGCGACAACGAGTAAGAAAATCATAAAAGGGCGGGCCCTGCGTCCGCCCTTTTTGACAGAAAAACGGAGGAGAAAACCATGAGAGAATACGGCATTCAGATGTACAGCGTGCGCGACATCACCGAAAAGGATATGCCCGGCGCGCTCAGGGCGCTGGCCGAAATGGGATACAAGAACGTCGAGTTCGCGGGCTTTTTCGGCATTCCGGCAGAAGAGATCAAGAAGCTGCTGGACGACAACGGCCTGAAGGTTTCCGGCACCCACACCGGCTGGAACGAGATCGCCGAGCACTTTGAGGAGACCGTCACCTACCACAAGGCCATCGGCAACACCCGCATCATCATCCCCGGCGCGGATCTGACCACCAAGGCCAAGCTCGACGCGTTCATTGATATGCTCAACGAGTTCCAGCCCAAGCTGGCCGCTGAGGGCATCACCCTGGGTTACCACAACCATGACCATGAGTTCAAGCCCAACGAGGACGGCCAGATCATCTATGATGAGATCGTCGCCCGTTCCAACGTTGCGCTGGAAATCGACACCTATTGGGCGTATGCCGCGGGCAAGGATCCCGTTGCGATGATGGAAGCGCTGAAAGACCGCCTGCCCGTCATTCACATCAAGGACGGCCTGTCCAACCGCGAAGGCAAGCCGCTGGGACAGGGCACCGCGCCCGTCGCCGCCGTTTACGCCAAGGCGGTGGAGCTGAACGTGCCCATGGTCGTGGAGAGCGAAACCCTCCAACCCGACGGCCTGACCGAGGCCAAGATCTGCATCGATTACCTCAAGAGCCTCGAAAAGTAAGCGTAAAAAGATAAAAGGAGCATCCCTTTTGCAAGGGATGCTCCTTTTCGTTTTGAATGAAAAATCTATCGCTCGAAGCGGGCAACGTAAGCGCCCGGCACCTGATCGAGAGGGATTGCCGAGACTCATGCCGTCATGGAGTGATCGGCGGAGGGAGCAACCGCAGAAATTCTTGCGGCTCTTAATGATTTCCGCCTTGCGCAGCGTGACCGGGCTGCCGGGAAAATAGCGGCCGATGTTGTCCTTTTCGGCGGGGCGGGAACCTTCGATGCCCACGCCTGTGAAACAGATTTCGAGAAAATCCGGCTTGAAAACCATGGTCTTGCCTGACCGCGCAAACGGAATGCGCTCCCCAAAGGCGATGATGACCCAACCCTTGTTGCCTTCAAATTCCACAGGCGTGTTCGGTTCCAAGCAGCCCCCGCTGCCGCTGCGGATTTCGGCGTTGATGCGCATCACCGGGTGAAGTGAGGTAAAGCCGTCGGGCAGCAGGGCACTGAGACGATCCTGCTCCACACCGCAGGTTACGGCCTATTGCTCGACGCTCTGTTTGACGCGGCGCTCTTCCCGAAGAATCGAATACCAGCTCACATCGCAGATGCCCTGATTGTTGCGGTCGGCGCGGCGCAGCGTGCCCTCGTAGGTCATGCCGCACTTGCACATCACCTGCCCGGAATGCGGGTTGGCGGGATCGTGTCGGGCGCAGACGCGCTGCACGTCGGTTTCGACAAAGAAGAAATCCATCACGGCGGAGAGGGCTTCGCTCACGATGCCCTTGCGCCACCACGCACGGCCGAGACAATAGCCGATCTCCACGGCGGAAATCGCGTCGTCGGTATGGACGACGGAGATGCAGCCAATGGGCTCTTCGCCCTGCGCGCGCAGTACGATGGCCCACTGGTAAAAGTCCGCCTTAGAATAGGAAGAAACCCAGTCCGCGATGATCCATTCCGTGACGGCCTGAGAGGAGTGCGCCGGCCAGGTCAGATATTGGGTTACTTCCGGGTCGCTTGCCCAGTTGCGGAACATTGCAGGAGCGTCCTCCGGGACAAAGCGCCGCAGCGTCAGGCGCAGGGTACGGATTTCTTTTGTGCCGCAGTGCCGCATGGCAAACACTCCTTTCTGTACAGATGTTGTTTAGAATACCTGGAAAACCATGAACTTGAGGTAGCGGGTTTCGGGCGCAGCCAGCAGAATGGGGTGATCCTTGCCCTGCGTGCGCGACTCGATGAGGCGGAGCTGGCGGTGCACGTCGCGCGCGGCGTCCAGCAGCATATCGGTAAAGGCCTCGGGCGATACGTGCTGCGAACAGGAGCAGGTGACGAGATAGCCGCCCTTGGGCAGCATCTTCATGGCGCGCAGGTTGATCTCCTTGTAGCCGCGCAGCGCGCCGGAGAGCGCCTGGCGGGTTTTGGTGAACGCCGGCGGGTCGAGGATGATCACGTCGTAGTGCTTCTTTTCGTCATAGCTGCGGCGCAGCAGGTCAAAAGCGTTTTCCGCCACAAATTCAACGTTGTTAAGGCCGTTGAGCTCCGCGTTGCGGCGGGCGATGGCGCAGGCGTCCTCGGAAATATCCACGCCGGTGACATGAGACGCGCCGTATTTGGCTGCGTGCAGCGCAAAGGAGCCGGTGTGAGTGAAGCAGTCCAGCACCTCGCGGCCGCGAACCAGCGGGGCGAGGGAGGCGCGGTTTTCCTTCTGGTCGAGGAAGAAGCCGGTCTTTTGCCCGTGGGCGACGTCCACCAGGAACTTGATGCCGTTTTCTTCCATTTCAACGGTGGTGGGGAATTCGCCGCGCAGGAAGCCCGTCTGCTGGGGGAGACCTTCCAGCTCGCGCACGGGCACATCGTTGCGCTCGTAAATGCCGCGGCAGCCGGTGATGTCCATGATCGCGTCGCAGAGAATATCCTTGTAGCGGTCGATGCCCAGCGCCAGCGACTGCATCACGCAGATATCGGCGAATTTAT